>Ga0209083_1000067_pt1 | contig 162814 bp, 118 predicted proteins | sample AM7aDNAmetaG_FD_184132 | JGI IMG/M metagenome (GOLD analysis project Ga0209083, IMG submission 184132) | Freshwater microbial communities from Finland to study Microbial Dark Matter (Phase II) - AM7a DNA metaG (SPAdes) (version 3) | ecosystem: Environmental > Aquatic > Freshwater > Lake ... | reverse complement strand
CTCTCGCATCAGCGTCAAATACGGGGCCACGAAGGCCCACTCATCATCCGTGACGTCGCTTGGGTATGGCTTCCTTGCCATCCCTATCTTCTACACTACATTGCCCAAAGTTCATAACACGCTCTAGGCTCTGTCTGGCCGTGCAGTGGCGGGCAGTTCGGCAGGATGTGAATCGCGCCTGGCCGAATGGTCTTGTGCGGAGTCTGCACTGATGTGACCCCTCCCGTGGAAGCGAATCGCTATAGGCACTCGCGCCCGGTAAGCCGTTTTGTGTTCGCTTTGGCGGCGACAACGACCTTATCCCAATTCGTCTCGAACCAGGCCTCGCATTCACGGTGGCTGCGCGGCCTCTTCACTGATGCGGCAGTGGCGGCCACACCCTTCGCCTTCCTGACTTTGATGGCCTTTCGCTTCATTGTCAGCATCTTCCCGGCTCCTTCATTCTAGGCGTTCGATTGACCCAGGCAGTGTACCACAATTGCGGTATACGCCTACCCTTGCGTGTCTGGATTCGCAGTCGGGCGCGCAGCGAGAAAGGCCACATCCGCACCTCCGATGGCATGCCGAGAAATGTGCTTTGACCCTCTTTGTGTGGCCACATCGAATCGCGTCCTGTTTTCCCGACGGTTTTCCCGACGCGATATGCCAAATGATTCTGCCCTGGGTTTAGGAATCCAGGCCCCTTATCTTCGTCCTGCCCTGGGTTTACGAATCCAGGCCCCTTATCTTCATCCTGAGCTCCGACCCCGGCCCGGCACCCTGAGGTGCCAGACTTCACGGTAAATAGTTACGTGCGGTGGTGGGGTTGGTTGTGGTTGGCGGAGGAACCGGTGGGTGAGTACGGAGGAGCTCAGTTATTTCCGGATCGGGTTGCGAGGCTGCAATTGCCTTTTGGAACAGGCCCCGCACAAAGTCCGCATCGCTCGTATAACGGACCTCGGCTTGGGAACTCCCGCGTCGCTCGATCCCTACGCTATACCAGCCAGGTAAGTTCAACGGCTGCGTTTGCGGCACGTCCTTGGGCAAGACGCTCGTGAAGGTACGCACCCGCTTTAGGATCGCGGCAAAATCGATAGTTCCAGGCGGCGACTCCGTGGACGCGAAACGAAACCCTCCGTCACCGTAGAAGTAGTCAACCCACCCATTGGGTCGAATCCGCATGGTCCAGCCGTTCTGCGCCGCGATATCGATCTCCCCATAGTCGCCGTCTGGCACGTCCGACAAGGGTGCTTGTACTGGCGCAGATTTGGGGTGCGGCCCCGTGCAGGACGACAGCCCGAGGCACCCGAATACGGCCAGTAAGCCAAATAATGCTTTCGCTCTGGCATACATGTGTCCTTGGTGAAGCATCCGTCCTCCTACGCTCATGCTGACCAGACCTTCCTCTCGACCCAGTGATCACCTGTTGGTGAGGTATTCTCCCAGAAGAAGAAGGCAGACTTGCCCTGGTACGTTCCCGTGCAGTAATATCCGGAAACCGTTGCATCGAACTCAGCAAGATTATTATATATTTCCCCGTAACTTGGATCGTAGTACGTATAGTTGGAGCCGTCCCAGATCTTGAGCACAAGGTGAACAGCAAAATCTGATTTGGGATTAGCGGTGCCTTGTCCTGGAACGCCTCCATTGTCCGTAACCTCCGCGGAGTCCCATGTATAGCCGGTCGAGTTATACCAGAGGGCGCCGGTGTAGGTGTCTACGTACGGGAAGTACTGAATACGACTGGTTCCGTTACCGTTGAAATTCCAGTTTGCGATGATGAAGCCGCCGGCACTGTGGGTTGACTGAGCGTTGGGCTTCAGTTCAACGATTTGATTCGGATGCCGGTTCTGTGGATCCGGATTCGTCAGATCCCCTCTTACACCTTGAGCGTACAAGGTATCCCAGAGGAGGGAGGCCCATGCGCCGCACTGGCCATCCCCGTACTTCAGAAGGTTTGCGGTGGTGATGTATTGAGTAGTGTAGCTGCCATAGTACGTGAGTCGAGGTAGCGTGTGGTCTACACGGTATACACTTCGGCCGGAGAACTTGCTCCAGATGTGGTCGAGTGCGGTATTCTGGTCGGACTGGTTGTGCTCACCGTCGCGCATGTTCACGCCGTCGGCAGCACTGCAGCCCAGGTCCAGAACGGTCTCGTAGGCCACGGGTGCCGCACCACCGGTGACATACACACGGGTGATGCTGTCTCCGATGGTAATGTAATTGACGCCATCATCGGTCGAAAGTTTCCAGGTGATCTCTACTTCGGTATCGCGTATCGCCTGCGGCAATGCCTCATCCGCAGTCACGGACGCTGTAACTGCACCGCCGTATGCGGTTGCATCCTGTGCCGGGAAGGCATATCCCGATGCCTCACCTTTGATCTTCCAAGAGGCTCCCTCGGGCTTTTGGCCAACGAACCACATATAAGGGCTTGCACTCAGGTATGTATTCTGCGTGCTGGAACTGCGAACATAGCTGGCCGGATACCGATGTTCCACACCGCCATCAAAGGTGCCGTTGGAATACGTGCTGATCCCAGTCTCGGCGTCGATCTCGCCGTTCATGTTGTAGTCGCTCCACTGCGACCCGATGTAAGCGCCGGTGTTGTCGTCCCTGAGCACCTCCTGAGATCCGACGCCGCTGAACGAGACCTCGCGCAGCGCAATCCCCGACCCAGTCGTCGTCGTCGGTCCGCTGGTGAAGGTAATCCCGCCGATTGTGGCGATGGAGAAGATACGATAGTCATAGGTCTTGCCGGGATAGTCGGCCGGGAGCGTGTGATTCGTCGTCTCAACCTCGCCCACGGTGCCTAGATCCGTCCATGGCGTCGTACCGGACTCTCGCCACTGCAATTTGAGGCCGGTTTCTCCCATGTGCGGGTCGGTCCAGTTCAGTTTCACCTTGTTCTTGTCATCTCCCAGCGTCGAATAAAAGCCTGTGGGAGCGGTCAGAACCGCAATGCTCACCGCATCGCCAATTGGCGGGTATTCCCAGAGGATATGCCCCGGCCAGTCCTCGGAGCCGTACTGGGCGGTCATGGTGATGCCGCTGTCTCCAGGGCCGATCCCTTCAACATAGATGGTCGAGGGCTTGCTGGCCCAGGCATAGGGGCTGGTGCTCACCGGCTGGGTCTTGGCCTGGTCCAGCCACAGCCGCAGCTTATTATTCTGGCCAGCCGTGAAGGTCACGTGGGCGGCATCTCCTGCATAAGTTTCCGGCAGATCCACGGTCACAGGCTGCAGGTCGTCATCAGAGCCGGCTCCACTGCTTTGCTGTCCGTCCAGGTAGTCGGCTATCCCGTTGGCATTGTCATCATCCCAGTTCAGGGACAAGAGGCCACCGGGATCAATCTCATTGGGTGTGGGCTCAATCTCTTCGGGCAAGTCCTGATACACCAGGCCCGCATCATTATCGGTGATCGTGACGTAGGCACATGCGCCGGGCAGGCAATCATCGGCCGGCACTGCTCCGATCAGCGCTGTTTCCAGCCACTCAGGCTGGTTGTCATCCACCACTGGGATCTCGATGACCTTGTAGGTTTCCCTGAGGTGGTCTTGCTCCAGCACCTCGAAGGTGACTTGGGAGAACGTCAGATCCTCGTCATCGGCTTTGGCGATGTTTTCTAGCACTGGCAGCAGGTGCAGCGAAGCTGTCAGGGGCACAGACCTGTTGCCGCCGATGCAGGAGACGCCCACCACGATTGGGTAAGGGTCCCCGGTGGCCGGGTTTGTTGCCTCCGAGCCGTCGCTGATGAGGGTCACGCCTACGCATGGGGGATTGTCCGTGATGGTGACGGTGGCCTCCGTATACGGGTTGCCCGGTTGGGCACGGCCCAGGTATCCCTCGCTGACGGAGGTCAATGAGACGTAGAACAGCTCGTCGCCTTCCACGAGATTGTCTTTGAGGATGCGGATGCTGAAGGTCTGGGTGGCGGTGTAGCTCATATTGCCGGTCAAGGTCACCGAGTAGCCAGTCGGGAGGTAGTCATCACCCTCCTCGGCCGTACCGTCAGTGAGGCTGTAGTAGGCGGTAAGGCTCTGCTGGTAGGTGAGATAGGAGCATCGCACCGTTATGTCCACCCATATCTCCTGTACGCTGCCCTCCGACGCCGAATAGGCGATCTGGGTAAGGAACGTATGGGAATCAGCATCAAGCAGTTGACGTTGTTCCAGCATCTCGCACACGGCCGCCGCCGCAAGGCGAATCTTCTTACCTGTCTTACCGCCCCCCCCCATTTTACCAAAGCGCAAATCCATGATTGTTCTCCTTCACCTTAACGTTAACGGCTCGCCAGCCCGAGCGCGAAGCGCTACCGAGGGCGTGGCGGGCGGAATCCGAGAGATCAAATCGAGGTGCCCCTACAACATCGCATCAGGCACCCATTACCCACAGACCAATCTAGCGAGGTACATTGTGATATGCAAGGAAAATATTGTCAGAAGAACAATTCAAATCTAACACCAAACAGCATCTAGGTTTACGATAGACGCGTGGTTAGTGGCCGCAATGTCGTATCTAAGTTAGTATCGCCACCAACACAGATCCTCATTGGTATTCATCAGCTGTGTTCCCAACACTACGTCCCGCTCAGCGGGAATTTCTCTTCCGACCGCGAGGCGTTGTTGCGGATATACTCTTCCAGCGTGCCTTTTTGGGCCTGTTCATCCGCCCACTTGCGCAGGTTCTCGCGTTCGCCCAGGTATTGATACATCGGCACGCCGGCGCCGCAGCTCGTCTGCACTGCTTCTATGCTCTGGACGATCAACTGCCGCGTGGTACGGAGCGGAATCTGGGCGAAATGCCTGGCCATGAGCTGGCCGAACTCGCTCGATGTCTTCTCGACGGCCCTGCCGGGGCCATAGGTCCGCAGGATCAGCGGCTTGGCCTCGAAGCTGCACCACATGAACGTGAGGCGGCCATTCTCGCGCAGATGGTTGGCCGTCTCGTTGCCGCTGCCGGGATAGTCCACATAGGCAACCGTGCGCGGATCGATGACGCGCAGTGACTCATATCCTTTGGGCGAAAGATTGATTCGCCCTGCCTCGCCGCTGGGCGCTGTGGCCACGAAGAACATCCGTTGTGCGCGGATGAACTCGATATGCTCTGACGACAATTCGCGGTAAAAACGTCCCATGTCCAGTCGATTATCCATCCCCGCCGAGGAGTCGCAAGCGGACAGGATTCGGGCGGAGTGCCGGTTTGCCCTGTCTCTTTTCCCAAGAATGAAGAACGGCCAGAAGGGGGCTCAAGAAGCACGACAAGACGATCCACAGATTCACACGGATCTCCGCAAACTCGAAGTCGTGAGAAGACGAGCGAGGATGAGGCGCCGGAGCAGGCGAGCGATCGTGGTGTCTGATGCTGCCTGATGTCATGCCACGGAGCATAGCGGGCGATCTGAACTGCCTTGGGCGGGCATAGATCGCCACCACGTTCTCGCAACAGCATCCTATCTCCGCGCTTGCCCGCGCCGGGACTGGTGCTACACTGCGTTGTACCGTTCGGGGACGTTCCTCGGGCGAGATTGAAACCGCGCAACGGCTTAGATGGGTGTCCCTTGTGCGGTGCACGGGCGCGCCACCGAGCAAAGTCGAGCATTCGATTATCCCCCCCCGCGGCCCGAAATCCCTGCCCCGCGGACCCAAACCCATCCCTGCGGAATCAAGATCTCTATCGGTGTGGTTCCCTCCGTAGATTTCGGTCAATCGAAACGGAAGGCAAGAATATGCGAAGTCCGGCAATTGGGCTGGTCATGCTGATCGCGACTGCAGCTTTGCTTGGTGGATGTGTGGCTCCTGGGCCGCGGGCGTCGGCGCAGCAGCCTACCCCGGTTGGTGAGGTCGGGGCGGCCGAGCGGATGGTCGCGTTCATTGAGCACGCCCGCTTGGATCGCAATTGGGCGGAGATCAACCGCCATCTATCGACGGCAGGCTATACGCCTGAGCAGCGCAGTACCTCACCGACATTCGCGTTTGCGGACGTCACCAGCAAACTCGGCGAATTCAAGGGCTTTGAGTTCTTACTGTCCGTCGGCTCGGGCGGATTGGAACAGCCGAACGATGCCCGGCCCAAATGGGCAACCGTGACTGTTCGTGAGTGGTACAACTCCGCGAGGATAGAAATGGAATTCCACATGCGCAAGGAAGACGGGCAGTGGCGATTGGGAGGCTTGCGAGGGTTTCGGCATTGATACACATATTTGGAACGGGGCGTGTGGAAAGGGGTCTGGATTCGTAGATCGGCGCGGAACGCATGACATCCCGCTCGCCACATCTCCGAAGCCATGCAGAGGAATGTGCTCTAAATCTGCTATTTCATTGCATTCACTGAACCTCGCCGGCTTTGGCCGACGCACACAGAAGCCGGAGTTTGACCTCGCACGATGACTGGTCGGGGCAGAGATCACGGCTTCTGAGGGTAGAAGTACGATGCGGCCGAATCTATGTGATATAAATCACATATGATGACCAGAATCCGCTCGGGCGGTTACGAACTCATCCATAAGGTTGACATTCTTTACTGATGAGGTAGCTTCCGCTGACGACAATAGAGTTAAGTGTTGTTTACAGGAGAGGCTATGAGGCACGGTTTGTCTGTATTGATGGGCTTGGTGATGGTGGGTACGGCTGCTCCCGCCTTGGCCGCCACGGTCGTGAACTTCAACTTCACCGGCGGCACCGATGGCATAGTCCAAGAGACTCCAACCGGTGGCAACATCGGCAACTACCTGGCTCCCAATGGGACCGGGTTCCGCCTGGGCGTGCCGAGCAATGGGGCAAACAATTTCGTCACCCTCTTTGGCGGCATGACGCTGCCCGGCGACTTTGCCGGCGCCACCGTTACCTCGGCGACCTTGTCCATTAAGGACATTTGGGGCGAGGCGCATGATTGGGCGAATGCCAAGATGTACGAGATGAGCCCGACGGCCCCCGCATGGGCGACGGCCACCGGAGCAGGATGGAATTGCTGCTGGGGAAACAACAATGGCGCCACGTTCTGGTTCGCCAACCATAACACGGCCGGCGGCGGCCTGGACTGGTCGGGGGCCACGGTCGGCACGAACGGCGCCCACAATGGCGACATCACCCAGGCCTTTAGCACGTTGCTCGATACCAAGGAAATGATCGGCCCAAACCTGATCACCTTCAACGTCCTTGCCGCCGCCCAAGACTGGGCCAACGGTTCGACCAACAGGGGCTTGGCCCTGGATCTGCTCGATGCGACCCTCGTCGGTGCCTCGGGTAACGGCGCGTACAACTACAGTGTCAATGGCGCAGTATACACCGGGGCTGGCCTGTCGATCACCTACACGCCGGCCGTTCCCGAACCGGCTATCGCCGGCGTGCTGGCTGTGGGTATTCTGACAATGCTGCGTATTCGTCGCCGTACCGCCTGAGCGATCTAACCAGAGCGTAGAGTTTACTGTGATAATCAGAGGGCCACTCCCATGGAGTGGCCCTCTTTGTTTCGCCCATGAAGCAACGTAAAACCGTCACCACTCAACCCCGCCCCTGCGGAATCAGAATTCCTCGCTGCGCAGGGGCATTTCACCGGAGGCTGGCTTCCTGTAGTCTCCCCCGCCGTGCCAATCACCCTCACACAACTGATCATCATCCTGCCACTGGTGTCGGCGGCCGCCTTCATCCAGGGCATGGTGGGTTTCGCCTTCGGCATCTTCGCTGTGCCGGCGATGACGCTGGCGGGGATGCCGCTGCAACACGCCGTCGCGGTCTCGGTCGGGGCGACCATGATGCAGACGGCATGGGCGAGTTGGAGACTGCGCGACGACATCCCCTGGCGTGAGGCGACTGTGGCGACGGTCGCCCGCAGCATCTTCCTCATCCTGGGGGTGTGGCTTCTGGCACATCAACTCGCGCCTCGTCCCGACCTGGCAAAGCAGGTTCTGGGCGGCGCGCTACTCACGATCGTCGGCGTGCTGTGGCTGATGCGGGTCCGGCCGAGGGAGCACCTGCATCCGCTCTGGGCGGTCCTGGCCTTTCCGCTCAGCGGCATCATGGCGGGGCTCTTCGGCATGGGCGGGCCGCCCATGATTCTCTGGGCCACGGCCCACCACTGGGACACCCGTCGAACGCGGGCGTTTCTGCTGATGACCTTCTTTGCCGCCTGCCCGATCCAGATCGCCACGCTGTGCTACATGTTCGGCATGCCGGTGGCATTCCTCATTGCCATCGGGGCGGCGATGCTGCCGGGTATCGCACTGGGCACCCATTTCGGCATCCAACTGGGCCACCGCCTCTCCCCTGCTCGACTTCGCACGGTGGCCTTCGCGATCCTGTCGGTGATGGCCCTGAATGCCATCATCGTGCCGCTCCTGAGCCGCTAAAGGCGGATCTATAGCCGACGACCCAATCGGGACGCCAGGCGGTCCAGCGCCGGGGACCGGTCCAGGGGCGCCAGGCGCACCTCCAGCAGGCAGAAACTCTGCGTCCACCGCTGCGCCTCGGTCAGCGCGCGATCCAGATCCTCCTCTGTTTCGACCACGAAGCCGCGGCCGGCGCCCAGAATCTCCGGAAGCCGGTGGTATTGCCATGGCCAGAGGTCGTTGTAGGGACCATCCTGCATGTGCCGCTCGGTGCCGTAGCCGTGGTTGTTCAGCAATACCACCACGGGGTTAAGTCCGTAGCGGGCGACCGTGGACAATTCCATGCCGGTCATCTGGAAGGCCCCATCGCCGACCAGAACCAAGGGCCGCAGCTTCGGATTGGCGAGTTGCGCCCCGACGCTCGCCGGAACCGCGAAACCCATCGAGGTGTAGTAGGCCGGGCTGAGGAACTCGGTGCGTTCGCGGATGAACAGATCGGCCGCCCCAAACAAGGCATCCCCCACATCCGCCACCACCACCGTGTTGTCGGACAGAAACGCGTTGAGGCGATGGAACAGACCTCTGACGGTGATGGCCTTCCGGGAATGCCCGACGCGCCGTGCCGAAGGCGCGGTGAACTGGACGGGGAGATGGATCCTGGCGGGCTTGCGCCGGCGGAGATCGAGGCGCAGCAGACCGCGCATGAAATCCTCGAAGCGGACGGCCTCGTAGCTGTGATAGCGGATGGAGAGTTTCTCGCTGGTGGCATAGATCGATCGCCCCGGATCGAGGCGCGCGGTATAGATGCCGAGGTTGATGTCGGTCATGAATGCACCGAGCATGATCAGGCAATCACTGCCCTCGACGTGCTGCCTCACATCATCGCGGCCCATCGCACCTTCATAGATCCCCAGATAGAACGGATGGTTCTCGCCGATGACCGACTTCCCGAGGACGGTCGCTGCCACGGGAATATTGGTCTTGCGCGCGAGCTCGATGAGCTGGTCCTGCAAACCGAAGCGATGCACCTCCACATCCGCCAGGATGACCGGCCGGCGGGCGGCATTGATCATCTGCTGGGCTTCGGCAAGGGCCTCGCGCAGGCTCTTTCGGTCGCTGGGCTCGTTAAGCTCAGCGGTCTTGTGGTGAGGAATGCCCGGCACCAAGACCTGGTCCCGGGGGAGCTCGATATAGACCGGCCGCTTGAACCGCAAGGCGGCATTCAGCACACGGTCAATCTCCTGGAAGGCCGTCTGTGGGTCGCCCAGGACGGTCGAGGCGATGGTAAGCTGCTCGAACACCTTCTTCTGGGTATCAAACTCACGGACCTTGTGGTGCAATAGAGGGTTCTTTTCCCGCTCTTTCATCCCCGGTGCACCGCTGATAACGACCACGGGAGACTTTTCGGCAAAGGCTTCGGCGGTGGTGTTGGTCACCTTCAATCCGCCCACGCAGTAGGTAACGCACAGGGCGCCCAGGCCGCGCACACGAGCATAGGCATCGGCGGCAAAGCCGGCTCCCTGCTCATCGCAGGTATTGATCAGACGCAGCTTGCTTCGGTAGAGCTGGTCGTAAAACCCAAGCACATAATCGCCCGGAATACCAAACACATGCCGCACGCCATGCGAGTAGAGCTGATGGATGAGGTAGTCGCCAATGGAGGGAGCCGTCTTCATTGTCTTAGGCTCTGTCTGAAAACCCAATGACCCCACGACGCCCTGGAATCGCCTCAGATGCAAGAAGCATCGGCGAAAGCTGGGTCCGTAGACCCTTTGAGCCGGTGCGCCGCAGCAGATGAGGCGATTCCAGGCCGCCTCCGGTGGGCCGGAAAGGGCTCGTCTGCTTCGTTGCCGCTCCTCGCCGTGGTGTCAAACACTGCTTCGTCGCGTCGCCTCGCATACGAGCCCTTTCCGACCCATCGTGGGGCCATTGGATTTTCAGACAGAGCCTAAAGCAACATTAGGATGACCGCTCGCCTCGGTCAAAGGCCGTTCCTTTGGCAGGCCAACAGGGAATCATCGTTCTCATAGCTCCTATAATCGGCTGTTGGGATTAGCGATAAACCATTGCCCATGGAGCGTGATATGCTAGAAACACAAGTCAGCCTGTCGGACCAGGAGATCGGCATCATCCTCAACCTCCTCAAACAGGAGCAGGATGAACTGCCCAGGGAGATGCGCCACACCCGTTCCGCAGAATACCACACCGAACTGCACGATCGCCAGGCATTGATCCGCGCCCTGATCGGCCGCCTCGAAAAGAGCGCCATCACCCCTGCGGCATAGAACCGGTGACGCGCCGTTCGTTGTTGACGCTTGCCTGCGCCTTCATAACTAAACAACCACCAGCTTCGTCCCGCCAACACCACGTTCGTCGAAACAGCTCTCCTCGCCGTTAGGTACATCACCCGTAAAGGCGCGGGAGGATAGCGGCCAATAGGCGGTGGCAGTAGCCTGTAGTCTTGCTCAACTTCAACGGAAGGCGCAAGTCGTTAGTAGTATTGCCAACTGCCGGAGGTGTGATGGGTTGGTGTTTTGGCCGGATACGTGCTGTGATTCGATTTGGGTGTGGATTTGGCGTGGCGGCGATCCTGGGAACGCTGCTGGTCGGGACAGCGCGGGCTGAACCTGAGGAAGAGAATCCGGATGATGCCCCATCCGCCACTCGGCCCGCGACTCAACCCGCCAAGCCAGTCACGCAGACGGACATCGACGCGATCATCGAGAAGGCCGGCAAGACGCCGCCGGAATGGTGGAATTCGGTCAAACTGAACTACCCGGCGACACTGGATTTGACCTGGCCCACTCCGCCCAGGGGCACCCCGTGGAATCCCAACAAGTACATCAACCAGTATTACATCAGTGTCATCAATCCCAAGCCGGCTTTGCACCAGCAGGGCTGCAAGCTGATGCAGCAGATCCTGACCGTGAACAAGAACAACAGTAACACGCAGGCAAGGGCGATGCAGATGCTGGGGCGCATCTATGGAATCTACCTCGGCGATTATGCCCGCGGGGCTTTCTGGTATCGCAAGGCTGACAGGGCCGGAGCCATGAACGCGCAGGATGTGGCCAACCTTGGGTATTACTACTGGAAGCTCGGGAGTAAGGCCATGGCATTGGAGGAACTGACCAATGCTCCGGCCTGCGGCCAGGCCGTCCGTGTCCTTGGAAGCATGGGCGAACTTGATGCGGCCATGACAATCGCCGCGCAGGTGATCGACGGCTATCCCGAAGATGGCTACCTTTCCGCTGGGGATGCGTATCGGATCAACGGCCAATACAAAGAGGCCATCGAGTGGTATCAGAAGCTTCTGGCGATCAGGCCGCCTGATCCGACGAAGCCCGGCCGGCTCCAACGATATCAGGATCGAGCCAGGGCCAGCGTCCAGGCGATCCAGATGTTCCAGAAGATCGATCTGGCCAGGACGCCCGATGGGACCTATTTCGCGGACAGTATCGGCTATCGAGGGCCGGTGAGGGTGGCGGTGGTCGTCAAATCGGGGCGGATCGAACAGGTCCGTATCGTACAGACCAAGGAGGACTGGCCGCTGAACGCGCTGGTCGTCATGCCGGCCCAGATCATCGACAAGCAATCCGTGAAGGGCGTTGATACCGTGTCCAGCGCTACCTTTACGGCCGAGGCAGTGCTCAATGCCACAGGCAAGGCCCTGGGCGGCGCAGTGAAATGATCTTGGGCGATCGGAGGCACCGGCGTGCGATTCCATTGGTTTGTCAAGTCGTCGGAACGCCAGTCGAAGGTTGGCCGGTCACTGCGCGTGCTGGGGCCAACGTGGCGAGCCTCGCCATGGCGGCGTATCGCGCAGGCAGCCTGCTTCACCCTGTTCCTTGTCCTGTTCTTCTTTGTGGCCTGGCCGGGGGGGATGGGGGATTTCGCCCTGTCGCGCGCCCGCAAGGAGATCATCGACATCGAGCTATTCCTCGCGCTGGATCCGCTGGTCGGGATCAGCGCCGCCATCGCCAGCCGGGCGTGGGTCTGGTCGCTGTGGTTCGGCGGCGCGATGCTGCTGATCGGCATCGTGCTTCCGCGCATGTTCTGCGGCTACCTCTGTCCGATGGGTACACTGGTTGACCTGTTTGATTGGGCAGTGAGCAATCGAGTCAAACGATTTCGCGTGCGCAGGATCGGATGGTGGCGGCCGCTTCGCTACTTTGTGCTTATCGCGGTTCTGGTCGCGGCTGCAGGTGGCGTGATGCTGGTTGGCTATGTGGCCGCCATTCCGGTACTGACGCGGGGATTTCAGTTCATGGCATCGCCGCTGCAGATTGGGATGGTCCGCGGATGGGGAGAGGTCCCGTCGGTTCATGCCGCACAGTGGGTGTCGATCAGCTTGTTTGTGGGCGTGCTGCTCCTGGGCCTGCTGCGGCCGCGGTTCTGGTGCCGACATGTCTGTCCAAGCGGGGCTTTGTTTTCCATTGGCAATCTGCTGCGGATGAACGAGCGGAAAGTTCAGGACCACTGCATCGAGTGCGGCAAGTGTTCGAAGGTGTGCAGCTTCGACGCCATCAATGACGACTTCAGCACGATTGGGGCCAATTGCGCATTCTGCCAGACCTGCGGCGGGGTTTGCCCGGTTGATGCGATCCACTTCACAGGTCGGTTTTCTGGAGTCGCTGACGCCGCTGTTGCGACATCGCCGAAGCCGCCTGCGGAAGAGGAATCCGGCGTGGATCACTCCCGAAGGCGCTTCCTCATCGGCGCAGCCGTCAGCACGGTGGGCGGAGCGTTGGCTGTGCGAGGCATCCAAATGACCAGCGGCGCGGACCTGCCTCTGGTGCTTCGCCCGCCCGGCAGCTCGGCGGAGGCCGACTTCGTTCGGCTCTGCACGCGCTGTGATCAATGCCTGCGCGTCTGCCCGACCGGAATCCTTCAACCGATGGGAATCGGCCAGGGCCTTGACCGGCTGTGGACCCCGCAGGCAAATGCCGATTTCGCGGGGTGTGATCCGAGCTGCAACAACTGCGGACAGGCCTGCCCCACTGGTGCGATCGCGGCCCTGACGTTGGAGAAGAAGCGTGAGATTCGCATGGGCCTGGCCGAGGTCGATTCGGCCACCTGTCTGGCCTGTCGCGGGCAACGTGACTGCGACACCAGTGGAGGCACGCACTTGATTTGCCAGGATGCGTGCGAGGCGGCCGGCTATTCCGCCATCCTGGTCGAGGGAGAGAGTGCTGTCACACCGGTTGTCCGCGCGGAGACCTGCGTCGGCTGCGGCCTGTGCCAGGCGGCCTGCTTCCGCACCAATGTGATCGAGAAGAAACTGCTGAGCACTGCGGCCATCCGGGTCCGTCCGGGCGTGGACGGCCGGACCGTCAACGCCGCCGCGTCAACGCGCCCAAGCGTTGACGTGCAATACTCGGTACCGTCAGATTGAGTTTCCTATCATGTTTATTTCTCCCACGGCACATCCTTCACTCCGCACAGCTTGTTGGCGTAGCGCGCGTGCATGAACAGCCAGTCGGCCAGGCGGTTCAGATACTTGGCAATCTGCGGGTTTAGCGCCTGCGATTCTCCCAGCGCCACCACGTGCCGCTCGGCCCGACGGCAGATCGCCCGCGCAAGGTGGATCCGGGCGGCCGACTCGCATCCCCCCGACAGGATAAAATGCTGCAGCGGGCCAGCTTCGGATTCTGCAGCGTCGATCTCACGCTCCAAGCGAGCGATCATTTCGTCGCTGATCGGTGGCAGAAATTGCGCGAAAGCTGCCTCATCGGGTGCAGCCAGATGCGAACCTATTGTGAACAGTTCGTGTTGCACATGCCGTAACAACGGTACCAGAGCTTCCGGGGCAGCGACCTCAGCCAGCCCCATCGCGGCATTCAGCTCATCCACCGTCCCGATGCACTCAATGCGCAGATCCGCCTTGCTCAGCCGGTCCTTGCCGAGGATGCCAGTGGTGCCGCTATCGCCCTGACGCGTGTAGATCTTCATCGTTAGCTTTCTTACGCTCGCTGAACCACACTGCCGACTCCGGGGTATAATGGTATCCGATGGAGCAAACAACCTCACCAGCTTCGCCCGTTTCGCACCCGGCAACCAGCCAGACACCGGCCCTGCGTCTGCTGTTCTGGGAGACCACGGCCGCCTGCAACCTCGCCTGCGTCCACTGCCGGCGGCTGGATGTCTCACAACAGCTTTGCAGCAACGATCTTACCACCGCCGAGGCCAAACGCATGATCGACGGCCTGAGCGAGTTGGGCAAGCCCATCCTGGTCTTCTCCGGCGGTGAACCGCTGATGCGGCCGGACCTCTTTGAACTGGCTGAGCATGCGCGCAGTGTGGGCCTGCCAACCGCCCTGGCGACCAACGGCACGATCATGAACGAGGTCATCGCGCAAAAGATCATCGATGTCGGCTTCAAGCGGGTCTCGATGAGCTTTGACGGTCCGGATGCCCCTACTCATGACGGTTTCCGCAAGATCGACGGAGCATTCGACTCTAGCATCGCCGCTTTCAGGCTGCTCAAGTCCATGGGGATGTCGCTGCAGATCAATACGACCGTCGCCCGGCATAACTACCTCAAGCTCGATGCGATGTACCAGCTCGCGCTCGATCTGGGCGCTGATGCCCTGCACATCTTCATGCTTGTGCCGGTGGGATGCGGGATGGAACTGACCGAAGAGATCATGCTCCAGCCGGCCGAGTATGAGAAAGCGATGCACTGGATCTACGACCGCAGCCTTGAGGGCAAACTGCATCTGAAGGCCACCTGTGCCCCGCACTACTTCCGCATCATGCACCAACGCCAAAGAGAGTCGGGGCAGGTGCTCCCGGCGCACGCCCATCCGCACAAGAGCATGGGGCCTGTGGGTCATCCCGTAGCGAGCGGGCACCCAGGCGCCCTAACCGCTGGTCATCCCGGCGGCCATCCGGGCGCGGGCGCGGGCGGCGACATGTCAGCCATGACCAAAGGCTGCCTCGCCGGGCAGGCCGTGTGCTTCGTATCCCACGAGGGTGAGGTCTTTCCCTGCGGCTATCTCCCGGTCACCAGCGGCAACGTGAAGACCACCCCCCTGCCGACAATTTGGCGTGAGAGCAAGGTCTTTGGCGACATTCGCGATGACTCCAAGCTTGGAGGGAAGTGCGGTTTGTGCGAATACAAGCGCATCTGCATGGGCTGCCGTGCCCGCGCCTTCGCCGAGACACAGAGCTATCTGGCCGAAGAACCCAACTGTGAATATGTTCCGCTACGGCTAAGGAAGTAGCATACCGCTGTGGGATCCCGCACCGGGCCCGACTTGGAGGTTTGCCGGTGCCGACATAGAATACTCCCAGATATTATTGTCCTATTCATCGATTCCGGGCTAAGTTCAAAGATGGCTGACCCTGGCCAGAGTCTTGCGGCCTAGAATTTGCACGTTGGCGTAAGGACAAGGAGTCACCGATGAATGGAATGCTGGCGCATACCTTACTATCTGCGGGGTTGGTTCTGAGCGCGGGGACCGGATTCTACAGCTTCCGTTGCGAAGCGGCGCCTGAGCGCCAAGTGCCTCGCGTTGTCAGAGACCTTGAACACGCCGTCACCACGGCCGACATCGAGGAACTCTCGAACGTACTCAAGAGCCGACCCGACCTGGTGAACCTCAGCATGTTTGGCGGCCCTCCTCTGCACATCGCGGCCAAGTACAACCAACCCCTCGTGATTGACTACCTGCTGAAGCACGGTGCGGATCGCAATGCCCGTGGTGGTGATCGTGGCCTTAATCGCTGCAACGCGCTGCACTGGGCGTGCTTGTGGGGCTCGAAGGATGCAGCGGAACTGCTGGTTGACGAAGGCTTCGCCATCGAGGATCGCAATGATGTGTTCAACAGCACTCCGTTGCACTGGGCTGCGTTTGGCTCCAGCAGGGTGGGGCCATCCTCTGAGCATCCGGGCGACTACGAGGGCGTTGTGCGAATGCTCATCGACCACGGAGCGGCCGTCGACACGGTGAACGACCACGGCATCTCCGCGATCTCAGTTGCATCGGATAGTGTGGCAAAAGTGCTGGCCGACAACAGAGCCAAAAAGGGCGCCCATCCAACCACCCAACCAGCCAAAGATGGGATGTCCTGACCAGATTCATGTCGTGGCTTTCGCGGCGCTAATGCCTATCCTGTAAGCCGCAGGCATGATCTTTCTTTCGGATATCGCTGCCACCGGAACGCTCCACGGCCCAACGGCCCTCGCTCTGCTTGCGCTGGCGGCGGCGTGTGGCATCCTAAGCCTGATCGTCCTTTGGCGGCGATGGGCTTTCCTCGGCGAAGCCGTCGCCCATGCCGGCTTTGGCGGCGCCGGCACCGCCTGGATGCTCGCCGCTCTGGTTCCCAGCCTCGATTCCTCCGGTATTGTCACCATCGGCGTCATCGGGTTCGGCATCCTGACCGCCCTGGCGATTGCCGTGGTCAATCGTGGTGAACGCATCCACTCCGACACGGCGATCGGCGCATTTTTAGCCGGCGCCCTGGCGTGGGGTTTTGTCGGCCAAGAGGCCTACGTGCGGGTGTTTCACCGCGCCCCCGCGGGTTTTCAGTCGCTGCTTTTCGGGCAGACACAGTTGCTCCAGCCACTGCATGCTCAAATGGCGGTCGCCCTTCTGGTGCTGACGCTGGGAACACTGTTCCTGTGGCGCAGGCAGATTCTGATGTACTGCCTGGACAGCACCCTTGCCCAGACGGGCGGGATCAACACCGGCGCTGTCCACTACGGCTTGATCGTGCTCGTCGCCGTCGCCATTACTATCGGTATTCCCCTGGTGGGCTCCGTGCTGATCACCGCAATGCTGATCCTGCCCGGCGCCGCCGCCACCCTGATCACCCGAAAGTTTGGTCTCACCATCCTGCTGGCAATCACCATCAGCATTGCCGGAACGCTCGCGGGAATGCTGCTGAACGCGTACGTCTTTGCCCTGCCACAAGGGCCGGCCATCGTCCTGAGCCTTTTGGCCATCTTCCTGATAACCTGGGCCATCACCCGCCGCCGGCCATAGGGGCCGCCGAAGGCGGCTAAACGTGGTTTGCAGCGGCCGCGCCGGAATGGCGAACGGGATCGGAACCGCGGTCACCCGGCTCTGTACGCGGGCGTGAATCCGCTTACGATACCTTCGCATCCTTGAACCCCGTGATCCCCGTATCACTCAGGAACCCCGCACCTCCGCAGGCGAGTTTGCGGTCCTCCGCCACAAGAACCTTCTTGCCATCGCACCACGCATTAATCGTCTTGCCCTTGCACTGGAGCTTCAGTGCATGCTTCCGATCGACCACCCACTTCAGTGGCTTTTCCGCCAGCACCGTGTCCTGACCGTACCACCGCTCGATCAACTGCAGCCTACCCGCCTTCGTCATGACCAAAGCAATGAAACGTTCCAGCCCCTGGTAACGAACGATGATGCCGCCCATATCCGCCAGATGCATGGCGGCCTCCGCCTGGAACGTGTAATCGCACCAGTCCGTCGTGCCGGTGACCGCAAGTCCACGACCCGCATCCTTGCGGATGCGCATGTACTTCTCCCCGCCATCAACAAACGAGGCATAGTCCACCAGGTCAGCCGCCACGATCCACCCCAGCGCCTCACCCGTCTTCGTGCGAGGCATCTGCACCGGCAGAACAAACTTTGGATTGCCCACAAATCTCACCGTGTCGATAAACACTTCGCCCGCCGCACGATTCGTACCGTTGATCTCGACGCCCAGGTCCTTGATCGGCCACCCTTCCTTATTCGGCAGCTCCAGCGAAAGCGACAGAGCCTTGCCTTCCGCCAGTTTCTTCCTCTCGGAGTAGACCATCGTCGTCGGCTCCTGCGTCTCCGGATCGTAGTAACGGACATAGAGCCTGGCCGACGCGTTACCATCGACATCGCCCACCGCCCCCTTGAGGGTTACGCTCATCCCCGGCACCAACCGCGGCGTCGCCATGATTCGATAGCCGCCCGTCGTCTTGCCCGGCAGGACTGGCGTGGATACGCGAGCGCACTTGCCTTCGCTCAAATCGGCAAACGCGATCCGCATTGACCGGCTGCCCGCATTAGAATTGCTTTTGACGTTCGTGACCGACTGCGCGCCGCTGGTCGCCAGGGCCTGACTCTCGCTCATCCAGCCATGCAGCGCCCCCGGCATCCCGAAGTGATGCCACGCGCCATTCTTCGGCGGCTTCACCGCTTCCCAGCCCATCACCTTCCTGCCGATCCGCGCGATGTGCAGCGCTTCAGCAAGCGCATCCGTCATCGCGCGCGTGCCCTCGGCCGTCGGCACAAAGATGCGATCCGCAAACGCCGACTGGAAGTCATACTCGCGATTGATGCCTTCGAGTCCGACGACCAACCCCATGACCGAGCCGACGTTGGCGGCGTTGCAGTCCGTATCCCAGCCCGCCGTGTTGATGATCGCCTGCGACTTGTGGAAGTCATCCGGCGCGTACGCCCACGCCATGACCATGATCGCGTGGTTCGGGATCATGTGACAGCCGCCGCCGTACTTCCTATATCCATATATGTTATGGATGCGGTCGTAGGTCTTGCGCCAGTCCTTGTCCTGGCGGACCCACGAACGAACGTCGCGGTGAACCTTGGCAATGATCGAACTCGAGGGAATCACGCTCACCCCGATGTCCAGAAGCCTGCTCATGTTCTTTTCGACAAAGGCCGCGCTCACCATGGCAGCCACCACCTGCGCGCCGTAGACCGCCTCGCCATCATGCGAGACCGACGCCGAACGCCTCGCGAGTTCCGACGCCAGGCTGGGCTTGCCCGGCGCGACCATGCCGAACGCGTCGATGAAGATCTGCGCGCCGATCTGCTCGGCCACCACCTTGCCGTTGAGTTCCATCGATCCCGACTGCGGCGCCTTGTACCCCTGCTTGAGCCGCAGCCACGCCGTATGCTCGGTCGACCGACCCATCCCACCCCACCAAAGCACCGTCTGATGCTCGATCAGGTAATTCAGCCACAGGTCCCCGAACGCCTCTGTGGGCGTATCCTTGTACAACCCGCTATCTTCCAAGGCGCGAATAAACGTCAGCGTGCCGGAGATGTCGTCATCGCTAACCACCAGCGGCTTATCGAGGTCTTCATGTACGTAGCGATCTACCAGACCGAACCGCTTCTCCAGCGCATCCTTCGTCCAGCCCTCAAAAGGCCGGCCCGCATACACGCCGATGATCTTGCCCAATACACTCGCATAGACCTGCTGTTCGTAGTTCGTTATTGCCGGCATAGACCTCTCCATGACCTGTGTATTTCAGAATCGACCAGGGAATCAACTCAGCAAGATAAGTGTTCGCGCATTGAGCCGCAACCCGTCATGGTCACACATCATCCACAGCGCGGAAAACAACTTGCCCACCTGCTGCTTATCCACAGTCGCGCACCCCTTCTCGCCCTCTGGCTCTCCGGCCCTCTCCCACTCTCGTTCGCGACGTTGAGGCTGTTGCAGCAGCACACCGCCAGTGCCATACTCAGGCTTGGTTTGTGGGTTTCACGATTACGCGGTGAGGAGCCGCAACATGAATCGCATGTGAGATATGCGAAAACATGGGTCCTGAAATCATAACCATTGCATGTTTTGATTGCAGGGTCGTGGTCTGCCGAGTAGGATACGGAAGTGGGAAGCGTATCGGGCCACTGGGACGTAGAAGGAGCAAGCCATGGCACAGTGGAAGGAGTTCGGGCGCCGCGTTGGCAGGTCGGGTGATGCGGCGCGCCGGGTGCGACGGCACCGTGGCGCCATCTGGCGCTTGGCGGCCAGGAGCGAGGCACTCGAACAGCGGGTGCTGTTGTTCGGTCAGGGGTCCGATGCCGTCACGGATGGCGGGGTCGTGGCATTGCCTGAGGTGGCCGAAACAACAGACGCCTACGCATGCGCATCTTCTACCATCCCTTCATCGATATTGAATGCTGCGGCGTTATTGCCATCGATCGAGATGCGAGGAAACTACATTCTCACTGCTGTGAGCAATGCTGGAACACTGGGTACAGGGTATCGCACGGTGCCCGGTCTGATATACGACCCTTCTGGCACGGGCGCCTTTGACCCCAACACTGACTACATTGCCCCTCTCGATCCATTCGAAGAGTTCTCTATCAAAGTAGACGGCCGTATCACAGAAAACAACAACAATAGCTACACTTCACCTGCAATGCTCCCCATTGCGCTTGAGAATCTTGCTGGAACCGCTGGATACGCCAACTATGTCCGCTGGACCGGCGCCACTGCACGCTGCCGCGTTACCCACGACTACTATTTCGACCCGCAAGACCAGTGGATCAACATCAAAACCACCATTACCGCCATCGATGCGCTCAAGGCGGTCGAATTTCTGCGTAGCATCGACCCCGATCCTGATGTCTGGAGCGGCGGCAGCACTTTTACACAAAACGTACGAGGGTACCCGGGGCTACCTCCTGAGAATTATGTCGAAGCTACGGCCCCGGTTAGCGGCAGACGCATCGCCCTCTATTGCGGTATTCCGGGAATCCATAACACCATGATCAGCCGCTTGTGGTCAACGGATCCGGATACTGCCCTCGCGGGTATTAATGACGGCGACGGCGACTACACGATTGGCATGGGTTTCGATATTGGCGATATGGAAGCCGGCCAGACCGTTGAGTTGGTCTACCAGTACATCTTCCAGATGGGCGAATTGGTCATCAAGCATGCTCCTGTCGCCTACGATCGGTCGCTGTCAACCGATGAAGACACTGCTATCAGCGACGTAGTGACTGCCACCGATGTGCACGGGGATACGCTGATGTATAGCGCTGTGGCTCAACCCTCGCATGGAACACTGTCATTGCAGACAGATGGCATATTCACGTATACCCCGGCCAGCAAATACTTCGGTCCGGACAGCTTTACCTATAGGGCCAACGATGGGAAGTGGGATTCCAACATAGCAACGGTGAGTATCACCGTCCGGCCTCATAAGCCGACAGACCTGTCGCTATCGCCCAGCAGCATTCCCGAGAACCAACCTTCCGGAACCGTGGTGGGGACGTTAAGCACTACCAGCCGGGATGCCGACGACACATTCACGTATAGTCTGGTGAGTGGGGTCGGCACCAGCAACGCCAGCTTTAGCATCGTTGGCGACCAACTGCAATCGGCGGCGAGCTTTGACTATGAGGCGAAAAGCAGCTACTCGATCCGCGTCCGCACGACCGATTCCGATGGCTTCTTCTTCGAGAAAGTTCTTACGATCACGGTAACGAACACCAACGAAGTTCCCACAGATATCATCTTGATCAATACATTGGTGGCTGAGAACCAGTCTTCGGGTACGATCGTGGGACCACTTGCCAGCAGCGATCCCGACTTTGGGGATGCCTTGACCTGTGCCTATACACTGGTCACCGGAACGGGCGACGATGACAATGCCAGCTTTACGATCAGTAGTAGTCAGCTTCTGACGGCTGCTTCCTTCATTCTGGCGGATCGGAGCACATACAGTGTCCGCCTCCGTACTACCGATGCCGGCGGCTTGTCGTTCGAAAAGGCCATCATCATCCATGTGGTCAGCATTGCCCTGAGCAATACCACGGTGCCGGAGAACCAGCCCAATGGTACACTGATCGGCACGCTGTCCTGCAGCAATGCCGATGCGTTCAGCTCCTTGACCTACAGCCTGGCCCCAGGAACTGGCGGCGAAGACAATGGCGGCTTTGCCGTTGTCGGCAACCAGCTTCTTACGGCCGGACCGCTGAACTACGAAGGAAAGAACTGGTACAGCATCCGCATCCGCAGCAGCAATCTCGGGGTCGTGATCTATGAGGCCATCTATCCGATCGCGATCACGAATGAGAATGAATCGCCAACGAATGTATTACTCTCAGGATCTGGAGTTCCCGAGGGTCAGCCGATTGGCACGAAAGTAGGCAGGCTATCGGCGACAGATTCCGATGGCGATGACACCTTTACCTACACCTTGGTCCCTGGCCCTGGGTCAGATGACAACGCCAGTTTCCGGATCACCGGAAACCGTCTGGTTACCGCCAGCACCTTCAACTACATCCCGGGCCGTGAGTATGCGGTGCGCATTCGCGCCACCGATGCCGGTGGCCTGAGCGTGGAGAAGGAATTGGGCATCCCCATCCTCGCGGTGTTTGAATTTGGGCGGGTGGATGGCCGATCGAACAAGAACGTCAGCATCGCGGACAGCGATGGCGATGTGGTGACGTTCAAACTCAGCGGCGGCGGGATGGGCAGCTTCTGGGGAAACCAGGTGGGCCTGATCGACACCACTGCCACCAGCACCCTGAGCATCAGCGTGAAGAAAGGGAGGAACGGTGATGGGCTCTATCACATAGGCGACATCACCAGTGATGGCCTGCTCAAGAGCATCAGCGCCAAGAGCGTGATTGAAAGCGGCGAGGTGCTGATCAACAGCCTGGCACGCTCTGCCGGCAAGGCAACGGCCTCGCTGACCTTCCGTCAGATCAGTGATGCCAATATCTGCGTGCAGGGATTGCCGCTGGCATCGATCGCGGTCAGCGGAGATGTCACCAATAGCCGAATCGTGACGACCGGATCGATCAAGAAGATGAGCGTCGCCACGCTATTGAATAGCGACATCCTGGTGGGAGTCGCCGCGGATTGTGCCGAGCATTTCGCCACCACAGAAGATTTTGTCGATACGTCCGCCAAGCTTGAGAGCCTGAAGGTGTCCGGCCGCAAGCTGCCTTCCAGTGCCACGCACCCGGCCGATGTGGCGGGCAGCCATATCTCAGCCCCGAGTGTGGGAACGATAGCCCTGCTGAACGTCCCGGCCGGCACCGATCCGCTCGTGCACGTGCTGACCGATGTGGGCACGCTGACCGTCACTCAGTCCAAACTGACATCCACCGCGATGTTCGGCACCGGCACCTGGAAAAAGCCAGGAACTCGCCCGGCGATCTGGCAAGTGCTGGGCCAATAACCCGCGGCCATTGCCTTGCGCTCTCTGCGATCCATGTGGCCGCACCCGGGTTTACATGAGGGTTCATTACTGATTTGCCTGACGGAGACCCCTAACTACATGCAGCTACGGCAGATAGCACCGTGGTGGGGTTCCCGCAAACAACCTGCGCACCTGTTAGTTATCCACAATCGCCCGCCCCCTCTCGCCCTCTGGCTCTCCCGCCCTCTCCTACGCTCGTTCCCGACGGGGAGGCTGTTGCAGCGGCACACCGCCAGTGCCATACTTGTGGACGGTATGTGGGCCGGTTGGTGTTTCTCTCGGGAGCATTGGATATGCCGCAGATTATCTCTTGTCCCTTCTGTCAGCAGCAGTTCACCGTGGCCGACGATCAGATCGCCGGCTACGTGAACAGCCAGGTCACCTGCAGCGCATGCCAAAAGACCTTCAGCATTGTGCAGGAGGCAGAGGTGCTGAAGGGCGTTGATCCGGTTGGAGTGCCACCGATCGCTATGCCCTATGCGGGTCCGGATCGGTCGGGACAGACAAACGGGCTGGCGCTGGCCGGGCTGATCTGCAGTTGTGCCGGGTTCGTTACATTCGGACTGGGGGGGATCGCAGGGATCGTTTGCTCGATCCTGGGCCTCCGAAAGGCGAAGGAGACGGGAAGTGGGCGGGGCATGGCCATCGCGGGAATCGCAGTCGGGTCATTCTCGCTGCTGTTTCTGATTGTGCCGGCCGTCCTGATCAGCATCCTGGTGCCGTCGCTGTCGCGGGCGCGAGATAAAGCGAATCAGATCAAGTGCGCATCGAACCTGCGTCAGATCGGGCAGGCAGCACAACTGTATGCGCAAGACAACTTGCGGCTGGGAGGACCGTACGGGCCCGGGTTTGATCGGCTGGTGCAGACACAGCAGATCTCGCCACAGGTATTCCAATGCCCCTCCGACAACAGCACAGGAACCGGGCAGCTTAGCGCAGGCGCCTGCTCCTACATCTGGCTGGGACAGAATCTCACGATATCGAGCAGCCCGGACTGCGTGCTGGCATACGAACCGCTCCTGAACCATGGAAAAGAGGGATCGAATTTCCTCTTCGCCGATGGGCATGTTGAGTTTATCAGCGCCAAAGATGCTGCCGGGGTGATCCAGCAACTGGACCAGGGAAAGAACCCACCAAAGATTGGTGGATCACCACGTGTTCCCCAACGTTAGTCGTGTATGCCAGGAAATGGGGAGAGCTCATCCATGCGATGGATCTTCACAATCGTCGGTCTGGTGATACTAGTGATCGCATTGGCGACGGGCGTGTTCATCGTCGCCACTCGGCCGGCGCCGCCTGCGCCGACAACAGCGCCGGTGGCCACAGTGGCGCCCGGCGCTAAGCCGGCCAAGGTTCCTGCCACCATCCCTTCGGTTTCGGCTTCGCCACGCGTGCAGACCTATGCCGATCTCTTGCACACGTTGCCCGGACTGGCAGATGCCACGCTGGCGGAAGACCGCCTGCCGATCCCGCAGGCGGCCGTTGTGCCCTTCCCCTTCCACGCCAGCATCTGCCCGCGGCATGATCTGTGGGTTGCGCATCCCGAAGCCCCGGCCATCGCGTCGATCGAACAGGATACGTTCATCAAACAGACCACGCACCTGACGCGCGAGACCGTGGTCTATGCCCACTGGCAGCGCATCGGCCGACAGCTTCGCTGCTGCCCCGTGATTCGAGATGAACTGGGTGCTTACCGGCTCATTATCCCCAAGAGCCCGAGCGTGAAGCTGCAGCGCTTCGACTATCACTGGCTTCGCGCGATGAACCTGGGCGATTCGATCATCGCGCCCACTGACCAGGGCGTGGCGGTCATCGGCATCAACGGCAAAGAGATCACCCAGCAATACGCCCAGATCAGCGCCGATGAAAAGGCAAACCCCCAGGTAGCGATCACCGGCAAGGGATTCATCGCATGGCTCCCGCCGGCATTCATGACGTCGGCAGGAACGGTGCTTCGCTATGTCGATGGCGCATTCGTCGATAACTTCGCGAAAGGCGCATGGGCCGGGCCGTTCATCCACCTGGTGCCGTTCACTGATGGCAACATCCTCCAGATCGCCCCGACCGACGTTCCCGGCAAGGTGCACCTGGCGATTGTTCCGCTGGAGTCGGAGCCGGCCAACGCGGCCGATGTGCAGAAGCTGGTCGCCCAGCTTTCCGACGATGATGCCGCCGTGCGCACGGAGGCACATGCACAGCTCGCCGCCATGGGCCCATCGGCGTGGGACGTGATCGAAAAAGCCATTCCGGGGCTGCCGCTGGAGGCCAAGACGCGGGCCCAGCAGATCATCGCCGCCCGCACCGAGCCGCGGCTGGGCCGCTTTCAACTGGTGGGAAACGCATTGCGGCCCGTCTGGCGGTTGAGCGATGGTGGCGTGGTGATGCTCGCCGAACAGGGTGTGATGACCACGCGCGATGACCCCACCGAGCCGCCTACGATGCCGGCGTGGATATCGATCCGGCCGGGACAGACTATCTCGCTCTTGCCGCCAGCGTTGACCCGCTACCTCGCGATCGGGACGCAGGAGCTGGATGCGATTGGATCTGACTGGGTGATAACAGACCAGACCGAAGGAGCGCGAATCTTCTTTGGGCAGGAACTGCAGCCGATCACGCGCGAAGCCGATCGCATGTATCGCCACGTCGTTGGCGTGGATAACGACGGGCGGATTCTGCTGGCGACGTCCCCCGCCGAGGTAGCCGTGAAGGCAATCAAGCCAGACTATCTCTTGATCGATCCGCGGGTCACCGACCCAACTCCAATGCTGCCGATCTGGACCATGACAGTACCGGAGGGTGAGACAGGCTGGGATGCGAAGAACTGGCCGGCCGTCAAGCGGGGCCAACCATGGTCGCTGCACGAGGATGGCTGGGAAGCCTTGACCGGAGAGATCATTAAATCGATCGGCACTCCTGTTACGATCACGCAGGACCAGCAGACACTGGCGGAACTGGCATCCGATGCGCGTGGCAGCACCTTCCTCTCGAATCGAGGCAAACTTGCCATCCGCACGCCCGATGGCAAAGTACTCATGCAAACTCGCCCGGCAGGCTTGCCCAATACCGATCTTGCCGGTGCGTACTGCCGAGACCGGCTCTACCTGCTGCACCCCCAGGGCAAGCTATCACGCCTCAAGGTGGATGCGAAGAATACCGAGCCCTTTTCCATCGATGCTGTTTTCACCAACGATGTACCGGCGGCCTCTCATGCAAGTCGCATGTGGGTGGACCCGGCCGGCCGGATCTGCATCGCGGCCGACGATGATCGAATCATCATCATCTTCGCCGGTCGGAAGATCCCGCAGGCGATCCAAGACATCATCCCGCAGGCGGAATTAAAGCAGGCTCGACCATAGTCGGGGGCGGGATATGGCAGAGATCGCTTGTGAGAGATGGACAAAAAAGATCCCCGCAGGCGTGGGTGGGACCTGCGGGGCAGGGAGGGAAGAATCGTTTTTGCACCGTTTGTACGTTAGAGAATGGAAGAGGTTTGGCAAAAATCGCACCTCTAATGTGCGATTGAGTCGGATATGCCATAAAGCGATGTCAACAAACAACCGGCCTCAACATTTCCGGCGTTTCCCTGTACATTCATATGAGCACAGTGGAGAGAACCCGGCGCACCGCCCGCATTGGCGGATTGGAGATTCTCATGCTGCTTACTTTCAGACGTTCGCTTGGAGTTGCTGCGTTCGCCGCGAGCGCGATGCTCATGGCAACCGGCTCGGCTCGTGCACAAGTTGCTAATGTCAAGGTGGTCACGGATGCCAGCCCCGATTATTCGGACATGGAATCGATGACTCGATCGATCACCAGCCGCTGGGATACGGATAAGGAAAAGATGTGGGCCATGTTTTATTGGAACCACATCGCCCGCCGGCAGACCACTCCGATGATGGTGCATGGCCAGGAACTGACCGATCCGATCCGCCAGTTCAACGATTACGGCTTCACCATGTGCTCGACCATCTCGGGCGTGAACATGAACATCTGGCAGTACATGGGCTACTACGGGCGGTATTTCGACATCGCCCTGCACACCGTGCCCGAGGTTTGGTACGACGGCGGCTGGCACCACTACGACAATTCCCTGTCGATCATCTATACGCTCTGCGATGGCAAGACCATCGCGGGAATCACGGATGTCGGCAAGACCCTTGCGTGCGAGGCCTCCGGTGGCAAAGCCGAACCGGGTCATATTGCCCTCTACCACGCCCTCAACGGCACCGGGCCCAATGGCTTCATCGAAGGCGCGGACACCATGCGCGACCTGCGGCATGTCGGGCAAGACTGCTTCTCTCCCCGCGTGCTGAAGTATCGTTACTACTACAGTGGCCTGGACCGCGGCCATCGCTTCATCCTCGACCTGCGCGATGGTGAAACCTACACCCGGCATTATTCCCGACAGGACGCCGCCAGCTCTATGGCCGTCTCGCAGGACAACCAGGGATCATTCAGAGCCGATCCCGCGTATTTCATCGCGAATGACAACGGCAAGGACACCGAAGCCGCCAATCCCCGCTACCACATTCGCGGCAACGGCACGCGCACGTTTGTGCCGACACTGACGGCTCAGGGCCTCGCCGGCGCAGCGCAAAGCACGACCAACATCAAGGCAATAGCCCCTGCGGGCCTTGTACCCGCCAAGGCCGGTGAGCCGGCCGAGGCGATCTTCAAGATCGAGGGCGGCAACGTCATCACCAGCCTGAAGATCGCCGCTGACGTGAATGTGGCCGGTGCTGAAGATCATGCAAGCATTGCCATCAGTACAAATAACGGCAAGGACTGGAAAGAGTTGTGGAAGACGCAGCAGGCTGGCGCCGCCAAGGCCGACCTGTCGATCATCGAGCCGATCAACGGCCAATATGAGGCCCTGGTGAAAGTGAGTCTCTTGGGCAAGACCGACATCGCCAATGCCCGCCTCAACAGCATCAAGTTTGATGCAATCACCCAGCTCAACGCCAAGACGCAGCCGCAGCTCAAGCTGGGCAAGAACACGGTCTATGTCGGCGAAGGCGAGCAAACCGGCTCCATCGTGCTCTGGCCCGAACTCCAGGGCGGCAAGTACAAGCCGCTGCTGCATGAAGAGAAGAACATCGCCTGCGTGGAGAAGCACATCGGCTATCAGGGGGCGATCTATCAGCAGAAGGCGGGCGAAGACGCCTACGTGATCTTCAAGGTTGACGCTCCAACCGACATCACCACCGTCACCTATGGCGGGCATTTTTATAACCGCGCGCCCAAGTCCCACATCGACATGCTGCACAGCTTCGATGGCGGCAAGACGTGGAACACCAGCTATTCGCTGACCGATACCTCGCCGCCGTGGGATGTGGTCCACTATGAGCGGACCACCGACATCCCGGCCGGCACGAAGAGCGTGCTGTTCAAGTACCTGATGGCCGGCTCCGGAAGCGAACCCAGTGCCTGCTCGATTTACGCCGTGCATATGGAGGTCAACCACAAGCTGGTCGCGCCGCTGAACAAGCCCCTGGAGGTGACATTCACCTGGGATGAGGTTCAGAAGGGCCACACTGCGATCGAGCGATCACACACCCAGATCGTGGACAAGCTGCCTGCCACCTACACGATCAACGTGGGCGGGTATGACCTGCCGGTGGTGAAATCACTGGCGGTAAACCCGCAAGGCTCGCGCGGTAGCGACGTGAAGAGCGGCTACAGCGACGGCAAAGACGTCGGCGGTGAGAAATGGGTGGGCAAGTGGGTCACCTACGGCAACGTCGTTTCGCAGGGCAAACCCTATACCGTCTCCATCCCACCCGCGGATAAGACCAAGGCCTGGGGCGCCAACGATGACAGTGGCAAACGACTGACGGATGGCCGGGTCGGGTCCAGCTACCCCGGCGGCACTGCCACTCAGGAAGGGCCGATCTGGAACAAGGGCAGCAACACCGACATCGTGGTCGACCTCGGCCAGCCAACCAGGCTGGCCGCCTTCCGTATCCACATCAGCGGCGGCTACCCCTGGTGGGATGCCATCAAGGGCGAGGTCCAAGACAAGGTTGAGGTGCTGGTCTCCAAGGATGGCAAGGACTTTAGGAGCGTCGGCAACTTCGACTTCGACCTCTATTGGAAAGATGTGCCCGTCAATTACATGTGGACTGATGAAGAGACGTTCTGCGGCCACAATCATCTGCTGCTGGCCAAGGAGCCGGTGGAGGCCCGCTACGTGAAATACGCTGTCACGCCGGAGCGCTCGCTGCTGATCACCGAAGTGCAAGCGCTCGATAGCGTGAAGCTCGAACCGTTCGACATGAAGATCGCCCTGCCCGATGCGGCCGACAACGGTAAGGCCGCCGCGGCCCCGGGCGTGAGCCCAAAGGCAAAGAAGTTCGACAAGCCCGCCGGCTGGGGCGTGGAGTTCAAGGGAGCGCCGTAACCGACGCCAACACGGCAAGAAACGCACATGGCCACGCTCATTGCGTGGCCATGTGCGTTATTGGCGCTCCAGATGCAATCAATGGTCCTTGCCTGCCTCGGCGGCGCCAGTGGCCCACTTGGGATACTCGGCGATCAGCCTGAAGAATCCGGGCATATCCTCGTAGTAGTTGCTCCAGGTCGTGTACATGAAGCCCTGGATGTTCGGAACACCTTCTGACATCTTCATCCAGTTTTCGATGTTCTTCTTCATTCCGGTCTCGCCGCGATCGTCGTAATAGCCCGAAAGAATCTGAGTATGGCCACGGTCTCCGAAGAACTTCGCGCTCTCCTTCGAAGGTGCGTACCAGTTCACAATCATGACATCCTTGGGCAACCCCTCCCACGAGCCTGCCCAGTTGCCGTTAACCAGGTAGTAAGGCCCGTCGGGGCTGGCGTTGTGATACGGTGTGAACATGTCCGACCAGGTGTAGAGCTTGGCATCGGGAGCGCTCTTGCGGATGAAGGACAGTGCTTTCTGGAAATGTCGCGCCAGAAGCTCACCCGGAGTCAGCTTTTCGCCGTTGGGCTGTGGTTCCCAGCCACCCACGCGAATCTCGTCGTAGCCGCCGAGAAAATAGCTCCCGACCGGCCAGGCTTTGACCGTGCGCGTGGCCTGGTCCTCCATGATCTCCAGCACCTTGGGCTCCTGGATCGAGACCACATCCTGGTCGCCGTAGATGCGGATCGGGTGATAGAAACTGACCAGCAGCTTCTGCCCATCCTTGATGCGCGAATTGTCGCTCAGCACAAGGTTGGCTGCATCGTCGTCAACTCTGAATTCGCTGTCGGAGGGACCTGCCACCTTCTGGTAATCCTTGCCCTCTTCGTAGGTGATGGAGCGATCTTCGTTTGTAACGACCAGCGGCAGCATGCTGCGGCGCAGCACCAGCATAAGTCCCGCCGGTTCGACTTTCAGATCATCGAACCACACCGTGCCGGCCGTAATGTCGCTGGCACCCACCGAGAACTGCAGGTCCGTACTGCCGAGCGTATTGAAGCAGATGCGATACCGCGTCCACTCCTGCGTCGGCTTGACCTGCAGGTTGGTGGTGATGTTTCTGCGCTTGCCGGCGCTGCCCATACCCAGAACGTAGCTCTCGCCGTCGGCATCGAGACCGTCGGATTTCACCCACACCGTTACCCGGTAGTACTGAAAAGGCTTGACCGTGAGCTTCTGGCTCAGTCGCGCGGTGATCGTCTTGCCCTTGGTGGCGGCAAACTTCGCCGAACTGTTGCCCGAGTGCTTCACCGTGGTATCAACAACCAGGTTTTCCGCGGCCGGCGATGCGGTTTCCCACCCGAGGAACTTGCCGCCAGGAGCCTGCTCAAAGTCGCTGTTCTTGATGTCCAGCCCCGATGCCGGATCGGCCGATGCCTCTTTGCCCTTCACGACAAAGGGCATCTCCTTTGCGGGTATCCCGGCCGCCAGATCGGCGCCATGGCGGTATGTGAATCCACCGTAGCCGATGGCATAGAGCGACATGACGACCTGGATGTTCGCCTTCTTGGCTTCCTCTTGATACTTCTTCGCATTCTCGAAGTACGCCGGCGGGGCGACCTCAAGCCGTTGCGTCCATGCTTCGCCCAGCAGCACGTGAGTAATCCCGTTGGCCTTGTATATCTCCAGATTCTTCAGCGCCTTGTCCAATCCCGCCTGAGTAGACACATCCGCGCTGGCCATTACCCATCGCTGCGGATACTCCACCGCCCGCGCTGTCACGCAGAACACCAGCACCGCCATTACCGCAACGAATGATGCGAAAGATCTCACAGTAGACTCCTGCGAATGCTCGTCGACAAAATCAAGGCCACGCCGGCCAGAAGACCGCTATCCTACAACCGTCTCGCGCAATCGGCCAAGCAAGTGACACTCCCACCCACGCGGAATTCCCTTGCTTAGCCCATGCCATCCATCGCACCCGCCGATAGGATAGTTCTTACCATGCAATGCGCCATCCTACCCGACGAGATAGTCGCTACATCCCACGTAGCGCCTGGTCCACATCTCCTCTTTGGCATGGGCCATCGCCGCAAGTGCCTGTACCGCGGCGGCCAACTACTCGACGCCTGTACCGGTGAACTGCTGCACCATTCCTACATCCGTTCGGAAACGATCGAGCCGGCCGAATACCGCGTGACTCTCGATACGCCGCGCGGCCTCGTGCGCATCTGGGAGGATGAGCAGGCCCTCTGGCTTGACACCGACGGCCAACGCCGGGCAATCAGCCGATCGCCCGTGAAGCTGCCTCGGTTTGAACCGCACGCCCAGGCGCCGCTGCTTCGCGCCTTGCACGCGCAATTGCTGATTAACATCATGCCCTTTGGCCCGGTGCCCAACCTTTGGGTCTACCCCCGTCCCTGGTATCGCGACAGCGCGATGGTGATGATGTGCCTGGAGAAAACCGGCAACCTCGCCCTGGTCGAGCCCTGGGTAATGGGTCTCTCCAAGGTCTTCGATCAGAACAACGCAGGAGAATGTGAAGCGGACAATCCCGGCCAGCTCCTCTACATGATCAGTCTGGTATCGGATCACAAGCATCCCCTCGTTGATAAGGTGTTGCACGAGGTCAAGCGCTTTGAAAAGGATGGTTACCTCCTCGGGCGGTCCGACTTCGGTGAGCACCCCGTTTATCAGACCAAATGGATGAAACTGGGCCTGCGACGCCTTGGCCTCGACGATCCTTACCGCATCCCGCCCATTGCTGATGGGTACGACCACCTGTTCTGGATGGACTTCCGCGAATTCTACACCCCCTGCCCCAGATTCAATGCCCGAAGCACATCGCTCTACCCTTATCTTCGCTGGGCGGAAGCGCACTTCTTCAATGACCCTCCTCCCGCCGATCCTCGCGTGAATGACCCGATTCTCACCTGGGAGAGAGCCGCTTCTCAGGCGGACTACTGGCGGATGAATCTGCTGAGCAAAGAACTTGGCGACAAACGCTGGTGCACACCGCACACTTGGCACGCTGCTGAGATGTTCCTGTACTACCTGCGGTAAGCGCATTCTCAAATGCGAGCCAGCGCATACAATGAACTCCACGCGACAATCGTCTCTAGAAACAGGTAATCATTCTTGCATACAACTCGACGGAAATTCCTGGGCAATCTGACGGCGGCCGCCGCACTGCCATTGGCAAACGTGCTTCTCTCGCTCCAGCGTCAGGCCCTCGCCCAGACTCCGATCGTCCCAGCCGGAAAAGGAACCAGCATGGCCAGCATCCCAAATCCACTTGATGAATCGCCAGCCCCCAGCCACGTCGGAAGCCTCCTGGGTCCGATCACGCGTATCCGCGATGCCTATGGCTGGGCCTCAGAAAGTTTTGCCTCGGACAAGTTCAAGGCCGCCGACCATCCCGCGTGGCGAAAGAGAATGCTCGCCGAAGTTTTCGCGGCCATGCAGTATGCGCCGGCGAAATGCGACTTTGCCGCGCAGACGGTCGAAAAGGTCGATTGCGGCAAGTACACCCGTGAAAAGGTTTACTTCAATACCACCCCTGAACTTCGCGTCCCTGCTTACGTGCTGGTCCCCAAAGGACTCACCGCCAAGGCGCCCGCGATCGTGGCGCTGCATGACCATGGCGGCTTTTATCGGTGGGGCAAGGAAAAACTGGTCAAGCTTCCGGGCGAGCATCCGAGTCTCACCGAATTCAAAGGTGCTTACGCGAACCGCTCCATCGCGGACGATTTGGCGGAACAGGGCTATGTTGTAATCGTCATCGACCTGTTTTACTGGGGTGAACGTCGGTTGCGTCTGCCGGATGATCCCAAGACCGGTCCGGCGGAGAGCCGCGAAGATGTCAATCAATTCAACAGCGCGCGCGGCCAAATGGAGCAGCTCGTTGCCCGCACCATCTACACATCCGGGTTCACGTGGGCGGGCCTGATCTTCTGGGATGATATTCGTACCGTGGATTATCTTGCCAGCCGTCCCGAGGTCGATGCCAGTCGTATCGGTTGCGTCGGCCTCTCAGTCGGTGCCTGGCGCGCTGCCCACCTGACGGGATTCGATGACCGCATCAAGGCCGGCGTGGCCGTCTGCTGGCTCTCAAGTTTCAAAGACATCCAGTCTCGCAACACCATTCACACCGTGGGCTTCACCAAGGTGTTGCCGGGCCTCTACCGCCGCCTCGATATGCCCGATGTGGTGAGCCTCGCCGCTCCCCGGCCGCTTCTGTGCATCAACGGGTTGCAGGATGGACTCTTCCCCGTCGAAACGGGCGTCAAGCCCGCGTACCGAACGTTGGAAACGGTCTACTCCAAGATCGGCGCCGGCGAAAAGTTCCGCGGCCACCTCTATGATTCGCCCCACGAATTCAACGCTGAGATGCAGGTTGAGGCCTGGGCCTGGCTTAAGAAATGGGTCTGATGGCAGGCGCGTCAGGGCGCTGAATCGACCGGCAGATCAAGCGGCACATCGGCTACATCCTTGGAAGGATCATCCAGAGAGATAACCTTGATGGCGTCGGTGCCGATCGAATAGACAAACGTGCCGATCCGCAGGCTGCGAAGGACCTGGCCATCGTGCTGGATCTGGCCGATCTCGGTAAAGCCGTTGACGGGATCAACCTTCAGCAGTTCCAGCCGCCCGGCTCCGTTCCACCAGCCCCAGTCGAGCACCGGCAGCGCCAGGGTCTGCTGCTGTGGGAAGTAGCTTACCGCATGGGGGTCCCATTCGGCGGGAGAAGACGTCCAGTTGAACCACCAGGGGTTCAGCGACGGATCAGTGTCGGTGGTGAACTTGTAGGTATCGACGAGCCTGGGGTTGGCAAAATCGGAAACGTCAAACAGTGAAACCTTCAGCCCGTTGACATGCCCGGCGGAATCCGCATCCCGGCCGATGCCGAAGACCAGGTTGTCGCCGATGGGTTGAAGATAGGAAGAGTAGCCGGGCATTTCGAGCTGGCCTGCCACTACCGGATTGGCTGGGTCAGAGAGATCGACGGTGAACAGCGGATCCACCTGGCGGAAGGTGACCAGATACGCACGGTCGCCGGTGAAGCGTGCAGCATAGAGACGCTCGGTGAGGGCAAGGCCGGTGAGCGAGCCGGTTACTTCCAGCGTGTCGCCATCGCTCTGCATGGTAAAGATATTGTTGGAGGTGGTGTTGGTGAAATCACCGGTGTCGGCACTGACGTCTGTCTGGTTTGTCGTCGTGGCAATGTGGAAGTAGCCGTTGCTCTCATCCATAGAGTACGAATTGAGTATCCACCCGGGGACCTGGCCGGCGCCGTCGAGAGCGACGCCGGTGTCATCAACGGTGAACTTGTAGATGTCAGTGCGGCAATCGCCCAACCAACCGCCCATGGGGGCATCGTAGCCAGTGGCGGCCACGAAGAGCGAGTCGGTGGACATATAGACCTGCCCGGTGCAGCCGACGACCGCAGTCGTATCGATGATCTGGGGCTGATCGGATGCGGCATCGATGGTCACGATCGAGAACATCGAGGACTGATCGTCGGGAGTCTGGGGTGCGTAAAGGCCCGGTGTGTCGAGAACTGCGCCGCTGATGGCGGGGATGCTGGCGTCGGCAAATGTCGTTGTGTAAGAGGGGAAGAGCTCCGCGAGAGTCATGGCTTCGAGTCGGGCGCGATAAGCATCTTCAGATTCATAGACATAGGTGTCAGCCACGTCGCCGGGGATGATCTGGGGCGCAGGTATATCGATATAGTGATCGAGCACGACGTAGATTTCGCCCTTGATGTCGCGCGATGAACTCAGCGAACCATCGATGGTTGTCGTGCTGATAATGGCAGGGCTCGCGGCGTCCGAGACATCGTAAACGGTCACGACGACCTGCGCCTTGGATGGAAGCCAGCGCCAGTATGGCATCAACGGTGCGATGTCCACGGAAGAGCTTGCCGCAGGTTCGGTGGCAACGGCCGCGGCAGCAGGGGCGCCGGCCATCGCCCAGGTCCAGCCACCCGTACCGTCGGCAAGCCAGCCGGGATTGACGCCCCAGCCGGTTTCGTCATAGACCCACTTGGTGCTGATGACGGTCAGGTGCGTGCCATCGAGATAGATATCTGAGCCCCAGCCATCGATGTCCGTGCGAGAAACGACGTGAGACTCGTCGGCCGGCCAGGCATCAACGATCACGAGCTGATTGTCCTTGACCAAGTAGATGTAGTCGCCGTCGGTCTTGACCATGTCGGCTTCGTCAACGCCCTGCACCTGCGTGTTGGTCGAGGAGTGATCGGCGGCATTGGGATTGGTGCCCGGGGCACCGGTGGAGCTGGCCATCGTGTAGACGCCGTCCATCACTAAGCCGCGGTAGTACATCCACCAGAGACTGGCGGGCTGGCCGTAGAGATCTTTGTAGCGGGCGACCGCCTGGTCAATGAACTGCTGTTTGAGGGTTTCAGGGTCGTCCACCGATACCAGCGGGTTGGTGCGGAAATCGTTGCCAAGCGTGTCGCGGGAACCGCCGGTGACGCGGTCGCTGCTCTCGCTGTTGACAACATCCTTGCCCTGGCCGCTGATGAGCAGGTCAGCGCCGTCGCCTCCCTGCAGAGTATCGGAACCAGTACTGCCGCGCAGAGTGTCGCTGCCATAGCCGCCGGTAAGCATGTCGTTGCCAAGGTCGCCGTAGAGCCGGTCGTCGCCCATGCCTCCGACCAGAGTGTCCTTTCCAAGACCGCCGAAGATGCTGTCGTTGCCCTCATCGCCGGCGAGCATGTCGTCTCCGACACCACCGATGATGTAATCGTTGCCCAGGCGCCCGTTGATCTGATCGCTGCCCGCGCCACCATCCAGGTAGTCGTTGCCGGCGCCGCCCACGATGGTATCGTTTCCGGTACCGCCATAGACTGATGCGCGAATGCCTTCCATGCCCACGCCGAGGTCGATCGTAATGCTGTCATCCCCAGCGCCGGCGTTCACGACGATGTTGCGAATCAGGGTGATCGCACGCGTGGAAACGATGCTGCCGTTTACGGTTGCCACCAGCCGGGTGGCATCATCCTGAGAGACCGAAACGTCAATGACATCGCTGAGCTGTGAGCCGGCAATGCGCCATGGCGCGGGGTGGGCGGCCAACAGGAATCGGCTCTCGAGAGAGTCAAGCACTGGTACACGTTGAACGGCATTACCGATGGAGCATCGAGCGCTGCGACGGAGTTGTGATACTGGCATGGTTTCTCCTTGCCCCGTTGTCGCCCCGCATCGCGGGCGTCGCACCGCTCTGCCCAACAACAGCGGGCACACATGAGTTCGCTCTCAAGTGTAACCAGTAAACGGCGATGGGGAAATGACCTGCGCTTTTCCCGATGCTTCCGGACAGTATGGTGGTAAACTGCAACTTTGTAGCGTTCTGGGCGTCAGAGAATGGGAAAAGGAGAGACTACGCCTATGCAATCCGCACATCGCTTGCGCGTCGGCCTGATCGCGATCTTGTCGGCCATTTCCGCCATGCCCCTGCTGGCTCAGCAAGCGCCCGCGGCCAATGCGCCCGCGGTGGCGGCTGCGGCTCCTGCTGCCGCTGCGGCGGAGGTGCCGGTCAAACTTGTGGTGCTCTATTCCTCCGGCGTGGGGTATTTTGAGCACCATGGCACCATCACCGGCAATGCCACCACCGAGCTTCGCTTCAAGACCGGACAGATCAACGACCTGCTCAAGAGCCTGGTGCTCCAAGACCTGGATAAGGGCCAGGTCAGCGCCATCACCTACCCCTCTCAGGATCCGCTGGCCAAGCTGCTTAAAAGCTTCCAGGTGGATGTGTCACAGAACCTCTCCCGCGCGGATTTGCTGACGCAGTTGCGCGGGGCGAAGGTGACCTGTCATCTCCTGGATGGCAAGACGCTGACTGGCACGATCATCGGCGTTGAGATCGAGAAGGTTCCCAGCGGCGAGAAGGGCGATCTGCAGGAGATCCCGGTCCTGAACCTGCTGAATGAGCAGGGAGCCACCAGCATCCGCATGCCGACGGTCCAGTATGTCTCGTTTGAGGATCCGCGGCTGCAGGAGGAACTGAATAAGGCGCTTTCGGCATTGGTGCAGGCGCGCGATCAGGACAAGAAGGCGGTCAGCTTCCAGTTCGCGGGGGAGGGCACCCGGCGGGTGAAGATCGGCTATGTGGTGGAGACACCGATCTGGAAGACCAGCTACCGCCTGCTCTTGGACGATGGCAAGGATGCCAAGCCATTTATCCAGGGGTGGGCGATCGTGGAGAACCAGACCGACACCGACTGGAACAACGTGCAGCTATCGCTGGTGTCCGGCCGGCCGATCAGTTTTATCCAGGACCTGTATCAGCCGCTGTATATTCCCCGTCCGGTGGTGCAGCCGGAACTCTATGCGAGCCTGAAGCCGCGCGAGTATGAGGAGGGGATGGGCCGAGCCAGGGGAGAAGCCGAGGCCGACCGTAATGGCAGCATGGCGGGTGCAGGTGGCTTTGGTGGCGGGAGAGCCGCGGCCGCTGCACCTGCACCGATGGCCGCGCGCAGGGCGGGGGAGGCCCGCAAAGCGGAGGCTGATGGGAGACAGATGGTGCTTGCTGATGCCTTGGGGCGGATCGACGAGAAGAAAGCCGATCAACTGCAGGCGTCAGGGATCGCCTCGGCGGCATCGGCGGCGAGTCTTGGCGAGCTTTTCCAATACACCGTCTCCATCCCGGTTACGCTGCCGCGGCAGAAGTCGGCCATGCTTCCGATCATCGGCGAGAACATCCAGGCGCAGCGGGTCAGCATCTACAACGCCGGCACCCTCGCCAAGCATCCCCTCAACGGCGCGATCCTGACCAATACCACAGGCAAGCACCTGCTCAACGGCCCGATCACCGTGCTGGATAATGGCGCTTATGGCGGCGATGCCCGTATCTCCGATCTTCCGCCCGGCCAGCAGCGGCTGATCAGCTATGGCATCGACCTGAAGGTGGTGGTGGATTCCACCAGCAGCAAACAGGATGAGACGATCACGGCCGGCAAGGTGGTCAAAGGGGTGCTACAGGTTGCCCGCAAGCACCTGTTTACCCAGGAGTACAAGATCGAGAACAAGGCCGATGTGGAGAAGACGCTGGTGATCGAACACCCCTTCCGGCAGGGCTGGACGCTGCTCACCCCGGAAAAGCCGATGGAGAAGACCGATGCCCTCTATCGCTTCCAGTTGGCCGCGGCGGCGGGCAAGCCGGCCAATCTGAAGGTGCAGGAGGAGCATACGGACTGGCAGGGGTTCGCGATTCTGCCCTTCGATATTGACCAGCTTACCTGGTACAGCAAGAACGGCCAGATTGCCCAGCCGGTGCGTGATGCCCTGGTGAAGGCGATCCAGTTGAAGCAGGCCCTGGTGGATACACAACGTCAGATGGAGCAGACTCGCCAGAAGATCAACCAGACCACGCAGGCGCAGAGCCAGACGCGGGAGAACATGAAAGCCATTGCTCCGCAGGCGCAGGCCAGCGAATACTACAACCGCCTGCTCAAGCGGATGAGTGACCAAGACCTCCAGCTCGATACCCAGCAGAAGGCGCTGGACGATCAACAGCAGCAGCTCAACGCGCGGCAGAAGGAATTGGAAGATTACCTGAACAACCTGACCGTCGGGTGATTTGCGGCCACGTCCGTACGCTTCGGACTCCGGTGTGTTCTTAGCAGACCGAATCACGGTGCCGCTTCGCGATCGTCACGATGGATTGTTGTCGGCGCGCTATGCGAGCGTTGTGTGCAAGGCTTGATTAACCGGGCTTCCGAAAGATTAGCGGTTAGCGGGAGCGGCGCAAAACAAGCAATCCAAACGCACCCAAAAGGCCCAATCCTGACGGCTCAGGAACCGGCGAAGCATCCAAGCGCACATCATCAACAGCCAGTGACTTGCCAAACGTCTCGTCGGTCACCGACTGAGTGATCATCACGCTGATGTTCTTCCCAATAACACTTGGCATTACCTGGCTGTCGAGAACCACGCTGAAATCCTGAAACTGCGTGTCTGACAGATCTGTGAACAGTTTGGTGGTCGACTGAACTGTGGTGCCATCGGCCTGCAGCGAGAGGATGGCCGAGCGGTTGGTGGAAAAATTGGCCGTAGTCGCCAGCGATACCGTCAGCGTATACGCAGTGTCGGCAGCATAGGTGCCCAACGAATCGGTCCAGATGAATCTGGTGGTGGTGCCTGCACCGTCCACTGGACCGCCATCCGCATTGATGAGCAGGTAATTGTTCAGGTCCTTGCCGATGAACGCCGAGTTACTCAGGACCTGCAGGAACCCGCCGGCACCGGCGTTTCCCAAGGTTTCGCCATGATTCCAACTCGACGGCTGTCCAGGATCGAATCCTGTACCGGCCTCAAACGACGAATTCGGAATCGATATCGCGGCAGCAAAACCAAAGCTCACACAAGCGAGCACGGCCGCCGCGAGTACACCAGTTCTGACCATAGAGATCTCCTGTGGCCGCAAACAAAACCTATCTTCAGCTACTTTACCAATCTCAGCATTGTAGCCAATAGAAAACTCTCTAGATTTGCACAATTTGGGATTACCCCAGACGTTATGCGGCCCCCATTACAGAGTGCGGCGAATTGTCGTACCAATCCCTGAATCGGGGAATGGGCCCGGCACGGTGACGAGCCCATACGGCGTGGGATTCAGATAGCGAACAAAGCCGGAGTGGTGTCTACAGCGCGCATCCTGACCCGTGCGCAGCGCTTGCATGCGCGCTTTAATGGCTGCTATTGGCGATTGATGTGAGCGCCGTGCCGGAGGCGCCTGCGAGAGATGTGTTGCGAAGCTACGCGGCTCGCGCCCAATTGAGCAGGCGCATTGCGCCAATTGTGCCCAACAGCGCCATCGCGCTCCATACGGCCGGCGGTAGCGGCACCATGTGAGGGTCAGAAAGAATATCGGCTGCACGCTCGAAGTTGGCCCGTGATTCGGTGAAAGCGCCCGTGTCATCGGCAAGGACTGTGAGCGTCGCGGAATTGCGGGATGGTAGTCCGCGAGACCGGGCAATCTCGAACTCGATCTGCCTGGTGCGAACCAGGTAGAACACGGAGGCGGCGATTATCATGGCAATCCCAGCCACCAGAACTGCCAGACGGCGTTTCGTCTTTAGTCGTACGCGCATGATCTAGCCTCCTGCTCGCAGGCAAACAAGAATGGTCTTCCAGATGATCCACACGTCCAGTCTCCAGCTCATCCGTGCAACGTACTCGATGTCGTACCTGATCCACTCCTGGAAATCCAAGCCCTTCGTGCGCGTCCGGTTGACCTGCCAGAGACCTGTTACCCCAGGCCGGACACTCAGGCGGGCTTCACGCCACGCCGGGCAGCACTGATTCTCCTTGTTGGGGCTAGGCCGGGGCCCGACGACCGCCATATCGCCAGCGAGCACGTTCAAGAACTGAGGCAGCTCATCGATATTGAGCTTGCGGATGATCCGGCCGACGCGCGTCAGGCGCGGGTCATCCTTGATGAAGAACTGCGGGCCGTCTGCCTGGTTTTCGCGCTCAAGCCGTTGCCTGATCTTCTCGGCGTCTTTGCGCATGGATCGGAACTTAAGGCACATGAAGTTACGCCCCCCGAGAGTCTGGCGGGGATGTCCAAAGAAGAACGGCCGGCCATCCTCAAGCCAGATGGCGAGCATCACAACAGGGTAGACCGGCCCGGTCAGCACCATCGCGCACAGCGCAAAGAGGATGTCGAATATCCGTTTGCTCGACCTCTGGAAGACGCCCTGCCGTGGCAGCGTTGGTTGGCCAGACGGTTGGCGCAGCGGCTCGATCTCGGTGACTGGAACCTTGGGGACCGGGGAACGAGTGCCGGGGGCGTCCCACAGAACTGCCGGACCCAGCACACTCTGCCCCGGCTTAAGCGAACGCCCTGCCCCGACCCAGACCGGCCCGGCGAAGCGAACATCCGCATCCACCTTGGCGTCTACCGATGCCCAGACCTGCGGCGCCAGCTTGCGCACCGAGGGAATCACCATGCCCGGGACGGGCCAGAACCGGGTCAGGTCCTTGGTGAACTGATCGACCTCCTGGTCGATGGTCGTGTCATACATCTGCCCATGGACCATCACCGCCTCGCGCCGATCGCGACGCGTGCGCTGGCGGAGCATGCGCCAGGCGTGACGCAGGGTGGGCGCCGTGCGCCATAGCTCGGCGATCTCCCGGCTGCGCGTTAGTGCAACCCGCGTCATCCGCAGATTCACATTGTCGTACTCACGGCGGAACGCAACAAAATCTCCGCCGGGCCCGGCCGCTACCAGCTCACGGTAGTCCGAATCGCAAGTGCTGCGAATGCGAACAAAGAGCACATCCGGTTCCACCCAGCTAAGCAGGCCTGTCAACTCCCGCAGGCGAAAGACCACCATTGCCCGGGAATCAACCAGCAGGTACTGCTCGGCATCGGTATCAACGGCATCCAAACCGCCCTGGCGGGCAACCGCAACTCCGCGCGCAGCCCAGTAGCGCTCGTGCAACTGCAGTGCATCGAGCCCCCAGACTGTTGGGCGCTCTGGCCCCAGCCGCGATCGCGATCGAAGGGCCGCACTCATGATTTGGGCGTCCCTTCTTCGGATCGTGCTGTCGGCGCCACTGCCATCGCAATGGGCCCGAGCCTGAGCGCTGTGGAATTGGTTGCCTGCAAGGGATCAGCGACTGATCGCTGGCTGACGCTGGAACTGAACCTGGATGCCAGGATATCACCTGCTTCCGCCCGGTTGAATACCGCTCCGGCAACAGTGGCGCCAAGCGACTGCACATGAGCGATGGCCTGCTCGACAAGCGTGCGCGACTCACCTCGCGAGATGACAAGCACCGTCTGGTCCGCTTCGGAGACAACCATCTCAGCCTCAATACTGCCTGGGACCGGACCGGTATCGATGAGCACCGTGTCAAAGTGATTCTTTGCCATGGCGAACACGCGACGAATGGCTTCGGGTGACAACCGCGCGACATCGTCGGGCGTTATGTTTCCCAACGGCAGAATGAACAGGTTCTTGGTGTGGGTTGGCGCTACACATCTGGTCAGATCTTTGCCGCCAAGTACATCCAGCAAGCCCATGGTCACAGAGTGCTGGCGCGCCAGTGCCCTCTCCAGGTCTTCTTCACTGATGTACCCGAGCGCCACAAGCTGCTGCCCAAGTCGCATGCCGGACAGGCGGCCCGCTTCGATTCCCATCCGCACCTGCTCTCGGGTAACCAGGCCGCTCTGTCGCAGTATCTGCCCCAGTTTTACAGGCACCCTGGCGCGCATCCTGGAAGTGAGACCCCCACCGACCATGTCGCAGTCGATCAGAAGTGTCCGCGCGCCGGATGCAGCGAACGACAGTCCCAGTGCGACTGTCAGACTTGTCTTGCCCGAACCGGGCATGGCACTGGTCATCGCCAGCGCCGTTGCGCGCGAACGCCCACGGCTGATCTGCAGCATCGCGCGGATGTGATGCACGTAATGGGCCGCAATCGCAGCCTGCATTGGATCGCTCAGGTCTTCCGGCAGATTGGGCAGAACACCCAGAACACCGGTACGGGCCTGCAAGCTCGAATTCGCATCGTCGATGGTACGGCAGCGCGGGTCCGCAAGCCCTCTGCCGATCACGATACTCATGCCGAGGATGGCGCCGAGGAGGCCGGTGACGCCGGCCAGTTTGCCTCGTCTTGACTTGAATGGCGCCAATGGCTCGTCACCGTAGTTCAGTACACTGATGCGCCCACCCATGCTCGACTCAACGCTGAGTTGCTCAATGCGCGCCTTTGCTTCGGTGAGTCTGGCCTGTTTTTCCTCGGCATCGCGCTGAAGGCTTTCGATCTGAAGCCGCTTGCGCCCCAGATCGAGCATTCGGGCCCGGACTCCCTCAAGCAATGCTTGCAGGTTGCGCTCACGCTGGCGCAACTGACTGACGTCTGCCATGGCGTAAGGTGTGCCAGCCGCCGACTGGATGCTGCCATCAGCCCTTGCCGCTTCGTACTCTGCAGCATACTGGTCGATATCCCTGTTCACGGCCTGCAGCGCAGCGGTCGCCTCCCCCACGCTCCTGTGACTGGGACCGTACCGCAACTTATACCGCTCAAGCTCCTGCTCGTCGCGCTGTTTCTGCTGCAGGAGATCGCGCATGTGCTCATCCTGCCGGGCAATCACCTGAACCGGAACTGTCCGATGCTGGACTGCCGCCTCCTGAGTCGCCGCGGCGGGCGCGGGACTGGATGAGGCGATGCCCGCCAGAGCAACCTGAACCCGATATAGCTCGGACTCCAGCTTGTTCAGCTCATCCAGTTCGAATTCGTACATACGGCCCAGTGCCGTCGATCCGAACTCATCGGCAATCGTCATGATCCGTTGGTTGGTTGCCTTCAGTTCCGCGCTCAGCGCGGTGCACCGCTCCTCCAGGATCTGAGTACGCTGGACGTTGCCCTCGCTTTCACTTGCACCATAGAGCTTCATGTAGGCCTCGACCACGGCTTTGACAACCGCCATGGCCACATGAGGATTGGTATCGGTAAAGGCGACATCGATGAACTCTGCTCCTCCAGCGTGATCCACGGTCAGACGATTCTCAACGCTGATCTTCGCTTCGGGTGTAGTCGCCATCCCGGTATCCTTCCAACTCTCGCTCTGCATCGCAGCATCCACCACGCGCCGGCTGGCGATCAAGGCAACCTGCGCCTGGGCGAACGAGTCGAACATGGGCATTGCGCTGTTCTGTTCACCCTGATAGAGGATGCGGGGCACATACGGCCTGATGCGAATCTGCCCTGCGCTGCGGTACTCCGCCGGCGGAGCGAGGAAATAGCCCGCAAACCCCCCGATCAGCAACCCTAGAACGGCGCAAATGAGCGTCATCTTCGGGTGAAGGCGAAACGCCGCCACCAGGAGTCGTGCGCGATCTTGACCACCAGCGGCTTCAGAGCGCCCAGTCGCGGGCAGGCTCCCCGAATCTCGTTCGATCGCGACCGGCAAGTTGTGGATTTCCTCACTCATTTGCTGTCTCCGTGTAGAACCGCGCTGATAAGCGAACTGTGGGCGTGGATCATGGTCTGCGTAATGTTCCGGCGATCCTCAGGCGCAAGTGTGCCGTCTGTTACGACCTGCACCTGGGCAGCACCAAACGCCCGTTTGCGGTCATCCTTTGCGGCCTGCTGAACGATCTGCATATCACCGCAAGTGCGCCCATCCGGGAGGATCATGAAGTTGTCCACGGCCAGAAGAGATGGCCGATCCAGACGATCGCAGACAAACTCGTATTGCATGCCGTCGATATGCAAACCATCAACGTCCCAGGCCCCCGGGGCCGCGGACGACTGCAGCCATCCTTGCGCGCTGTAGCACACCGGAGGCCAGTGCCCCTGCAGATCCCTCAGATCGGAGCCCTGCACAAGCATAAACCGGACGAAACGGTCGCTGCCGACTTCATGGTAGCGCCGTGAGAACGCCACATTGCACTTCAGCAATGCGACTGCCGGATGGGTCATCGCGATGTCTTCACCTACCCAGCGGCCGATCTGGAGGGGGATTGCCGTGGCGGCTTCGCGCACACGCTGCTGGTACGGCTCGGTATTCTCTTGCGACGGCCTATGCAGCAGCAGACGATCGGTCAGAATGCCCGCAAGAAGTATTGCGGTGATTCCAGCGGCCCATCGTCCAGCGTTCTTCGCGCTCATGCTCAACTCTCCCCAGCCATTTCAGTCGTAGGCCAATGCGTAGCGGGTGACCGGAATAAGGGTCCACCGAAGCAGCCGCAGTATCCCCATCAGCAGCAGGAAGCTGACCGGGAGCATGACCCAGCCGCTGACGGCATGGAATAGATCGGCAAGCCCTTGACTGCCTCTGCCATACATCCAGACGGTCGGGAGCAGGCGTATGACATTGCATGCAATGGCCAGGATCGGGCTTGCCAGCAGCACAATCGCGCGTACACGCCACCGAAGCGGCATACCGAAACTGACTGCATACGAGACGATCGCCAGAGCAAAGACCAGTCGCATGCCGTTGCACGCTTCAGCGACTACGACGTCGATGCCGTTGATGCTCAACATGTTTCCGGATCGCTCCAACTCCACCCCCGCCATCCCCAGTGTGCGCTGGATCACCATCGCGGTGGCAGACTCCATCGGCAGCGCCACTGCCTGCCGCATGTGCGCAGGTATGGGCACAATGAACAGCATTGCGACGAACGCCGGCAGCAGGCGCAGCAGTACCCCGGCGCCAACGACGCTCAGCAGGCAGCCTGTCACGATCATGACCGCACCCACATGCCAGGAGAGTTGGGAAAGTTCCAGGCCACCGCGGCTGTAAAGCAGCCAGCCGATGGCAACGAAGACCGGACCAATCCACTGACCTGTCGGACGGCACCGCGCCAGGCGCCGGCGCCGGACCCATGTCAGCCAGGCAACAACCAGGGGCACCAGCAGAATATGGCTGGACTCCTCATCACGGCGAGCGATCAGCCAGATGTCCGCCCACGCATCTGAGGTAATCGCCAGCGCGGCGGCCACCAGCAGCACCACTGTCACGAGGTGCCATGACGACCAACCACTGCCTCGATGGGGAACCAGGAGCATTCTTTGTTACCTCTGTCATCACTGCGAACAGGCGGCCACAATGCTGTCCACGACCGTGCGGCCGGCCGGGACAACGCCGCCTGGGCAAACGACGGAGCCAACGACCGTCGCTTCCCGCTCAACACGTCCACCTCGAAGAACCACGGCATCGTGAAGACGAGCGCTCGGGTGTACCTCGGCACCGTCTTCACAAACCGAGAACAGCGGCTTCCAGTCCTCTTCGAATGGACCGGGTTCGCTCACCTGGGTCAGACCCCTGTAGTACCTGCGGAGAGCCGAGATGTATCCCCGCAGGGTTCGGGCCGAAATGCTCGCGGGTTCATTGCGGCGGATAACGCGCACTGTATGCAGCCTGGACATCAGCAGCAGCCCCTGCTCCTTGAGATCGCAGTAGCCGATGGGTGGAATGACCTCCAGACAGCCGCATCTCAGCATGACCAGATCCACCGGCGAGCCATCCGCATGCTCGACAGTGGCTACGTCGCCTTTCGTTTCGCGCAATTGCCGGATGATGGGGCTCAGCGGCCGCAGCAGAAGTGCAGAGGCGTTGCCGACGACGACGTAATCGTTCTGCCCGTAATGGCCGACAACATCGCGCAGGAGGCCGCCCGTACCTCGGAACTCCACTGGGTCTGTCTGGATGACGATTGGCAGCGAGTCGACACGCGCGCGCGCCCGAGGAAACACTCCCGCACGATTAACAAGAATCCGCACTTCTGGCCTGGCGTGAAGAGTTGCGCCGTGCAGTTGCGCAGCCTCGCCAAGCCAGATGTCAAGAATGGTCTGGTGCGGCCGGACAGGCAGATCGAGGACGGACCTGCCGATCGACGTAAGGAACGGCGTCGGTCGGACGGCGCCTCCAAGCAGAACCAGAGACCGAACATCAGATCTTCGAGCCAGCGGAAGCGGCGCACTGCGATGTTCGCCGACCGTCCGTGGGAGGACTCCCAGTTGTGCTGGACTACTAACCATGGCAACCCTCCCTTAGACCAAGTTTGACGAGGCATGGCCCGCGACGGGCAAGTGGCCAGCGCCCTGCGCCCTGGTCCTGAGCCACTGGCTCCAAACCAGAGAGAGGAATTCGGGGTCGTCAACAAGATAACGGCGGTACATTCGCCGCGGCTCCTGGCAGAGCCGCCAGAACCACTCCATACCCCAGCGCTGGAAGAGGCCCGGCGCCCGGCGCACGTAGCCCGCCACAAAATCGAAGCTGGCGCCGATCCCGATCGACACCGGCACCGCACACGCCTGGCAGTTCTGGCGTAACCACAACTCCTGCTTGGGCGCGCCCAGACCGACGAAGAGCACATCAGCACCGCTCTCCCGTATCGCGCGGATCGCCTTGGCATTCTCCTGTTTATCTGTTTCGAACCCGAGCGGCGGGCAGTACGTACCACACACATTGAGTCCGCCGAACTTCTGAGAAAGTACTTGAGCAGAGCGTTCGGCTGCACCAGGTCTGCCGCCAAAAAAGAAGAGTCGGTAGTCCTTGCGGGCCGCCACGGCACAAAGCCGGGGGAACAGGTCGGACCCCGATACTTTCTCCTTCAATGGAGTGCGCAGCAGCCTCGATGCCCAGAGCAGCGGCATACCGTCGCATAGCACCATGGCCGCAGCGTCATATGCCGCGCGGAATCGCGCATCGCGCTGGAGCTTGACGATGTGGTCCACATTGGGTGTAACCACAAAGCGCGGATCACGATGCTGAATCATCCGCTCAATTCCTGCGATGGCCTCATCCATCGTGACGTTGTCAATTCGCACCCCTGCGATTTGAACGAAGTGACCGATCCTCAACATGTCTTCTCCCCTTGGTTGCGTACGAAATGCTGGAACTCCCCTAAGCTGTCATCCCCAGCCTCCCAGCCTGTTGTGAAACTATAGGCGGCCCACCCTCGGATATCGAACGTGCTCGCCAGAAACGGGCACGCCGTTGATGCACCATATCTGTTGCCGCAGCCTTGCCGCGCAACATACAACTCCACTGGTAGCGTCGCAGAAATGACCTGAACTCCAGGTCGTCGTATCGCGCTTTGCCCGCCAGCATGCTTGAGACATATCCCCACCACATTGCCGCGCTCCCGATCACAGCCGGCCGGCGTGTAATGCGGCACAGCGCACTGGCCGTCATATAGACCATGCTCGTACCCATAAAGTACTGTCCATAGCCATGTCGCATGCGCCCGGTCCATAGCCCGCGATGGCTGGACCCCATCGGCCGGAGGTGGATGAAGCGCAGTTCAGGCTCATCCCAACTGCAGGCGATCCATCCCAGCATGCGACAGCGGTGGCCATCGATCCCGTCCCACATGACCTGTCGCACAAACCCGCCGATCTCCTGGAAGCATCTCCGCCGGTAGAACTTGGACGCACCGATGGCGTTTTCGTCGCCGCAGCCTTCACTGATGAGCTCGCCTCGGGCGCCGACGAAATAGGGTTTCCCACTGCAGTTGCCCAGTCTGGGGTTCTGCTCCATGCGCTGGATCAGCGTCTCGAAGTATCTCGGAGGCAGGATCAGGTCGAGATCCAGTTTGCAGAGATAATCGAACTGCGGCAGGTCGATTGTCGCCAGTCCTGCATAGAAGGCCTCGACCACACCAGGACCAACACTGCGCCCGCCCCGATCATTCCGCCGCACCACGCGGATGAAGTCATGCTGCGCTGCATACTCTGCCAGAATGGCGGGCGTTTCGTCAGAAGAACCATCATCCACGATAACCCATAGCGACGGGCGAACACTCTGGGCAATGACGCTGTCGAGCGTCTTGCGCATGAAGTCCGCCTCATCACGACACGGACTGACCACGACATACTTGCGGTGATTCATAGCCTCTCCATTGGGTGCTCAAGACGATCACGCGGCTGGGCTCAACTCCACGCCTGCCGCTTCCGGCAACCTGACAGAGCTTGCGCTCTGCCGGCGGTCCGCCGCGAGATAGTGACGGAACAACTCAGCCATTTGGACCCCCAGGTCATCTATCGAAAACTCGTCCACGATCTTCTTGCGCGCTGGTTCGCCCAGGGCTTGCAGGTGCTCTGGGTGACGGTAGAGTCGCTCGAGGGCATCGGCCAGCGAATCCACGGACGCGGGCATGACCAGCAGCCCGTTCACTCCGTCGTCGATCAACTCAGGAATGCCCCCCACCCGGGTGGCAACCACGGCCAACTCCTTGGCCATCGCTTCCATCAGCACCACCGGCACTCCCTCCATGAAACTGGAGATCACCATCACATCGGCGCGTTCGAAGTGATGCTGGATGTCGTCCTGTCCGACGGCGCCGCTCAGCACGACGCGATCCGCCAGCCCCAACTCTGCAACTTGCCTTTCCAGGGCCGCACGAAGCGGCCCGTCACCGACCACATTCAGGTGCCAGTTAACGCCCCTGCCGGTGAGCTGCCGACACGCCTCCAGCAGCAGTGAATACCCCTTGATCGGGTCCAGGCGGCCCACCGTGAGGATGCGGAGCGTGCCCGTCTTGTGCCGAGGTCTGGGTCTGAAGGCGGCTGCATCAACGCCGCAATGGATCATGTGGAATCGCTTCCAGGCAGCAGTGCCAGTCCATGCCATGACCTGCGACATGCAGAAGTGGGAAATGCAGCGGACGAACATCGCCCCCTCGGCCTTCATCGTCAGACGCCAGAGGTTGACCTGGAAGAACTCCGCCGAGCCGTGAATGGACAAGCTGTAAGTCAGGATGGGGTCATAGCAGCACGCCAGAAAGGCGACCGCAGCACCATTGTTAGCCATGTGAACATGGACGTGGCTCAGGCCACGGCGGCGCATCTCATGATCCAGCCGCAGTGCCTCCGCGACGTACGCGAGGTGCCGCAAACGGGAGACTATTCCTGGTGTGGCCAATCGCTGCGATGCCACGATCGCCCGCAATACGCCGCGCGGTCGGACAAGCAGCGCACTGATCACGGTTGCGGCGAGGTCTCGATAGCTGGAGAGGAGATAGCACGTCTCGGCAGTCGCCCGACGATGTCGATCGGAGAGCTGGTCTATGCTTCGGGGCTTGCGAATCGAGAAGGTCCTGGCATCGATGCCCTGTGCCCGGATCGCCTGGACCTCGCGCTCGATAAATGTATGTGACAACGATGGGTACTGCGTGTTGAGATAGGCCACGCGCAGATCCGGATTGCCGCCGGCCGTGCGAGAGCTCTGCTGAAGCGGTTTGACGATGGATCGGGTAAATGTCATAGGGCCTCCGCGAGGCAAAGGTCTGCGTGAAACGCCAGGTGATCATGCCGGCCGGCGCGGGTTACCCGTCGCGGGTCCACCTGAACTCGACGCAGCGCAAATGGATCAAGAGGAAGCTGGTTCCGGCCAGGCCGTGTGGTGCAGGCATACGTGTAGCCCGCATCCCGGCAGGCGGCGATAACCTGCTCGTTGGTGTCTCCATTGGGGTAACAGAAACCCTCCACCGGCTGAGCGGACCACTGCTGGAGCCGGGCGCGCGACTCAACCAGTTCAGCGGCGAGTTGCTCCGGGACGAGGTGTGTCAGGATGGGGTGGCGCATCGTGTGCGAACCGATCTCATGGCCGCGGACCGCGAGTTGCCTGACGTGCTCTGGCGTCATCATCAGCCCCCTTGGTGTATCCTCGACAGCCGATCGCAGTTCCTCGATGCGCTGCTCGCGGCTCTCCGGCGAGAGCGACTTGAGTGATCGCACCCAGGCAACTGGATCAGACAGCCCTGCGGCCGTCGCCGCGACGACGGCCCGGTCGAACCACAGGGTCTGACCTTGCTCCACGATGCCTGCGGTGATGAAGAACGTGGCATTCAGGCCCGCAGCCTCGATCACCGGCGCAGCAAGTTCGTAGTTATCGATGTAGCCATCGTCAAAAGTGATGCTGAACAACGGCACTTCGCGGCACCTTGCGGCCAGATCGCGCATCGCCTGGCCCAGGGGCAGCACGGTCCGCTGCTTCAGCCAGGCGATCTGCTGGCGGAACGCACTAAGCGGTACGGCGAGTGAATCAAACGGATAGACGGCCGCCTGCTCATCGGGCAGCACGCGATGATACGTGAGAATCGTCAGCGTCCCGCCAAGACGGCTCTCCGCCCGACGAAGCATGCCGCAGCGCCCGCCCAGAGGAAGCCAGAGCTCTCTGGCACGTCGCGAATGCAGGATGCGGTTCAAAGCCATCATAGTTTGCCGCCTGCCGTTTGAACGGCCTTGTACTCAATGAGTCCGGATGGCTTGCTCCTGAGCCATCCGAGCCAGAACCGCAGTTGCCCCTGCAGTTGCGGAAATTTCGCCAGCACGCAGAAGCAGGCGTACAGGCCAGCTTCGCGCGCCGGGAAGTCACGACCGCGCATGTAGCGGTAGACTCGGCACGCGAGCATCGGATAGCCACAGAGCAGGATGAGCGATATCCCCTGGGTGGGCACCGCCAGCACGACACCCAGGACCGGCACAACAAGACCCCACAGCCAGATGCTCAGCGTCTCCTTCACACGATACCTCTCGGGCGAATCGCTATGCAGAGATGCACCCAAGGCATAGGCATAACCTGCACGCGTGGCGCGCTTCCACCATTGGGCCAATCGAGTCATCGCAGCATCGTGCAACGCCATCTCGGCCTCGTGGCGGTAGATGTGCCATCCTGCCTCGCGAAGGCGAAAACAGAGCTCGGGCTCCTCGCCGGCGATCATGTCAGATTTGAAGCCATTGACCTGCTTGAGCGCCCCGATGCGGTACATGGCGATTCCACCACAGGCTCCTATCTCGCCCGGCTGTGTGTTCCATTCGATGTCACACAGACGGTTATAGGTACTGCGCTCAGGATGACGCTCACGAAGCCTGCCTGCCACGGCCGCGCATTGCGGATGCTCATTCAGAAAGACCTCGGCCAGTTCCAGCCATCCTTCTGCCATCGCACAATCTCCATCGACGAATTGGACATACTGCGTATCCGGCGCGATCTGCCTGAGGCGAGCACACCCTTCGTTGCGGGCTCTGGCAGCTGTAAATGGCCGGTTCATTTCCAACTCGACGATCTGGGCGCCCATCGATCTGGCCAACGCAACGCTGCCATCGCTGGACCCGGAATCGACGTAGACCACCGGCCGAGTCCGAGCCGCGGTCTGGCCCGCGTCGATGGTCGGCACGCGCATCGACTGCAGACAGACCTTCAGACGTTCGCCTTCGTTGCGACCGATAACGACGATCCCTATCTGACTCCCGGCCATGTTAATTCCCCTTCCCACCGAATATTGTCCGGCCCGTGGCAATTGCGATGGCATCGCCCCAAAGCAGGTCCCAGGCAAACCATTTTGGGTCTGCGGCGACTGCTGCATCAAGACCCCCAAGGTGACGTACGCTATAGATGATCCGCCCCAATACCCACATCAGATCCGCCCGCAGCAGACCCGCAATTCCATAGTGCTTCGCGAAGAACCTGCGCCGCGAGGCATACCAGTAGCCTGCGCGTCGTTTTCCCTTTGCGCTGATCCCGGTGGCGGCTCCTTCCAGATGGACCACTATGGCGGCAGGCACATACCAGACCTCCCATCCGGCGCGCCGGGCTCGCAAACACAGATCCACCTCTTCGTAGTAGAGGAAGAACCCTTCGTCCAGAAGGCCAATTCGCGCCAGCGCCGGCGTACGGATGATCAGACTTGCGCCAGAGACCCAGTCACAAGGATGTCCGACACCGCGCACCCTTGGTGACACGCAGTATCGGGCCAGGGCACGAGTCAGTGGCCCCACCTTCGCAGTTCCCACCAGTTCTCCCAGCGGGGACGGGCGCGTGTGCGCTGAGCACTGCGCTGTGCCATCCGGATCTTCCAGCCGGCTGCCCGCGATCCCAACTGCTGCATGGCAATCCATGAACCCCGCCAGAGCTTGCACCGCCCCGGGGCGCACCACCGTATCGGGGTTCAGCAACAGCACATAGTCAGGCGTCTGCCCCCCCGCCAGTGCCGCCTGAATCCCCGCGTTGTTCCCCGCGGCATAGCCCCGGTTTGACTGAAGAGGCAGTATCTGCACCCAGTCACCCCACGCCTCCTGCACGATCGCTTCTGAAATCCTCTGGACAGACCCGTCCCCGGAGGCATTGTCCACGACGAACACGCGAACCCCATCCTTGCCGCCTGCATCCGGTACCAACGATCGAAGGCACTGGATCGTCAGGTCCGCGGTCCGATAGTTGACGATGACAATGGCGGTGCTCATGCTACTTTGGCCTCCGACAGTATTTCTCGATGCTCCTGGCACGCCAACAGATGCTCTACCCGTCTGCACATCGTCGCCTCAAAGGTGTGCTTCGCCGCAAATGCCTTGGCCCTGGCGACCCCTGCCTCAAGAGATGCCCGATCTTTGTCCAGCAGGGCAATCTGCCCGGCCAGTTCCCGCGGATCATCCATCGCACTGATCCAGCCAACGCCGCTATGCCGAACAAGCCCCGCCAGTGCTTCATTGCCATAGCCGACAATCGGCGTAGCGCAGGCCAATGTTTCCAGGTAGGTGCAGGATGGGTCGCCCTGACGGTGACAGCAGACGAACAGGTCAACACTGCCTGTCATGTACGGCACGAGTTGCCTCTGGAACTCAGCCACGCCACGCAGTCGCACGACGTCCGCGAGAGCCAGGCGGCTAACCAGCTCGCGTACGGCCCCCTCCTCGTCTCCGCCGCCGAAGATGTCCAGTGTAAAGCGCACCCCCAGCCGCCTGAGCTCGGCGGCAACCTTCGGAAGATGGCCGGCGCCCTTGATAGCGACCAGCCGACCAGAGAACGCCAGACGCAAGGGTGCGCCTGATGCGATGGACCGCTGCTTGGCGCAAACGGCATCTTCGGACGCCAGCATCGACGTGGAGACGCGTGTATCGAAGAACAGAAGAGCACGGGGATTAATCCGGCGATACGCCTCGAATGTCGGCGTGCCATTACATTGCACGCCGGCGGCCCTGCGCAGCTCGGCAATGAGCCGTTGCTCAAACACCTGGGTCTGCAACTTCTGGCGCAGGCGTCGCAGAGGATTGGCGGCAACTGCACCGATGATCTGTTTGCGCGTACGAAGCGTCGTCTCTGTGATAAAGACGGCCGGAGTGCCCTCCTGTGTGCACAGCCGACTCAGCGGCAACAGCCTCTCGGCGGTCGTCACCAGGACCAGCCCCGCGCCGCGAATACAATCTCGCCGCCCCAGTTCATCGTCCGGCATGACCTTAAGGGTGAAGGGCACCTCGCCGGCACAGACCGTCATGTAGTCGAGGTGATCTTCGGCTCGCGGGGTCGCCGCGGCCATCACTGCCACCGGCCCTGGCCACGCCTGTGCATACGCGCACGCACCTTCAACAAACTTCCGGGTAATCAGAAACCTCCCGGAGGATTCGGCGACGACCTTCAGAGCAGGGGCAATCAAAAGCCCATTGCTGCGATGTTGCATCATCGTGCTCCTCCCCTGGCTACGCCCCGGCCATCCCATCGCAATGCCAACTCCGGCGTGCGCCTGATTGATGTCCGACGCACGGCCAGCGCCTCGGCGGCGCGCTGGTCCAGTTCCCTGCCACCCGAGGTCAACCGCCGCAGTTGCGGCACAGCCAAACCGCCCACCACCAGCGTGAATATGGGATTCACCATGCCGTTGGGAATGCAGTCGATCCAATAGAGCACACTGACCATCGCCAGCACGATGGCCGGCGCAACTTCGGGTGACGTCCAGTGAGCGGTGCGGATGCGCAGCAGCAACATCGCGGCAGGCAGCAGAATCGCCAGACACAAAGCCGAATACCCGACGATGCCATTCTGCCCCAAGACGATGATCCACAGCCCATCCGTCACCGAAATATCCTTGCCTTCCTCGTTGACCACGCGGCTCCGACCCCACCCACCCCAACCGAATATCGGCCGCTGCATGGCTTTGGCGGCCAGAGCGTCCTCATTCCGAAGACGATAGACGAGCGACCCGCCGCGATCCGAACCCAGCCACTCTGTCGTCAGCCCTGCAAGTACTTCGCTTCTGCACAAACTGATGGCGCGGTTCGCAACAAACACCGTAGCGGCCAGGACCAGCAGCCACAGAATCGCTTTGCCCAGGAGGGCATTGACCATCTCCACGATTGCCGCCCCATTCCATCTGCGGGTACCCAGAATGAAGAAATACGCCGGAACCAGCAGGGCCACCAGCCATGCCGCCGCCAGGTACACGGTGGTTGCCGTATCTCCGATGTCCGCCCCCCCACGCGCGCCGACGCCGCGGGCGATGAAGTACGCGGGAGCAATCAGGACCAGCAGCCACGCCAACGCTCTGACGCCCAGAAGATACGATCCCCAGAGCGCGGCCGCCCCGAACACTAAGAGCACGATCGCCCCGGTGCTCTTGCACAGGATGGCGCAGACCAGCAATGCCGCTGCGCATGCCCAGCCGGGCAGGATCCAGAAGCGCGTGAACACGCGGGCGTACGACAACCACATGGCAATCAGAGTTGTCATGCACATCCACATGCCAACCATCAGCCCATGCTCCATGAAGACCATCGGGCGAAACCCACCCCATCGCTTGGTCTGTGCAAACTCGTGCTGGTAATACCCGTAGATCCAGTAGTGCAGTTGAGGGCTCATCCGAACTTCGAAGAGGCACAGAGGCACATACACCAGGCCCCCAATGACCATCGCCAGGGCCAGTTCCTTGAGGCCCTCGCGATCGGAGAAGTAGATCCGTCCGATGAAATACGGCAGCCCCCAGGTGATCACCGATCGGAACACGCCCGACAGCCCGTCATAGAGGCCCAGGTTGTTCGAGAGCGAGCTGGGGATGTCGCAAAGACACCAGGCGAGCATCGGCAGATCCATGAGACTGAACCGGTAGCCCAAGACCCGCGAGGTATCGAACAGCAGCGCACCTACCAGCGCTGCTACGCAGGTCGCCGACATCCTGTCATACTGCGGGATGCCCTCCGCCAGCTTGAAACTGGCGATGGGAAGAAACAGCCAGGCGAGCAGAAACGAGACTGTCACCGCTCGCCGTGCCGGCAATAGCCAGAAAAGCAGCAGCACCACCGGCAACCAACCGAACATTGCTATAGGAACCGTCAGGTTCACGAATCGACCTCCTGGTTCTTTGCAGGCCTACCAGATGCCCGCTGCAGATCGCTGCCGTTTCAGGTGTACGTTGGCCAGCGAATAGGTCGTCATCGCCCAGCCATACCCGGCGACGGCAAGCAGCACGGCCATCGGTCCGTCGGTACTGAAGCGGCTCATCCCGACGCGGAATCGCCCGACCGCCTCGCCGCGCGGCATGACCCACCAGCGCTCGCCGACCCTCCTGGCGAGGTACTTGGCGAACCAGTCGCGGTCGTTGTGGCATGCGGCGGCAATGGCATCCGCGCCGCTCATCTCGCCGCGGTTGGCCAGAATCCATTCGCGGAGGATCAGGTTGATGGCATGCGCTGCAGCCTGTCTCCTACCTTGCCTGAGAAGGTCGCCCAGACGCGTGTACGCCTCAAACACATGTGAAGCGCGTGGTGGATGGATCACACGGGCGGCAGAGTCCTGCCGGGGCTCAAATGGGTCCCAGCTAAACAGGTCGCTGGTAAGCATTAGCGAGAGGAAGCCATCCTCCACGAGCAGTCCACGGGGAAGCACAATCCGCCTCGCGATGGCGGTCCGCATGCAGTAGAGCTGCCCGCAGATCCAGCTCTTGCTTAGGCCGCCCGATCGGGAGTGCAGAAGGCTGAGCCTATCGAACAGGTTCTTGCGCGGCTTGCTGGCCAGGTGCTTGATCGGGCTGCTCACGGACGCCCAGGCCGAGGTGTCTGCGTTCAGCGCTTCGACCAGTTGCTCAAGGACATCCCCAGCGCTGAAACGAATGTCTGCGTCCATGAACACAAGGAAGTCGGCGTCCGGGCACGAGATACGGTGAACATACTCGTTCCATGCATTCACCTTTCCCTTCTGGCGAACCTCTACCACGCGAAGATCGACGTACTGGCCGCACTTGGCGTCGCTGAAGGCGGCGCGGGCCACCTCGGCTGTGGAGTCGGTGGATCCGTTAACGACACACACCACCTCCACGCGATTGCCCGCATCGGCAAAGCACGCCTGCAGAACGCTCTGCCCGAGCAGTTCCTCAAGCGTGCGTCCAATGCGCTGTTCTTCGTTGTGAGCCAGAATGCCAATGGAAATATTCATCGGTGCCTCGGTCCTGCCCGCCCCCACCAGACCTATCGTTGGCAGCATGTCATCGGCCACCACAGCGTCTAAGCGCCATAGACTTCAAACTCCCAGAGGGAGTAGCCGTAGCGAGTGCCGCGGGCCGTGCCGTACATGCGGACATACCTGCCGGTCCCCGAAAGACCGCTCAGGTCATTGACTCCCCCGGTGCCGCCGGTGACGCTGGTGATCGTCGTCCAGGTCGAAGCGTCGTTGGACACCTGGATCTGGAAGTCCTTCCCGTATGCCGTCTCCCACTTCAGCACCACGCGGTTGATGTTATAGCTCTGGCCCAGGTCCACGTAGATCCACTGCGGATCGCTAGACAGACTGGACCAGCGCGTGGTAGCAATGCCGTCCGTGGCGTTGCTGGCCGGGAAGCTCGCGGTCTCCACCGACGAGGCAACCGTCAGTTTGCCCAATGCCAGGTTACTGGTGACCACCGCCGCCGACGTGGTAGCATTCGCGGTGTTGGAGTTAGCCGACGCCCCCCCGCCGTTGGTGGCGTGCACCCGGAAGTAGTAGGTGGTGCTGGGGCTCAAACCGGTGATCGAGGCGCTGGCGCTGGCGCCGCTGTTGGCTCCCACCGTGCTGGTGACCAGGTTCTGTGAGAAGTTGACGTCCGTCGCCCGATCAATGGCAAATCCGGTCTCATCGCTGGAGTTATCGGTCCAGGCCAGGTTGATCTGCCCCGAGGAAACCGCCGTCGCCGTCAAGCCGCTGGGCGCTGCCGGAGGTGTGGGCTGGACACCTGAGAGCGTACCATAGACTTCAAACTCCCAGAGGGAGTAGCCGTAACGGGTGCCCCGGGCCGTACCGTACATGCGGACATATCTGCCAGTCCCGGAAAGGCCGCTCAGGTCATTCACTCCTCCAGTCCCATTTGTGACGCTGGTGATCGTCGTCCAGGTCGAAGCGTCGTTGGACACCTGGATCTGGAAGTTCTTGCCGTAGGCCGTCTCCCACTTGAGCACAACGCGGTTGATGTCATAGCTCTGGCCCAGATCCACGTAGATCCACTGCGGATCGGTATATAGACTGGACCAGCGCGTGGAAGCATTGCCATCGGTGGCATTGCTGGCTGGGACCGTCGAATCCTCAATCGAGGAGGCAACCGTCAGTTTGCCCAAGGCCACGTTACTGGAGACCACCGCCGCCAGCGTGGTGGCACTGGCGGTGTTGGAGTTGGCCGAGGGACCTGCGCTGTTGGTGGCCCGCACGCGGAAGAAATAGGGTGTGCTGGGGCTCAAGCCGGTGATCGAGGCGCTGGCGCTGCTGCCGCTGTTGGCCCCCACCGTGGTGGTGACCAGGTTCTGTGTGAAGTTGACGTCGTTCGCGCGATCGATGGCAAATCCCGTCTCATTGGTCGAGTTATCCGTCCAGGAGAGATTGATCTGCCCCGAAGACACCGCCGTGGCTGTCAGCGCCGTGGGCGCGGCAGGAGGCAGGACGACCGCCAGCGTGGTGGCACTGGCGGTATTGGAGTTGGTCGAGGGACCTGCGCTGTTGGTCGCCCGCACTCGGAAGAAGTACGGAGTGCTGGCGCTCAGGCCGGTGATCGAGGCGCTGGCCGTGGTACCGCTGTTGGCCCCCACTGTCGTAGTCAGCAGGTTCTGCGTGAAGTTGACATCGGTTGCGTAATCGATGGCGAATCCCGTCTCATTAGTCGAGTTATCCGTCCAGCTCAAGTTCACCTGGCTGGAAGACGCCGCCGTGGCGCTCAGCAGAGTCGGTGCCGCAGGAGGTTGGCTGACTGCCAACGTCGTGGCACTGGCCGTGTTGGAATTGGTCGAGGGACCAGCGCTGTTGGTCGCGCGCACACGGAAGAAGTACTGAGTGCTGGCGCTTAAGCCGGCAATCGAAGCGCTGGCCGTGGCGCCGCTGTTGGCCCCCACCGTGGTGGTCAGCAGATTCTGGGTGAAGTTGATGTCGGTTGCGTAATCAATCGCAAATCCCGTCTCATTGCTGGAGTTATCCGTCCAGGAAAGGTTGATCTGCGCTGAGGAAGCCGCCGTCGCTGTCAGCAGCGTCGGTGCTGCCGGTGGCACGACCAGTGCCAACGTGGTGGCGCTTGCGGTATTGGAGTTGGTTGATGCGCCTCCGCTGTTGGTGGCGCGCACGCGGAAGAAATAGGGTGTGCTGGCGCTAAGGCCGGTGATCGAGGCGCTGGCCGTGGTGCCGCTGTTGGCCCCCACCGTCGTAGTGATCAGGTTCTGGGTAAAGTTGACGTTGGTCGCGTAATCAATGGCGAATCCGGTCTCATTGGTCGAGTTATCCGTCCAGGCGAGATTGATTTGACCTGAGGAAACAGCCGTCGCCGTCAACAGTGTCGGTGCTGCCGGTGGCTGTACGATCGGGGCACCGAGCTTCTGCAGGAACGCCTGGCCGGTATCCGCCGTGTAGACTTCTACCCTGAGCAGGTTGTACTTGTCCGAGCTGCCGGGATCGACACCACCGCCGGCCGAGATCCCCGCGAAGTAGCCCGCGTTGTATGTCGCGCTCTCAACCCTGGCGGCACCGGCTCCAGTGCCGTAGGGATAGGCAATATAGAGGACCTGGTGTCCAGGAAGATTCGCCTCCAGTGCCTGTTTGGAGCCAGCAAGTTCCCAGGCCAGTTGCGAATCGCTTACCGAAGTCAGGTCGGGATGGGTCATCGAGTGACTCTGGAAGTCGATGAGCCCCGTAGCAGCGAGTTGCTGAATCTGGCTCCAGGTGAGCTCGTTGATGACCGGATCACCGGCGGCGATCGCTCCCACATCCCACGCGTTGGTGCCTCCGACATACTCGGTGGGCACAAACGACGTCGCTTTGAACCCAAAGCTGGACAGGATCGGATAGGCCACGGTCAGAAGATTATCAAGGCCATCGTCAAATGTGATGATGACCGGTTTGGCTGGCGCCGCCTGCAGGCCGGCGCGGATGTTGGCCCAGTCCGTCAGCGTGATGGTCGTGTAGCCGTTGTCATGCAGCGACTGCATCTGAGACTGAAAAGCATCGGTCGTGATGTAGAACTGGGAGTAAGCGATGGGACCAACGCTGTGATAGATCAGAATGGGAACCGCCACGGTGACAGGAATGGCGATATTAAGACTAACCTGATTGGTGAACGAGGCGGTCGCCCCGGAAAGCGAGGAGACCTGCCCGGTAACGCTATATGCTCCGGCAGGCGCGTTGGGAGGCAGATCGATCAGAACATCCCGGTAGTACCAGTTCGTGCCAGGCTGCACTGTGATCGACACTCTGGAACCCACATCCGGCGCCGTCACACCTCCTGGACCGGTGAGTGTAAAACTCAGGACTGCATCGGTCGTGGCCGGGCTGGTGATCTGGTAGCCCAGAGTAACGGTCTGCCCGTCGCGGGCGTTGGTCGTGGAGAGACTGGTGGATTGAAGGGTATACGCGACGTTGGGAGGCTGAACGGCCGAAACGGTGCCATACACCTCGAACTCCCAGAGGGAGTAGCCGTACTTGGTGCCCCGCGCTGTGCCATACATGCGAACGTAGCGCCCGGTCCCCGATAGGCCGCTCAAATCATTGACTCCGCCAGTGCCACCGGTAACGCTGGTGATCGTCGTCCACGTCGAGGCGTCGTTGGAGACCTGGATCTGGAAGTCCTTCCCGTAGGCCGTCTCCCACCTCAGCACCACGCGGCTGATGTCATAGTTCTGGCCCAGATCCACGTAGATCCACTGCGGATCAAAAGCACCACTGGACCAGCGCGTTGAGGTGCTGCCATCTGTGGCGAAGTTGGCAGCAAGACCCGAGGTCTCAATCGTCGACGCGACCGTCGGCCGATTCAATGCGACATTAACGGTTGCGGCTGCCATGACCGCAAACGTACCGCCTCCAGCGGTCAGACCCGTCTGCGGCGCAAGTGTAATGCTCAGGAACAGGCGTGACTCCATTCGCTCCACCAGGCACTGCGTCGCGCGAACCACGGCACGCCGTGCCGCCCCGCGCCCTCGGCGCGCTGCCGATCGCTCCGATGACGCGGCCTTCCCCGTATGGATCATGTATGAATGCATTGTGTTCTCCCCTTTCGATGTGCACCGTGCCAGCGTTCACCAATCGCACGGTCTGGACCACCAGATGGGCATGCGAGGCGTAACGGACTGCGCAGACGTGTATGTTGCTGTTTGTGCTGCGGCCCACACGGGTTTGTATTCAGAACCAGGTTCCCACCGTGCATCTTTGCTGCCCAGCCAGGTGAACCTGGTTGTTTCATCGCCGTACCATGCGGGCTGCCATTGCCGGTCCTATTTCAGGATGGGATACCAAACCCCTGATCGAGATAGCTGATGATGGACTCCGCCGCCAGTTCCGAACGCCAAGTCACCTTGGACTGCGACCGCTCGGCCGCAAGCAGGGAACTTACCGTATTGCTGCCGCCAATCAGCGCGCTGTAGCTCTCCACCGTACGGGATGCATCGGAGAACACATATCGCCCTTGCACGGCACCGGTCTCACGCGAAGCCGATATCCAATTGGTGTAAGACAAGGAGCCATTGTTGGCGAGGAACCAGCGGCTCGCGGCGGCATTGGAGAAATATCTGTTGTTGCTGTATTTCACCTGCGAGTTGATCGCTCCATCAGTAACCTGCAACGCGGAGCCATACAGGTTGTCCTGCAGCACATTCGCCGTGACGACGATGTTCGTCAGTGGGCCAGTGCCCATTTCGATGAACCCATTGTTCCAGTTGTAGATCACATTGCCGCTGATCGTAACGTTCTGGCTCGGCGTATCTGCAACAAGGCGGATGCCGAAGCTGGTGCCGGCGTTGGGCTTGTTGAACAGCAGGTTGTTCGTGATCAGGCCGCCGTTAATGCTGCCAAGATCGATGCCGTAGCTCTGATCGGTTCCGCCAAGGGCTCTGCCGATCTCGGTCAGGACGTTATTGCGGATCGTGACGTCCACAGCCCCGTATGTGAGCCAGGTGCCGTAGCCGGTGCGTGCACCGATGCTCATGCCGTTACCGTCGCCCACGAACAGGTTGTCCTCGATCAGCACGTGCTGCGTGGCGCTGGGGGCGTTCTCGCTGCGCACCAGAAGCCCGAAGCTCGAAGCGTTCGAGAAGACATTGCTGCGAATCGTCAGGTGCGTCATGTCGTCAAGATAGGCGTTGTGGCTGTAGATGTCGGGCGTCTGCACGCCGGTCTTCCAGCCATTGTGGTCCAGCACGTTGTACTCCAGGACCATGCCGTCGACGTCCGCGGCAAACAACCCCTGTGACTTCGGCCCCGAAGCGTTGTAGGCGTCCAGGATCTGCGAGCCGCGAATTCGCACGTTGCTGGGACCGACCTGGGAGAGCGTGGTGTCAGGCTCGGCCACGATGTTATCGTTGAAGCCTTCAATCACACAGTTTTCAACCAGATAGTCGGTACCTGGGGTGTAGATATGTATGCCATAGCCTGCCCCCTGGCCGACGAAATCGATCCCCGACAGCGCGATATGGCTGGTTGTGGCACCATAGAACGCCAGCGCTTGGTCGTTGCCAGATTCCGAAATCGTCGGCCGTGCCCCGGTACCATAGCTGCTGATCAGCATCGGCGCGGCTGTAGATCGCCCAGATACCCTCCACGACAAGCTCTGGTTGCTCCAGGTATCGCCGGCTTTCAGTTGGAGCCAATCCGGGTAGCCGTCGCGAAGCAACGAATACCCTTTAGCCAGAGTTGCGACCGGATGCGATGCATCGAGGCCGTTGTTGCTGTCATTGCCAGTCGAGCTACTGACATAGACCATCCTGGTGTCGGCACTGGGCGTGAACGTCGTCCAGGTGATCTGGCCTGTCGCGGCGGTCGCCGCCGTAGTGGCATTCGCCGTGTTGGAGTTGGCCGATGCCCCAGCGCCGTTGGTCGCCCGCACCCGCAAGTAGTAAGTCGTGCCGGGGCTCAACCCGGTGATCGAGGCGCTGGCACTGCTGCCGCTGTTGACCCCCACTGTGCTGGTGATCAGGTTCAGTGTGAAGGTGGCGTTGGTCGCGCAATCGATGCTGAATCCAGTCTCATTGGCTGCGTTGTCGGTCCAGAACAGATTGATCTGCCCCGATGACACCGCCGTGGCCGTCAGCGCGGTCGGCGCTGCGGGAGGCTGGATGACTACCGCAGAGGTAGTGGCACTGGCGGTATTGGAGTTCGCCGATGCCCCCCCACTGTTGGTGGCACGCACCCGGAAGTAGTAAGTCGTGCCGGGGCTCAGGCCTGTGACCGAGGCGCTGGCACTGCTGCCGCTGCTGGCCCCCACTGTGCTGGTGATCAGGTTCAGTGTGAAGTTGGCGTCGGTCGCGCAATCGATGCTGAATCCGGTCTCATTGGTTGAGTTATCCGCCCAGGAGAGATTGATCTGGCTCGATGACACCGCCGTGGCGCTCAGCGCCGTGGGCGCTGCGGGAGGCTGGATGGCCCCCCCAGATGTGGTGGCACTGGCCGTGTTGGAGTTGGCCGACGTCCCACCATCGTTAAACGCACGTACCCGGAAGTAGTAGGTTATGCCGGCGCTCAACCCCGTGATCGAGGCGCTGACGCTGCTGCCGCTGCCGGCCCCCACCGTGCTGGTGAACACGTTCTGCGTGAAGTTGGCGTCGGTCGCGCAATCGATGCTGAATCCGGTCTCATAGAGAGAGTTATCCGCCCAGGAGAGATTGATCTGGCTCGATGACACCGCCGTGGCCGTCAGAAACGTGGGCGCTACAGGAGGTCGCCGGGTCGTGGTGGCACTGGCCGTGTTGGAGTTGGCAGACGTCCCACCATCGTTAAACGCACGCACCCGGAAGTAGTAAGTCGTGCCAGGGCTCAGGTCGATGATCGAGGCGCTGGCAATGCTGCCGCTGTTGGCCCCCACCGTGCTGGTGATCAGGTTCAGTGTGAAGGCGGCGTTGGTCGCGCAATCGATGGCAAATCCGGTCTCATTGGTCGAGTTATCCGTCCAGGAGAGATTGATCTGGCTCGATGACACCGCCGTGGCTGTTAGCGCGGTCGGCGCTGCCGGAAGCTGGATGGCCGTCGTCGTGGTGGCACTGGCCGTGTTGGAGTTGGCCGACGTCCCGCCATCGTTAAACGCTCGCACCCGGAAGTAGTAGGTCGTGCCGGGGCTCAGGCCCGTGATCGAGGTACTGACGCTGCTGCCGCTGCCGGCGCCAACCGTGCTGGTGATCAGATTCTGTGTGAAGTTGGCGTCAGTCGCGCAATCGATGCTGAATCCGGTCTCATAGAGAGAGTTGTCCGCCCAGGAGAGATTGATCTGGCTCGATGACACCGCCGTGGCTGTCAGAACCGTCGGCGCTGCAGGAGGCAGCCGGGTCGTGGTGGCACTGGCCGTGTTGGAGTTGGCAGACGCCCCAGCGCCGTTGGTCGCCCGCACCCGGAAGTAGTAAGTCGTGCCGGGGCTCAACCCGGTGATCGAGGTGCTGGCACTGCTGCCGCTGCTGGCCCCCACCGTGCTGGTGATCAGGTTCAGTGTGAAGGCGGCGTTGGTCGCGCAATCGATGCTGAATCCGGTCTCATTGGTCGAGTTATCGGTCCAGGAGAGATTGATCTGGCTCGATGACACCGCCGTGGCCGTCAGCGTGGTGGGCGCTGCCGGAAGTTGGATGACCGCCATCGTGGTGGCACTGGCCGTGTTGGAGTTGGCCGACGCCCCACCATCGTTAAACGCACGCACCCGGAAGTAGTAGGTTGTGCCGGCGCTCAACCCGGTGATCGAGGTGCTGACGCTGCTGTAGCTGCCGGCCCCCACCGTGCTGGTGATCAGGTTCTGTGTGAAGTTGGCGTCGGTCGCGCAATCGATGCTGAATCCGGTCTCATAGAGAGAGTTATCCGCCCAGGAGAGATTGATCTGGCTCGATGACACCGCCGTGGCCGTCAGAAACGTGGGCGCTACAGGAGGTCGCCGGGTCGTGGTGGCACTGGCCGTGTTGGAGTTGGCAGACGTCCCACCATCGTTAAACGCACGCACCCGGAAGTAGTAAGTCGTGCCAGGGCTCAGGTCGATGATCGAGGCGCTGGCAATGCTGCCGCTGTTGGCCCCCACCGTGCTGGTGATCAGGTTCAGTGTGAAGGCGGCGTTGGTCGCGCAATCGATGGCAAATCCGGTCTCATTGGTCGAGTTATCCGTCCAGGAGAGATTGATCTGGCTCGATGACACCGCCGTGGCTGTTAGCGCGGTCGGCGCTGCCGGGAGTTGGATGGCCGCCAGTACGATCACGGTATCGCCTGGGGCTGTAAGACCTGCCTGCGGCCCAAGCGCAGTGCTCAGAAACACGCGCGACTCCATCCGCTCGACCACGCACTGCGTCGCGCGAATCACGGCACGCCATGCCGCCCCGCGCCCCCGGCGTTCTGCCGATTTACCGGTTGGCACGGACTTACCTGTAAGGATCATGGATGATCGCATGGTAGTCTCCTCTCTAATGCCCACCGCGCCAGTGCTCGCCGCTCGCCCAATCTGGACCACCAGATGAGCATGCGACGCAGCCGACTATGCAGACCTGCGTATTAGCTGTTGATAATGGTGCTGCGCCGTGTCTGGGCTCAGCATCTGCCAAATCGCTCGCTGGCCAACCCAACGAGTCTTCCAATCGCGCGCCGCTCTCGCAACGCAATAACAATGCCCAGAGCTGTCGCCGCCAGCGCGCTGGCCACGGGCAACGGACACCGGACCGGCCCATAGTGCAGCGCAGCGACCGCAGACCAGCCGGTCGCGGCGTACGCCAGACAATCCAGGGCGAAGACACCGTCCGACCAGCCAATGGCTATCCGCCATCGCCTCAGAGCCGCACACACGGCGAGGTACGTTGCCAAGCCAGTTGCTGCCGCGCCCAGGATCAGACCATACGGCCCGCCGATCCAGTACCCCAACAGAATGCCGCCGGCCGCGCCAAGCACTCTTGAAGCCGCCACGCCGGCCTGGGATTTGGCATCGCCAAATGCCATCAGGATGCCGTCCACGGACGCCGCCAGCACGCTTGTCCAGATGCTCAAGCCCAGCAGCGCGGCGATGATTCCGGCCTGGTGATACCGGGCGTCGTACAGGAACCCGTAGAATGCCGGCGAGCTGACACACATCAGCGCCACCATAATGGATCCGACCTTCAGCAGCAGCCGGCGGAACTGCTGCAGTTTTTCCTGAATGGACGGGTCATTGCGATGCCGAAGCTGCACAATAACTGGCGAGAGCAGCACGCTGCCCTGCTGGATCAGCGCCAGGGGCAGCAGCGCAAAGCTCATGGACACCCCGTACAAGCCCAGGAACTCCAGCGGCATGACTTTGCCGAGGATGAGCCGATCCGCCTGGCTGCCCAGGAATGTCAGCATCGAGCTCAAGTAGATCCAGGTGGAGAAGTTCCGCAGTTCCTTCGCGATATGAGGATCCCATCGCCAATGGTTGCGCGGTCCGGGAAACACGAGCTGACTGCCGACGGCTCGAATAACCTCGTTGACCAGGCCGCCAATCACCAGCGCCCACACCGAGCGAAACCACCACCCCAGGGCAATCAGGATGACCAGCCCCACGGCCAGGTGGACTATATTGAAGATCGCCAGCCATTTCTGCTTCAAATCACGATTTGCCGTCACGAGTTTCGTCGATTGAATGGCTGCGAAGGCCAGACCCAGAGATGCGGTCGCCAGCAACGGCAGAAGCCTGGGTTCGTGGTAGAACCGGGCCATCGGCCACGCCAGGGCCAGCCCGGCCAGCCACACCGCCACGCCGCGCAGCGCTGACAGGCTCCAAATGCCGTCGGCAAACGCCTGATCGTGGCTCTTCTCGCTCTGGAGCAGGTAGGCTCCAAGGCCCAGATCGGAAAACATGATCATGCCCGCGGTATACGTCGTGACCAGTGTGTATAGACCATACGCCTCGGGCATCAGCAGACGCGTCATCACCAGGCTCGACCCCAGGCGGATGATCTGCGAACCCGCATAGCTGCCAAGCGACCACGCCCCGGCCGAGACAATGCGCGACCGTAAGCTCACGCCGGCTCCGGACACAGTCGCCACATGCGTTGGTGAGGCAACCACAGTCATAGTCAGGAAGTCCCTCCCTCGCTTCAAATGCTCGATATCGCGGCCATGGCCGCCACTCAGAGCCCTCTTAGCATGCCACGCGCGTCTCGGGCCACTGTTGTTTCTGCTCTCGTGCAGTCGACCAGTTCAGCAGCGGCACCAAGCGGTAAGGCTGCATGCCCACCACCATCGTATTCGCCGGAACGTCGCTGAGCACCACCGCCCCGGCGGCGATTACGGCTCCCGATCCGATATTCACGGGACCCAGGATGCACGTGTGGCATCCGATGTTAACGTGATCGCCAATCTGCGCCCCGCCAGGCCGAGACCCGACGCCGATCGTGCAGACATGATGGATGGCGCAGTCGGCGCCCAGGACTGCCCAGGGCGAAACAAAGATCGGCCCCACGTGAGGGATCAACAGCCCAGGCCCGATCTGAGCCTGCGGCGTAATACAAATGTGTGTGACGCTGTTGAGCAGCTTCCGGACGATCGCCAGCCCAATCCTTACCGGCAGCCACAGGAACTTCGGACGCCGCTTCATCGCACCGCGCTGCAGGCGATACACGGTGAGCGCCCAGAATCCTTCCGTGCCCCAGCCGCTGTACCCGAACTTGCGGAACCGGGCCAGGTCGGCGCGCCAGGCGCGCCACTGACTGTTGCCAGCCCACTGCTTTACTGTGTCGCCGTCATAAGGTTGCATCTCCTGATCCTCCTCGCTCAACGCAGAACCAGGTTCACATTGCGCGCCATTGCTGGCGGCGATGTGAACCTGGTCGATTCGTTACCCGCTCACGCGGGTTGTGATGTCCGGTCCTATGCAAAGATGGGGGTAATGCCAAACCCCTGGTCGAGATAGGTGACAATGGAAACCGCCGCCAGTTCCGGACGCCAGGTCGTCTGGGACTGCGACCGCTCGGAACTGATCAGCGAGCTCAGGGTGTTGCTGCCGCCAATCAGTGCGCTGTAGCTCTCCACCGTGCGCGATGCATCGGGGAACGCGAACTGCACCTGCGATGCTCCGGTCTCATGCGAAGCCGCTATCCAACTGGTGGAAGACAACGAAGCATCGTTGACGCTGAACCAGTTGCTCGCGGCAGCGTTGGAGAAATACGTGTTGTTGCTGTATTTCACCTGTGGGTTGACCGCTCCGTCGGTCACCTCCAGCGCCGAGCCATACAAGTTGTCTCGCAGCACGTTCCCGGTGACCACGATGTTCGTCAGCGGGCCAGTGCCCATCTCGATACAACCCTGGTTCCAGTTGTAGATCACATTGTTGCTGATCGTGACGTTCTGGCTGGCTGTATCGGCGACCAGACGGATGCCGAAACTCGTGCCGCCGTCGGACTTGTTGTACAGCACATTGCCCGTGATCAAGCCGCCATTAATGCTTCCCAGATCGATGCCATAGCTCTGATCGGCGCCACCGATGACTCTGCCGATCTCCGTCATGACGTTGTTGCGGACTGTCACGTCCACAGCACCGTAGGTAACCCAGGCGCCGTCGCCCGTGCGTGCACCGATGCTCATGCCGTTGCCATCGCCGACAAACAGGTTGTTCTCGATCAGCACGTGCTGCGTTGCGCTGGGGGCGTTCTCGCTGCGGACCAGGAGCCCGAAGCTCGAAGCATTCGAGAAGACATTGCTGCGAATCGTCAGGTGCGTCATGTCATCGAGATAGGCGTTGTGGCTGTAGATGTCGGGCGTCTGCGCGCCGGTCTTCCAGCCATTGTGGTCCAGCACGTTGTACTCCAGGACCATGCCGTCGACCGCACAGGCGAATAGTCCCTGTGACTTCTGCCCCGAGGCGTTGTAAGCGTCCAGGATCTGCGAGCCGCGAATCCGCACATTGCTGGGCCCAACATTCGAGATCGACGTGTCAGGCTCGGCCACGATATTGTCGTTGAAGCCTTCAATCACACTGTTCTCAATCAGGTAGTCGGTTCCGGGCGAGTAGATGAAGATGCCGACGCCCGCCCCTTGGCCCACAAGGTGGATTCCGGATATCGCGATGTGGCCGGTGGTGGCCCCGTAGAAATTCAGCCCATTGTTGCCGGATTCTGAGATTGTCGGCCGGGCGCCGGTCCCATAGCTGCTAAGCAGCATCGGCTCCGCCGCGGATCGCCCAGACACCTTCCATGAATTGAAGTTCTGATTGGTCCAGGTATCGCCGGCCTTAAGCAGCATCCAGTCCGGGTAACCATTTCGCATCAGCGAGTAACCCTTGGCAAGGGTTGCGATCGGATGTGCCGCATCGAGCCCGCTGTTGCTATCGCTGCCGGTCGAACTGCTGACATAGATCGTCTTCGTGTCGACACTGGGCGTAAACGTCGTCCAGGTGATCTGGCCGGTCGCGGCGGACGCCGCCATGGTCGTTGCATTGGCCACCGATGTGTAGGCCGATGCTCCGGCAGAGTTGTAGGCATCCACGCGGTAGTAATACTTCGTCGCAGCAGTCAGCCCTGTGCTGCTGTAGCTGGTCGCTCCAGCGCCCAGGCTGGCGATCTGCGAGAAGTTCGTCCCATCGGTCGAACGCTCGACATAGTAGCCCGTCTCGTTAGTCGCGTTGTCCGTCCAGGTCAGACCAATCGTGCTCGAGCTGCTGGCTGCAGCCGCCAATCCTGATGGCGCTGCCGGCACGACAACCGTCGCCGCCTGCGTCGTGGCACTGGCGACCACACTGAAGGCCGATGCCCCAGCAGAGTTGTAGGCACTCACTCGATAGTAGTACTTCGTCGCGGCTGCCAGGCCCGTGTCGCTATAGCTGGTCGCTCCAGCACCCAGGCTCGCGATCTGCGAGAAGTTCGTCCCATCGATCGAACGCTGGACATAATAACCCGTCTCATTGGTCGCATTGTCCGTCCAGCTCAGACCGATCGCGCTGGAACTGCTGGCTGATGCCGCCAGCCCTGATGGCGCTGCGGGCACAACAACCGTCGCCGCCTGCGTAGTGGCACTGGCAACTGGCGTGTCCGCCGATTCTCCGGCCGAGTTGTACGCACATACCCGATAGTAATACTTCGTCGCGGTGGCCAGGCCCGTGTTGCAGTAGCTGGTCACTCCAGCGCCCACGCTCGCGATCTGCGTGAAGTTCGTCCCATCGGTCGAGCGATCGACATAGTAGCCCGCCTCATTGCTCGAGTTGTCCGTCCAGCTCAGATCGACCGTGCTGGTAGTACTGGACGACGCCGCCAGCCCCGATGGCGCTGCAGGAACTGTTACCGTGGCGGCCTGCGTGGTCGCACTGGCGACCGCGGTGTACGCCGATGGGCCGGCCGAGTTATATGCCCGCACTCGATAGTAGTACTTCGTCGCGGCGGCCAGGCCCGTACTGCTGTAGCTGTTCGCTCCAGCGCCCAGGCTCGCAATCTGCGAGAAGCTCGTCCCGTCGGTCGAACGCTCGACGTAGTAGCCCGATTCATCGGTCGAGTTATCCGTCCAGGTCAGACTGATCGCGCTGGCGCTGCTGGCTGACGCCGCCAGCCCCGATGGCGCCGCAGGAACGGTGGTGGTCGTCGTGGAAACATTAACAATCTTGAACCAGTTCATGTTCCCCACATATGACCCGCCTGTGGTATCCATTGCCACGCGCATTACGTGCTTTCCGGCCGTCATGCTGATCGTGGAGGAGGTAATAGTCTTCCACGCCTGCCAGCCGCCGGTGTTGGGCACTGTCATCGCCCCTGACATGTTCACACCGTCCACATTCACGTGAAACGTCCCGCCTGCGCCCGACGATGCAACCCGGAAACTGAGGTTGTATGTCCCGGTCGCCGGGATGCTGACCGTGTACTGCATCCATTCGCCGGCGGCTGTCCATCCAACATTGTAACCGCCTCCGCTGTCGCTCGTGGCCTGAATGTCCACGCCCTCGGTGGTACGATACGCCCCGCCTTGGTTCGCCGATGTGGTATCGTGGTATGCAGTGCCCTCACCGCCAGTGTCAAAGGCCTCTGCTTGAACCACGACCGTCGCCACCGACAGAAGCTGCCGTGCCTCCAGCGACTCCACCACCGGGCGTGTGGCCCTGTGAAGCCGTTTTGCTGATCCTTGATTGTTCCATACGATGTTTGTCTGGGAATCCCAGCCCGCAAGCCCGCTCTTAGCCATAGTCCGTACCTTCGCGCATACGGAGCCGCACACTTGATTTGCACACACCTCGAGCGGGAGCGCGGCCCCATATCCCATATCCCGGCACAGAGGTTGACGAGGCGCTCTTTCAGCAAGCGAGTCACACGCGTGTCCCCGCAGACACGCAGATACCAACTCGCCGCAAGAGAAAGAGCGCTGCTGCCACCTATACGAACCGGGCTCACCATTGGGCTCAGATGAAATGCCGTAAATATGTACGGCAGTGTTAACCTCCTTACTTAAGAGATCTCGATGCGCAAGCGTACTCGGCCATTCTGTCGTCTGCGGACGGACATCTTGGCCAAATGCCTGCACACCCAGCGCAGACACCAGGCTCATGGCCGCCGACAACGCCCAACGCAATGTGAAGCTAATGGACAATTGTTTCGCCAGGGAGATCAGTAAACCGAGCTCAGCCGCAACTACCACGGCCGGGCCTTCGATCATTGGAATGAGCACGCAAGCGGACTCAGCCTTTACCGGGCAAGGCTCCGCCCCCATCGATTGCAGGTCCTTCCCTCGCAAATCGAAAACCCCCTGTTGCCAGCTGCAACAGGTACTTGAGATATGCTACAGAACCCCTCGCCTTGGGCCTTCCCCAAGTGCGGACGTCTGTTCAGTCACCCGACGAACCGACCACATCCAGCAGCGAACCGTCGATCTCAAGGCTCACCGCTTGATTCAGCGTACGAACTTGCATCGCCAGCCGGCACTTGCCGGCCATCCCCGCAACAATCCCCTGGATCCCCTTGAACGGGCCGGATCGCACCTCCACCAGCGTTCCCAACTTCAGGTACGCATACGGATGGAGCGGCGCATTCCGGCTCACTGCCATGAACAGGTTCTCAAGCTCCCAGTGAATCTGCGCCTGGTCGACCACACGAATCACCTGCACCACACGCCTGGTGCGATCGGCCTCGTACGCTTCTTCCAGGCTTCCCCGCAAAAACAAGTATCCGGGAAACAGCGGCATCTCAACCGTTACTCGCCGCTTGCCATGGTAGCGCACCTGCCTCAGCAGGGGCAGATAGCATCCCACCTCCATTGCATTGAGCGTGTCAGCCAGGATCTTCTCCTGCTGCGGCCTGGTGTGCAGAACGAACCAAAGACCCGCACGCGCCTCGCTGAACACGTTAGGAGTTATGACCGTCGTCTCGCATGTCGTGTTCACGAGCTCGCTCCCCAGTGAATTGTCTATCGTCCCTCAACTAACATGACCTCGTTATTACCTCTGCTGAGTTCCCTTGCCTGCAAAACCTGTGCCCGCTGCACATCGCACTCAGCAGCAACGAAAGAACAAAGACTAGCAAGCACCCATGATCTCCACAATCTGCAAAATCACGGGCAAGCGCGTAAGCGACGTCACGTTCAAGATCAATTGTTGAGGTCGGTGCTCGGCGAGAACGGGAAGGAAGAAACTTCGATTCACCAACAGGAGTTGCAAGCACTAACTATCGTATTGCCCCCGGCGGGAGTCGAACCCGCACGACCTTTCGATCAACGGATTTTAAGTCCGTAGCGTCTGCCGTTCCGCCACGAGGGCTGTCGTGACGGACGAGATTCTAGCGAGAGGGCAACACTTCGTCATGGGGTGCGCGCTGGCTCAATTTCCTGTGCGTTCAATCGCATGCCGGCGATAGGCATCTCGCCCGTGTGATGTACCGTAACATGGGCGCTGGCCAGGATCAGCGGCAGGATGCTCTCCACCGCGCGATTCTCATCCACGGCCGCCGTGTTGATGGTCACTGTGTACACATCGGGCGTGCAGGAATCTTTCGCCCAGTACCGTTTGTAGAACATGTCGCGTTCATGATCGAGCCTGCGCACGTGCTCCGCGGCCGCCTGCCGGGTCATGTTCAGTTGCTGTGCCACCGAAGCGATGCGGAAGGCTCTGGGGGCGATCAGACGCAGATGCACGCCACCAGGCATGTTCCGGGTGATGAAGGCCCCACCGCGGCCGACTACAACGACCCGGCCATGCAGAGCCAGAGCGCGAATCGTCGCCGCCACGCCTCGATACACTTGCGCTTCGACCGGATCGGCCTGGATCGATAGTGCAGAGAGAAACTCCTGCATCCATAACTTGTGATGACTTTCCAACGCCTCGATCAGTTCCCTCGATATGTGATGGTCATTGGCAACCTTCTCGACCAGGTTCTTATCCCAGAGCGACCATGGACATTCGCCCGGGTCCAGCTCATTGAGACGTTCAACCAGCAGATTGCCGATGGTATGCCCGCCAGCGCCACCTTCGCGACTGATCGTTACAAAAGGCGGCGGCAATGACGCCAAGTCACCCTCGGGATGTTTCAGCGCCAGCGGTGTCACTTTGATCGCAGCAAATATTGAATGAATGCCCGGAGTTATGGATCCACCAGCCATTTGCCCTCTCCTTTCTTCAGCAATGCCGCAGCAAGCTCAGCAGGCCCGGCCGCCAATGTTCCCCGCCATCGATTCCCCACCCACTATTCTATTGTAGCCACCAACGGGATATAGAGGTCCTCTATTTCCGCCTACTTTCTTGATCCACCCCATATCCGGATCTGCTGCAACAAGGTGTTGTTCGGCTCAGTCGGTCCATCCGCCACGTACTGCCAGTCGCGCCCGGCCACCTTTGCCAGGGCAGCCACGATACGAACTCGAGCCGACTCGCCCGGATGGTCCAGAGCACTAACCATGGCAGCGATGATCGGCTGAGCCTGCTTCGGATGGCGGGCCACCGCATCAGCCGCCGCGACGCGAACGAGCTCATTATCGTCCGAAAACAACTTCGCCAGGCGGCCGGCGTCCACCGGATCTGCTGATATAGCAAGGACTTCCGCCACCTCCGCCCGCGCCCGCGGTTCGCTGCTGGCAAGTGCCGCCAGCACCAGGCCCTGCGGAATCGGCCGGCCGTGCTCGGCGAACCCGCGGGCAGCCCAGGCAGTGAAAACCGGATCCCTATCAGACTTTGCCCGCGCCATGATGGCATCGTCGACGCCCTGCTGCTTCATCGTCGGACCGTGAAACGCGATAACATCGCGAACACCCTCGCGCGGGTCATCGACAAGCGGGATAACTGCCTTCGCCGCCTGATCGCCACCGATGCGCGTCAGCGCTGTGGCAATCCACATTTGTCCAAAGTCGGGCATGGTCGGGTCATTCAATCCCTGAACCAGCGCGGGAATCACGCCAGCGCCCTTGGCCGCCGCCACATCCGCCGCATCGCGCGCTGCAAATGCATCGTGGCGAAATCGCTCCACCAGCGCTGCGACGTCATCGCTCTGCGTCGATGCGATGCGCGCAATGCTCAGCGTGGCCGCCTTGGAGCGCACCGTGATGCGCAACCCGCCCGCAGGAACGAAGGCAACCGCCTGAGCCTTCAGAGGCGCTGCAAGAAGGTTCGTCACCGCCCGGCCGGCCGCGCCCGCACCAATCCCCTGCTCCGCCGTCGCCTGTGGATAGCCGTCGATCACCTTGATCCCCTTCTGGTATGCGCGAGCCTGAAGCTGCGCCACCGGGATGGCATAGCGCAACTCACTCGCCGGCGCAATCTCCTGCCCGCCCACATCCAGAGGCATCTTGTCAGAGTAGAACGCGACATCTCGTGATTCCGCCAGCAGCAGCCATGCGAACGCCCCCTGGACTTTCAGCGCTGTGGGATTCTCATTGCGCACAACGATCACAGGCTGACCCGCGACATCACCTTTGGCTAGCAGCGCGATCGAGATGCCCCCAACGCCCTCGCCGAAACTGCCCGAGGGCACATCGGCCGCTCGCACAGCCACGCACACGACCATGATGATGATCGTTCCAGTAATCCGCATCCTCATCCGCTCCCTCCGCGCATCGGCTATCGTGCATACATGCAACCGCCATCCTATAATGCCAGACTCGCCGTCGCGAGGCATCCTCAGGCGGCATAAGGAGTATACGATGAAGCGTGTGCAGGGCACCGATGGGCAAGAGGAGAAATCCAAGCCGGCCGCCGGCAAGGTGGATCTGGTTCGGATTGAGAACGCCGTGCGCGAGATTCTACTGGCCGTCGGCGAAGACCCCGATCGCGAGGGCCTGCTTAAAACCCCCAGCCGGGTGGCGCGGTCCTACGCGGAGCTGCTCTCGGGCCTGAAGGATGATCCCAGGCGCCATCTCAGAACCGTATTCAATGAGCGTTATGATGAAGTCGTGCTGCTCAGGAATATCGAGTTCCATTCCCTCTGCGAACACCATCTGCTCCCCTTCACCGGCAAAGCTCATGTGGCGTATCTGCCCGATGGCAAAGTGGTCGGGCTCTCCAAACTGGCCCGCCTGGTGGATGGCTTTGCCCGTAGGCCCCAAGTGCAGGAGCGCCTGACCACTCAGATCGCCGACGCCTTGATGGATGAGCTAAACCCCATCGGCGCTGCCTGCGTGATTGAGGCCACCCACACCTGCATGACCATCCGCGGCGCAATGAAACCCGGCAGCATCATGGTGACCAGCGCACTGCGCGGCATCTTCCGCGAAAACCCCTCGAGCCGGGTTGAGATCCTGTCGCTGATGTATGGTCAGGTCGAGCGGACCATGACCCTGTAGAAAATCACCGGAAAGGAATTCCATGGCATCAGCCGATATCCAGGCACGCGTTGAGCGTTTTCAGAAGATGGCACAAGCCGACCCTGATAACGAGTTGGGTCATTTCTCCCTTGGCCGCGCGTACTTGGATGCCGGCATGCACGATCAGGCCATCGCATCCCTGCGTCGCGTGATTGAGATCAACCCCAACCGTGGCCCCGTCTATCACCTGCTCGCCCAGGCCCAACTGGCGGCCGGACGGAAAGCCGATGCCATCAAGTCCCTCACCGACGGCGTCAAGGTAGCCGCCGCCCGCGGCGAGATGCTGGCGAAGAATGAGATGATCCGCATGCTGCAGGACCAGGGCGCCCCCGTGCCCGAGGGACCGGCGGCACCCGCGCCGCCTCCGGCGCAGCCGATTGGCGAAGCCGAGGTGCTCTGCACCCGCTGCGGCAAGGTCAATCCCAAGCTCCCCAAGCCCCCCTTCCGCAACGCCCAGGGCCAGCTCATCTTCGCCAAAATCTGCGCCCCCTGCTGGAAAGAATGGGTGGGCATGGGCACCAAAGTGATCAACGAGCTGCGCCTCCCCATGAACGAGCCCGAAGCACAGAAAGCCTACGAGCGCCATATGCTCGAATTCCTGGGTCTGCAGTAAGCACAGCGGGCTTGCCCCGCCAGAAGCCCTCCTTGTTATCTCCAATAAATGCAGGATTCGGGATTGAGCGGCTTAGCTGGGCCGGGAGCCGGCGAAGAGAATGGCGAGGGAGTGGGCCTGTACGCGGTAGGTTTGCTGCAGCCAGTTGGGCGCATGGGCCCAATCGCAGATGTCGTCGGGGGAGGGGAGAGCGGTGTCGATCCAGCGGCGCCAGGTGGGGTACTCGGCGGCGGGGGGGAGGGCGAAATCGTGCGCCTGGTCGTGGGCGTTGAGCATGATGTGCATGGCCAGGCCCTCGGGACCGGGGCCGGCGGTGAAGGCGATGCAGTGGGAGGTGTCGCCCCAGTCGGGCTCAAAGAGCTTGACGCCGTGCCAGACGTGGCGGGCGCGCCCGATGAGCTGGTCGAGGCTCAGGCGCTGCTCTTCATGCCTGACGCTTCGGAGGGTGCGGCGGGCGCAGAGCAGCGAGACAAAGCGATGCACGTCAGGGTGCTTTTTCAACAAGGACCAGTCGAACCAGTTGCTGGCATCGTTATGGCAGTAGTTGTTGTTGTTGCCGTTTTGGGTACGGCGCACCTCATCGCCCATCAGGATCATGGGGACGCCCACTGAGATCATGGTGACGGCGAGGAAGTTTTTGACGAGACGGTTGCGAAGGGACTCGATGGCCGGGTCATCCGTCGGGCCCTCTACGCCCCAGTTGCAACTGAGGTTGTCATTGCAGCCGTCGCGGTTGTTGTCGTTGTTGGCCTCGTTGTGCTTGCGCTCGTACGAGACGAGGTCGTTCAGGGTGTAGCCGTCGTGGCAAGTGATGAAGTTGACGCTCTGCTCGGGCTCGCGCTGCTTGTGGGCATAGATCTCGGGGCTGCCGACGAGGCGGTCGGCGAAACGGCGGAGGGCGCCGGAATCGCCGCGGAAGAAGCTGCGGGCATCGTCGCGGAAGCGGCCGTTCCACTCTTTCCAGCTATCGCCGACGAAGGTGCCGACCTGGTAAAGGCCAGCGGCATCCCAGGCCTCGGCAATGAGCTTGGTGCCGGCGAGGACGGGATCGGACTCGAGGTCCCAGAGGACGGGGGGATTGGCCAAGGGCTGGCCGGCGGAGTCACGGGCGAGGACCGACGCGAGATCGAAGCGGAAGCCGTCCACGTGCATGTGCTGAACCCAGTATCGGATGCTGTCGAGGATCATGCGGCGGACGATGGGGTGGTTGGCGTTGAGGGTGTTGCCGCAACCGCTGAAGTCGGCGTAGCGGGCGCGGTCGGGCTGGAGGATGTAGTAGGCGGCGTTGTCGAGGCCGCGAAAGCTGAGGGTGGGGCCGGTGTGGTCGCCTTCGGAGGTATGGTTGAAGACGACATCGAGGATGACCTCTAGCCCGGCGGCGTGGAGGGCCTTGACCATTTCGCGGAACTCGTTCACCGGCCCGAGGGGGCTTGGGTCGGAGCTGTAAGCGCGGTGGGGAGAGAAGAAGGAGACGGGCTGGTAGCCCCAGTAGTTGACGACGCCGGCGGGGCAATCGTGGGCGTCGAACTGGAAGATCGGCAGGAGCTCGACGGCGGTGATGCCGAGTTGCTTGAGATAGGGGATCTTGTCGATGAGGCCGCGGTAGGTGCCGCGGTGGGGTTCGGCGAGGCCGGAGTTGGGGTTGGCGGTGAAGCCGCGGACGTGCATCTCGTAGATGATGGTGCGGACGGAGGAGGTGCGGAGGGGTTCGTCGCCCTGCCAGTCGTAGGCGAGGGGATCGAGGAGGACGCTCTTCATAGCGGTGGCGGCGTTGTCGCCGGGACGGCGGGCGGCCTGGCGGTCGTAACCCTTGGGGACGGCGACGCAGCGCCCGTAGGGATCGAGGAGCACTTTTTGAGGGTCGAAGCGATGGCCGGCGGCGGGGTTGAAGGGGCCCTGGGCACGGTAGGCGTAGATCTGGCCGGGCTGAAGGTCAGGGAGGAAGCAGTGCCAGTAGTGATACGTGTGATTGGCGTGGGGGTCGAGTGGAACGATGCGGGAGGGGCGGGGGTCATCTTCGCGATCGAAGAGGAGCAGTTCGATGGCGGCAGCGCTGCGGGAGAAGACGCTGAAGTTGGCGCCGCCGGCGCGGAGCGTGGCACCGAGCGGGGCGCTGTGTCCGAGATGCTGGCGCGACTGCATGTGTTTGTTCCTAACTTGTGAATGATAGGCAGAGGCGACGCGGGGCATTGTGGTCGCATCCCCCTGCCCGGCCGCCAGCCGCCGCCAATCCCCCGCCTTCTTGCATCCCCCGCCCATTCCGCAACAATGTTTCGCATCCAATGACCCCCGAGCAATTCGTCCAGAAGTGGACCAACACCGAACTGACCGAACGAGCGGCCAGTCACGAACACTTTGTTCAGAACGAGCGCCCCACCTGGCTTAAACTCGCCCACGAAAAGCTCGACCGCGGCGTCCTCGCCGCCTACGCCGCCACCGACCCACAAGGCCACTGGTGCGAAGACTGGGCCGCCGTCTTCACCGAAACCGGCCCCGGCCAACCCCTCCCACCCAACCACCCCCTCACCCAACAACGCGCCGAGGTCGAAAAGAAGATCCTCGAAAATCTCCTGCGCCTGAATCATGAAAGAGCAGGAACACAGGAGTAAGACATGCTCAGCGTTACACCACCGACCAGCAAGCTGATTTCGGGAGATGATCATGCCTTTTGATCCAGCCTTGCCCTACGATGATCTGCCACCACTGCCGCCCAGGACGGACGTCGAGACCAACGCGGTGCTCAAGCTTCACTATCCAGAACAAGCGGGATTACTAACAGAATCTCCGAGCAGTGACGGAACAGGGAGCATGGGAAGCATGGGTGCTGTACATGCTCCACGGCGTGGAAGAGACATCCCTATGGACGATCGGCCGCATCCAGGCGATCCGGAATCTGTTCGATACCACAGTGGCTCGCTGCCGCAACGAGTTGCCGCAGGTCTACTCCAAGGAGCTGGTCGAGTTGATCTTCCGGCAGCCGTATTGCAGGATCTCGTTTGTCGTCGAGGCGGGAATCGCCAAGCGACAGACGGCTTCGGTTTACTTGCAGGAGTTGGAGCGAATCGGCATCCTCGCCGGGCAAAAGAAGGGGCGGGAAGTCGTGTACAAACACCCGGCACTGCTTCAGGTGCTGACGGCATAATGTGTCGCTGGAATCGACATGATCCCGAAACATGTCGATTTGGTGGCGGTTGATCGACACATGATCATGGACTTGTCCATGGCTTAAACACATGCCCGCGTCCGGAAAGAGCGTCAAAGCATATTTCATCGGGCACTTGATCCCTGCGTACCACGCCCCGCCGCTATTGTACGGGTGCTGGAACGCCCGCTGGTCGCTCCGCTCCCCGGCGATGCGGGTACGCCTTCGCCTTGCTGACGCTATAGCGCACGTCCGTGCTACGCGCCCGCGCGGCGGTCGCCATCTATCTTCAGTCGCCTCTGGCCACACCGGCGACGCTTTGGGGCCGCCTTCGACGGACGGGGTTGGGGCCAAAAAAATCTGAAAATATTTTTGGCTTCCGTTAACCTCTTGTCATTCCTCAACTTCCATTTTTGGCAGCCTCCAAATCACCCCATATATATAGAGAGACGTGTTTTTTTCGTTCGTGGTTCAAGCTTTGGCTTGCGTTCGTTGTTCAAGTTTTAGCTTGTCCCTGCGGCTCCGCGCTATTTGACAACCGAATACCCGCACCACCTAACGCCCACCGACTCACCGTCGGTGGGTCTCCCGGGATACCACCCGTACCGCTGATCTCCTATGTATTACGTTCTTGCGGACCAATGTCACACTTTGTCACTCAATGTCACACTTTTTTCGGCAGGGCCCACGACGCCCCTCTTCGTTTCCGCCATTGGCTCGCCGCGTCCCCGTGTCTCCGCGTCCCTTCAAAGCGTCGACGAGTGACCAATGACAAAGGACCAATGACGATAAGGCCAAGTTATCCACAACCACCCCGAACCTGCGCATCTCCTCTCCAAATATCCACCTAATCGCTTGTCTCCACAACACTTGCGATATAGGGGGTACCCCACTCGAGAACCTGCGCACCTGTCACTTATCCACAGCGTTCTCCCCCTCTCGCCCTCCCGCTCTCCCGCCCTCTGTCTCTCCGCGTCCCCGTGTCGCCGTGTTCCCTCATTCGCAAGGATCCTCCCCACCCAGCGCGCGCTCCACCATCGGCTTGATCGTGTCGTAATCGAATCCCCGGCGCTGCAGCAGGCCGACAAGCCTGCGCTTCGCCGTCACCGGGTCCAGACGCTGCAGCCGTGGCAGACTCTTTTCGATCAGCCTCTGCGCGTTATCCTTGGCCTCATCCTGATTGAAGTGCTCGCGGACCGCATCGCGTGCCACTTCACCCTTCACCCCCGACTTCATCAGATCCACCAGCGCCCGCCGCTGCCCGATCAGTTTCCGCTGGGCGTGCTCGAGTTTCTGCCGGGCAAACTCCGCATCATTGATGTAGTTCAGGTCGGCCAGCCGCTGCAGCGTTACTTCGATCACCGCTTCACCAAACTCGGACTTGAGCAGTTTCCGCCGCAACTCACTGCGGCTGTGCATCCGCCGGGACAGATACAGCATCGCCTTGTCGAAGCACTCCTGCTGCGCCTGCCCCTCCTGGATCGCCTCCACATCCCGCTGGCTCAGTTCCAACCCCGGCTTGAGCCCGAAACGCTGCGCCACCTTCTGATGCAGCCCAAAGGCAAAAGCTCGATCCAGGAACACGCTGACACGTGTCGCCTTCCGCTGCTGCACCTTGATTGCGGTAATGGTCGGCATACCTACTGCCTCAGCATAGCGCAGCGCAGTGGCGCAGGATCAATCCACCTGCGTGTCCACCCACTGACACAGCGAGTGGTAAATCAGTTTGTGCCCTTCCTGCACATGCTGGGCAATCCCGGTAGGCACAAGCAATTCGATATCGCAAACTCCGCGGAGTTTGCCGCCATCCTGGCCCAGCATGGACACACTGATCATCTTCCGCAGCTTCGCCACCTCCACCGCGCGGACGAGGTTCTGGCTGTTGCCGCTCGTGCTCATCACCACCAGCAGGTCGCCTGGCTTGCCAAGCCCCTCCACCTGTCGGGCGAACACCTCATCATACCCAAGGTCATTGGCGGCACAGCTCAACACCGTCGGATCGCACAAGGCAATCGCCGCCAGCGCCCGGCGGTTCTTCTTGAAGCGGACCATCAACTCCTCGGCAAAGTGCATGGCATCCGCCGCCGACCCGCCATTGCCGGCGAACAGCACCTTTCCGCCCGATGCCCAACAGTCCATCATCGCCTGGCCAAAGCGCTTAACCTGCCCTTCCAGCGCCCGCAGGCGCGGAAGCAGCTCGGAAAGTTCCTGGATGTTTTGTTGCCAGATCGCGCCCGCATCGCTCATGGGTGCCGGTCCTTACTTCCCGTTGTCCGTATGCTTCTTCTCGCCGCTGTAGAGATCAAGATAGAAATACAGCAGTTCCTTCTCACCCACCTGCTTCGTGTTCTGCAGTCGGAAGTGGAACTTCTCAAACAGCGGTACCGCGATTCCCTTGTCCATGACCGTATCCAGCGTGACCTTCACATCACCTTTCTGCTGGCAGAATCGCAGCGCTGTCTCCAGCAGCGCACCGCCAATCCCGCGCCGGCGGTGCTTGCGATGCACCCGCAGCCGCCGCACCTCGCCAACGCCGGTCTCATGGTGCTGCACCCCCAGCATGCCGATGATTTCGCCCTTTGGGGTACTGGCAACCCAGAAATGATTCTGCGGCTTGCGCATGTACACCTCGTCGATATTATCGATGTCCCAGCCGGTATCATTGGGCGCAAGGCCACCACTGATCAGCCCATCGGTGTAGAGCAACCGGCAGGCGGCCAGATCCTTGGGCGCAAAACTGCGGATGTTGTACTCAATCTCCTTCGACACGGGCATCGTGCTGCCATTATACCCCAGCCCCGACCCTTGGAAACGACCACAACCCTAATCTGCTGGCAACAGAAGCCCGCATTAGAACATCAGTTTTCGCTGGTTCCGTGCCACATTCGCAATGAGCCCGATCGCGGCGAAACTCGCGACCAGGCTCGATCCCCCGTAACTGACAAAAGGCAGCGTGACCCCCGTTACCGGCATCAGGCGCAGCGCCACCGACAGATTGAGGATCGCCTGCCCGACCAGTAACGCGGTGATCCCCACGACCAGCGACCGTCCGGCAGGATCGCGCGTGACGCCGGAAACAGCCGCCGCCGTGCCGATCAGCAAACCGTACGCGCAGAGCGCAATGACAATCCCCAACAGCCCGAACTGCTCGCCGATCAGAGCGATGATCATGTCCGTGTGGACTTCGGGAATCTTCCGGGCAGCAGGAATGGTGCCCATGCCTTTGCCCATCAGTCCGCCAGAGCCGATCGCCTGAAGAGCACGCTCCTGCTGGTATCCCGCATCCTGCAGAACCCGCGGGTCGTCCGAATACATTGCCTGCACCCGCGCCCGCTGGTAGTGCTTCACAAACTGCGGCAGGTGGTCCAGCACACGGATATGCGGGCACAACGGGCAATCCGCCCCATACGTAGCACAGGTCCCCGAAAACCACAGCACCGGAGCGACCGCAAGTCCCATCCCCGCCAAGGCAAGCAGATGCCTCTTCTTGACCCCGGCCAGAAGCATCAAAGCAAAGGTGGGCGGAATTAGCGTCAGGGCGGTTCCCAGATCAGGCTGCATAACGATCAATCCCGCCGACACGCCGAGCAAAGCCACGAAACTGAGCATTGTCCTGAAGGAATGGAGCCGCCTGCTTTCATCCTTCGTGAACCATGCCATCACCATGATCAGGGCGATCTTCACCAGTTCAGATGGCTGCAGCTTTATGGGACCTACCGTGATCCACAACCACGCCCTGTTGGTCTCGTGGACCAATGGCACCGTAACAAACCGTCCCGCGACCGTGTACATGACCAGCAGGAGGCTGAGCCCCAACAGGATCGGCGAGATCACCAACAGATCGCGGTAGCTGACAAGCTGGACCGCCAGCATGGCCGCCAGGCCAACGCACAGGAACACCCCCTGCTTGACGCCCTCCTCATCAGACCAGGCGCGCACGCTCACCAGACCCAGCGCTGCCAGAACAGCGGCCGAGATCAATAGCGGCACAAAATAGGCCAGAGCCTCGCGCAGCCGATCACGTTGCATTTACGGGTGGTAGTTGATGACAGCCAGTGCTCGCGATCGGTTGTGCGACACAACCAACTCAATCGCCTTCCCTTCCGTGGGTGGCGCCATTTTCTGTGGCACATAGACAAGCAAAGGCCGCTCGGTCTTGCCCACGCGCACGGCACAGCTCAGAACCACAGAATGTGGCGCCAATGCGGACTGGCTTTGGCCGACGATCCGGGCGCTGATCAGCTCACCATCGACCCAGAGCGCGATCCAGCGCCAGCGAAGCACCAACGTGACAACAGCACAAACCAGCGCCACTCCCAGCATGATGCCCACACCCATCATCTTCTCAACCACCGACGGCACATCGGTGCGGTTCGCCCAGATGGCGGGATTCTCCGGATCAACTCGAATATCGAACGGTACTAGGGAGGTGTACTGGACACCGGTGTTGTGCAGCACACCGCTGGTCTTGTATTTCGTGCCTTTGTACTCGTATTCAATGTCCACCGGCACACCGGCCGCCAGGCTCATACCCGGGACTCGCGCACCCTGAGCATGCCATGCCATGGCCCGTATCACTTCACCGTTGCGAATGACATTTGTTTCCTGGACCCATTCCAGCGTGGACCCGATTGCGAGGATGATGGCGCCCAGCAGGAGCCCAATCACCAGCAGAAGCCCGCCGCGCACCTGCGATTCTGCCCAGACACGGCGGCGGACCTTAGGCGTGACGGGCCTGGATGGCTCGGGAACGGCACTGCCAGAAAGTGCTGTCGCGGGCTGCCTGGATTCCTGAGTCATGGTTTCACCATTGGTGACGGAAGGTATCCTTCTTCTACGGCAGCTTCAAGGATCGCCTTGGCGATCGGGCCGCCGGCCTGCCCCCCGCCGTTACCGGCATACTCGACCATCACCGCAAAAGCGATCTTCGGCTGCTCAAACGGAGCAAAACCGATGAACCAGGCGTGGTCGACCTCGTCGCCGGTCTTTCCGCCGCCGCGATACCACGGCGCCAGCGGATTCCGGTCCGTCTCGGTCGAATATTCCAGCCACACCTTCTTGGCCTTCTTGATATCGGTAACGATCTCTCCTTGCTCATTCACCATGTTACCTTGCTTGTCACGAGCGGCCACGCGCATCCGTGCCGCCTGCGCGGTGCCGGTCTTGCCGGCGACGATCATGTCCGACCTTCGCACCTTATAGCCACTGCCGGCGGGGCTGTTTACCACCAGCCGCATCCCCTCCCGTGCGGCACGCATCGCCTCGGAGTCAACAGGCAACCGCACCTGATCCGGCCCGCTGACACTCGGCGGAATGAAGCCGCCGCCCACTATTTTCGGCCGCATCCACAGCCCGCTGCGGGCGATCGTGGCGGCAACGTTTGCCATCTGAATCGGCGTCGCCCACACATCGCCCTGTCCGATGCCAGCCAGATAGGTGCGCTTCCGCTGCTCGATGCGCGGGCCGGCACCATAGTACGGCAGCAAGCCACTGGCCTCGGGCAGTCCCAGCCCGGTCGGCCGACCCAGACCAAACCGCGTGTACCATTGATCCAGCCGCGATGGCCCCAGCCGGTCAGCAACCGTCTCGCACCAGACATTGCAGCTCCTCTCCAACGCATCCTCGAACACGAGGAAGCCATCGGGATTGCCGAAGCGCCCAACGTGTGGATCATTGGGGGGAATCTGGTGGTGCGATCTCTGGCGCGGATCGATCGCCGTCTTGTACGTCCAGCACTTGCCGCCGATGACAGCCTTGCCATCGAGGATCAGCTTGCCGGTACACTCGATTCCTTCGTGAATGCCTACGACTTGCTCAGTGATCCCCGAGATGCCGACCATCGGCTTTACCGTCGAGCCGGGCTCATGCTGGGCTTGGGTGGCACGATTGACCAGCGGGCGATTGACGTCATCCTGCACCATCCTGGCATAGGTCTTGTCCAGTTCGTTGACATCGTAGGTGGGGTAGGACACCAAGGCCCGCACCTCATTCGTCGGGATATCGATTACCACCGCAGCGCCATAGAACGGGTCTGGATCCACTTTGCCATCGGTCATCGTCCGCGTGGCAAACGTCTGCTCGATCTTCCGCTGCAGGACCGAGTCGATGGTCAGGGTGACATCAGCGCCTGGCTCGGCGGGGATGGACTCAATTAGCTTGTCGGTCTCGATGTCGCGCTTGATCTGGCCGCGGGCGCCGCGGAGGAGCTGTTCGCAGAGGCCTTCGACGCCGGAGCGGCCGATGGTGTCGTTGGGCAGGTACCTCCGCCGGGTCTCCTTCTCCTTGCGATTCGGATCCTTCGTACGATCCTCTGGGGACACGGGGCCGATATAGCCCAGCACGTGCGAGGCGACGGTCTTCATCGGGTAGACGCGGTGCTCACCGGGCTGCAGAGAGAGGCCGGGGTAGCGGTCGATGTTCTTGCCGAGGTAGTTGGCCAACTCGCTGCTGATCGCGGGAAGGATTACGTGCGACTGCTCCTGCTCCTTGACCGTGACGTCGAACGAGTCAATGTCCAGGTCAGAGCTCTGGTCATCAATGAGCCAGCGATGCCACCAGGCAGGGACCTCTTTCTCCTGTTCTTTCCCGGCCGCCACGTAGTCACTGTACCATCTGTAGCGCCGCAGCATCTGGACCTTCCGCACTGTCTGCTGGCGTCGCTCCTCAACCTGCTCGGGCGTAGCGCCGGTGATCTGCGGATTGCCCAGGTCATGCCACATCTGCTCGATGTCGGCACGGACCTGGACGATCTGCTCCGCCAGAAGCACCTTGCGCTGCTCAAGCAGGGCATCCGTGAAAGTACTGCCCAAAGTGCGCGCCAGTCGGGCGCGGGCGTAGCCGCGGATCCACTTTTCGTCGGCCGGGCGGATGACCACGCGATAGTCGACCACCGCGTCGATGCAGGCAGCGTTAATCGCCATCTCGCGGCCTTTGACATCAAGGATCCGGCCCCGGCTGGTCTGCAATTGCCCCTCGGCAACATGCCGCTCGCGGACCTCTTTCTCCCAGTGCTCTTTCTGCAGGACCTGCACCTGAACAGCGCGCGCAAAGAGCACCAGCAGGCCCAAGGCCAAGGCAAAGAGGATGATGTGCAGGCGAAGCGACGACACGGCGGTTGGCAAACCTCTCGGTGAGCGCTGGCCCTCAGGCGGGTTTGCTGCCTGATGCCTTGCAGAAGGCCAGCCCCTGGAAGCTGGCGATCAGTTCACCGGCGTCATCCTTGACCTCAACCAGGTAGGTCCCGACCCGGCCGCTCTGGGATTGCAGCCGCGCCGATGCATACAGCGTACCCGCCTTGCCCGGCCGAAGGAACTGGATGCTGACCGAAAGCGCCACCGACGGCGGCGCGACGGCATTGGACGCCAGGGCAAAGGCATAGTCGGCCAGAGTGAATATCGCGCCGCCATGAACCATATCCAAGGCATTGCGATGGCAGTCGGCGATCACCATCTTGACCTTGGCAAAGTCGCCGCCCACTTCTACAGCTTCGATCCCTGCCAATTTGGCAAATCGGTCTCGCTGCTTCATCAGTTCGATCATGTCCATGGAGGAAGTTGTAACACGGCGGGGGCCAGAAGTCAGACCGTTGGGACGAGGGTATCTGCGCCAGCTATAACATCTCGCCGAATAATTGGCTAACTATCCAACAAGGATCAAGGTAGGAAAGTTTCGCCTGCCTTGATCGGCCGGATGTTAGTGTTGGGATAAGATAGGTACTCTCGCGTGTTGTGTAGACGCGGCACGATAGCCCCCAAGCAGGTCGAGTGGTGGCCGTGGGGTCAGATCGTACAATCCACTCATGGCCAAGTCCGCCTCGGACAATCAAGGAGCGCATCCCGCGCCGTTACGGCCACCGCGCTGTGAGCGGTGCGGCTATGACCTGCACGGACTGGAGACGGTGAAGGAGCCGCGCTGCCCTGAATGCGGATTGGCCTTTGATCCAGAAACTCTTGGTCACTGGGTTCTTCCGTGGACGAAACGTCAAGTGATTGGGCGGGGGAAAGCCTACTGGAAAACAGTCTGGATGCTCCTGAAACATCAAAGAGAGATCCAAGCAGACTCCATGGTGCCGCTGGCGTATGAGGATGCGCGGGATTTCTGCCGTCGGAGCCATTGGCTTGCATACCTGCCGACCGCCATTGTCACGAGTCTGTTCTACTGCACTTTGTATTCTCAGATCGAACATCCGGCCAGTTGGGGACTTCACCGCATCCAGACGGTGCCTGGTGCACACGGGCTGTCCCTGCTGCTGGACCCGGCCGTGATCCGCTGGGCCGTGCCGTGGGTGGGCCTGGCCGGGCTTCTTGTGCTGGAATGGCTGGGGCTGAAGCTGATGCCATTTCTGATAGCATGGACCACTCACCTGGTTGCGGCAGACAATCCGTCGCAGGCACAGCGGAGAGCAGTTGTGCTTTGTCTATACGAGCAGGGCCTTGGTCAAACTGGCGTCGGCTTGGTTCTGCTGGCGCCCATCAGCGTGCTGTTTACTCTCAGGTTGTTCCAGCAAGACGATCATTCGGTTCCCCCTACACTCCAAGTTTTTCCCGTTCTTGTTGGCATTGGTTTTGGGGTCCTATTTATGTGCGCCAAGAGCGGCCACCATATTGGATTGGGAACCAAGGCACTCCTTTCCCGGATTTGGGCAGTGCTCTTCACGATCAGCCTGGTCGTGTATGGCATGCTGGGGCTGCGCATGATCGTGGCGGCTATCTGGAGTTCATTGTTGTAGCGGTCGCTTGCGGCGCGGACGCGGGCGAAGGATTCAGTCCAAAATCGACTGTCCACCAGAACAACGAGTTGCTCCACGTGCCCCCATCATCAACTCCGTTATACCCCACACTGTAGAACAGCAGCCCTGAACTGCTTGGTTTCATGCGGATAGCATGATCTGCCGGATCACATGGATCTTTGGGAACGCCAGGCAGATACTGCGGAACCAGATCCTCCAACGATCGTGGATCATATCCGTGATCTGTCCAATACAGCCGGCTTGCCAGAAGCATGGCTATCAGGCGTTGCGTTGCCAGACCGAGATAGTGCTGGTCCACCAAGGCGATTGCCTTGTCTTCCGGCCAGTTTCCCGAAACACTCGCAACCGAACTGGTGGAGGGCAGGATACGCCGCGCTTTGGGCAGAGATGGTTCTTTGACGGCGCTACTTGCCAATGAGAGCCAATGTGCAGCCGATGCATGCTCCATACGACGTGATGGACCATAGACCAGATCCTCAAGCCAATGACGAGAGGTCGATTCTGCGGCGTCTTGCAGTGTCTTTGCACGCTCCTGAAGCATGAAATGTCCGCTCTGGGCAATCCAATCCTGGTCTTGTGTGAGTCGCGAGATCAAATGGCGTACCTTGCTTCGTGGTATGCTGCGGGCGACACCAGATCGGCCATCGTCGAAAACCAGCCTGCCGCCATATCGCTCAAGGAAACGAGCTGCTTTGTCACGCGAATTGGAGGCGGCATACTGGGCATCATGGCTGTCCTGCCATGTTGCCGCCTGCAGATCAGCACACCGATACAGATCAAGCACGTAATCAAAGGCAAGTGCATGGTCCGATCTGCTCAACGCCGCCACCGCCAATTCATAGAGGAAGGCATCGTTCACGGCTGGAATTCGCTCAGCCCCTTCGCTTGTGGCAACAGGAACGGGAGTGTCAGTCCAATCCGTATTGTGGGCTGCTTGCAGCAACTCAATCTGCTGGTGATTCACCGACATGAACTTTTGCAGGACGGCAGGATGATTGAACGCCAGGGCTGGAGGATCAGATCGAATGTCCGCCGTATAGAACTCTTCAGGCCATTCCAGGGGTTCAAGCGACATAAAGGCGCGAATGGCGTCCGGATGATCGCGCACGATCGAGGGTTTCAGGTCCGCCAGGCGGGCCGGTTCACCTTTGGCGAGTCCCGTATGGATTTCCGAATCTAACTTTCGCTGCGCTTCCAGACCCCATACCAGGCGGATAACGACCAACACAAGGACCGCTACGCCGAGAATCCTTCGCCAACGCGTGATATCACGAATCAGGAAATCCAGTGGAGAATGTGGGAGTTCGCTTCTTTCCACGACCCGGGATTGTACTGCAGCGCATTGCGGTGGTGGAGCGCAGAAGCACGCTACTTGTGCACGTAGATCACTTCGCCGCTGGTGTGGGCGAGGTCGCCGGCGACGATCTGGGCGATCACTTTAGCGATGGCCGAAGGGTCGAGCGTCCGCTCGCGCGGCAATGCGGATTCCGGTAGGAAATCGCGGAGCATCTTTGTTTCCACCGCGCCAGGAGCGACCACGTGGACGCGGATATTGTGCTCTTTCCCTTCGCGAGCGGCCACGAGCGAGAAGAGGTTGACGCCAGCCTTGGCAGCGGCGTAGGCGCCAAAACCATTGAACGGATCGCGACTGGCCAGCGAAGAGATGTTCACGATCGTGCCCCCGTTCTGCCGTTTGAACTGCGACCAGAGAGCGCGGGTCATATAGAAAACGTGGGCGAGGTTCGTCTGCAGCGTTTGCTGGAACTGCTCGTCGGTCATCGTGGCAATGGGGACGTTGGGAGCGATGCCAGCGCAGTTCACGGCGGCGTCGATACGGCCGAATTCGACAATGGCCGAGTCAATGATGCCCTGGACATCGCCCGACAGGGTCACATCTGCCACCAGCGCAATGGCCTGGCGGCAGAGGGCGGCCGTGGCGCGCAGTTCATCGATGGAGCGGGAAACCAGTACCAGCCGCCAACCGAGACGGTCGAGTTCTACGGCCGTGGCCCGGCCGATTCCGCGCCCGGCTCCGGTGATGATGCAAACATTGTTGGGCATGGTTCACTTGGCCGCTTCGGTCTTGGCTTTGGCCTCTGCTTCGGCCTTCGCTTTGGCCTCTGCTTCGGCCTTCGCCTTGGCGTCCGCTTCGGCCTTCGCCTTTGCATCCGCTTCAGCCTTGTTCTTCGCTTCTTCCCTGCGCTGAACAAAGGCGCTCTTCGGCAGGCCGGAATTGGGCATCCAGTATTCGAAGGCTCCGAAGTACCACAGTCCCCATGAGACCAGGACCACGCCAGCGACCGTGAGGGTCCAGATCTGGCCTTGTTTGCTTTCGGCATAGGGATCGCGCAGGTCGCGACGTGAGCCCGGCGGCAGCTTTGCCGTACCAGTCAGCGTCCGCCCAAATGGGATATTGATCTTGGCGCGGGTGTTTACCGCCCAGCCATTAGCGTCCAGCAGTGGTCCCAGGTTGCGCTGGCGAAGTTTCAGCCAGGCGATGACCATCGACGGGCCGGAGATCAGCAACACCAGGCCCACCACCCCCACCGGCATCCACCCTCCCAGGCCGAAGAACGACGACAGCAGTGCACTCAATGCCGCGGTTATGCCACCGACCGCCACGCCAATGGCGGCAACGGTGCCAATATCGATCTTGGTTTTGGCTTTGGGCGGCTGGCCGGTGGTGGCGGCAACCATGGTGGCACTGGACAGAGTTTCGGTGGAGGCCGCATCGGCGGCTGCCGCCCGCTTGGCGATCTGCTCCTCCACCATGCGGAGCACGCGCTTATAGGGTGACCAGAAGGCCTGGCGGATACTGATCGGGTTCTCAAACACCTTGGTGATCGTGGCATCCCAATCCTGGCCTTTGCGGTCATAGAAGACGCCATTACGGCCAACCATCAGGTTATCCGAGTCGCCCGCCGTGAAGGCGGCGACAATGCTCATCTTTTCGGCGCCGCCGTTGCGGACGCAATCGCAGTAGGCAAGGTAAGCCCGGCTCAACGGGGCGAGGGTGCCGTGCTTGGCGATGTCGTCCACACGAACGCACAGGTCGCAGCTTCGCTGGTCGAGGTAAAGTCGCCCGGCCTGGAAGACGGCGGGCTCGCCATCCTGATCGTAGAAGTCACGGAAGTTGATGAAGTTGATCAGCAGACGATGCAGATCGCGGTAATAGCGCACAAGCTTGTCCACCGTGGCGATCGCATTCGCCTCCGGCTCCAGCGCTTTGTCCTGGGCAATCAGGTCGGCGATGGCCGCTTTGGCGTTGCTCGCCAGGATCTCGCGGATGCGGGCGAGGCCCAGCTTCTCAACGCTGGTGCCTTTGCCTCCAGTACGCCATGCCGCGTAGGCGGCGAACCTGGCCTTGATGGTGGCCCAGTCGGCTTCGCTCAGTTTCTCACGCTGACCGATGAGTGGCACAATGACCTTGGCCAGCAAAACCTGAATGCGTCCAGCCCATGCCGGGTTCAGTGCCCCATCGAGTGGCAAAGGACTGTCAGCGCCGATCTGGGCAAGGGGAAGGCCGACGACCTCGTCAGATGTGATCGACAAGTCCATCGCCGCGATTGCGAGATACTCCGTCTCCTGGCGGTTTAGAGCCATCTGCGCACGGCTGTCATAGGCGGCCAGTCGGCAGCGAGCGAAGTAATCGTCGATCTTGGCGTCCACGGCGTCATAGGTGTCATACGCACTGGCTGTCTGATCGCCCAGTGGGAGCACGGTCGCGGCATCTGTTTCGGCGACTTTCCACCAGTCCGAGTAAGCCTGCAGATCGCCGAAGAACGCCTCCAGTTTCGCAAGGTCAATGCCCGGCTTGCCCGATCGATCCATCAGGCTGCCCTGGGTGACAATGATGTCTGAGATCACACCTTTGTTGAAGTCATCGGTAGCGGCATCCCCAGGGATGATGCCATCCCCGTTCAGGCGCGTCTGGGCAAAGATGCGGACGATATCGGTGGTGTCCTCAATGCTTACCGAAGTGGCTTCAGGTTTGCCCAAGTTCACGAGCAGTTGCTTCGCCGAAGAAAGGATCTGCTTGCCTTCGGCCGTGGCATCGCTGATCTGATCGATGGGCAGCGTGGGCGATTCATCCAGCAACCGGTCGGCATCTTTCAGCAGTGAGCAGACCCACTTGGACGCAGCAATGATCTCGGGAACACGAATCCGACCATCCTTGTCCGTGTCAATCAGGTCGAGGGTCTTGGAGTCAAAATGCAGCCCGCGGGTCGGGCAACTCAGGGCCGCCCACAGCTTGGGGTCGAGCTGATCCAGATTGCGAATGTCATCGCCATCGCGGATCTTCACCTGATCAAATCCGCCAGCGCGAAAAAAGGCCCAGGTACGCCGAGATTGCTCATCACCCATCACTGCCTCCCATCCGGTTGCCCGGTTAGTGCTTATGTACCGCAGGAGATTAAAGGTCGGCGATGCGACGAGGTCAACTGGGCACGAATCGCGCGAGGCCCCTGCATGGCCAGCAGAGCCGTTGTTGGTGCGATTGTGCGAATCAAGCCTTCCGCTTTAGCGGTGCCGGAAGAAGTGCCATCCGCCGAGCCTGGGCGGATCACCTGGATCGCCTTGACGCAATGAGTCGGCATTCTCAGCCACCTTGCGGTAGGCATCGGCGTACTGTCGGATGACGTCGGTCTGGTCGTGCTTGAACCAGGGGATCGAGTAAGTGCGGAATCCGGCGGCGACACTGCGCGGCAGGCTTTCGGGCGCCTGACTGACATCGCGGTCGCTGTGCGCCAGGCGGGTCGGCCGGCCGTGGCCATATACATCCGCGTCGATAAACAGTGGATGCGTGTGCAGCGGGCAGTTAAAGCCTGCTTCGCAGTGCGGGAAGCCTTCGGCACGCACGGCTTCGCAGAAGCGGGTGACGGACAGGCCGCCAAGTTCCTCAGGGACGTACAGACCATGCGCTGCATACCAGCCGGCCATGTTCGTGGTCGGGTCGGCGGGGTCGGTGCGGTGCGGCCGGAGCCCGGGGACACCCTCGAGCATGTCCCAGAAGCGGTTGATGGCACGGCGGATCTCAGCACAACGCGCATCGTTGTACTTCAACTGCACCAGGCCCACGGCAGCGCTCATCTGGTGCATGCGATGTTTGACGCCGCCCAGGGGCAGGCCGGCCCAGGGCTTGAGATAGGCGGTCTGGATTTTCTCGGCGACATAGCGCTCGTAATGGCCGAAGGCCACAGCACGTTCGTAGATCTCAAGGTTGTCGGTGGTGAGCATGCCGGCCTCGCCAGCAGGCAACGACTTGCCGGACATCAGAGAAGCGGCCGACACATCGCCGAAGGTTCCGAGGCGCCGGCCGCGATAGAGGCCGCCCTGGGCGTGGGACACATCTTCGATCACCTTGATCCCGTGCTTTTTCGCGATGGCCATGATCGGGGCCATGTCGGCGGGATAGGCAAGGTAGTGCACGACGACGATGGCCTTGGTGCGCTTCGTAATGCGCGGCTCGATATCGGCTGGATCGAGGCAAAGTGTCTTGGAATCAATCTCAGCGAAGACAGGAGTTGCGCCCAAGGCATAGGCAGGCGTAGCGCTGGCCCAGTAGGTAACGCTGGGGCAAATGACCTCATCGCCTGGGCCGACGCCGCAACCGTAGTAGGCCCCCAGCAATGCGGCGGTGCCGTTGCAGTGGCCCAGGGCATAGCGCGAGCCCTGCCAGGCGGCATACTTGCGCTCGAATTCCTGTGTGATGTCGGTGCCGGACATGGCGCCGCGGCGCAGTACATCCAATACCGCCGCCTCATCTTCGGAGGTGATGATCGGCCAGGTAAATAAGTTGCCAGGCGACTGGGTGATGGCCGCTGACCCGCCCAACAATGCCGGTTGGGACGAGGTGGCTGTTGCGGTACTCATGTGGTTACTTCCTTTTCCGCAGGTCCATTCCGTATGCGGGAGAGAACGTTCAGTGCGTTGGTTGAAAGTATCTTACGTTTGTCCTCTTCCGGGATGCGTGCCCCCATCACCTTGCCGATCTGTTGGGCCTGGTTGAAGAAGTACACATCCGAGCCCCAGATGATACGGCCGGCCCCAACGTTTTCCACCAGCCGTTCAACCAGGCCGGCCGGCGCAGCGCTATACGCCAGATCCAGATAGACGTTGCTGCACAGACGCACCATCTCCGCATATCCGGCTTCGTTCGTGCATCCGCCATGCGCCAGCAGAAACGTGGCGTTGGGATAACGCATCGCCAACTCTTTGATCTGGGCGAACTCCCGCTCATCGCCCCAGGTGTGGAAGAGCATGGGCAGGCGATGATGATCGGCCAGGGCATACGCCGGGTTATAGGAGGGATCGGTGTAGGGGAACCCGTTGGCGTTGTGAATCTTCAGTCCGGTAAACCCGGCTGCCAGACATTTCTCGGCCTCACGCCCAACGCGCAGCGCGCCAGCGCCCGCCCACAGCGAGCAGTAGCCCAGGATGCGCCCGGGGAAAGCACGCATGGCCGCACAAACGTCGGCGTTGCCCCGTTCGACATCACTGCCCATGCACTGCATATGGCTCACCACCACCGACGCAATGCCGACGCGATCCATTGCGGCCACGAGGCTCGCCGGGCCAATATCCGGAATGGCAAAGGCGTATACGCCGAGATGGCCATGCATGTCGATAATCCGGAGTCTCTGGACCGTTTCGCCGTTGCGAGCTGCTTCCAGCAGTTCACTCATTGCCGGACCTCCTCGAAGAGCCGCTGGATGTTGCCGTGGCCCACCAGTTCGCGCTCGGCCGGGCTCAGGTCGCTGTACATTAACATGGTAACGGCGGCCATGGCTTCGGTTTCCGGATATCCGGTGCCGAAGATCAGCCGTTGGATTCCGACGCGCTGGGCGAGAAACTCCAATCCACAGTGAATGGAGAATGCACCGCCGGTGCATACCCGAACGTTCGGACAGGCCTCAAGTAAGCCAACCAGACTGCGCAGAGCACGATACCCGACACCCGCCAGGATCAGAGGAAGCTGCGGATAGCGCTGCGCCAGTTCCCAGACCTTTTCGAGCCCGAGGGCGGATTCCAGGCAGAGGACCGGCATGCGTCGGTCCTGCAGGGCAAGAAAAAGGCGCTCGGCGACCCACGGTACGGGAAGCCAATAGTCCGGCGCTGGGCGGATGAGTACACAGCGGGCGCCGCGAGCGATGAAATCACCAACCATGTCGGGTTCGCTCTGCAGATCGCAGGCGGAGTTGGGAACTGCGATCGGGCAAGGCGTCAGAGCCGGCAGTCCGTGACAGATCTCGAACAGGCGGGCGTTGGCCGCCGGCGCGTCGAAGGTGTCCTTATCCGGAAAGGGCCTTACCAATGCGCCCTCGATATGCAGCCGTGCCATCTCCGCGGCAATCGCTGCGCCGGGGGCAGACTGATCGCCCGCATTGGCAAGGCATATGCCCGCATGGCAATCAATCAGTCGCAGGCGGCTCATTGTCGTGCCTTTCTTCCAGGAATCCGGGCCGTTCGTAGCGGCGGCAATATACACGCCAAGATCGGCAAAAACATCTCAGACGCGTTGTGGACAGGCCTTCTGTTATTTGGCTGGCGCAGTGGCTGGTACCGGCATCATGCTTTTCGCGGGTTCATAACTCGCGCCTGCACTATGCTCGCGATACCAGGCATTCGTCTGGGCATTGAACCGACCAAAATCGGCGGCCATTGCATCGTGCAGATTGATGCCCAGCGTCGTTTCCAGTTGTTCGCGCGACATGGCCTGCAGCAGATGCAACTTGTCCCAGCCGTTCACGGTGGCTTTTCCGTTACGGTTGCTCTGCGTTGTCAACGGTTCCTGGCCGGAAAGATAGTTGTTCGGGCCAATGTTGATGATCGTCCGTTCATCAATTCGGTCGATTTGAGAGACGAACACAATACCCGATGGCACAGCGCCTTTGGCCTCGACAAAGCGGAGAAACACGTTGTCGTTCCAGTTGATGACCTGCGGGTAGGCCATTAGATCGATCACATTAAAGGACCAGTTCTCCCGCTGGCTTGCGGAAATGATGAACGTGTTGTGCGAGATGTCGACGTTGCGGATCGTGTGAAAATCGCCGTAGCTTCCGAAACCGACTGTGATGATATCCATGGCGTTAACGGGCAGGTTGCCATCCTTGCGAAGGACATTGTTGCGGAAGGTGAGCCTGTCGAATCCGGGCTGCTTATCCATCCAGCCTTCGCTGTATTCCGGCGGGTCAAGGAAAAGCGGCACGGCGGTGCCATCGAAGAAGTTGCCTTCGATAATGGTGTTTGCTCCGCGATCTTTGATGTGCGAACCGCCGGAATCCTTGACCAGCGGGCCGAAATAATTGTCTCGCACGGTCCAGTTGGCGACCTCCACATAGGCATTGTGAACCGATGCGTTATTCGGCGCGCCGTTGCCGTAGAGCAGGCTGTTCTCCAGGATCACATCGTTGACGTAGCGGTGGGTTGTGCCGCGGTTGTCGCTGGAAGCGAAGAATCCATTGTTGTTGTCGGTCAGTTCCATGTCACTGAAGCGGAGAGAATTGCCGCGGTCTATGAACACCCCCGCCGCGGCCGATCCCAAGCCACCCTGGGCGCGTTGGTAATCGTTCTTTTTGCCGAAGGAATCGGTGAAGTCGTATGCCGGGCGCGCAGCGGTGATCTTCAGACCCGAGATCTCCCACCAGCTTGCGCCGGGAGTGTCATCGGGTGTGCGGGCACGGCTGGAGAAACACAAAACTCCGCGCTGCTGATTGCCCGGGAAGTGCGTTGAGTTGCCCTCAGGGTCCATCGTGCGCGTGATGGCATCTTTGCCGTGCAGGCAAGGGCGCTCGCCGCTGGGGCCCTTCACGCCGATGATGCGAATAGGCTTGCCCTTCGCGCCGGCGCGAGTGAGGTTGATCTTTTCATGATAATCGCCGCCATCAGCAGGCGATCGCCAGTGGATGAACACCGTATCGCCGGGGTTGAGTGTTTCCCAAGGCACAGAGGCGACATTGGCATACTTCTGGCCTGGCCCAACGTGAAAGCCGGCGGCCGGCACTGCAGGTTTCTCATCCGCAGCGGCTGCAATGCATGCAAGTGACAATATCCCCAAGATAAAAACGACTTTGCCTTCGTGCATGATGGAAAGACTCCTGTGAAACGAACCTTTATATCATCCACCACTGCCCCATAACAGCACACTCCCACATCCTTCTCACGCCCATCCCGGCGCGCATCCCGGCGCGCCGGCTACCCTTTCCTCAAGAACGGCTCTATGCTCATGTTGCATCGACGACATGACAGGAGAAGGAGAAGACATGTCTGCCAATACCATTGCAGTACCCAAACGAGCGCAGATGAATCCACAGCACTGCTGGGATCTCGCCAGCCTTTGTCCCTCGGAAAACCAATGGGAAAAGCTACTCAAGCAGTGGGAGAAGATGATTGGAGGATACGCCCGATTCAAGGGCAAGCTGGGACGGTCAGCAAAAACACTGGCCGCCTGCCTGCAGTTTGACGCTGACATCTCGCGGCTGGCCGACCGCGTGGCGCGGTATGCATTCCTGAGGGAATCTGAAGACCAGGGCAACAGCAGTTCGGTGCGGATGAAGGGCCGCGCCATGCGCCTGGCCACCAGGACCAATGAGGCGTCGGCTTATCTGCGCCCGGAAATTCTGGCGATCTCCCAGGGCAAGCTCAAGAAGATGCTCAAGAGCCCCCTGCTCAAGCAATGGCAACTCGCCATCGAGCGGATTGCCCGCTACAAGCCGCACACGCTGGATGATGGACGCGAGAAGCTGCTGGCGATGCAGGGACAGATGTCCGATGCCGCTCGCCAGGTCTTCCGCCAGCTCAACGATACGGATCTGAAGTGGGGATCGATCAAGAACGAGCGCGGCGAGATGATCGAGATCTCGCATGCGAGCTACTCGACTTTGCTGCACTCCTCGGATCGCAGTGTGCGGCAGGAAGCGTTCGTGAAGTACTACCAGCAGTACGATGCCCATCGCAACTCGCTGGCGGCGGCATATAACGGATCGGTCGAGACTGATGTTTACTATGCACGGGCACGGAACTACAAGAACTCGCTGGAAGCTTCGCTCTTCCCAGACAACGTACCGGTAAAGGTGTATGACAATCTGGTGAAGTCGGTCGGCCGGGGCCTGCCGGGCCTCTATCGATTCTACAAGCTGCGCCAGAAGCTGATGAAGCTGTCGGACATCCACCAATACGATGTCTACGTGCCCATCCTCTCGAACCTGCAGAAGACCACGCCGTGGCCGGATGCCGTGAAGCTGGTGGTGGAATCGCTGGCGCCGCTGGGCGATGAATATTGCCGCACCTTGCATAACGGCCTGACCAAGCAGCGTTGGGCCGATGTCTACCCGAACCAGGGAAAACAGTCTGGCGCATTCTCGGCCGGCGGCTTTGATGGCTATCCATACATCCTCATGAACTATCAGGAACGCGTGCTGGATCATGTGTTCACGCTGACGCATGAGTCTGGACACTCGATGCACAGCTTCTTCTCGGCTCGCAGCCAGCCCTATCAGTACCACGATTACGTGATCTTCGTCGCCGAGGTGGCCAGCACCTTCAACGAGCAGCTTCTGCTGGAGCACCTGCTTGCGAAGACGACCGACAAGATGGAGCGTGCCTACTTGCTGAACCACGCCATTGACGAGATTCGCACCACGCTGATCCGGCAGACCATGTTCGCGGAGTTTGAGCGGAGGACGCATGAGCTGGTGGAGAAGGGCGAGCCGCTAACCGTGGACTGCCTGCGCGGCGAGTACCGCAAGCTGCTCGATACCTACTTCGGCCCCGATTTTGTGATCGACCCGCAGGTAGAACTGGAATGCCTGCGCATCCCGCATTTCTACCGGGCATTCTATGTTTACAAATACGCCACCGGCCTTTCCGCGGCCATTGCCCTCTCGCAGCGGGTGCTCAACGGCGGCGCGAAAGAACTCAACGGGTATCTTTCCTTCCTCAAGGGCGGCTGCTCGAAGTTCCCCCTGGATCTTCTAAAGGATGCCGGCGTGGACATGAGCAAGCCCGCGCCGGTGGATGCCGCAATGAAGAAGTTTGGCACCATGGTCGATGAGCTGGAGTCGCTGATGACATGAGCTCCTTGCGTTGGGTGCAATGATAAGACCATCAGGGTTTCCAGTATCGCTGGATCTGCTCTTTGGCGATATTCACGCCCCGCTTGAGCCGCCCCGGCTCGCCGTGGACGCTGGTGATGTCGCGGAAGGTGATCTCCAGCGGACAACCGGAGGCGGCTAGCACCGTTTGCTTCAACTGTCTGGCGAGCGCCTCTTCGTCGAAGTCTGGCATGGCAAACAGGTTGGGGGAGGGCTTGCGGTGATAGACGATCTTTCGGCCGCGGATTTTCTCGGCAAAGGCAGACTCGTTGCACCATGGCGAAATGGAGAGCTTTCGCAGGTTCGGCAACGTCGCGAGGCAGTTTTCCCAGATCACATCAACCGGTTCACAGCATCCAAAGGCGAACAGTCCGAACCGTTGCGCGTATCTGCGGATGAACGGGAAGATGAACTCCCCGAACATCTCCGGCGACATGCCCACCGTTTCCTGCGAGTTGGCGTAGCCCCATACATCGCGACAGGTCACGGGACGCTGGAGGGCGCCGTCCTTGGGCAGGTCATCGGTATAGCCATAGGAGTCCTGACTGACTCGACTGGAATCGCCATTGCACAGGATCGCCTGCTTCTGCTCAATCTCGTCGAGATACTCCATCAGATCATTGGTCTGCATTTCCATGGCCTGCCGGAAACGTTCGGGATGGTCACAGACGGCATAGAGCATGTTCTCCATGCCCATGAGCTCGCACAGCGGATAGACCAGTGAAGTCCCCGGGCTGGGGAACTGGATCGTGATTCGCAGGATGTCGCCGATTGCCTCTTCCACCTCAGCTTTGCGCTTCTTGGCGTTGGCAAGCTGCTCATCGACATGCCAGTTGGACTTCTTGAACAGATGGAAGTCTCTTTCCAAGTCGCCGATGGGGTGCTGGGCGGCATAACCCATCGTGGCCTTACCCTGGCTGTCTTTGGCGGTTGTTCTCGCGCTGGTGTCCAGGCCGTATGCCCGGAACCAGTTGTCGGGATGGACAACGTAGATGTCTTCGATGACACGGTCATCCTCGAAGTCCGCCTCGGTAAGGTGGTATGTCAGTGTCTGCTCGATCGAACGCGCCAGAGGATCCTCGCAGCGCGGACGAGGATAGACATCCTCATAGACCCCGTGGAACTTCATGACCACCAGGGGCTCTCTCGTCTGGCCGTTGTTGAGCGCATACCACTTCTTTCGCCGCTCGGGCATGGCGAGATTCGCCGCCTTCTCATGAAGCTGTTTGGCCAGGTCGCGCACATAGTCTCGTTCCTTAGTTGTCATCAACATCTCCTGCATGAGAGTCTAGCCACATTTCGCCCCCGCTACATGCTCGCCCGCCAGCGAAGGAAATCGTCGACAGCGCAATGGAAGCGGACGGCGGAATCCAATTGTCGCAGGGCATCCTTCAGCGGCCGGCATGGGTGCATTTCTTTCGCATACCAACTGATCCGCGTGCGGAATTCGCAGGCGGCCGAGTGCTCGCCGCGGAGCTGCACGTGCAGATCAAAGTGGTTCCGCAGGATCTGGCACTTCTCCTCCAGCGTCGGGGGCGTCGGAATTGATCGGCCACTGAGATGTTCCCATGTATCGCGATAGAGCCACGGCGCTGAGAGGGCCCCGCGCCCGATCATCACGCCGGCACACCGGGTAACCTGCATCATGCGGGCGGCATCCTGCGGAGTTCGGATGTCGCCGTTGCCGACCACAGGAATGCGCCCAACGGCCGACACCACCTCCGCAATCCCATCCAGCCGCGCCGATCCGCTGAAACCCATTTCGGTCGTCCGGCCATGAATGGTGATAAGCTGCACCCCCACCTCTTCCAGCCGCCGGGCGAGATACGGGGCGACGATGTGCTGGTCATCCCAACCCAGGCGAAGCTTGGCCGTCACCGGCGTATTGGGGATGGCGGCGACGATCTTCTCCACCATTCGCACCGTGCCATCCGGGTCGCACAAGAGCGCTGATCCCCCGCGTCGCTGCGTGACCTTGTCGGCCGGGCAACCCATGTTGATATCGATGATCCGCGCGCCGTGATCAACGCACCACCTGGCTGCCTCGACCAACGGATCATTCTCAGCGCCGAAGAGTTGGTAGCACAGTGGCGAATCCTCCTCGCACGTCTGCATCAAGATACGCGTGTGTGCAGTCTGCCGCAGCACACCTTGCGGACAGAGCAGATCGGTACACGCCAGCCCCACACCGCCCAGCCGCCGGGCGATCAGGCGATACGCCAGATCGGTATAGCCAGCGATCGGCGCTACCAGCAGGTTCGTCGCCAGTTGCACGGAACCGATGCGAAGCGGGCTTACTCCCGGCGCCGGCGCTGCTCGTGTTGGGTCTGGGATTGTGGTCACAGTGCACACCTCTACCTGGCGGTTCCAAGCTCTTCGTATACCGCCAGAATGTTACGCATCGGCGTTCCCGGCTGGATGCAGTGACTGGGACCCATAAAGACACCGCCGCGGGACCAGAGCTGGTCCAGTTGGCGACGTACCTCGTCGCGCACTTCCTGCTCCGTGCCAAACGGCAGCAGGCGTTGAATGTCGATCGTGCCGTCGAAGCACAGGTCCTTACCGAACTCGGCGACGATGGAATAGGGGTTCATTTCCGGGATCGTGGCCATCACTGGATGCAGAATGTCCAACCCTGTGTCGATCAGTGTGGGCAGGAGCGGCCGCAGGGCGCCGTCGCTGTGCAGCCATGTCTTCAGGCCGGCGGCATGAGCCATCTCGTAGAATCTCCGATACCGCGTGCCAAAGACGCGCTTCCAGCAATCAAGGCTGAAGAACATCGAGCTCTGCGTGCCGAAGTCATCGCCCCAGCCGATGAAGTGAATCTGCCGAGGCACAAGTTCCAGGATCCTCTTGACGCACGCAAGATGGAACTGCTCGATCCTGTCCATGATCGCAAATGCGATCGGATCGTCGCTGGCGATGTCCATCAGGAAGTTCTCCAGGCCGCGCATGTGCCAGGCTGGTTCAAAGAGATGGAGCTGCGAGATTGAGAGCGCAAAGCGCTGGTTGGCTTTGACATCCTCCACAATGTGCGAGAAGTCCAGATCCTCAACCTTCGGCCAGGCGAAGCGCTCAACATCCGCCACACTCGATGCATCTGCCAGCGGGCTGTGCGCGATCTCCATGTATGTACCCGGGCCGTACGATATTTCCTTTCGGCCAACGCCGCAGATATCAAACTCGATGCCATCTCGCCTGCTGACGCGGTCCAGCCCGCGCGGCAAAACATGACGCCATGGCCAGTGAAGGCAGCAGATGCCCAAGGCATCGACCAGATCATCGGCCGACTTGAGCTTCAGATGCGATACAAGCTGCGCCTCGACTTCAGGCGTGGCCTTCAGATCGCTTGCCAGGACAGGCGGCGTTTTGCGGTTCGCCGTTGCCAAAGTCCGCTCACGAGGCGTCATGTTTGGAAACTCCCATGTCTTCTATGAATGACCTCATGCAACGACAAACAGCCGGACATCCAGCCCATTCAGCCGGTGGTCGCGAGTCAGGCGAATACCCGTGCGGGCGCCTTTTCGAACCACACACGCAGGGGGGACCGGCCGGAGCTTGCCTTTGTCATCCACAAACTTCACCGGCCCTTTGCCCGTGACCCAGAGCATGCAGTCGTCCGCCACGTCGTGGCCAAAGTTGATCAGGCCAACCCAGCAGCGTACATCGCCAGGCACGCTGTAACTGACCGGCCAGATGTCCATCGCATTCTCAATCCAGACTTCCGGCGGCCGGCCCGCCAGGAATGTGAGCATTCGCTCCCACTGGCCTTTGCGAACGGTATATCCCCATGCTCCCTGGTCGCCCAAGTCATACGGCAGGACACATGCCCGCCGGCCATCGGGCTTCTCCACCATCACCAGACCTATGCCGCGATCACGGTGATCTGAATCGATCATGCGGCTTAAGACGATCTGGTCCACCCCGCGCATCCCCTTGGTCTTGAGCGACTGATACGGGAACATCTTCCGCGGACTGATTGGCAATGCCTCGGCCAGCACCTCACCGGAGGCATCGCCGTTGAACGGATGTTTCTCAAGCCGTTCATTCATCAGGTTGCCATATCGGCTGATCTTCAAGCCGAACTGTTTGAGCAACCCGCGTTTCTCCAGATCGGCGGCGGCCGGACCGTCGATGATGAGGCTCTTACTCGCCATGATGGCCGGTAGCTGAGCATCCATTGCATCGGCCATGCCGCCAGTGAGGATGGCGATGTCACTGTCCTCAAAGACCATCGGGATGCCGCTGCGGGCCAGATTGGAGAAGGCCTTGGGCCAGGCCGGCTGGCCAAGCCCAGCGCCGGTAATGCCCTGCGGATCGGCTGAGTCACCGGCCGGGCCGCGACACTGGAGTGGGTGGGCGGCGCCCAGGTTCGGGCTCATCAGGAACTGGATGCCCGACCGTCTGGCATTGGCCGGGATTTGCGCGGCCAGCGCATCGAACACCGATCGGCTCTTACTGATCTGGCGAATGTAACGATTCCGCAGGAACGGATCGTCCGGCCCTTCGCCCAGGTACAGCAGGCTATGCTTCTTGATGTTCAGTATCAGATTCACTTTGATCTGAAAATCGCCGCTCATTCGGGCGGAACTGTCGAGTTGCGTCCAAGGGCCGCCGGAGTCCACCTCGCTGTAGAGTTCGGTCTCAGGTGGAAGCTGGGAGATGGTGAAGAGCGTCTGGGCAACGCCCAGCACCAAGCCGGGGCGGATATGGTCGCCGTACCAGCCCTGGGGCGGCCGGCATAACGGCCGCAACTCCCCTGCCCAGCCCTTTATCTGCTCACCAAAGCCGACGCCGCCGAGCGTTTGGAAGTGGATGAAGGTTGCCATCTGGCCGATCCGGAAATCCGGAACCTTCGCATGGACGACGCTGCGGACCTTGTGGATGAAGTTCAGCAGCATGTCTCGCTTGAAGGCGATCCACTGCCGCCGCAATGCCGCATCCTCGGGCTTGTCTGATTGGAGACGCTTCGCCATTTCCGCGGCCGCAATGCCCTTCCCGCTTTTACTGCCTTGCCACCTGGCGAACTCACGCATGTGGAGATCGCAGAAGCAGTAATGAGCCCCTTCCTTGCGGTTGGCCGCGGGGTGCCAGTCGTGGCGGATTTCATCATCGAGGAAAACCTTGCGCACGCCGACTTTCGCCAGGGAGAGCAAGGCGTCGATTGCCTTCTGCTGCACCTTGGGAGAAAGCATGCAGCAATACCCGATGGCGGGCGTGAGCGTGATATCAACAGCCCAAGGCCACATCTTCTCCTGGTGGGTCCCTTGTGCATGTCCGAAGTCGTCCAGCATCGCCCAGTCATTGACCATGACCGCGATTCCCCGGCGCTTGGCCTCGACCATGGCACGCTTGAGCGCCTGCATGCGTTGGACGTGCATCTTGCCTTCGAGGTGGCCGGGCGAGACGAGTTGGCCGGTGGGGAAGAGCATGATTTCATCGGCCCCGATGGCCTGGCAGAAGTCGAGGGTACTGGCGAGTCGCTCTTTCCGGTCCCAGCGGGGCCAGAGAGCGCGGGGGACAAGGGTGCAAGGGTGCTGTTTCATGGCCGGCATCATATACGAGGCACCGGAGAACGGAATGCGAAGGGGGCGTGGCGAAGGTTGTGGATAAGTGAACAGGTGCGCAAGTTCTCGGCGGGATACCCCCATGAAGCTATGTGCTGCAGGGATAAGGTGTTAGGTCGAGATGTGGGGAGGAGGTGCGCAAGTTGTGATCGATTGTGGATAAGTCGGTCATCCACTCAATAGGTGAGGAGGGATGAGCGACCATACACGAGCTGGCAGCGCGCGACATTGGGCCGATACGGGCGATTTGGCCGCGGCGGGGAGTGCTGTAAGCAATGGAGGGAGCAGGAGTTGGGAAGGGGGCAAAAGTGTCGCGCGCATACGTGCAGCGATGTCGCGCGGGGTTAAGTCTCGGTGGGACAGGAACTTGGGTGCAAGTTAGTGCAGAAAACATGTGAAAGTGTCGCGCGCTGCATTCTCTTCGATACCCACCGACGCAGTCGGTGGGCTTTTGGGGCGCAGTTATTCGGTTGTCAAATAACGTCGACCTGGGACGGCCGAGAGGAAGGGGAAGAACGTTCCCCCATAATAAGGGTGCGTCTGCAAGATTCGATAAGAGGAGATTGAGGTTTGACAAGGGGTTATGAGCGGCGGGAAAAACTCGCATTTTTTTTAGGTGAGACGGGGCATGCGGATTGCTGGCGAAAATGGTCGCCGCCAGCGTCCTACGGCATCATCGTCGAGTTGGCGATCAAACAGTAGCCCGTCGAGGCGACTATCATTGCGGAAACAGCAACTCAAAAAGGGGAGGAATCGGATGAAGTACATGATCAGTTGGTTCGAACGGCCGCAAGGATCGCCGATGGAGTACGAGAATGCCCAGAAGCGGATCCTGGAGGTCTTCACGCAATGGAAGGCGCCCGCGGATTTCAAGATCGAACTGTTCGTGGTGCGAGTGGGCGAGTGGGGCGGACACATGCTGGTGGAATGCGATAATCCGGTGACGGTTCACAAGGTATGCTCGACCTGGCCTGCGTTTGTGTTCGAGGCGCGACCCGTGATTCCCGTGCAAGACGCTGTGCGGGTCGAACTGGAAACGATTGCCTGGCGCGATGGACTACAACGCAAGTGACATTTGAGGCCGGACGAGGGGTCAGGACCCGAAGTGGAAGGCTTCAAGCTTGTGCCGGAGCGCTGACCATGGCGTGCCGGCTGTCGGCTGAGACTGGTATTCCTGCCAGCATCGCTCCAGTTCACGCTCCTGAGCAGGTGAAAGCGTCACCTGATCGGGATGTTGGACCAGAGAGTCCCAGATCTCCTTGACCAGGCTGGTGCGCTGCTCGGCCGAAAGGGACAGTGCGGCGTTAAGTATTACTGATCGGTCCATGTGTTGCTCCATTCGCATAGTACGCAACCGGCTATGCCGCGTGAAGCGTGAGCAAGGGGATGGCCCCAGCCTGGTTTAGAATCCCCGAGAAAGCAGCCAAAGCAGGAGATTGATCGCTACACAGCCGATAACGACCCACACCAGCACAGTGAGCCACTTGCGTATGGGATCGTCAGAATCGCTCTGCTCTTTGGGCTTGACACGACTCGGTGGCACAAACGTTCTGATCTGATGTTTTCCCATATCTAGGCCTTGTCGATGCAGTATAGCACCCAGGCCCTGTCTGAAAAACCCATGGCCCCACGACGGCTTGGAATCGCCTCAGATGCAAGAAGCATCGGCGAAAGCCGGGTCGGTGGAACCTTTGAGCCGATGCGCCGCCGCAGATGAGTCGATTCCAAGCCGCCCGAAGGGTGGGCCGGAAAAGGCCCGTCTGCTTCGTTACTGCTCCTCGCCGTAGTATTCAAATACTGCTTCGTCGCAGTGCCTCGCATCCAGGCCCTTTCCGGCCCATCGTGGGGCCATGGGCTTTTCAGACAGGGCCTTGCGCGGAGCCCCAAACCGCAAAGTCGCTTTGCGCGCATGGTCCATTGCTCGTGCGTGACAATACTTTCGGGCAGAGGATAAGAAAGCGGCTTTGCCGGCAGGATTGCTACGGCTGGGGTTAGCCGTGCTACTGATGCTGAGCGAAAGTACTGTCACGCTCGTCCATTGCACTGCCATGGCTCGACCGCTTGCACCTTTGCTGGCAGTGGGCGATCAGATCCATCCACACTGCAGAACCAGATCGTGGATCGCATCGGCGATCAGGCGCGTGCCGTGGGGATTGTAGTGGGGATTGGTGTAGTAGGCCGGAGACTGGCCAAGTTCGGCGTCATGGCGGGCGTCGAGCGTCAGTTTCCACTGCGGATGGACGCGGTAGCGGAAATCCCAGTCGCCGGCCGCGGTGCGCTCTTGCATGATCTGGTAGATGTCCAGAAGCGCATCGGCGCCGCCAGCGGCCGGACCGTCGGCGGCAATTTGTCGCGTCGCCTGTGTGTACGGCTGCATGCGGGCGTTGTAGTCGATGCTGTAGTGCGCGGGATAGTCAAAGTAGCCGGTCGTCTGGAGGATGATCTTCGCCGCGGGGAAATCGCTGCGCAGGCGGCGGACCAGTTCGCGCTGCTGACGCCCAAACTCGTCGGGGCCGTAGGCATTGGCATCGTTGCCGGCGTAGCAGATGACAAACACATTCGCGCAGCGCAGCGTCTGCAGATCGCGTTCGTACCGTTTGCGCGTGAGCAGTCCTTTGATGCTCTCTCCGCCCAACCCGGCGTTCTCAACCTCGATGCGCTTGCCGGGAAAGCTTGCGGCCAGGCGCTGCTGGAGCACACCGTCCACGCGCTGGGATGGGTGCAGGTACGAGGTGATCGTGTTGGAATCGCCAACCAGGACAATCCGGCAATCGGGCTCCGGAGCCAATCCGCAGGGCGCAATTCTCGCGTTGCGATACGCCACAAGGCCGTCCTTGTGCTCGAAGAAATAATAGATGACCAGCCGCTTGATGGACAGGCGCGGACGCAGGTACATTTCCAGCCGCTGCCAGTCGTGCCGGCCCGGCGCAAAACAGAGGTAGGTCTCGGACAGCACGGAGCCGTCGGCATAGTAGATATCCACGTACGCCGAGTACTGGTAATCCGGCCCATCGCCCTCGGCCAACTGTGCGCGCGACTCGACGCTGAACCGCAGCGGCTGGGCCGGCAAGTCGACCGGGAAAACGAATGCCCGCAGGTGCTTGTGGTTCAGGCCCGCGGATGCAAATTCAACAACAGTTGGGACGGTGATCTCTTCCATGGATGGCAGTTTCTCAAAAACACGGGCGAAACACTCACCTGCGAACATATAACAACCGGCAGGCGCGGGCAACTATGTTGCATCAACGGCTGTGGCGTCCTGTCGTTGCCAGAGAAGACGTCCATGCCCGCCCTCCGCCCTGTCGCATATCTAGTATTTGATTGACTTTATGTCCACAGGATGTAGTGTGGAGCATAACAGTGACGCGGCCGTCTCGACGGACCGAGACGGCGAACGCAACTGTCTGGAGCCACGGAAGGCGAAAATGCGAGCACAACAAGTCACACACGACGGGCTGGATACAACCTCAGACGACAAGCGCAGCGTTATTCTGGAACTGCCACTCTCCTGTGTCATCAAGAGCGAATATGCGCTGCCCCTGCAGCACGTCTTGCGCCTCTATACGGTGGGCAGTCTTCTGCGCGCGTGGCGCTACCCGAAGGTGCAGAAGAAGATCGAGGATGTCTTCGATTCCCCCGAACAGGCCCATCACGCCATCGCCACCTGCGCTGCGTGGCTGGGTTTCCAAACCGTCGCTGCGCCCGGTCCGGTGGCCGCATGGTGGCGCCCTGAGGATGATGTGGTGCAAGTGATGGCAGCCAGATAGGGACGCTACTGCCGCAGGGACGCTACTGGCGATCGGGCTTCCTCTTTCGCCGCTTCGCCTGCTGGCGATACTGCTGCCGCTCAATGTCATCCAACTGGTCGAGCACCTCATTGGCCCGCTGTCGCAACTGCGGCGCCACATGGTCATCATCCACGATGTCCTGCAGGGCCTTGCGGGCTTCCTTCAGACACTGATGTTCGCAGAACACTTGTGCCACGCGCCAGCGCAGGTGGGCGTCGTGTTGCTCCAGATGGTCAATGCTGCGCACCAGCTTGAGCATATCTTTCTTGCGATTGCCCTGTTCCATGGCCGCCAGACACGGCAGCAGCAGATCATCGGTGCGCTGCAGGTTCAAGCCCTGCTGATAACTTTCAATCGCCTTATCGAGCTGGTTCTCGGTCATGTAGGCATCGCCCACAACGCGCCAGATCGTCCAGTTGTGTGGGTACGCTTTCTTGAGCGGCTCGACCGCTTCGAGCACACCTCGCAGCCCCTTGCTCCATGCAGGCTCCACCAGCATGCCCACCGCATCGACCAGATCCGGATCGCGATCGATCGCCAGCCGCAGTTGCTGCCGTGATGCCTGCTCAAGCTCCGTCCGGCCTTTGGCATCGTCAGCTCGCCCCGCCTTCTCCGCCAGCAACCGACCCAGCCCAAAGCGTGCTGCTCCGGTATCCTCCAGATCTAGCGACCGGCGCAGATGCTTCTCGGCGGCTTCCAGGTTCAGACGATAGTGATCCACCAGCCCCTGCAAGAGCAGCGACTCAGCGCTCTGGCCATAGTCGCGCTCACTGCGCTCGATCACGGCATCGGCCAGTTCGGGCATATCATCGCTGAGCATGGACCGGCCGATGTTCAGGGCGTTGGCCGGGTCCAGGGCATTCTCCTCAATTCGCGCCCACAGGTTGTGGACATACTGTTCGCGTGGGATATGGGCAACCGTGGCCGGATCGGTGGGATCGGCGTAGACGCGCACCAACTCGCCAAGCTGGATCCGTCCCTCGATGGTCAAGGGATGGGTGGTGCCCAATTCCTGCTTGGCTTTCTCGAGCGCTGCGCGGAAGCGCCCCGGCTGGCCGATGATGCGGCAGGTGGATGCCATCTCAGGAAATGCGGTTGAGTGAAACGGCGCCAGGTCCAGCGCCTGCTGGTAATAGCGGATCGCGCCAGGATAGTTCCCCAGTTCGCGCATGGCCCGGCCGCGGGCGACGCCAGCGCTGGGATCCAGCGGGTCCAACTCGGCCAGACGCTGCCCGAGGGCCAGAACGTCTTTCCAGAGCCCCCTGCCCATCTTCTCGGCCAGTTGCCGATACACCTCATACTTCCTGAGCACCGTCCCATACTCATCACGCAGGCGATGCCGCCTGCGCTCGCGGACGAATTGCCCGATCCAGCCTACCGCCTCGTCAAAGGTGAAGTCTTCCTCGCGCACGCGGGCTGCATGCTCGCGCGGCACAGGGATGATCTCGGGAAGGTGGTGCTCGGAAGTGAAATCTCCTTTGATCGATACAAGGACCCAGCGCCGGCGATAGTTGCGGGCGAGCGTCCAAACTCCCGCGGCGACGCCGCAGAGGCCACACGCCCCGAGCAATATCTGCAGTTCAACACTCACGATGTGTAATCGTACCACCTTGCTCCATCGCAGACAAAGCGGCTCTCCTCTGATTATAAGTGCCCGTCCGACAGGCTGTTATGGTGTGCATCGCGACCGCTCGCATACGGTTGGGGCTGGCAGCAACGGCAGAGGGTCGATATACTTGAGCTTCATACAGTAAGGCGTAAGCGAGCGGATCGAGCGGCTGCGGGCCATTCGCAAACGGATCAAAGTCATGCCAACGCACTCACGGAACGGTGATGCCAAGCGAGCGACGCTCCCTCCGCAACAACCACAGCCGCACTCCGCCGTCACTGAACTGGCCGCGCAGAATGAAACGGCGGGCACGCCCCCCATCGAGCTGAGCCTGTCGGACACCGATAAAGACCCGGTCGTCTCCTCCGGCAGTGAAGTCGTTGCCTCTGCCGCTGGCGGCGTCGGCGTCGCGGCCATTCCCGATCGGGCTGCATTGCACCAGAGTCCCGCAACAGCCCCCCCCGAACCGCCCATCGCATTTTCCCGCAAGAAAGTGCTGCTGATTCTCTGCTCGCGCAACGGAACGGCACGCCAGGCGATCAGCCGCTTCGGGAATCAGATGAACCTCGCGCTGGAGATCATCGACTACAACCCCGATCAGCCCAACAGCATCGCCGATCAGCTTTTCAACCATCGCGACGCTCAGTTCGCCATCATCTATTGGGGTGAGCCCAACGGCCGGGAACCCCCCGGTTTTGCCCATCCAGAACGTTATGTCGGTTTCGCATTGGGATTTGCCCTGGGCCGATTCGGGCGCGGCCGGGTCTTTGTTCTGGGCTCCGTGAAATCGCCTCCTCTGCCAGGGTTCGATCGCATCATGGTAGCTCACCTTGACTCGACCGGAAACTGGCAAATGCAACTCGCCCACAGGATGCGGTCCGGCGGCCTTGACGTTGATATGAGCAAGCTGGTCTAAAGTGAACCGGCACTCCAGACAGGGCCTATCGTCGCTTTCTGCGGTGTCCTGGCTGTGGCTTGCCATCGTCGATCCACCCGTCCACCTGATCCACTCGCCCATTCCGAAGCGTGTATCGCCCCTTTACCTTAACCCCGCCGTCCATCACCAGTTCGATACCCGGACCGACCTTGGGATTGAAATCCCATACGCCCAGTTTCGGGGCCCACTGCAGATACTCCGACAGCAGGGAGATTGGTAAGGTATCGTTCTTCGGCTGGCGAAGTTCATCTTTGCTGGACAGCGACTCCAACTGCGGCATGTCCTTCACCGCCTGATGTGCCAAGCCAGCGCGGGCTACATAGCTGCAGACGGCCTCCATGGCCGCCACGGCGAAGGTGCGCTTGCTTTCCTCCGCCGGGTAATCCAGCCAGTATGATCTCCAGCGCTCCTGTACGTCCTTGGCATCACCGAAGATCTCGCCAAACGCCCGTGCCGCCAGCCGATCGCTGCGTGCTTCCTGCACGTAGCGGATCATGCCATCCTGGTATTTGCCCCCATCGCCGTGAGCCAGGAACTGTACCAGCGACCATGCCATGTCGTAGTTTTCCTGGCGCAACTGGGCGTTCCAGCGCACGTGCGACATCTCGACAAGTTCGGCAACCGAAGGCAAGCTGCCATCCTTGAGCGAATCCTGCAACCGTTTGAGCCGCCAGGGCGGAACCACCCCCGAAACAAAGGTGTCACCGGTATACATGCTCTCGCTGAAATACTCGGCAAGGCCCTCATTCAGCCACACCGGTATCTCGTATCCCAGCTTGCCGGTGAGATACTGGTGGAAAGCCTCATGCTGGATCACATGCCACGCCCGGGCGTCCGGCCGGGTCCCGACGTAGGCCAGCAGATGCTCACCATCGAACAGCCCGGTCGAGTCTTCCCGTCCGCCCTGATCGATGTAATCGTCGCGATTCGAGAAAAGGTACAGGGGAAGTTTGCGGTCATCGCGCTTGCTGGAGAGCGATTCGGTGCGATCGCGGTACTCGATGACCATTTTCTCCAGGCGATGGATCACCTCATTGAGCATCGGTTTGGGAAGATCGCTGAAGAGGGTGTAATCAGTCGTATCAATCGCCGCCATCCCCGCCGGTATGTCGCTCCCATCGGGCATGCGCCCCTGGATGCGCTGGGCGGCAAGCACCACCGGCGCCAGAAACATCAGTACGACGAGGCTGCACAGCGTAGCCGCAATGCGTATCATGGCATGATTGTTCGACACAATCGGCCCGCTTGCAAGCCCAATGCGCCGATCATTCGTTTCTGGTGCTCGGAGAGTGGACCCATCTGTTTGGTCTGCGCCCTCCCCTTGGGGGAGGACCAAAGTGCTGGTAGACTGTCGCATCTGAATAACCGGTAGTACATAACTCATGACAGATCGCACCAAGAACCTTCTCGTCGGCCTGACCGTGCTGAGCGGCCTGGTGTTGCTGGGCTGGATGGTCCTGCAGTTCGGCGGGGTCGCCATCTCACCGTTCACTGCCGGCCGACCCACCGTGACCGTTCTTACAGACCGGGCCGACGGCATCGGCGAAGGCTCGGCCGTGCTCTACCGCGGCATCGGCGTGGGCCAGGTCCGCTCCGTCCGCATGGCCGACGACATGACCTATGTCGTCCTGACGCTGCAGCTCAATCCGGATGTCCGCGTGCCGGCGAACGTGGAGGGCATCATCCGGCCGCAAGGGCTGATCGGCGGCAGTTCCGCGGTCTTCCTTGAGCTCACCGACACAACCGCGAACGGCCGACTCACCGCCGGCGCAGAACTGCACGGGCACGTATCGGGAATGGATATGCTTCCCAAGGAGATCACGCAACTGGCCACCGACCTGCGCAAAACCAGCCAACAGTTCCGCGAGTCCGGCGTGGTCGAGCACCTCGATCAGGCCATCCTCAGCATCACGACCCAGGCCACGAAAGTGGGCACGATCCTGGATTCGGTGCAAAAGGTCGTGGGCGATGAGAAGATGCGGAGCAACATCCAGGACTCGATGCAGAACATCAATGAGGTGACGCTCACCGCCAGGAGCATCACCGCCAAGCTCGACAAGTTCAGTGCCAGCCTCGAGAACTCCGGCGCCAATCTCGATCGCCTGACCACCGAAGCCACTGAAGTCACGCGCGACGCACGGGGCCTGGTCCGAGACACGCAGGGCAATATCGACCAGCTCACGCGGCAGGTCGGCGACCGGCTGGTGCAGGTGGGACTGATGCTCGACACGCTGAACTCCGTGACGAAAAAACTGGACCAGGGGAAGGGCACCGCCGGCATGCTGGTGAATGATCCCAAGCTCTACGATGCCCTCGTGGACTCGGCCCGGCAGCTCAATCTCACGCTCGCGGATCTGAAGCGACTCGTGGAGCAGTGGGAACAGGAAGGCATGAGCCTGAAATTGAAGTGATATCGCCCGCGGATCCCATTGCATCGAGGGGGCATGCACTGCATAATGTTGCCCATACGTCAGGTGTCTGACGGGATTGTCTGTCCTATCGCTTTAGAAGGAGCATCGCATGGCCTGCTGCAAATCGAAGATGTCCTGCAAGTCCGACAAGCCTGCCAAGGCTGCCAAGAAGCCCGCGGCGAAAAAGGCGAAGTAAGCCCTTTTTCGTTCTTTGGCTCACGAATGCACGGGGCACCGGAAACGGTGTCCCCTTTTTATTGCACTCGCCCTCACGCGGGAGTTGGGCCCGCTTCTTGCATCTTCTCCGCAAAGGCATCGATCTCCTGCCGCTTGGGAATCGACGGCCAGGCTCCCACTCGCGTCACGCTGATGGCGCTGGCGGCCGTGGCAAACCGCACGGCGTGTTCCAGGCTCATCTCCTCGAGGATCGCCGCCGCCAGCGCCCCGCAGAACGTATCGCCCGCCGCCGTGGTGTCGAGCACCTTGACCTTGTACGCCGGCACATGATACCCATGGTTCTGGTGCACGACGTATGATCCATCCGGCCCCAGGGTCACGATGACCACGGCGGGCCCCATCTCATGCAACTGATACGCCGCATCCCGCGCACCATCAACGCCGATCACATCCATCCCTGCAAGCTGCGACGCCTCCGTCTCATTCACGACCAGCATGTTCATTTTGGCGCTCACCGGAACCGGCACACCCGACACCGGGGCATAATTGAACATCACCGGGATGCGAGCGCTGTGGGCGATATCAATTGCCCGAATGGCCGCCTCCGGACTGATCTCATTCTGCATCACGATAAGGGCCGCCTCGCGGATGCAATCGGTCTCATGCACAATATCCGCCGCCGTAATGGCGAAATTCGCCCCGGAGGCGATGGCAATGCTGTTGCGTCCGTGCTGATCGACCAGCACCAGCGCCACCCCGGTATGCACCTCCTTGCGCTTGATGACACCGGAGGTATCTATCCCATCATTGCGGAAGTTCTGGATGATCTGCGGTGCATACTGGTCATCACCAAGACAGGTAATGAACGACACTTCCCCCCCGGCCCGCGCTGCGGCCACCGCCTGGTTCGCGCCCTTGCCCCCATAGGTCTGCAGGAATGTGCCGCCCGTCACGCTCTCCCCCACCGCCGGCAGGTGATCGAGCCGGGAAATCATGTCCACATTCGTGCTTCCGATCACCGTAATCGTCCGAGCAGGCATGCTTGTGCTCCTTCCAGATCCGGGGGCTTATGGCCAATGTGAACGGCACACTAGCCTACTATCCCCCGGCGGCAGTTCAAGCGCCCAGTGTGCTGTCCCGGATAGCGAGCTCGGCAGGAAGCGGCTTATCCTATCGATCCCCCAGAAACCGCCCGCAGCACAGCGCAATCGCCAGGGCATCGGCCACATCCGGAGGGGATGGCGGCTCTTTCAGGTTCCAGATCGCCTGGATCGAGCGCTGCATCTGCAGCTTCGACGCGTGCCCATGGCCCGAAACCGCCTGTTTCACCCGGTTCGCGGAAAACTCCTTGATCCTCGCCCCATGCCGTTGTGCCACCAGCAGAATCACTCCCCGCGCATGGCCCATCAGGATCGCCGTCCGTGGATGCTTGTAGTGGGCATAGAGCTGCTCCACCGCGCACACCTCTGGGCTGTACTCGACAAAGATCGACTCCAACTCCTTCTCCAACTCCAACAATCGTTCGGCCATCGGCGTCCGCTGCTGCAGGCGAATCACGCCCCCATCAATTAGTTTCGGGCGCAGAAACTGGTAATCGACCACTCCATAGCCGGTCAACTGCAACCCGGGATCAATCCCCAATATCCGCATGCGCGCACTTCTTTCTGCTTTCTATTCTCTGCTTTCTGTTTTCGCCTGGGCATCCACCGCGACCCGGAATCCCATCACATCCGACCGCAGTTCACCCGGCCCGGCAAACCGAACCGCCGACCGGCACTCTTCAGGCCCGCTGCGCCAGCAGCCACCCCGGTACACATAGCTTGGCTCACCTTCGGCCGTGACGGCCGCTTGCGTTCCGGGGTGCTTCGCATAGTCCTGCGTAAAAGCATCTTCGCACCATTCCCATACGTTTCCATGCATATCGTAAAGGCCCCAGGCATTGGGCTTCTTTGATCCGACGATCGCGGGATGTTCTGGCTTCGCCGGCCCACCTTCGAGCTTGCTCCAGTTGAACACCGCATCATCGGCCGACAACTTCTGGCCCGACGACCAGGGCGTTTTGGTTCCTGCCCGGCAAGCGTATTCCCACTCGGCCTCCGTCGGCAGCCGCAGAGTTCGCCCCGCCTTCTGGCCACCATACGCGCAGAACTTCCGGGCATCAGTCCATGAGATCGAATCCACCGCCTGCTTCGCGTCACCCTTCTTCTGCGCCTGGTTGAAGTTCATCACCGCTTCCCACTGGCCCTGGTTGACCTCATACCGGCCGAGATAAAACGCCTTCGCGATCTTCACTGTGTGCCGGGGCGACTCCGAGGGATCGTGCCCGACCTCACTCTCATCCGATCCCATCTCATATTCGCCGGGCTCGATCCGCACCAGTTCAAGGGTTACACCTTTGCCCAGATCCAGGATGACCACCGGGCCATCCGGCGTGTCGGGCAGCGCCTTGGCCCTCGCATACCTCACGATGAGCACAACCCCCAGCAGCAGTCCGGCCAGCGCCAGAGTAAGTACAATCAGCCTCGTCATGTCAGCTTAGCCTATCCTGAAGCACCGTTCACGCAATGCAGGGCCCCGAGCCACTTCGCCCTTCAAGCGACGCATCTGCCCTGCAAACTCCACCCATGCTCATTGACTTAGCTAATGGGTTGACTAATCATGTAGTGTGATGACGGTGAACATCCATCACGCCAAAACCCATCTCTCGGCCTTGCTGCAGAAGGTAGAGCATGGCCAGACAATCCTGATCGCCCGCAATGGCAAGCCGGTGGCTTACCTAACCGCGGCCGCACCCAAGCCCCGCGCCCGCAAAGGTGGCTTCGCCAAGGGTGAATTCAAGGTCCCTGACTCCTTCTTTGAACCGCTGCCGGATGAAGTGCTTAAGGGCTTTACCCAATGAGACTTCTTCTGGACACACACGCCTTTCTCTGGTGGGCCAGCGAGGACGAACGTTTGTCCAAGCCCGCCCGCGCCGCCATCGAGGCCCCCAGCGCCGAGGTCTTTCTCAGTACCGCCAGTATCTGGGAAGCCTGCATCAAATGGCGGCTCGGCAAGCTTCCTCTTCCCGATCACCCATCGCGCTATCTCCCGACGCAACTGGCCAAAGGCGATGTAGCGCCGCTGGACATCCGCATGCACCACGTGCTGCACATCACCGAATTACCGGACCATCACAACGATCCATTCGACCGTATCATCATCTCTCAGGCCAGGTTAGAGGATATGACCATCGTTACGCGTGACGAAAACATCAGACACTACGATGCCAAAACGCTTTGGTAGCCGAGACCTGACCCTCTTGTTTAGACCGGAAAACAGGACGCGATTCGATTCCTGGCACCGGAAAACACATACCGCCGTTGAGGAAGTGATCTCTATTCTGCACACTTTGGGAAAGCCCGCCTATGACAGCTTTGGCTCGTCCGCCTTTTGATTGGGACAAGGTGTTCCACATTCCGGGCAACGGTCGTTGCTGGCCCGCAGGTCGTAGCCGCACATGAAGCACAGCCCCAGTTGCTGCCGCCGCCAGTGTCGATTTTCCCGGAGACCCCAGTGCATGCACCAGAGTAGCGGAAGAGCCGTCAGGGCCGTGGGAAGCCAGTAGGGGAACCACCAGGCTTTGTGGGCCGGAAAGAGGGTCAACGCATGTTTCCAGGCTATTGACACCTTCGCGGAACCAGATCCCCACTTTAGGCCGCCGCCAGGCCGCGAATGCGAAGGAAACCAGATACGCCGCGAAACCCGCCTGCCTGCGCTGCATCCTCTATGGCTCTTTTCTCCGCGGGCGAGAGACGGATATTCACCTGCACGCTTCGTTCCTGGCTGGATGCCGGAAGCGGAAGGCGTTAGCGTGATCCCATGGCGCGTCAGAAACGTCAGGCGATACGTCGGTCACAGACCATGCCACGGACGGGAACGTATGGACTCACCGACAGGCGGCATGCCATAACCACGACTGAAGGCACGAAATAGATGTAGCCTTACTCAAATACGCCCTGATCCCAAAGCTTGAGTGCTTCCTCTTTGCTCGGGGCGGTGGGCGTCTCTATATGACATCCCTGGCAGACCGCGTAGAACTCCCCGTTGAATGCTGACCATACAACAATGTGGGTCTTGCCGCATTTCGGACACACCTTAACTTCGGCAGCCTTGTCGCCAGACGTGCTGAGTTGAATTGGTTTGCACTGAGACATGATCGCGTTACTACGTGTCAATGAATTCGCTGGTTCGCGATGTTCGCGGACCAGACAGAACGGCGAGCACCCGCTGTACCGACCTCAGCCACGATACGTCGCATACAGATGCACCGGCCTCTGGGCGCGGACCGGAGAACAGGACGCGATTCGATCACTGGTAATGATTGATCGGCACATGCGCGATGTAACTTGATCGCCATGTGCCCTGCGGCAAGGAAGGCGCCCGGTGGGTTGATCTACCACGCTATCAACTGCGGGGTCAGCCCCCAGACGAAGACCGTCACTCCCGGCGAAGCAGCGTTCGAACTCCGTCCTGTTATCCGATCGCCTGTTTTCCGATCGTTTTCCGATATGCCTGCCTTGGCTCGCCTGCCGGTTGAACGGGAATGGGTGTCCCACATTCCGGGCAACGTTCCTTGCTGGCCCGCAGGTCGTAGCCACACTTGCCGCACATACCCAAGCCCCGCTGCCTCCCTCTGCGCGAGACAGCGACCAGCCAGCAGGCGGGTGCAATCGCGAAGCAGGCAGACCAGAACCAATGCGGGGACAGGTATGACTTGTGCACATACACCGTCACCGGCTCGCCAGGAAACTGGTTGCCGAGGTTTGAAGATTGGGTGAGTTGGGAGGCGAATCCCAGACGAGTAAGGATCGTCGGCGGCGCCGCAAGCGATGCACGCGTAAACCTCGGCGAGTTCCACGACACACGATAGATCATTCGGCCATCAGAGGAGACCAACTGGTGATCGGTCCCTCTGTTCGGCGGGCTCCCACCAAGGTTCCAATGAACAGGCGTGTCATACCCGCCATAGCTTCGATACCAGAGGACGATGATGCTGAGGCACAACAGCAGCGAAAGCAGTGAGAGGATATTGGAGATGTGGCGTTTCATCGGTCAGACAACCATGGCGGTCTATCATCACCTCCCCACCCACCCCACGCCACGCCAGTTCCACCCTCGCAGGGAGCGCTTCTCAGCCCGCCGGCCGAGATGCGCGCGATCCGCGTCCGTTAAATAACGCTCGCCCTCGCCCTAATAGGTATCAGGGCCACCGCACATTTATCTCGATCACTCTTACCCAGATTCCCCATCCTCTCCAAAATCGGGTCGGAATTCCTGACGCGCGCAAACCATTGCCAATCCTCATCTTCCAAAATCGCCCCCTCCAAATCGACCCTTATGGAGGGATGTTTTTCACTCTCCCGGCCGTACCCCGGCCACGCTATTTCACAACCGAATACGACTTTTCCTACCGGACGAGTAGGCAATGATCGCCGAGATGCGCACACCAACCTGAGCATCTTTGCCAAAGACGGTAAGCAGCGTAACACACCGCCGCCGACTGCGTACGCGAACCTGAGCATCTTTTCAAATGGGTCGCTCGCCCTCAGTACAGGTTCAGGACGAATGACCGGCAACGAAGGACCAATGACCAAAAGGAACCATGCGCACCTCCTCCCCAGCCAAATCGCTAACCACTTGCCCCACAACACCTTACACCGGAAAAGATCATTCGCGCCCCTGCGCTTTTCGATCTCCGCGTCCCCGTGTCGCCGCGTCCCCGCATCTCCCCCTCCCCTCCTCTCGCTCTCCCGCCCTCTCCCACTCTCCCCCTCACACCCTCCCCTCTTGTTCTGGCGGCTGAAAGTGGTTCAATGCTGGGATGAAACCTGTCACGGATGAGTTGGTATGGTTCAATGGCAAGGTGATGCCGCTCTCACAAGCTAAAGTGGGGCTGGAAGACCGCGGCTTCAACTTCGCCGATGGCATCTATGAGGTCGTGCGCTTCTATCGCGGAAAGACGTTCACTCTGGCCGAGCATCTGCAGCGACTGGTTCGCTCGGCACAGGCGATCCAGCTCATCGTGCCGGCCGACATCGAGGACCTGGCTCGCGATGTGCGCCAGCTCATCACCGATACGGGCATCAAGGAAGGAATGGTCTACCTGCAGCTCACCCGCGGCGAAGCGCCGCGGGCGCATGCATTCCCGGAGAAATCGCGGCCGACGCTTTTCTTCTATGCCCGGCCGCTGCCCGAGCCCTGGAAGCCCGGAAGGGGTGAGGGATGCCGCCTGCTCTCGGCCGTCGATGACCGCTGGCACAAGTGCTGGATCAAGAGCCTGGCGCTGCTGCCCAACGTGCTGGCGAAGAACCATGCCCTCTCGACCGGCCACGATGAGGCCGTCTTCATCCACGAGGGGAAGGTGACCGAGTGTTCGGCATCGAACATCTTCTGTGTTCGCGGCGGCAAGGTGCTCACCAGCCCGGCGGGGCCAAAGGTTCTGCCGGGAATCACCCGCCTGGTCATTCTGAAACTGGCGAAGAAGCTGGGAATCCCGGTGGAAGAGAAAGCCGTCGGCCGCGATGAGGCGATCGCCTGCGATGAGGTGTTCATCTCTTCCACCACACGTGAGCTGAACTGGGTACGCGAGTGGGATGGAACGACGGTCGACTCGGGCAAATGCGGACCCATCACGCGGGCGCTGCATGAGGCATTTGTCGCGGAAGTGAAAGCGGAGACGAAGTAGAGCGGATTGCCGAAGCCGTCTTACACGAAGACCAGTTTCGTCCGGCCGCTCTGCTGCAGATACTCAGCCACCAGCACCGCGTAGCCCTCGCTCTCCACGATCGCATCGTTGAGCTGCAACTGCCCCCGCACGGCCTGCACGGCGCGCTCATCCTCCCCTTCGATCTCGACGTACCTGCCCAGGGTCTCCGGCAACTCGTCCAGGACAACTTCGCAGGCGCCCAGTTCCCAAGTCTCGCGGCGCTTCTCGAACGACAGCGTGACCTCATAGCCCAGCGCCCCAAGCAGCGCCACGGCATCCTCGTATGAGCTGACCGCCGCTTCGGTCTCCGGCCGGATCTTCATTGCCCCGGCCTGTCTTGGCCCCTTGTGGGTGATGATGATGCGCTGGGTCCCGGCGTCCAGATCGCGGGCCAGGCGCACGCGCAAGCCCGCCCCGCCACGCCGCAGCGCGGCATCGGGTGTATCCAGAAAGGTGTTGATCTCCAGTTCCCGGCGGATGAACTTCGCCCCGGCTCCCCTGAGCCGCTGGACCATCATGGCATGATCGCTGATGCGCAGCTTGATCTCGGTCTCCAGCGGCATCCGTCGACCCTACGCTTTCTTGCGAGCGCTGTGCAGGTGGAAGGCCAACTGCTCAAGCTGGATGGCGACATCCACGGAACTCAAAGCGACATAGGGCGGCACCACCAACGCCACCGGTGCAAAATTCAGAATCCCCTGGATGCCGGCATTCACCAGATCATCAGCGACATCCTGGGCGACGTCGGCCGGCACTGCCAGGATCGCCAGGCGCGCCCGATGCTCCTGCACATACAGGCGAATATCGCTGGTCGGCCGGATATGGTGCGACCCGTAGCTCTGGCCAATCTTCCGCTCATCACTGTCGAACACCGCGACAATCCGGAACCCCTTGGACTCGAAGCCGGCATACGCCAGCAGTGCCCGGCCGAGGTTGCCCGCGCCCACCAGGATCGTACCCCATGTCTTATCCGTACCGATAATCTGGCGGATATGCGATGAGAGTTCATCCACCTTATAGCCGATGCCCGGATGGCCAAACTGCCCGAAATACGCGAGGTCCTTGCGCACCTGGGCATCGGTATAACCAAGGGCCACGCCCAACTGCTTTGAAGAAACCGTGCGCCGACCCTTCTTCTGGTAGCTCTCCAACTGGCGCAGGTAATAGCTCAGCCGCCGCACCGCGGGATTTGGAACGAACGCTGGTCTGGGTGTTTCCACTGCCATCTTTGATTTGCAGTCTACCGATTATTGTGAGTGGATGCCGCGGGTCAAGAAACAAATCGGAATGAGGCACAATTGCATCGGGCCGACCATATGGTAACCTTCTCTCCCTGACGCTGAAGGTGGCAGTACGCCTGCCTTAGCCGGTGATGTGTTCACGGGCAAGGCAATGGGAAGTGCGGTGAAAACCCGCCGCGGACGCGCCGCTGTAAGGGATACGGGTCTGCCAGCGATGGCAACCCCGCAGAAGTCCGGTCGCCACTGTCCTGTGATCAGGATGGGAAGGCCCCGGAGAGTCGAATCGGCCAGATCAGGGATCGCCGGCTCGATAAAGCTCAATCCCGAGCCAGAAGACCTGCCTTCAAGCGATGGTGCGGGCGAAACTGTTCGCCTGTGCCGTATTTCGGTACCGTCTTCGCGATACTCAGGACGGCCGGGCCATACGATCTGCATTGCATCACCACGGCATGCGGATTGCGCAACACGAAACTGAAGTTGCCCCGGTTCCACCTGTGCCCGTACAAGCTGCGTTGCGGGCGCTCGCGAAGCCGGGGCTTTTTGTTCGGCCACGCGACTTGGCCGAAGGAGTCCTTCATGTTGTTGCGCGCTTCGTCTGCGCTTCCCTTGCACGAGAGTTCCCGGGCATCACGCAAACCAGCGTCCGCGTTTACCCTGGTGGAGCTGCTCGTCGTTATCGGCATCATCGCGGTTCTGATTGGGCTGCTCCTTCCGGCACTCTCCGCCGCCCGGCGGGCAGCGGCGTCAGTCCAGTGCATGAGTAATCTGCGTCAGCTTGCCACCGGGATTCTTATGTACAGCAACGACAATCAAGGTTACCTGCCGCAGGCGGCGCCGGAGCAGTACTGGGGCGGTACCGATCTCTACCGCTGGCACGGTTCGCGCCCGGCTCTCGATCAGCCGTTTGATTTCAACCGCGAACCCTCGCCGCTGCTGAAGTACCTGCAGACCGATCGCATCAAGCAGTGCCCGGCGCTGGCCACGTACGACATACAACCCGGCGGCTTCGAGGCAGGCTGCGGCGGCTATGGCTACAACATGATGCACATGGGTTCGACGATCGCCTATCGGAACAGTTTCACCGAACAGGAATACCGCACACCGATGAAAGGCACCCAGATCCGGGATGCCAGCAACAAGGTGCTGCTGACCGATACCGCATACTTCGACGTATACGATTCACAGACCCTGATCGAGTATTCGTTCTGCGAGGCTCCGTATTTCCCCGGCGATTGGGCGGCCGCGCCCTCTATCCACTTCCGTCATAGCAGGCATGCCAACGTGTGCTGGCTGGACATGCACGTGACATCGGAAGTCATGGATTGGACATGGGATGCTGCGGACTCGATCAACAATCCCATGGGCGTCCGGTACGATCAGTACCTCCTGGGGTGGTTCGGCCCCAAGGACAACAGCCTGTTCAAGTGGAACTGAGCCCTGAACCGCAACGTAATGCCGTGGGCCTCGACCGATGGCATCAGATACGAACAGAGGGTGAGCGGAAACTTCCGCTCACCCTCAGGTTACTTTCCATATTCTTAGCTACAGCACACCCTGTTGAACCATTGCATCGGCAACTTTGATGAAGCCGGCGATGTTCGCCCCCCGGAGGTAGTTGACAAACCGGCCGGGCTTGCCGTTCCCGGTTTCGCCCTCAATGCTGCCGTAGCGGACGCAGTTGGCATGGATCGACTTCATGATGCGGCGAAGTTGCGCATCGACATCCTCGCGCGTGCGCTGCAGGCAGGTGGCGTTCTGGCTCATCTCCAGACCCGAGACTGCCACGCCGCCGGCGTTGGCGGCCTTGCCTGGCCCGTAAAGGATGTGGTGCTCGAGGAAGACTTCAACGGCTTCGGGAGTCGAAGGCATATTGGCGCCCTCGCTGACACACGTGCAACCATTCTTCACCAGGTTGCTGGCATCCACAGCATCGAGTTCGTTTTGCGTGGCGCTGGGGAATGCCAGGTCGCAAGGCACATCCCAGGGGCGTTTGCCGGGGAGGAACTTTGCACCCTTGAAGTGTTCAGCGTATTCGCGAATGCGGCCACGGCGGACGTTCTTGAGCTGCATCACCCACGCCAGCTTGTCGGAATTGATGCCGTCCATATCGACGATCGTGCCCTCGGAGTCTGAGAGCGTGACGGACTTTGCACCCAGCGCGTTGAGCTTTTCGACGGTGTATTGGGCTACATTGCCGGAGCCGGAGACAGTTGCCACCTTCCCGGCGATCTCCTGCTCACGAGATGCGAGCATTTCCTGGGCAAAGTAGACGGCCCCGTAGCCGGTGGCCTCCGGCCGCAGGTTGGATCCGCCCCAGTTGAAGCCCTTGCCGGTCAGAACACCGTTGAAGCGGTGGGTGAGCTTACGATACTGGCCGAAGAGGAAGCCGATCTCGCGGCCGCCAACGCCCATATCGCCGGCCGGGACATCGATATCGGGACCGATGTAGCTGTACAACTCATTCATAAACGCATGGCAGAAGCGCATGATCTCGCCATCGGTCCTGCTATGCGGATCGAAATCGGAGCCGCCCTTGGCACCGCCCATGGGGAGCGTTGTGAGGCTGTTCTTGAGCGTTTGCTCGAACGCCAGGAATTTCAAGATGCCAATGTTCACCGAGGGGTGGAAGCGCAGCCCACCCTTGTAAGGTCCGATCGCGCCGTTCATCTGCACGCGATAGCCGCGGTTCACCTGGACCTGCCCTTTGTCATCGACCCATGTCACGCGAAAGATGATCACGCGATCGGGTACGACCATGCGCTCCAGAATCCTGGCCTGTCGGTAGGCCGGAGTTGTCAGCACCAGCGGCATGACCGAGCGCACCGCCTCACGGACGGCCTGGTGAAAGACTTTCTCACCCGCTGACTGAGCCTCAACGCGCTCCATGAAGGCGGCGACGGCTGCCTCTGAACTGGCATCGGTTTTCTGTTCGGGCACTGTGATCGTACTCATGCTGTGTTCTCCTCAGACTGAGATCGATTTGGTGCCATTCCTTGGCAGACGCTCCCAAGCGAGGCCAGGTAATGGTTGAATAGCCACATTTGCTCCAGGGGTCTCGAGCAGCCACGGGCGGGCGAGAGGCTCCTACTCCATGTTAGGCAAGACAAACCCGGCTGGCGAGACTCCTGGCGGGCGGGTGCCTCGGATCCGCGCTGGCGCGGGGCGTGGCCAGGCGAAGAGCGGAGGGTGGAATCCATGCATTCTGGATTCTGGATTGACGGCAAAGGACGAGAAAGCGGCTGTGGATAAGTAGCAGGTGCGCAGGTTGTTCGAGGGGATACCACCATGGTGCTATGTTTTGTGTTAACGAGGAGTTAGAACGGAATCGCAGGAAGAAATGATCAAGTTCGATGGGATTGTGGATAAGTCCGGAATGTAGGCACGGAGGAAGTGGGAAAGGTGCTCAGGTTCGTGTGCATAGTTGGCGGCATTCGGTAATCCGCGCGACCGATTGCGACAAAGGCGCTCAAGATCGTGTGCGCAGTTCGGGTGGCATTTCCTACTTATCTGGCAGGAGTATGGGTATTCGACTGAGAAGAAACACGTTCCTCTACCTATCGTCTTTGCTCACAACCGGAAGAAATTTGCTGCGTTTTCGTGGCAGAACATCTGCACTTGGCGCATCGTTGGCAGGTAGCCGCGAGCGCGCTGAACGATGTCCTCGAACGGGTCGCCGGCAAACCCGTGAAACCATCCCGGACCGTCGGTGCCGGCCATGATCTTGTGATATCCCCCCAGGCGTTCGGCCATCTCGAACGTCAGCGAGAAGAATCCCAGCCACGAAGGTTCCACGTAGCAATTCTCGAATGCCATCGCCATGTACATCGCTTCTTCGATGGGCGAGCCGTGGCCAACGATGAACCGTAGCTTCGACCGTTGCTTCATCAAGTCGAAAAAGCTCATGGCGTTAAATCCCGGGCGCGGCTCGGTGTGGGTGATGACGTACAGGTCGCGCTGCAGCGCCACGTCCATGGTCGGTCCGAAGTTTTCTTCGGTGATTGGCAGTTTCTGGGCGACGGGATGAATCTTGATCCCGGTGACCTGCGGATGCGTGTCCAGGAAGTGTGTCAGCCCGGCGAGGTAATCCTGCTCCCGGGGATCGACCCAGCAGGCCAGTTGCACGCGCTTCTGGTGTTTTTCCTTGAGCGCGTACGCTTCAGCGTTGGCGGCTTCCGGATCCGCAGTTCCCGGCCGAGCGAGGATCAGGTTCAAGCCGTCGATGCCACCTGAGTCCAGCAGCCTGGTGGTAAACTCCGGCTTGGTCTGTTCCCACACGTGGTAATGCGCGTCGAAGAATTTGATGCTGGCCATCGTGAATTTCGTTAGAGTTGCACGCCGGCAACCTGCAGGCGCATCAGCATCACGGCGGCGCCGAGCTGCGGATCCAGTTCCAGCAGGTCGGCCGGCTTGGTTGTCGGCTCCGGCCGAGGCTGCTCGCTGGGCTGGTAGACGATGTCCATCTGCTGCCGCGCCTCAGCGACAGCGCGCATCTGGTCCGGACTCATCTCTATCGCGAAATCAGGATCAACACCCCATTCGGTGCTGTTTTCTTCGCGATGCAGGCAGCGGCCACTGGGCAGATAATAATGGCTGGTGGTCAGCTTCAGCACGGCATTGCGCCCGGTAACCCGGAAGAGCATCTGCACGGAGCCTTTGCCATAGGTGCGCTCGCCGACGATCAGAGCCCGATGGTGATCTTTCAAGGCGCCGGCGAGGATCTCGCTGGCAGAGGCAGAGAACTGGTTCACCAGCACCACCGTGGGCATGGTGATCTTCTTCGTGTCGGGATCAGCTTCGCTCTTCGACGGCGACTGCGGGGTTTCTCGATCAGCCTTGGTCGAGACAATCGCCCCATCCTTGATGAAGCGATCGGCCACATCCACGGCTGTGGTCAGAAGGCCGCCCGGATCAGAGCGGAGATCCAGCACCATTCCTTTGATGCCCTGGGTCTGCATCTGCTTTACGGCACGATCAAGGTCGTCCGTAGAGGTCTTGGAGAAATTGGTCAAGCGCAGGTAACCGATGCGCTGCACCGGATCGATCACCCAGTCCCAGGCGCCGCCCGGCAGGCATTTCCATCCCTTGATGCTCGCCACCTTCACGTTCTCCCGACGCAAGGTGCAATCTTTGACGTTGCCATCGGGCGAGCGCACGGTAAGCGTCACCGTGGTGCCGTTCGGGCCCTTGATGCGCTTCACCGCCTGATCCAGCATCATTTCTTTGGCAAGCTTGCCATTGATGTGGGTGATGAGGTCGCCGGCCTTGATTCCAGCATGATAGGCCGGGGTGTCCTCAATCGGGCTGATCACCTTCAGGTCGCCGGAGTCGCTGCGTTCGATCTGTATGCCAACGCCGCTGAACTCACCTTCGGTCGCGGTGCGGAACTCATCGAGCTGCTGCGGCCAGATCATGGTGGAAAACGGGTCCAGCTCCTCCAAGGCCCCGTCCATGAACTCGTGCACAAGCACGGTTTCGGGCAGATCCACCGAATCATGATTGCCATCGCGAATGCGGCTGATCATCGACTTGAAATCGGAGTCGCTGTCGGGATTACTTCGATTCACCTGAATGACCGCTTCATCCACTGCAGCCAGAAACTTGTCACAACTCGCTTTGTCGCCCAGCCGTGGGAAGGCGGCATCAATGCCCGGCGTTGTTGCCAGCAGCCGCAACGCCTGCAGCCCGCCAAGCGAGAGCGTGCGGTAGTTCACGTCCCGGTAATAGTTCGCCACGGCATCGTGCATGGCGCGGGGCATCATGTCGAAGTCGATGCCTTTAAGCATATCGCGCCAGTCGATCACGAGATCGGGCGAATCAAGGTCCATGGGCTTGGTGCCAGAGCCATCCGCGGCGCCCTGACCTGCCGGTTGCGTTGTGGCGGCGGCTACCTGCGTGGTTGGCGAGGGAATAAGCCCGGCGGCACGAAGCAACCGATCGACTTCTTCATCATCCTTCTGCCTGGACTTCTGCAAAGCCTTGAACTGGCTTGGCGTATAGAGCGCCATGATCTGCAGATGCCGCGAGGCACGCTTGAGTTTGCTCTTCCATGTCGGAACAGCAGGCTCAAGCACGCTCAGGCCAACATAGATGCGTGTGGCTTTGTCCCACTGACCGCTCTGCTCGGCGTCCGCGGCGGCCGCGGTCCGTGTGCGGATCAGGTCATCCACCCATACCTCATGACGGAACGCCTGCTTGTCGATCGCCAGGCTATAGGCTCTGGCCGCCACATCCAGGGCGTACTCGGGCTTTCCCTTCGACAGCAACAGTTGGGCACGGGCAACCGCCTTGTCGTGCTCCGCTTTGCGGCCGGCAAGCGTCTGTTCATATTGCGTATTGAAGGAGGACACCCATGACGCCATCATCCCCAGCACCGGATCGTCACCGGAGGCGGCCGCTCGCTTGAGCAACTCAGTGCTGCGTGAATAGTCACCTTTGCGCAGGGCCGCCAGGGCATCGCTCTTGAGCCGATCCGGCGGCGCAGCGATGGCAACAGGACGGGCATCCGCCAGAGGCAGCGCCGCCGCTTGGGCCAGGCCATCGGCCGGCGCTTCAGCTCGAACCGGCAGAATCGCGGTCACTGCCAATGCGGCGATGGAGAAGCCGGAAACACAGTACAACAAACCCCGCTTTAGTCGATGCATGTGCAAGTCCAATCACTCCCAGGTGGTCAAAACACTGGCGGCTTCCACACCGCTTGGTGAGTATAGCAACGCTACTCCGCAGTCGCTCCGTGGTCAAACACCTATCTGCACAGCCTGCCTCGCGATGGCCATGCCGAACCCCGAAGGACCGACTCGGTGCCCCTTCCTCAGCTCATACAACACCAGATCAGCGCAAGTGTTGCAAGCGAAATCTCGCAGTCGAAACCGCCCTGCCAGTGCCTAATGATACCGCTTGACAGGTCAATAAGTTCGACTAGACTCTGCCCCGCTCCCGATTTACGGGGGTGTAGCTCAATTGGTTAGAGCACCGGACTGTCGATCCGGAGGTTGCGGGTTCGATCCCCGTCGCCCTCGCTTATTGCAAGGCCTCGCGTGATGACGCGGGGCCTTGTTTAGTTCTGCATCGGCAAAGACTTGCGCGCTTTTGTGGTCCAATCCTCACTCGTGATGAATCGCGGATAGTGGTCGTCAACTGGACGCGACGGCGGCGGTAGTAGAGATGTAATGCCGATCGAACTCGACGAACAGTTCTTCCGCAAGCTCGACCGCTTTGAGGTCGTGCCGCACGGGGTACATCGCGGCGGGCAGATTGGACCCAGGCGCTCGCCCAGCCGCGGGACCGGCCTTGAGTTTGCCGATCACAAGGAATACTCGCCTGGGGATGATATCCGCTATATCGACTGGAACGTCTACGCCCACCTTGAGGAACTGTTCGTCAAGGTGTTTGAGCAGGAAGAGACGCTGCCGGTGTACGTGCTGCTGGATGTCTCGGCATCCATGTCGGTTGGCTCGCCCAGCAAGCTCGAACTGGCAGCCAAACTCGCGGCGGCGTTGTCTTATGTGGCGCTGGCCAATCAGGATGCCGCGCGTGTGATCCTGTTTGCCGATGGAGTGGTGCGTTCGACGAAGGTTCTGCGCGGCAAAGCGAGAATCTACGACATTCTGCAACTACTGGATGCCAAGGCGGAAGGGACGACCAGCCTGTCGGCGGCGCTTGAAACGTTCTCGGCAGAGACCCACCTGCCGGGCGTGGCGCTGATCCTCTCCGACTTTCTGGATCCAGAGGGAGTGCTGGCCGGGGCGCGCCTGCTGGCGGGACGGCGGTTTGCGGTGCACGCCCTGCATATGGTCGATCCGAGCGAGCAGCATCCGGCCATCTCCGGCGATGTGGAGATCCAGGATGTGGAGACCGGAAAGCGGATCCAACTTCCGCTGCGACGAGATACGCTGGAGCGATTTGCGGCATTCTTCGAGGATCACTGCACGGCGTTGCGCGATGAGCTATCCCGCTACGGCATCCGCTACCTGCGGATTCCGACATCGCTGGATCTGGATGAAATACTCTTTGCCCGATTCCCTAAAGAAGGTGTCTTGCGATAAGGGGCTATTGAAGGCCACCGAGGTGTACAGCAGACGATGACAACAACAACTACAACATCGACACCAACAGGCTCTGCCATCGTCGAGGCCTTTGCCCAGCGCTTCGACGTGATCTGTGGCGAAGTCGAAAAGGTGATGGTCGAGCTTCGGCCGGTGATCGAGGATGTCTTGATTGCCATGCTGGCCGAGGGCAACGTGCTGCTGGAAGGTGTGCCGGGAATCGGCAAGACCTACCTGATCAAGACGTTGGGCCAGGTGCTGGACCTGCAGTTCCGCCGCGTTCAATTCACCGCCGACCTGATGCCATCGGACATCATCGGAATGAGCCTGCTCGTGCAGGATGCCCACGGCAAACGGCTGACGTTTCAGAAGGGACCGCTGTTTACGAATCTGCTGCTGGCGGATGAGATCAACCGCGCTACGCCCAAGACGCAGTCGGCCCTGCTGGAGGCGATGGAAGAGCACAGCGTCACCATTGGCGGCACGACCAATCGGCTGGAGGAGCCGTTCTTCATCCTGGCGACGCAGAATCCCATCGAGCAGGATGGCACCTATCCGCTGCCCAAGGCCCAGCTCGACAAATTCCTCTTTAAGCTGCTGGTGGGATATCCCTCGCCCGAAGGCCTGGTCGAGGTGGCGATGCGGACGACGTTTGAGAAATATCCGGACGTGCAGCCGATCGTGACCGGGGCGGACATCATCAAGATGCGGGAATTGGTGCGTCAGGTGCCCGTGGCTTCTCATGTGGAGGATCTGGCCATGCGGCTGGCGCGTGCGACACAGCCGCAAAGCGAGCATGCGACCGCGACGACCCGCAAATACATCGAGGCGGGGACAGGTCCGCGTGGTTTGCTGGCCATTCTGCATTCCGCCAAGGCGCGGGCGCTGACCCGCGGGAACTTTTACGTGGCGGCCGAGGATGTTCGCGCGGTTGCCCTGCAGGCCCTTCGGCATCGCATCCAACCCAACCTCCAGGCGGAAGCCGAGGGCATCAAGGCGGATGAGATTCTCCGGCAGATTCTCGAGGAAGTGAAAGAGACCACGAAATGACACCACAGGAATTCCGAGCCAATTTCGATGCCTTGACCACCGAGATGTCGCGCGTGGTCGTCGGCTATCAGCAGGTGCTGGCCGATCTGCTCATGGGCGTCTTCGCCGGCGGCAACATCCTGCTGGAAGCCCCGCCGGGGCTGGGCAAGACGCTGATCGGCAAAGCGCTGGCAGCCGCCCTGGGGATGAAACAGACGCGCATCCAGTTTACGCCCGACCTGATGCCGGCCGACATTGTCGGCACCAACATCATCGTTGAGGATGAAAGCGGAAAGAAAGAGCTCGTCTTTCAGCCCGGTCCCGTTTTTACGCACGTTCTGCTTGCCGATGAGATCAACCGCGCCACGCCCAAGACGCAGTCGGCCCTGCTGGAGGCGATGCAGGAACATCACGTGACCGTGGCCGGCAAGACCTACACGCTGGAAGAGCCGTTCCTGGTCGTGGCGACGCAGAACCCCGAGGACCTGGAAGGAACGTATCGGCTGCCAGAGGCCCAGGTAGACCGATTTGGCTTTCGCCTGCGGCTCTCGAACCTGGATGATGCCGACTGGATCGAGGTGGTGCGCCGGCGGACGGGAACGACATCGATTCAAATCAAGCCGGTGCTGTCGCGCACGGATGTCGTGGAGATGCAAAGGGCCGTTCGTCAGGTGGGTGTGCCCAGGCCGGTGTGCGCATATGCATCACAATTAGTGTCGGCGACACACGTCAATGGACAGGCGACGCTGGAGGCGGTGCGGAAGTATGTACGGTTGGGGTGCAGTCCGCGTGGCATCCAGGCTTTGATTCTGGGCGCCAAGGTGCGGGCGCTGTGCGATGGACGATCGGAGATTCGCATCGATGACATTCGCTCCGTGGCCGTGCCGGCGCTGGGACACCGTATGCTGCTCAATTTCGAGGGCCAGGCGGACCGGATCGAAACCGACCAGATCGTTCGCGGGATACTCAAAGAGGTAGCGGCGTAAGCGTAGAACGAGTAGTGAGCCATGACCAGGATCGATAGAGCCCTCAATAAGATGCGACGGTTATGGGTGCTTGAGCGCAGCGCGCGTGCGGGCCTGCTCATTGCCGCCATGGGCGTGTTGGGCGTGCTGCTTGTCCTGCTCTTGGGCCGGATGGGTCTCCTTCCCGTGGGAAGTGTTCTGGTTGTCGTTGTATTGGCGGCCCTGGCGATGATCGTACTGGCGGTTGCCACGGCGATGCGCGCGCCGGGGCGAGAGGAACTTGCACGGCTGATGGACCAGCGGGCCGGATCGCGCGACCTGTTTGCATCGGCGCTCGAGTTCGCAGCCCAGCCGCAGCGCTTTGGGTGGCTGGGCGAACTGACCTGTCAGAAGGCGATTGCGGATGCCCAGTCGATTGCGCTGCGTCTGCGGCTTTCGGTTGGGCCGGTGCGACAGTGGGCGAAACTTGGCGCAGTGGCCGGCCTGCTGGTGGCAGGCAATATCGCGGTCATGGCGATAAACGGGGCCAGGTCGGCCGCCCCGCCACCTCGCCCCCGGATCGCGGTAAACACGGAGGCTCCCCCCGCCAGCACGCGTGCAAACGAGCAGACAACTCCAACTCCGGCGGCGCCATCAACGATGGAGGAAATCCCCGTCGCCGCGCCGACGACGCAGGATGCCCAGGCGGTGCAGATCACCAACGAAATGATGCAACAATTCATGGCTCCCATGAATAACCCGGAGGATGTTGATCTGACGGGTGTGACCCCGATCCGCTGGGATGCCGATGAAGTTGCCGGGAACAAACAGAACCTGAAAAACTCGGATGATGAGAAGGTTGATCCAGTCAAGCTGGATGCAGCGCTTCTGAAAGACCTGCAGGCAGCGAAGAAGAGCAAGAAAGAAGGCGGCGAAGGCGAGAAGGGTGGCGTGGATATCGCGGTGATGGGAGAGGCGGGCGGCCTGAAGACAAAGGCCGATGGCGGCAAGAACAAAGAGGGCTCGCTGGCGGATGCGGCATCGAAGGACCCGCGCGGCCAGCCCACACGGATGGGGATCAAGCCGCCGCGCAAGGGGCTTCAGATCCTCTCCTGGGCGAAATGGCCATCACGGCAGCGCGGAGAAGAGCGGCCGATGTCGACCTTGGAATTCCTGGCGGCCCTCGACGGCCTGCGCAAGAAGCCGGCCGGGGCTGAGGTCGCCTTGCCGGCGGTGTCGGCCAAAGCCGAGGATGTGGTTGTCCGGCAGGAATCGGTGCCTGCGGATGCGGCAACGCTGGCAGAATCGTATTTCAGCCAGCTTCGAAAGGCGGATCGATGACGTTCCAAGATCCGTCACTGTTGTGGTTCCTGCTGCTATTGATCGTGCCGCTGGTGCTGTATCTGCTGCCGATGCCGCGCCGGCGTATCGTCGCCAGCGCGCTCTACCTGTGGGAGCGATTCCTGGCGTCGGAGCGATTTGGCCGCACCAGCGAGCGATTGCGGCGGGCGCTGGGGTTTGCACTTTTGGCAGCCATCCTGCTTTGCCTGACACTGGCGGCGGCGGAGCTCACCGTGGGCTCGAGCGAGGTGCGAGCGCCAAAGGTAGTGGTGCTGCTGGATAGCTCTGCCAGCATGAACGCGGTGGTGAACGGCACGAGTAACTTCCAGCGCGCAAACGATGCCGCCGCCACGCTGGCCGCGGGATTGGGTGGCGGGACCCAGGTGGCGGTCGCGGAATCGGCCCAGGGGCTCAAGGTGCTATCGGGGATGTCCTCCGGCGGCCGCGAGGGCGCGCGACTGCTGCGCGGACTGGCGCGTTTCGACGGCCCCGCCGACATGGCACTTGCGCTGCAGCGAGCGTTCGAGCTATGGGGTAGCGACGATCAGGTTGAGCTGTACGCGTTCTGCGATGCTCCCCTGCCGGCAAGCCCATGGGGTGGTCGCGCCCATGCCTGGGTCGCCCCGCGTGCGGGGGACAACGTGGGCATTACGGAGTTGACTTCGCGGCGACGGGGCGCCGACATCGAGCTCAATGCAACGATTGCCAACTATGGAACTGCTTCTCGGCAGGTTTCAGGGGCCCTCTTCGTAAACGGTGCATGGCGCAAAGCGATTGGGCCGCTGACGATTCCAGCCGGCGCCTCGGTTCGACAGGCTGTGCAGGTCAACGAGCCAGCCTATGCCGAGGTCGAGATTCGCCTGGAGGATCTGAAAGATGCACTGCCAACCGACGATTCGGCGTGGGTCGTGGTGCCGGCCCTCGACCTGCTGCGCGTGGCGGTGATCTGGCCGGAAGCGGCGGCCACAAGACCGACGACGCCATCGACGCCGGTGGCTCGGCGCAATGACTATGTCTGGGCGGTTTTGTCCGCGCTCAAACAAGAGGGCCTGATCGGCGAGATCATCGAAGGCGAGAATGGCAGTGAAAACGCGGCCGCGCGGATCTATGTGAACCATTCGCCGACGGCGTGGCCGGCTTCGGGCGGCGTGATCATTCTGCACCCGCTGCGCAGCGGCGCCCTGAGCGTAAAAGGTCTACATCCGGAGGCAGTGACCGTGGATCAGCAGGCAGCCGATCCGCTGCTGGCGGATGTGGATCTGCGCGGACTGCAGGCACAGGGCATCGTGCTGGCGGAGATGCCGGCCTGGGCGCGGCCGCTGGCATGGGCTGAAGCGATGCCAGTGATCTGGGCAGGTACGCCACCGCAGTCCAAAGCAAACGTGCTGTTTGTTGGCCTGCCGGTGTTACCCGCGGGATCGCGCCTGCCGCTGGTGACGGGGTTTCCTGTCCTGATGCATAACGCCCTTGCGTCCATGCTGCCGATGCCGCAGATCGCGCGGCCCGGGGAGCAAGTCGATGGCCTGACATCGCGACGGGCCGGCATGGTGAGCGGGAAACCCGCCCGCGCGTTCAGCACGCTCTCGGCCGCCGAATCGGATCTTCGCCGTCCTGACGGTATCGAAAGCGCGCCTTCGCGGTCGCGCCGATCGCTGGCCGGGACGCTGGTTATGATCTCGCTGGCGCTGTTGTGCGTGGAGTGGGGACTGTTTCACAAGCGATTGACGGAGTGATGCGGAATGGCGTTTTCGGCGACACCAACCAACCTGACGCTGGCGGGCCTGATCCTGGCCTGCGGCATCTACTCCATGTGGATGGTGTTCCGCACGCACCTGCCTTGGCGGCGGTGGCGCCTGGCGGCTATGGCGATCGTGCGCGTGCTGCTTCTGGGGGCGCTGGCGGCCTGGGCTCTGGACGTGACGGTGGGACTGCCCGGTTTTGGACGTTCCGCAGAAGTAGTCGTTCTCGTGGATCGATCCACTTCGATTTCCGCCCAAGGCCAAGCGATGGCGGACCAGTGGATCGCTCATGCCCGTTCGAGCCTGGGAGAGGGCCGCGTCACGGTGATCGAGACCGGGCGGCAGCATCGCGGTTCCACCCCCCTGGCAGAGGCATTGTCGGAGGCGACCGCGACGTTTCGGACCAATGGTGAACGCCGACTTGTCATGCTGTCCGATGGTCTGGCGACGACGGCCGATCTTTCCGCCGCTGGGGCGGGCCTCCGCGAGCGGAAGGTTCGCCTGATGGCTCAGCCCATCGACACGCTGGCCGGCGAGTCCCTGATCGCCGATCTGTCTGTTCCCGCGGCGGCGTGGCGGACCGTGCCCGCGCCGGTTGAGATCACGTTGCGCAGCGCAACGGGCGGGCCGAGCACGATCACCATGAGTATTGACGGCAAGGTCGCCGAGCGCCGGGATGTAACGCTGCAACGCGGGCAAAACATCATCGAAATACCCGCCACATTCGCGACCGAGGGTACGCATCTGGTGGACGTACAGGCGACCTTCGGTACCGACATTTACGATTGGGACAACTCCGCCGCCGCGCTGGTCTATGTGCCCCTGGCGCCGCGCGTGGCGCTGCTAAGCGGCAACGCAGCTGCGGCCGCCGGCCTCGAGAACGTACTGCGCGGCCACGGCCTCCAGGTGCGAACGTATGACGCCAAGGGGTTGCCGGATCGCCTCGACTGCGACTGCCTGGTGCTGGATAACATCGCGGCGGAGTCACTGGGCAAACCAAAACTGGACGCCATCGAGAAGTTTGTCGCCAGTGGCGGCGGCATCGTATTCACCGGCGGCCCGAGCGCCTACGCAGCCGGCGGTTATCACGGCAGTTCGCTGGAAGCGGCTTTCCCTGTCCTGCTGGAGCCCAAGAAGGAGCACATTCCTTACGCGCTGATCGTCGTGCTGGACAACTCCTGGTCGATGAACGAGGGCGTGACCTCAAACGTCGGCAAGATCGACCTCGCCAAGGAGATCGCCATCGCGGCCGTGGAAGGCTTGAGCAAAGGAGACTGGCTGGCCCTGGTCTCGTTCGATTCGGACTATCACAACATCATCAATCCCACCAAGGTGGAAGACCTTGAGCCGGCCAAGTACGAGATCTCGCGCATCGGCGCATTCGGCATGACCAACATCCTGGGTGGCCTGCAGGAAACGATGCGTTTCATGCCGCGTATCGATGCTGCCTATAAGCACGTCGTCCTGATCAGCGATGGCAAGGAAACCGAGACCGGCACCGACTATAGCCGCGTGCTCACGCAGCTTGAGACTCAAAAGGTGACGCTATCCGCGATCGCGGTCGGCCCCAACCCCAATGCCAAGCTGATGAACACACTAGCGCATGCCGGCAAGGGCCGCTTCCATCACGCCAAGACGCTGGATGAGATTCCCAGTGCCGTTTTGCGCGAGGCACAGGGAATGGAGGATGACCTGTTGGGGCAGATCCCGCAGCAAGCGCGCAAGGTGCAGGATGACCCGGCTCTGGTTGGTGTCGAGGTGGACAAGCTCCCGCCGCTGCTGGGCTACAACCGGGCGCGGGCTCGCACGCATGCATGGACGCCGCTGGTGATCTCGCCGCGCAACGAGCCGCTGCTGGCGCGGATGCGATACGGCCGCGGGCAATCCCTGGCGTTCCTGTCATCCGCCGGGCCGCGCTGGGCGGGACCGTGGATCGCGCAGCAGCCAGCACAGTATGCCGCGTTCTGGCGACAGGCGGTGCTCTCGGTCCTTCCCCCGCCGCACCAGCAGCTCAAGCCGCAGGTGACCTTCCATGACGGCCGGCCAACCTTCAGTTTTCTAACGGATGCGGCCGATGGGCCGCTCAAAGCGGTCGTGGCTGGCGACACAGTAGCGCCTCCCCTTGAGATCAATGGTGCTCTGCCCGTCGGCGACAGCCGCGCGGTATTGGCCACCCAGAGCGGCAAGAACATCAGCGCTTTTGGATGGAGCCGAACCTATGGCAGGGAGTTCGATGATCCGGCTAAAGGTCTGGCGGCGATGGAGGAACTCTGCCGCGCCACCGGCGGAGTGTTCCGCCCGCAGGAGGATCAGATCGTAGCCCCAGCGCAATCCGGCGGTGCGCTGACACTCGCGCCACCGATGTTCTTGATCATGGCGGCCGTGTTGCTGGCGATTGAACTCGTGCTGCGGCGGTATCCGGTGTTGGGGGGATTGCTTAAAGGAGGAGGAGCCAGGTGAGAACGGCTGGAAAGAATCTCGGATGGTTCACGCGAGTGCTCGCGGTTCTCGCTTTGGCTGCGTCGGCTCAGGCGATGGATGTGACCCAACAGGGGACGAAGCTAATCGTGACAGGCGGAGCATTCCGCTATACCTGGGATTCGCGGCGCGGCGGCGAATTATCGGTCGTCGAACAAAAGGCCTTCAGCCCCAACGGCTGGTGGCTGGCCGGGACGAACCCGCGCCCGCTGCCGCCGTGGCAGCGCGTCAACGGGACATTCGCATTCAAGAGCCTCGATACGATCCCCGCATTGTCCTTTTCCACGCTGCGCGGCGCCTACTTCAGCGGCGACTGGAAGATCGCCTATGCGAATGCCGACCGCGATGCGACATTCAAGATTGTGCGCAAGACGAACGATGAAGTCGTCTTTGAAACCAACTCCAATCCGCGCATCCTCGAGAACCGCCGCGAGCCCATACCCTGGAAAGTACGTCAAACGGTTCACGTATTCGACTCCGGCGTGATCTTGACTGATCTGGAGATTTCACTGCCCCAAGGCGAGGTGTACGAGCTCGACTGGGCCCAGATGGGCATGTTCCTCGACGACTCACTGCTCAAAGAGCCCCATCCCGATCGTCAATCGCAAATCGTCTACGGCACGCGCATCCCTGGCGAGGAGAAGCCGTACACGAACAGCTACATGCCGATGATCGACGGTCAGGAGCACCTGCCGCTGGACGTCGACATTGATGTGGAGAAGGACAAACCCATCATCACCAAGAAACCCATGCTCTACGGCTGGGCGGCCTACGACATGATGCACGTCAAGGGCGGGGCGATGAACGCCTGTGCCGAAGCGGCCCTGGAAGAAGCCCGCAGCCTGACCGGCACGAAAGAGGACTTTGGCTCGCGCGTGCTCAGTCGCAAGCAGTCCAACCTCTCGCCGACCCCGACCGAAGAGGGTTCGCTGCGTCCGAACCCGTGCTTTGAGGTCGGATGGAACCTGTTTGACGGGAAGACGGTCGGGCTGAATGAGCCCATGGTTTACCGCAACCGCCTGGCGATGGCATTTGGCATGCGCAAGCGGACCAACAGCCTCGCATCGCCAACCGATCAGCGAAATGTCCTGCTGGGCGCACGGGTTTACTATGCGAAGGATGCGCTGCCGGATGAATCCGATGTGAAAACCATGGCCGCCGATGGGTGCGACACGCTTCTCCTTGGCCCGGCCTGGCGGACGGATCGCGCTGCGACCGCAGCAGTGGTCAAAGCCGCTCATGATGCGGGCCTCCGTGTCGGCGGAACAGTGGACATCGCACAGATCACGGAACTGGCCGCCGATGGCAAGTGGTTCACGGACGTATTCCAGAAAGACCGCGATGGCGTCGTGCTGACCAATGCCGACTTCCTCGCCGATGCCTTGCCGCAGGGCGACGCGGATGTCATGGGCGAGAAGGTCTCGTTCAAGCGCGATGGCGAGTATCGCGTCAACGCTGCCTCCTTCGCGCTCTGCATGCGGGCGATTCGCCAGACGATCGGTGCAGGCGGCTTTATGATCGGCGTCGCTCCCAAGGGTGCGGCCAATCTGCTGAGCCTCGCCGAGTGCGACCTCCAGATCACCGACGATACCCAGTCATTCATCTACGACAGCCCCGCCAACCGCATGAGCCGACGCATTCGCAGCGCGGCTGGTTTTGGCCTGATAACGCCCAACGTGTCGGAGAACCTGGCCGCCATGGCGGCCGAATTCGGCGACACCCCGATCGTCCTCTGGCCAGCGAAAGATGCGGGCCACAAGCCGCTGTGGCAGATCTTCGCCAAGCTTGGCAAGGATGTAACGGCCGGCGGTGACCTGCTCCCTGGCGAAAAAGCGTTCACGACCAGCAACGCCGATATCCACGGGACGCTCTTTGAGCGCCCGGACGGCACCGCAGCTCTGCTGTTGGCCGCCGAGAAACCAGGTAGCGCCACGATCTCATTTATCCGGCCGGGAGCAACTGTCAGCAGCGCAACCATGAACGGCAACGCCTTCGACACCGGCCCGTTAAACGCCTGGCAGGTCAAGACATTCGATGTGACGTTCGCAAAGGAGTCCCGGAAATGAGGCACTGCCTGAATCTGGTCCTTATTCTGCTGGCCTTCTGCTCGACGGCGTCCGCTCAGTATCAGACGCTCGACTTCAATGTCACCAAGCCTGACCCGGCTTTGTACACCACCGACATCCCCGCCTCCGCATTTACGCCCGAGGGTCTGAAGCTCGAGATGAAGAAAGGCGTGACCTACACGTTGATGAGCAAGGACCTCTACTCCAGCGAATACTGCTTCGACCTGCAGTTCGACGTCCCGCAGCGCGGCCAGAGTGGCCGTTTCTACATCGACACCGTCCTCGAAAACACACAAATGAAGCGCAAGGCCGTCGGTTCTTACGCCAGCCGCGGGCCGCAGGCTCAGGATGGCGGCGTCCTCCGCTACTACAAAGATGGAAAGCCGCAGACCCTTAAGTGGGGCGACGGTCTCACCGACGCCAGCCAAATTCACGGCGTCGATGGCCGCCGTCAGCACATCGAGTGGATCCGCATGAACAAGGTCGGGCGGCGCATCTTCTGCCTCTTCAAGGTCAAAGAGGACCAGTATGGCTGGGCGGGCGTTTCCAGTTACCCCCGGCCGACTTTCTTCCAGGAAGACTGCGATGCCTATCAGGTCGGCTTCACCATCCGCTGCGACGATGATTTCGCTGGCACAGTCCTGATCCGCAAGCTCCAGCTCTCCGGCCCGGCGGTCAAGCCGCGCGATAAAACCAACCACACGTTCCTGTTCGACTTCGGCCCGATCAATCAGGAACTGGAAGATGATTTTACCCCGATCAGCGAACTGACCATGTACGATCCCCAGGCTGGCTACGGCTGGGTCATCCCCGACCCCGACAAGCTCTGGCGGAGCGTTGACGGCGAAGTCCCACAGGCCACCGACAAGATGATCGCCGACAACCACCTGGCGCCGCTGCCCACAGATGTGGAAGGGTGGTACATAAGCTGGTTGCGCCAGGCTTACTGGTGCGAACTGAACGACCGTCGTCTTTTTTCCTCGGCGAGCATGGGCGGCGACTGGATCGAGTTCTTCAAGCAGTGGCTCGACCTCAAGACACCGCTGGAACGCGATTACGTGGGACTCTCCAAACCACACCAGTTTTCCCGCGACCACATGGCGCGGCGCGATATCGATGAGCGCCGAGCTTCGCAGTACATCGACGATGATTGCGATGGCGAGTTCCGCGTTGACCTGCCCAACGGCCAGTACAACCTGATCCTGGGCGTCGGCTGGAGCGGCGACTGGATGAGCTCCGGCGAATACGCAGGCTTCAATGTCGATATCAACGGCCGCGTGCGCAAGAAAGGCCTGACCGGCAACTGGCGGCGCGTCACACAGCAGCCGATCCGCAACGTCGAAGTGAACGACGGCAAGATGGACATCCGTTTCTTCGCCGACGTCCGCAAGACAATGAACAACTACCGCACCGCCGACACCGGCGTCGGCTGGCACATCAATTACATCGTCATCCTCCCCGCCGAAGAGCGCGAGCTGATGAACGAGTGGGAGTGGAAGATCATCAAGAAGCGCGGCGAGAAGATCCGCAAGGTCACCTTCGTCGAAGGCGAAGCGCCGCAGCTTCACAATGAGAACGGTTTCATCAGCCTCAACGGCAAGCCCTTCCACTTCGTGAAGATCATGGGGAACTTTCACCCCGGCGCCAGTGATTATTATCCGTACTATCAGCTGGGCACGCTGCTCCAGGGCGACTCGGCCATCTCCGGCAGCCAGCATTTCTTCAAGCCCGACTGGGAGAAACTGTCCTACTCGGATGACTACCCGTGGGACCTGATCGACCGCCTCAACGTCACCTATAGCTGGGACCTCCTGTCCGATCTGCACGGCAACAGCATCCTCTCCTTCGTCCCGCACCAGGTCAGCGGCGAAGGCACGCCGACCATGGACAGCCGCGGCCGCATCAATCGCTACAACGTCCAGCCGCCGCTGAACTCGGCCCTCGGCCACGAGATCCAGAAGGAAGCCTTCACCATGCTGGCCAATCAGATCGGCGTGCATCCGGGATGGGCCGGCCACTTCCTCTATGAAGAACTCTGGCATCCCGACGAGGCGGGCTACGACGATCAATCCCTGCTCCAATACTGGGGCTGGCTGCAGCGCAAGTACCAGACGATTGAGGCTCTCAACACCGATTGGGGCACCAAGTACGCCGGCTTTGACGAGATCACTCCCCCGCCGCCGGGCCAAAAGGAGTTTTACGAGTACACCCCGCAGTGGGTGAACTTCCGCACCTTCCGCGGCTGGGCGCAGGTGCAGATGATCAAGACGGCAATGGAACTCGTGCATAAGCTCGAACCTCAGCATATATCGCTGGGCGCCAAGGGCGATTACGGGACGCAGACCTGGTACCCGGCCGAGTTTCTCGACATGTTCGGCTGGTACAGCCCCTATCTCGCGTCCAGCGTTTCACGCTTCTTCGGCAATACTCCCGTTTGCGGCATGTACATGTTCAACTGTGAGCACGCCTACCTCGACGGCCGGCGCCAGGTCGATCACAAGCCCGGCCCGCGTCAGTACCAGGGCCGCGAGGAGCGCGACATGTACAACCGCATGGTCAGCGCTGCCTTCAAAGGCGCCAAAGGCTTCTGGTCCGAGTGGTATACCAACGGCATGTGCCATGCGTTCCATCGGCCCGGACCGATCCAACGCGATGCCTCGAAATACCGGATCATCCACTGGACCGGCCAGCTCGCATTCTACGAACCCGAGGCGTTCACCGGCCCGCCGGTGCAACTTGAGCGGGCGGCCACTCAGGCTTCGGCGGCCAACCAGATGTTCCAGCGGCTTGCCCCACTCTGGCTCCCCGCCAAGCCGCCGCAGCCCAAGGTTCTCTTGGCTATCAACGAGACCAGCAACTTCCTCTCCTTCTTCGGTGATCGGCCGTATGCCGACCTGGAAGATGTCTCCCTGCGCGTGCTGAAATCCGCCAACCTGCCCGTCGATGTGCTGCATCTGCCGTACGTCAAAGATCTGTCTCCTTACAAACTGATCGTCATGGCTGAGACGACAGCCGCTGTCTCGAAGGCCGAGGTCGAGCGCCTCAAGCAGTTCGTCGCCAACGGTGGCAAGCTCATCATCATCAATGGTGGCGGTTTCTCTGATTCGGATCACCCGCGCCGATACACCGGCAACGAAAACAAGGATGAAGTCTTCCCGCTCGAAGCCTTTGCCGACGCGGGTGGCTACGACCTGATCGCCGGCAACCGCTGGCACATGGACATGGGCAAGATGGATGTCCGCTGGCTCAAGACCGATGTCGCCCCCGAATTCGCCGACAACCAGCCGCTGGGCGCATGGAACACCGAGCACTATCTCAAAGCTCGTCCCGGCTCGACGGTATTCCTTAAGGGGACGCTGGAAAAGGGAGGCAAGGAAGTCGATATCGGCATCCTCAGCAAGGATCGCAACATCGTCGCTATCCGTATGCCCTCCAAGACGGCCTCCGATGACCTGATCCACCCGATCGCACGATTCTTCCGCAAGCTGACCGACTCGTGGAACATCGACGACCGCGTCGTCATGGATGGTGTGGATGATGCGTGGGATTCCTACGCGGGATATCTCCAGGGCGATGGCTATACACTGGCGACCGTCTGCAATGACAACGAGACGAATCGCCTCAAAACTGCCCTGAAGCTTCGCATGCTCGCGCCCGGCCAGTACACGATCACCGATGTGACGGGTCTCAAGCCCGAACTCTCACGCAAAGCCGACGGCGGCCTCACGATCAAGCCCGATCCGCAGGCCTCCGTGATGAAAGTGCTGGCGACTCTCTCCAACGAGCAGCTTGCCAAAGATGGCATCGCCTGCGATGTCGCGCCGCGCGAAGCCCGCATTCTCCTGATTCGCCCGGCCAACGAGAACACCTGGGTCTCGGTCTACAAACCGACGCTGACATGGCTCGTGCACAAACCCCTGACGATCGCCTACGGCACCAGCCCGGCCGACAAGAACGGTGCGGAATCCCTCCGCGTTGCCCTGGAGAAAGTCGGCGTCAAGGTCGAGGTGACCCCAGTGACATCCGTCAAGGTTCGCCACGAGCGTCGCGAGGTGCGGATCAATCCTGAGTACGATGACCGCAAGCCCAATGAGAACACCTCCAAGTGGTATCTCCTGGACACCTTCGAGAACGATCTTGTTGATGGCGACCGCAATGTGATCGCCGTCGGTTCGGCCCAGACCAACTCGCTGGTGGACCTCTGGGGCAAACCCGGCACATTCAGCTACGACAAGTCGGCCGAGAAGATCACCGCTGAGTACCCCGGCAAAGGCCGCGGCGTGATCGGCATCGTCGAAGGCATCAACTCGGCCGTCTACGACCCGCAGAGCCAATGCCGCGACGGGTTAATCGTCGGCGGCTCCGACGACGCCGGCACAACGGCGGCGGTGAACAAACTGGTGGATCTGGTCGCCCAATACTGCAAGAACCCGCCGCCCATCGCCGTCCCACCCCCCGGTCCCGCCGAGCGAGCCAAAGCCGAAGCCGCCGCCGCGGGTGCGGCCACCGCCCCGGCGCAGTAAGTGACCCGATTCCTGCGGAGTCGGGAATCTGGAGTGTGGCGAATCCCACCACGTACCTCGTGGCGGAAGCCAAGTCCACCGAACCGCCCGGCGCCAGCCGGCGGATCTTAACTGCCCTTCAAACGAGGTGGTATATATTTGTATTGCACGCGGTTAAATTACGACGTAAAATAACCACATGCTTTCGAGACTCTTGGCACAGCGGCTGAGCCAAATCAACCGAAGCGTACTCTTGCTTGGTCCGCGGCAGACCGGCAAGACGACGCTGGCGCTGTCGCTGTCGCCTGCGTTGGTCATCAACCTGATGCATGAGCCGACGTTTCTGGCCTTCGCATCTTCGCCGCAGGAGCTTGAGCATCGCCTGAGGGCATTGCCCGAAGGGCCGACGCTGATCTTTCTTGATGAAGTGCAGCGCCTTCCATCGCTGCTGAACACGGTGCAAACGATCCTTGATCAGCACTCTGGATTTCGGTTCATCTTGACCGGGTCGAGTGCACGCAAGCTGCGCCGGGGAGGAGCGAATCTGCTTCCCGGACGAGTGATCTCGCTGCAGCTTGGGCCGCTGGTTGCTCGCGAGCTTGGCTACAAGATGGATGCCATGCAGGCGATGTCCAGCGGAACGTTGCCGGGAATATGGACCGAGCCTGAACGCTCGATGCGGGAGCAGTTGCTCGCATCCTATGCGGCCACCTACCTTAAGGAGGAGGTCCAGGCCGAAGCACTAACCCGAAACCTGGAGGGCTTTGCGCGGTTTCTGTTCGTCGCAGCTCAGTGGTCGGGGATGTACCTCGATCTGTCGAAGATGGCCTCGTTGAGCCGGGTTCCGCGGCAAACGGCAGTGCGCTTCTTCGAGATCCTGGAGGATTGTCTGATTGTGTTCCGGGTCGAGCCATTTGCGAAGAGCATCACTCGCAGGCTCACGCAGCATCCGCGCTTCTACTTCTTCGATAGCGGTGTGCTTAACGGTCTGCTGGGCAATTTCACTGTTTCGTCCGATCGCATCGGCCGCCTCTTCGAGCACATGATCGCATCGCAGCTCTACTACAGCGCATTGGCGGCCGGGCGGAATCTCGGGATCAGGTCATATCGAACAGAGCAAGGCGCGGAGGTCGACTTTATCCTGGAATTAGACGGCGAGGTGATCGCTCTGGAACTGAAGGCTTCGGACAACGTGGGGGTTTCGGACCTGAAGGGTTTGGAGCGATTTGCGGAGTACTACCCTCACAGTCACCGCGCGCAGATCTGGCATCTGGGGAAAGATCCCAAACGGATCGGCGATACGGATGTCCTCCCGTGGCAGCAAGGTTTGGAACGGCTGGGCCTGTAAAGCTGCCCCCAAGCCTTGACGCGGGTCCTGCCGGTCGTAAGGTGCATCCTCGCTAAGGGCATAGCCCACGGAGAGACGATGGCGCAGCGGGTGGTTGATCACGATACCTACGTTCATACGGTTCTGGCGGCGTGCTGCGCGGATCTCGAGAGCGTGCCGGAGAAGATCGTGGCTCGGGCGGGGGTCGCATGACCGGATTGGCAGGACCAGCGCGAGAGGTGTACTGCCCGAATTGCAGCTACGACCTGCGCGGGCAGGCGGGGGCTTCTTTAATCCGCTGTCCCGAGTGCGGGAAACAGTATGACGCGGCGGAATTGTCGGCGACGCGAGTTCCCTGGATTCAACGGAAACATATCGGCCGGGTTCGTGCGGTCACAGGCACGATTCGGCTTGTCACGTTTCATACGGATGTTTTGGCCTGCACGGCGAACGATGACGATCGCGCGGCCGCGACGTTTCGGTGGCTTTGCACGGCGGGGCTTTGGGCGATCACTTCGCTGGGGTATCTGGACACGCCATCAAGTTGCTGGATGTGGCCAGTGACGTACTTTGGTGGCAGGATGCCGAGTAACTCGGTCGTAGCGCAGTGGGTATACCCGTGGTCTGTCGCTATGGGGCATTGGTGGCTGGTGTTGCCTGTACTATTGGGATTCTGGCGGTCGCTGGACCTGCTGCCGGCCCGCATGGTGGGCTTCGCTCGTTTCTCGCAGGAGCGCCGGATGACGCTTCTGCGGGCATTGCAGTACCTCGTCGCGAGCATCATTGGCGGCGCGATGGCGGGCATAGTTGTCGCGGCAGTGCTTCTGCTGTGGTACGCGATTACGATTCGATCGGTGAACGTGCTGTCGGCCGCAGGGGTACTCTTTGCAGTGTGCGTGCCGGCCACGGCAGCGTTCATGTGGCAATGGGCAGTCGTGCGGTTCTTTCTGCACGCTCGGGCGACTGCCGAACGCGACGGATGGCTGCCACTTGCGGCCTGGCCGCTTGCGCTTGTAGTGGTTACCGCGGCGTGGCTGGTGCTATTGCCCTGGTGCCTGGGCCTGAGCTGGCTTGCCATTGTCAACTGGCTGGCTTGATGGCGCCCGCCAGATAGAGGCGTCGATCAGGACCGGACCTGTCTTGGGGATGGAATTGGGCAGTTTCATTGCGTTGCCGGAAATATGTTGCCACACGAGGGCAGGATTGGGCGATGGTTCACCGGGCATGCAGAGGATCGGCCGAGTACCATCGGCGTCCAGGTGATACATCAGCGCGGCTTGAGGTACTCGGGGGTCTGTGGGCATTTCGACCAGGTATCCAGGAACCAGATCGGAAAGCTGCGCGGGGTAGACGCCGTGCTCGTGGCGGTAGAGTTGCACTGCAATCATGGCTGCCGCCATGCGGCGGCGAAGATATAAACATGCAACGTCACCCCCGGGGGAGACGAACTGCGGGATGATGCTGAATGGTGATTCCGGAGGAGGGGAGATCGGAGCGGGTGCGCGCAATCGTTCGATGTCGTCCGCCGCCCTTTCCAGAATAACGGCGCCTCGCCAGCGATCGTCGATCATCAACGGTGCAAGAGCAATAGCGCCGATGGCTGATGCGTTGTGGACGTAGATGCCGGTGATGTTCAACCGCTCGCGCCGGAAGCCTTCAGCCACGATCTGGCGAACCTCGCGATCATCTGCCAGTTGCGCGATCAACAATCGAGCTTCCTGTGGGGTAAGCCCCTGATCGCTGAGGCGAATGGCCGGGGCAATTGCTTCGATCGCATTCTGCCCTATTCCCCGCAGGATCAGATCGACGAGCGATCCGATCAGCCACCGGGGCTCGGAGGAGCTCGATCGCGCCATGCGCTCGATATCGCGGCAAAGCTCGACAGCTTCGCGCTCATTGCCGGCGGCGTGTTCCTTCAGGGCGGCCGCGGCTATGGTCCTGGCAAGGACCGAGCGGTTCACGAACTGGGGCAGTGGCGGAAACCCATAGGCATCACGCTGATTGATCTGGTCACGAGGGATATTGAGCGACCGCGAAAGTGTCCGGGCCTTGCGAACGGGATCGAGCGAGTTGGCAGCGCATGCTGCTTTGTAGAGCAGTGCAGCATTCTCCTCGTCAGGCACATCCTCAATCCGAATATCGCTCCAGGAGGCCGGCTTGCCCTTCGCCCGTAGCGAGGCTATCAGCGCATCCATCCGACGATGAGAGGTGTGCCACCACATGGCCCAAACCGCGGCAGTCAGCGTCAGCAAGATCGCTGTAATCGCTGTTCCGCGCAGGAGCCATCGGCATCCTGTCAGCGGTTGGTGGTATCCAAAGCTCATGCTGGAGAGGATTTGAACCAAGCGGAGGGGGAAAAGGAAGAGCACGCTGACTCCCCTGAATCTGCACTCGGCGCCCTCGAGCGTTGTAGTCCAGCGTCCATTCTTGGAATCGGCAAAGCCTTGACGCGGCTCCCGCCTGCCGTAAGGTGCATCCTCGGTTCGGGGCAAAGCCCAAGGAGAGACGATGGCGCAGCGGCTGGTTGATCATGATATCCACGTTCATACGGTTCTGTCGGCGTGTTGCGCTGATCCTGAGAGCGTGCCGGAAAAGATTCTGGCTCGGGCGGCCGAGACGGGATTGAAGACCATCGGCTTTTCCGACCATATGTGGGATAGCGCCGTTCCCGGGGCCAGCGAATGGTACCGGCCGCAGGACTTTGCCCATCTCTGCGAGATCCGCCGGCAATTGCCGAAGGAGACCCATGGCGTGCGCGTGCTGGTTGGGTGCGAGAGCGAGTATGTGGGCGGCGGCCGGGCGGGGATCACGCCGGAGGTCGGCCGGCAGTTGGACTTCGTGCTGCTGCCGATCAGTCACGTGCACATGAAAGGCTTCGTCATCCCGGAAGGCATGCATCGCTCGGAAGATCTGGCGGCCGTTATGGTGCAGCGGTTCAAGGAGGTGCTGGAACTGGGCCTGGCGACGGGCATCGCTCACCCTTTCCTGCCGGTGGGGCATTGCGATCGGGCGGATGAGATCATCTCCTGCATCAGCGACACCGCTTTCATGGACTGCTTTGGTCGAGCTGCGGAACTGGGTGTCTCGATCGAAGTCACTTGCGGTTTCTTCCCCGGCTGTGGCGAGGGCGAGAAGCCGGGGCATCATGACCAGACGTTCCTGCGCATGCTCACGCTGGCGCGGCAGGCTGGCTGCGTGTTCCATTTCGCCAGCGATGCCCACTCGCTGGACCGGATCGGCGATGTTTTCTGCCTGGAGCCATACGCACAACAGGCGGGCATTACGCGCCAGGATATCTGCCCGCTCGTTCGGAACGATTGATCCACTCCGTATCCTGGAGATTCTGATTGCTTTTTGTTTGAATCGTCATCGCAGGTTGATACCATCTTGTTTGAGCCTGTAACGGTAAGGAGGATCTATCGTGGGTTTCGGGCGCGGTTCCTCGGCGCAGCCACGCGGGCGCGTGGTGCTTGCGATCTCTAGTGTCATCGGTATGGCCTTGGGCATCTGGTCCGTTGCTCACTATCTTGGTCCATCCCCGGCCGTTGCGGCATCCACTCGCGGCCAGTACATGTGCGCAGAGACAGGCAAGCCGTTTACTCTGACCATCACGCCTGGCATGACGCTTCCCGTACGTTCGCCCCATTCCGGAAAGAATACAGGCTATCCCGCCGAATTCTGTTACTGGACCAGCGATGGGAACATCCGCAAAGAGCCCGTTGCCGTGCTCCTGAATTCTTATCTCGGCAAACCCGGTCCCACGTTTTGTCCGGATTGTGCCCGGCTTGTACGGGCTCGCAATCCGCAGCCTGTACCTGGTCATCCGCCACCAACCCGTCAGGAGTATAAACACTTCGAGGAGGAGTGATCGTGCCCCACCATCGCCGTTTGCGTTGTGCGTTCACGCTGATTGAGGTGCTGGTTGTCATCGGCATCATCTCGATGCTGATGTCGATCCTGCTGCCCGTGCTGTCCAAAGCTCGCGCTGCGGCATCAAATGTGAAGTGTCTGGCCAACCTTCGCAACATCGGCCAGGCAATGCTGCTTTACGCCAGCGACAACCGCGATGCGATCATCGGGTCGGCCAATACCACCGGCCGCAGGCTATGGTCAACCGATGCCGCTGGCGACTTTGTCGGCGACCTGTACAGCCCTACCAACCTGCCGCCAGGCAGCCCGATCGAGTTGTATGACTGGATGGGGCCGGCCGCCCGCACTCTGGGGATTGATCTGCCAGACACGACCGACGGCAATGTCCTGCTGCGCCGCTACCGCGAGATCCCTGACTTCGAATGTCCGGACGCCCAGGGGATTCTTGCCTCCACTTACGCAGGCACCATCGATGCCGGGCAGATGCTCAGCTACAACACCGCGGCCGCCTTCATGCTGCTGCCCTATAACCGTCAGGGATCCGGCTTCACAGGCAAGGTTAAAGCCAATGACTACTCAACCGGCTACTGGGTGCTTCCACTCGGCTACTTCCCCAAGATCAACCGCGTGGGCAACACCAGCGAGAAGATCTTCTGTGCCGACGGCGCCAAGTATTCAACCTGTTATGACCCCAACGTTCCCAGCGTGTCATACCAATACGTCGACAACAACCATCAGATGAACAACTTCGCGGACTACGGCGCCTTTTTCGGAAACACCAAGAGCTATTGTCGCTTCGCCGCCAATGGCGGCACGAGCCTGCAGGATGCGCGGATCTTCTCCTATCGCCATGGGACGCGCACCCCTGGCGGGGGGGCCGGCGCATATCGCCTCAATGCCGTTTTCTTTGATGGCCACGCTGAAAGCCTGGACGACAAACAAGCCTCGAACCCCGACCTCTGGCTCCCCAGAGGCACAACGCTCGCCGATCCGTCCGACAACATCCAACTCACCACCAGACCATTCTTCTGGCAGGATGTACAGGCCTGGTATCACCCCGGCGGAGGACCGTACACCGCGCCATAGGCATTACCACGCGTTATCAGGCGAGATCATCGGGGACTTGCGCCCCCACTACGAACCGCGGCTATTTCAGGTACTGCTTGATTGCGTTGCTGACGGTCACGACTTCCTGTTCGGTCAGCGCTGCGAACATCGGCAATGACAGGATGCGCTTGCAGTAGTCTTCGGTCTTCGGCAGACGCGGGATGTCGTTGTAACGCTTGGTGATGGCCGGCTGTTGATGGTTGGGCACGGGGTAGTGCACACCCGTCTGGATCCCCTGCTCCTTCAGGCACTTGGCCAGGCCCTCGCGCTTCTCGTGGCTGTCGAGGCGAGTGACGAACATGTGGTAGACGCTATAGGTCTCGTCGCCCTTGTCTTCTGGGGGCATCGTGATGCCTTTGACGCCGGCGAGTTCACGGCGATACCAGTCGGCGGCGCGGCGGCGGCCGACGTTCAGTTCATCGAGCATCTTGAGCTGTTCGCGGCCGACGGCCGCCTGAATCTCGTTGAAGCGGAGGTTGTAGCCGACCTCTTCATGGAAGTACTTGCCACCTTCGCGGCGACCGTGGTTTTGCAGCATCTGAATCGTCTCGACGGCCTTGGGGTCATCGGTCGCAACCGCGCCGCCGTCGCCGTAGACGGTCAGGTTCTTGGAGGGATAAAAGCTGAAGGCGGCCATCCGGGCGATGCCGCCGGCCTTCTTGCCCTTCCACTTGGCGCCATGGCACTGGGCACAGTCCTCGATGATCCAGAGGCCGTGGTCGGCCGCCAGTTTCATCATCGCATCCATATTGGCCGGCCGGCCGTAGAGATGGACCGGCAGAATGCCGACGGTGCGGTTGGTGATCTTCTTCTTCGCATCCTCGGGATCGATGGTATAGGTGTCATCGATGTCGCAGAAGATGGGCTTGGCGCCGACATGGATCATCGGTTCGATGGATGGGAACGCCGTCAGGGAAGGCACGAGGATCTCATCGCCGGCCTTGAGGTTCTGCGCCAGGTGCAGCAGGTGTACGGCGGCCGTCCACGAATTGGAGAGCACCATGTGCTTCACGCCCATGTACTTCGCCAGTTCATCGGCAAAGGCCTTGCACTCAGGTCCAAGGATGTAGTTGCCGGTCTTGACGACTTCGAGGATGCGACGATCAATTGTCTCGCTCTGGTAGACGCGAGAAAGGGGAATCTTGCTAGCCACGCTGTTTTCTCCGTATTCTTAGGAGCCAGAACCCGGCTCCAATGGGGGTCGAAGATTACTTGTGGACGGGTAAGTGGTCAATAACGGATGAGGTGAACATAGTAATCCTTGATCTGCTTGAGATTCATGACGATCAGCACGGCGGTAGGGTAAATCAGGGCGGCGACAAGCCAGATGGCGGCCGTGGCCACGACAAGGACAAGGGCTTGGGCGCCGCTAAACCATGCTGAGGCGCCGGGGCCGATTGCTGTCGGAGTTGGCGGCGGCATTTTTGCCATGATGCCGCTTTGTATGGAGTAGGTGAACCACGCCTCACCCAGAGCGGCCGGGATGGCCACGACGAACTTCAGGATGGCATAGCGGAGATGGTGCTTTCGGCCGCTTACACGGTTGCGCAGCACCATCGTGCCGCACACGATGAGGTAGATGGCTAATGTGAAGCTCGCGACTCCGAGAACCGCATTGAGGATGAGCGGCGCGGCCGGAAGACCGGCCAATGGATTGCCCGGTCCTGTCGTTGGCACGGTTAGGACGGCCGAAGTCATCAGCGCCATGACCACAAACGCGATCGACTGAAACACGCCGCAGAGGTTTAAGAGCGTGCTCAGACAACCAAAGACGATGCTCAGCACGCCCAGCGCAGTCAGGATGCCCGGGCGCTCGGGACCGGCCTGGGCATAGGACAGCACCGGTGGCTGAGCCGGAGGAATGGCTTGCGGATCCGGCGGTGGCAATGGCTGCTGATCTGACATCCGTGCCTCCTTCTGCATGTCAGTTTACCGCGGCACACCAACCACAGCTACGCAACCCACTGGCCAAGAGGGGACCCGTCATGCACGAGCGGGGGTTCAAGCACCCACGCGCGACACGTGGGCTACTTAGCAGCAGCTCGCAGATCGAACACCGTGATCTCCGGGCGGCACCAGTGCTGGTGGCGCTGGCCGTAGGAAAGGCCGCGGTTTACGTACAGGTGCCGGCCGTTGATCGTGTACAAGCCATGCGTGAATCGGCGATAGCTGCCGGGGAAGAGCCGCTTGCCTACCGGGCCTTGGGCCATCTGCCGGCCATGGGTATGACCTGTCAGCATCCACTGCCATGGGTAATGGAGGAGCTGCAGGCACATGGCGGGATTGTGAACAAGACAAACCACCGGATCCAGGGCATCGACCGAGGCAAACGCCTCATCTGGCCGCATACGGCCGGACCATTCATCATCGAGGCCGACGAAGCTCAGGCCCTTCCCGTCAGTGCCGCGCATCCGCCAGGACTGGTTGCGGAGAAGCTGGATGTCGTGCTCGACGAGCACGGACTGGAGATGCGCCACGCGCCGGCCGCCGCGATCGGCCATGGCCTTGCCATTCAGCCCGTAGTCGTGGTTGCCCAGGATGCACAGCACGCCATGGCTGGTCTTGAGCCGGGCAAGCATATGGGCAAGCTGGTGCGCATAGCGCCGGCCGCCCATGAACAGGTCGCCGGTGACAACGACCACTGCGGGCTGCAGCTCGTTGATCCAGTCCATGAACTGCCAGAGATAGCTGGCACGCACCATCGGCGAGCAATGCAGATCGGAGATCTGGATGATCCGCCGACCCTCGAGGCCGGCCGGCAGCCCGCGGATCGCCATCGGGTAATGCGCGAAATCCACCCAGCTCTTGTGGACGGGAAGCACATGCATGCCGGTGAGGCCGACATTCCCCATCGCCTGCCAGATGGCTTTACGCCAGACGTGCTGGCGCGGCCAGCGCGCATCGCGCATATAACGAACCAATGATCTCATACTCTCTCAATAGATAATATGCGGGCTGCGCGCTATGTCGCGGTGGTTCCCCACTGTCCCTTCAGGTGTGCGATGACGGACTGGACATCCGGCGCCACCAGGTAATCCATCCGGAGCTTGGGCTTGGCAAAGTTTCCCTGGATCATCTTCTCGAAGAACTCGACCAGCGGCGAAAAGAAGCCGGCCACATTGTAGAGGATCACCGGTTTGGCGTGGTATTTGAGGATTCGCCCCACCACGATCTCGGAGAGTTCCTCCAGAGTTCCAAAGCCGCCGGGCATAGCGACGAATGCATCGCCCAGTTCTTCCATCTTTGCCTTGCGCGAACGCATGTCGGGAGTCACGATCAGCTCATGGCAGGCATGATCGGTGAAGCCCTTGTCCACAAAAAGCTGAGGCGTGACGCCGATCACGCAGCCCCCAGCCGAGCGGCAGCCATCGGCGAGTGCTCCCATGGCGCCGAGGTTGTTCCCACCATAGACAAGCTGCCAGCCCTCGCCCGCGATCGCAGCGCCCAATTCGGCGGCGGCCCGCAGATAGAGCGGATCAATATCGCCGCTGGAGGAGCAGAAGACGGTGACACGGCGCGGGGTCATGGCTGGCGGATATAGCCTTTCTGGCGGAAGAAGGTCAGGGCCTGCTCAACAGTGTTGAAGACGCGTGTTGCCGTCTGGGTCACGAAGGGCGAAGGCATGGCGCGGCAGGCCCAGATCACGTAGACCTCTTTAGCGCCCTCGAAGGCGTGCTGAAGCTCGCGCTCGACGCCGGAGGAGACGGCCGGCTTCTCGTTGGCCAGTTCCGGGACATAGCTGATGATGATGTCCGACTGATCGATCATCTTAAAATCGCGGGCGTAGATCTGGCCCATGATGTCGCCGGCAATGGCCGCCACATCTGCGGATTTGATTGTCAGCGGGCCTTCGGTGGTCTCGATGTTGAGTTGCTGATGCCCCTGGGCCAGTGCGTCCAGGGCGCGGGTATGCAGCGAGAATTCATCCACGTCGGCCGGGTCAAAGCAGGTGAAGTTCTCCATCATTCGCTGCTTGAAGGCGTCGATTTCCGCGAGCGTCTGCGGCAGGTTCATCACGTGGCTCATCGGAAAAGAGAGGTAGGCCTTCTTCATTTCCGGCCGGAACATCAGGCGGAAGAGCGTTTGAGCGGTGGCCAGGCCCCGGCCGCGGCCGATCATGTAGAACCGGCCATAGCCGCGAAGGATGTTGGCGAGGATCTCGGTGGCCAGCAGTTCTTCTTCGCGCCAGACCATGACATCCTTGAGCGTGTGCGAGACATCATGGTCGCGGAGCATGCGGTGGTGCACATTCTCGGCGTTGTCCAGCAGCGTGGCATAGAGATCGGCGTTGAACGCCTTCACATGATCGAAATCGAACGCGGCGAACAGACCATGCCGCCAGCGGAAGGTGGCATGGGTGTTGACGATGACGTGCTCGTGCTTCTCGGCGAAGCGGAGGATCTCTTTGAACACCGATCGCCGAAGCGTATTCAGGCGGGTGATGGGCAGGTTGAGGATGCGGCCAGGGGGGACATCGGGGGCTTCGGCATACATCATGTCGCCGACGTGGCAGACATGCAGATCGATGCCATCGTTCTGTGCCATCCGCCGCACTGATTCAAGGAATGGCGCTTTCTCGACTCCGACTTGTCCGGTAACGATTGCTCGCATGGGTTAGCCAATAGTACAGGCCCCTTTCGGGAAAAGCTAAAAGGCCAAAAGCAGAAAGACGGAGCAGAGCGATGAAGGTGCTCAGGTTCGCTGCGCAAATGCAAAATGGGGAAGGAACATGCTCAGGTTCGTGTGTGCATTGTGATGTCAGGCGGGCGTGCTACATGTAGCAGGGAGGAGATGATGGGGCGTGGGAACGTAAGCGGTGCGGATACAGTAACTTACAATTCGAGAGGCAATGCGGAGGGGGCGCGTGATTGGGGGGGGTGTAGCATCGGCGGTGGCGCATGTGTTGGGAAACGCTGGTGGCTGCTGGAGTTACAGCAACTCCAGGTGGCTGTTCGCGTGTAGCACGGGTGTAGCAACGTGTCGCTTTTAGTAGCGGAAGTGTAGCAAAGTGTAGTCCCGGCGCAGCCGGGATAGCACGGGCGAAAAGCGCCGCGGCGGCCGCCCGCCACAGCGGGTAAACTGCGCCGCGATGACGCGAAGGAAGATGCTCAGGTTCGGTTTCGCCTTGGCCGAGCGAAATAATGTGGGACATTTTGAGACAATCTGGGACATCGTCCTGATGCGTGAAGAGTGAGCACGCGAGCGGCGCCCAAAATGTATGACATCGAGTGACAAAGTGTGACATCGCTGGCCTTGTGGTGGGGGCGAGGATGGAGACCCACGGTGAGTCCTTGGGCGTCGTGGTGGCACGGGTATTCGGTTGTCAAAGATCGGAGGCGCGCGAAAAAGCACGTCCCCCCATAATAAGGGGGTTGTTGCAAGATTCGATAAGAAGAGATTGAGGTTTTATAAGGGTTTACGAGCGGCGAACAAAATTCGTATTTTGTTTAGGGTACTCTGGCATGCGAATTGCTAACAGAACGGGCCCTGCGGCAAAGTGCGAAGACACCAAGAAGAGTGATCGCCAGCGGCTTGGAGTTCCAAGCCAGGAACGGGCAATGCACGGAGAAGATTGGCCACGAGAAAGCACAGAAGTCACAGAAAACAACGCTGTTCTGATGGATCGGTGGAGATGGGCACTGCCTGCCCCGTCTCGGTGCGTACCGCGTACTCGTCTCGTTCGCCGGAGCGGTTGACGATGTGATCGCCAAATAGTGGAATGTCACGCTTCCCTTTTCATTATCCGTGCCACCCCCGGACCGACTTGATTTCCCCCGGCCGCTCAGGATTCCGTTTTGGCCCCGCGTTGGCGGGCGTGTCTGCCGCCGCAACACCATTGCGATCAGGTACTTGTGCAGCTATGGTAACCAGAACCACCGGGACGTTATCTTGCGCCGCCAGTCAGCTAAACAGGAGGTTATGTCGCCCATGGGAATGCTTTCTCGACTGTTCGGACGCCGTGAGAAGCCTATCAACGTCGTTGCGCCGGTGGACGCGGGGAAGGGGCAATACGTCGTCACCGAGTCGTTTAGGTTGAAGTTCCGTGCGGCGCAGAACGTGCCGACGTCTCTCCGCGACGAGCTGCTGAAAATCTGCTGCAATGACAGCCGCGTTTCGGCGTGCTATCTGCTTGACGTGCTGGAACAGCCATCGGGTAACATCAAATTCTTCGTCGACCTCCGTCTCGATGACCCAGCCGCGCTGCACGAGATCGCCCCGCAGATGCAACAAGTGTTGCACCGGTATCCAGACTTCGCGAAAAGGTTCTTCATTGGAGCCGGCGCCATCGACGGAGTGAACGCAGATCAGGCGGCGTACCGGCGGGCGACATAACCTGCCGCTGGAGCGGATCGCGGCGGCGGCATACTTCAGTGGTGGTCGGACGTTGCACGTGCGGGAGTGACGTGATGCGACATGTTTTTTCTCATATGCCAGAGAGGACTAGGCAACGGCCAGGAATCAGCGCGGTGAGCGGCCGGCCAAGGCGGTGATTCAGGCAGTAATCCGGTCGCTGATTCGGCGGAGAACCGCGGCGGGGTTGGGGCCGTTGGCAGCGCTGGCCGGGGTGCGGCCGGAGACGATCAGCCGGATCGAGTCGGGGAGATACCGGCCTCAGCGGGCGACGATGGAGCGGGCGTTGGCAAGGCGTCGCTCACTGCCCTTCCGACCCTTGTCCATGCAAGGACGAGTGATATATTGCGCCTGAACGTACGTGACAACACTTTCGGTCAGAGATAAGGAAGCGGCTTCACCGGCAGTCCTGCTACGGCTGGGGTCAGCCGTGCCACTGGTGCTGAGCGAAAGCATTGTCACGCACGCCTGAACAGCTCGGGGACGGCAGGACGGCAGCCTTGATTTGAATGGAAGTGCCTGATGAACGATAAGCCAACGCATGTGGCCCAGACGATTGGTCAATCCGCGGCGACTGCGCTAATGGCGGATGTGTCGCGGCGACAGATCATATCCTTGGGCTTGGTGGGAGCCGGAATGGTGCTGGCAGAGCAACTGGGGCTTGGGGCCGACCCGGGCACGCAAACATCGGGCGTTTCTGGCGCCGGACCGCAAACGCGGCCCGCCGGCCAAACGCCCGGGGAGGGGAAGCTGAACTTCACGACCCGCAATTACAAGCACGAGATTCGTTTCGATGATTCACCGCGATCGGTACTGCATTACACCGATGAGGTATGGGACACACTTTGCGGGCGAATCGCGGAACATGATTTCAACGGGCTGGTGCTCTATCCAGACATGCATCCGTTTGAGTTCATTCTCGACTATAAGGGATTCGAGGATGTGGCCAGCAAGCCGGAAGCCCGTCGCACGGCGGTTCGCGAGGGGCTGAACCGCGGCCTGGCGATTGCGCATAAGCACGGGCTCAAGACGTTCATGCAACACTATGTCGGACATTTCACGCCGCAACTGGCGAAGAAATACCACATCCTCAGCGAAGGCCGCCTGGCCAAGGTCGACCATCCTGAAGTCGATCGCTACATGCGCTATTGTTACCCGGCGATCTTCCAGCGGCTTCCGGACCTGGACGGGCTGTATTTCAATTTTGAAAGTTCGCCAAGCGCCTGGCAGCATGTGCTGGACACAGCGATCGTCGAGTTCAACAAGATGCCTACCCCGCCGATCATCGTCTATCGGCTGTGGGATTTCACGACCATCGAGGGGATGCGGCGGTTGTTGGGGGCATACAAGGGGCGGTCGATCCTGGGGCACAAGATCTCCGACACCAACGATACCTATTACCTGCCGGTGGCCGACAGCCGGGTGCGCGAATGGAAGCAGGCGCTGGGCGATGTGGAATGGATGTTCCTCGTTGGTCCGTGCCACAACTGCGCCACGAATATCTCGCAGTTGCTGTGGGGCGATTATGAGTTCGTGCAGACGATGCTGGCGGACGCTCGCGCCAAGGGCGCTGATTCGATCTCGTTCCACACGGTCAACGAATTCTTCAGTGCCGGGTTGAAGGTGTTTCCCGATCGTGAACAGCAGATGGTGAAATGGAATCGCCTGCACCTGCAGGCGGCGGTGGACTACGTGCATGGCGTAAAAAAGACGCCCGAGGAGCGGGCCGCCGTGCTGGTGGAATCGGTCGGCTGCCCGAAGGAAGCAGGCATGGCGCTGCTGCAAACGATCGAAGCGACCAGCAAGCTGGTGCCGCTGTCGTATCAGCAGTTCTGCACCGGTTCATCCGCCGAAGGCTATCTCAACCGCGGCCGATTTTCCCACATCTCCGATCCGTTCTTCTTTTATACGGCGACCGAATTGAATCACCAGGCGCTGAAGCCCGAGTGGAACGTGCGTCGATCGGATTTCCCGTGGCTGGTGAAGCAACTCGATTCGAACGTCACGCCGGACAATGAATATCAGTACATCATCGACTACGTGAATCCGGACAAGCCCAAGGCCAGGTTCAACCCGCGCGAAGTGGCCATGGCGCTAAAGGGCAATGCCGATCGCTCGCTGGAGGCGCTCAAGGAATATCGAACGCTGGCGGGGGCGGCGCTGGCCGATCCGCTTGAGCCCAACGTCACCAGCAATGCGACGACGGCGAACTTTATGCACCACCAGATTTTAGGAGCAATTGGCGCGTATTCGGCGTACTTCGCGCCCAGCCTCCAGGTGATGCAGCAGGGGCTCGGGGAAGGCATCAATGAATTCAAGGCGGCGATCGCGATCGCGAATGACGCCAGTTCGGCCGCGGCTCGCGGTGGCAACAGGCGCGGGATGAACCGCGGGGCTGACCTTGCGTATGACCTGGACCTTTTGAACCGCGCGATCAAGCATCTGAACGAGGATGCATTCCCCTTCGACGCGCTGAAGGATTATGTTGAGTCGCGACGGATATACAGCGACATCCGGCGATGGATTCGCCCAGCGCGAGTCTATGACATCGAGATGATCAAGAAGGCGGATAAGCAGATCGAAGCGGCCGGGGCGCCGGCCGCCCACGCCTTGGCGCGGCTGCAGGGAGCGGAGCATACTGCGCTGGCGGCCAACGTGCGGAGCTGGCTGGATTTCCTGGCGACGCAGCGTGCGGAAACGACGCCGCCAGCGATCGACTGCCCGTCGGCTCCACCTTCGCAGTTCCAGAAGCTGGTTCATAATCACTGTTTCCGCCGCAGCGAGAGCTTCGCGGAGGATTTCCTGGCCTTTTTCGAGCCAATCCCCTGCCGGCCGGAATCGCAACTGAGCTTCCGCGCCTGGCGGGACAAGGACAAGCTGATGATCTGCCTGCGGCAGGAGGGAATCAGCGACAAGGACATCTCGGCAATCTGGGAGAAGAACGCATCGGACACGGGCAGTCTCTCGTTTGTGACACGGCTGTTTGTGGATGCCGAGGGTCAGGGCAATCGCAGCGACATGCTGACCGTCTGGCCCAAGGGCGAGGTGGTCGGCTTCAACCGCCGGCCCAGCGTGGAGGCGTTCACGGAATTTGCCGGCGACGCGACGCATTGGCAGATCACGGTGGGCGTGCCGTTCTCGCTGTTTGGCCGCTCCCCCGTCGCCGGCGACGTCTGGGGATTCAACATCACCTCGAACCCATCGCTGACAAGGAATCGGGAATTCACCTGGGCCGCGCAATACGATGCGGTGAATCCCAAGATCATGGGAAAACTGAATTTTGTTTGATAGAGCCCGACCATGTGCAATCAAAGCCAGAACGCTGCTTCCCGTCCGATACTGATCGTGCCGCCAATGGCTCCGGGAGTGGCCCGGTCGGCGGACTGCCAGGTCGCGGTGAATGGCCGGCCGGTGCCCGTCCATGAGATCTCCGTCAAGGACGGCAAAGCGCCGATGGTCAGCTTTGACTTTTGCGGAACCGCCGCCGTCGAAGTGACATTTACGCACCCGGTTGGCAGTGCCGAAGTCCGCCCGCGATCGTTCGGCATCCCGGTGACGATCCGCGGCAATACCGTTTGCTTTGAGCTGAATGAGCCGCGAAAGGTGGTCGTAGAGATTAATGGCCGGCGCAAGGGCGCTGTGCATTTCTTCGCCAATCCGCCGGAGGTTGACCCGCCCCGCGCCGGCAGCGGCAATGTGAGATACTTCGCCCTCGGCGTTCACGAAGCCGGCATCATCCGCCTGGAGAGCAATACCACTGTTTACCTCGCCGCCGGTGCGTATGTTTACGGCACGGTCCGGGCCGAGGGCGCTCATGACATCAAGGTCATGGGCCGCGGCATCCTCGACGGCAGCAAGGCCGTCCGCACCAACCTGATCAACATCATCGGCTGCACCAACGTCGAGTTGCGCGATCTCATCCTGCTCGATTGCCAATCCTGGGTCTGTCACATCCATTCATGCAGCCGCAATGTCCTCATCGATAATCTGAAGATCGTCAACCTGCACCGCGGCGGCACCGACGGCATCGACATTGTCTCCACCCAGGACATCCGCGTTCACGACTGCTTTATCCGCGACTGCGACGACAACATCGTCACCAAAGCATTCACCGAAGGCCCGCGCGGCGACGTCCGCAACGTCCGCGTCAGCAAGTGTGTCCTTTGGTCCGACGGCTGCCGCGCCCTGCAGAACGGGGTCGAAACCCGTAGCGACAAGATCGAGGATGTGGTCTTTCAGGACATCGACATCATCCATCACCTGGACCTTTCGCATCCCGTCCTGAGCATCGTCGGCGGGGATCGGGCCATGATCCGCAATATCCGTTTCGAAGACATCCGCATCGAAGACGCCGCCGGCTCGCCGCTGATCGACCTCTGGACCGGGAAGTCTTACTACAGCAAACAATCCGAGCGCGGCCACGTTCAGGGCGTGCATTTTAAGAACGTCACCCTGACGGGCGGCCCGGCGCCGCGCATCGTTACGAGCTGGGCGCCACATGCCGACGGACGCCTGCTGGGCATCTACGGCTTTGATTCGGAGCACGCCGTTGAAGATGTCACCATCGAGAATCTTCACATTGGCGGCCGGTACATCGACAGGCCGGAACAGGCTAATATCCTCATTCGCGATTTTGCACGGAACATTCGGTTTGTGCCGCCGCTGGACGGTTCGCCGGCTGCATCCTTCGTGACCGAGCCCGCGACGCCGCCGGGTGTCGGCCAAACGGTCCGGTTCGACGCCTCTGGCTCGGTGGGACAGGATTCGAAGATCGCATCGTACGAATGGGGTTTTGGCGATGGCAGCACGGCCAACGGATGCACGGCCGAGCACGCCTACGCCAGGAGCGGCCACTATGCTGTGATCCTGAGGGTCCGCGACGAAGCTGGCCGCGTCGGACGAATTGACACTGTCGTTTCCGTGTTCACGCTCCACCAGCCGGACGCCGTGCAGAACCTGACTCGCGGCGGACTGAATTATGTCTGCTATGAAGGCGCCTTCAATCCGCGCGGAGACGAGAATGAGTTTGCCTCTGCCACTGCAGTGAAAACCGGCACAACCGAATGCCCGGACGAAGCCGCGCTATGCGAGCACGGGAAGCAATGGACGGCATGCCTGAGCGGCTACATCGACGTGCCGCAATCGGGCGTCTATCTGTTCTATCTCGAAGGCGTTCCCAGCCGCCTGCTCATCGGCGACAGCACGGTTGCCGAGGCCGCTTTGATCTTGCGGACCTATACCGACTGGGGTCAGATTGGCCTGGAGCGCGGGAAGCATGCATTCCGATTGTGGTCGGATGCTGAGCGTCTTCGCGAGTTGAAAGTGGAATGGGAAGGTCCGGGCGTGCCGTTGCAGGTTGTGTTTCCGAATGTGCTCTATCGTGCCTGACGGTGGCCGACTGCAAAAGGACCGCAAAGTGGAACAATCGAACGCGCCCTCGACGCTGGAGCACGAAGCCACGCGCAAGAAGCTGTGGCATGTTGGCACGCTGACCTACACAGGCGGCGCGCTGGCGGTCCTTTTCTGCTGGCTGCTCTGGGGCGATTTTGCGTGGTCGATGAAAGAGCGGGCGATCGGGCCGATTATGCCGCTGCTGCTGGATACGCATGGAGTATCGCCGACGATGGTCGCCTTATTGCTGGCCTCACTGCCGGCGGGGATCGGTCTGTTTCTGGGTCCGGTGATCAGCTTCCGATCGGATCGACTGCGGACCCGTTTGGGGAGGCGAATCCCGATCTTGATGATCACAACGCCGGTGGCGGCCAGCGCGATGGTTGGACTGGCCTTTAGAGCGGTTTGCACATCAGTGTAGCGGATATCCGCGATGGAGCATGTAGTGAGTAGCATCTGTGGAACTGATTGAGGCCAGTGCTTCTGCGATTGCGGTGAACAGCGTGTCCACGCTTCGGCGCGC
>Ga0209083_1000066_pt1 | contig 163462 bp, 158 predicted proteins | sample AM7aDNAmetaG_FD_184132 | JGI IMG/M metagenome (GOLD analysis project Ga0209083, IMG submission 184132) | Freshwater microbial communities from Finland to study Microbial Dark Matter (Phase II) - AM7a DNA metaG (SPAdes) (version 3) | ecosystem: Environmental > Aquatic > Freshwater > Lake ... | reverse complement strand
TGATTACCGCTGGGCCGACTCGTGAATTCTTCGACCCAATTCGCTATATCTCTAATCGTTCCTCCGGTAAGATGGGCTACGCCATTGCGGCTGCCTGCCGGAAGATTTCTCCGCACGTTACGCTCGTCACCGGACCGGTGACGCTACCGGAACCTGCCGGTGTGAAATGTGTCCCGGTCACGACAGCTGCCGAAATGGCGCGTGAAGTCTTCCGCCGGTACGCAAAAGCTGATGTGGTGATTATGACCGCTGCTGTCTGTGACTACCGGCCTCGACGCGTTGCCAGCAAGAAACTCAAAAAGACCGGGCAGCGATTAGTTTTAGAGTTGGAACCAACGACGGATATTTTGTTGGAACTTGGCAAACGCAAACGCCGTCAGATTCTCATCGGTTTTGCGGCGGAGACTGACGAGCTGGAGCGGCATGCGCTCGACAAGCTCCGGCGGAAGCGACTGGATTTGATTGTCGCAAATGACGCGAGTGCGTTTGATGCGGATACTAACTGCGTGACGTTGTTCTTTGCCGATGGCCGGGTCGAACGGCTACCGGAAATGTCGAAGTGGAAAGTGGCGCGGCAGCTTCTCCAGCGAATCCTTGATTCAGCAATTCGCTAAACAAAACGGGCGCACATTGCTGTCCATGCTTCTGGATTCATCGAAAAAAATACGACTGGTCTCGGTGGCGCAACTCCGGTACTTCGCCGGTGGAACGCTCGCGTAGTAAAAAAATTATGATTCGCGCCCGAGGAAGGTAGCCTTCAATTTCCGCCGAAACTTGGCCTGCTTCGCATTCCACTTTCCGTCAATCCGATTCGTAAATTTGGAATCATAGCTTAGTGGGGTTGGAATCTTAAGAGAAACGCCAAGAGGCAGCTTGGGATTACGCTGTTCGTCGAACTCAGTCTCGCTGCGAATGTGTTGCACTATGAATTCGGCCAATGCTTCCCGGTCGTCTTCATCAATGAAACTCCACTTCTCCTCGATAACTTGTGCCATGCGTTTGTTGTTCTCACGTAATTTGGCCGTATAGCAGTTTTCTAAATCAACCGTCGCATGTATATCAGCAGTTCGTGCCTGACGGTCTGCCGCATTGCCGGTTACGTTTTGTCCGAACTCTTCTTTGCCCACCGTGTATAAGCGCTCTTGAACTTTGTACAATTCATCGTTCTGTACGCAAAAGAAATGTAACGGACCATATAGTTCACGCAGTTGGCTCTGTAAGAACTCAATCTGCCGTTTTCGCGCTTCGGTGCTTGCAGCCCAAAAACCACTAACGAAAGTGCCAATGAGACCGCTACCAAGCCCGCAGATGATTGCGACGATCACCGTTTCTTGCATTTTATTCCCTCAGCATGTTCAAGTTTCTGTCGGCGCGTTAGTTTATTACGCTGTGATCGACATTTCCAAGTACATTAAGGAAATCGATTCGAAATACCGAGGCATAGAATCCGCTTTCATCCTTTCTTACGACAGCATAAATGTTTGCTCGGTATGTGTGTTTGGTATCAATGTTCTCATGGCAGTATCCGATAATGTTCATGCGTGCCCTACTTACGATTAGAAAATCCCACAGAAATGAACCGTCTGTGTCGGTGACGGCCACTTCACCGATTTGACCACGAACCAGCCCGTTTACTTTTAATTGAAAATCGCCGGATTTGTATCGTTCAAAGCCGCTAATGTTGCAGATCAAAGCCACAGATTTCCCTTCAAAATTCTCAGGAAAATTCTTCAAGTCCTTAACATAGACGGCAATTCCCTTTCCGTTTCTAGCGTTATTAAGTTCTCGCGCATCTTCCTCAATCTTCGTCTGAGCTTGAATGTCTGCTTCTTGTTTCTTTCGCACCCTCTTGGCAGCTTCAACATCCGCGATTCGGAGTTGCTCTTGTGCTGCTAACTCTTGCGCGCGATGCGCGGCAGCTTTGGCCGGATTATAGCCAAACCATTGTTGAAGTTCCGGTGGCAAGTTCGCCAATGGGATTCTGGAAATACCAGTCTTGTGGTGAATTGTAACTGTTGAGAGAGTTACTACGCCCCAGCTGACTTCCTCGTAGGTTTCCGTGCCAATAGTAATTTTGGTAGGCAGCGTATTGGTCTCACTGGGGAAAGTGACGCCAAGTAAACTAAATAAAAGCAACACACTGATACAGATTGTCTTCATGATAACTTCTCCTCTTGTGAGCGTAACATTTTTGGTAGAGCTGGCAAGCCCGCGATTGCTACCGGTGTGGAGTGCTCTTACCTGACTTCGTAAATTGTCATACCGGAGAGAAGTTTTGGGTAAAAGTCGGTGCTCTTCTGCGGCATGCGCGACTTCGCGTCGGCAATCGCTTTGACATCCAAGACCGGAGTTGGCGTCAAAAAAAACGCTAGTTGCGCTTTACCACCGGTGACTTGGGCAACGGCTTGGTCGGGTTCGCGCCAGTAGCTGACGTTGGATTCTTCGCGCAACCGGACTTCGTCAATGCCGAGATGTGCTTCCAGAATTGCGACGTGCAGAATCGCAACGTCGAGCGTATCCCAGAGCGGCGGCTTACCGGTGAAGAGCGGTTGGAGTGCGGCAAGATTTTTTGGACGCAAGACGGAGAAGCCGGTGCCGTCGTGCATCCCGATGAGGTGCGGCGCGGTTTTCATTGCCGCGAGCATTGCCGGTAATGATGGCTGCGGTGTGATTGCAAATTGTTTCGCGAGCTTGCCGGTGAATTGCTGACGGTCGAAGCCGGTTAGATTGGCGACGGTGCGATGTGTCGGGAGGACGACGAGACCGGGATCGCTCATGTCCACGAGTGTCGCCATGACAAACTTTGAAGCTTCGGTGCCGGTTTCATCGCGGTAGGCAAGGGCGGTTTCGTACCGGTGGTGGCCGTCGGCGATGTAGAGTTTGGCGTCGCGCAAAATTTCTTGGGCGTTGCGAATGGCGGTCGGGTCTGTGATTTCCCAGATGCGATTGGTGACTTGGTAATCGTCGATGGCTTCGATAGTCGGCTTGCCGGTGGGACGAGCGAGGACTGGGCGGGCCGGTTTTGGGTAAAGCATGAAGATGTGGCCTTGTTGCGAACCGCAAGCGCGGAGGAGGGCAATCCGGTCCGCTTTGGGTTTTGATAAAGTGTGTTCGTGCGGAAGAATTATGCATTCGTCCCAGCGATGGAGGCGAACGCGAGTGATGAGGCCGGTGCGAATCTTGGTGCTGGAACCATCGGGGGCGGCGAACTCTTGTTCAAGGTAATACAGGGCCGGTTGCTCGGCGCGGCGGAGAATGCCGGTCTCGCGCCAAGATTGATAGAGGTCGCGGGCGCGAGTGTATTTGTTTTGTTGTTCGGAGTCGCCCGGCTCTTCTTTGCCAAGTTCAATGCGGATGAGATTGTAAGGGGAACGTTGGAGGTAGCGTTCGCGCATTTCGGGCGTAATTTTGTCGTAGGGTTGCGTGAGCACGTCGCTGGGATTGACACGTTGGGTGTTATAGAGGACGCCGTGGAAAGGTTGAATGTCAGCCATAATGGGGCGGGATAGTAGGCGGCAACGTGCGTAGCGTCAAGCGCTCCTCACAAATTGTCGGTAATGTTTTCATTTGGACTGCCGGTAGGTTAAGATGATAAATAGTTAGGCTCGAAAGGTGACAGAAAACAAACATTCAGACGAAAGCCCGGCCAAGGCGCCAGTCGCGAAGCGGTTGGAGGCGGAATTTATCAGCAATGTCAGTCACGAATTGCGGACGCCGTTGCATGCGATTGTGGGCTATGTCGATTTGTTGCAGGAGGGGATTTACGGGGCGGTGCCACCGGAGCAAGCGCAGATTTTGGGCTACATTCACGAAAGTGCCACCGGCTTGTTGGATTTGGTTCGCAACTTATTAGATTTGTCGCGATTGGAAAGTGGGCGGGCAGATTTAATTCTCACAAAGTTTGATTTGCGCGAACTCGTGGATGAATTGTTCCGGCAGTTTCGGTCGTTAGCTGAGACGAAGAAGTTGGGGTTGGAGTTAAACATAGAGAATGGTGTCGTCGATACTTTTGTCCGCTCGGATCGCGGCAAATTAAAGCAGGTGTTGGCAAATCTGATTGGTAATTCATTAAAGTTTACCAAGACTGGAAAAATTACGGTGTCAATCTCGGTGTCGGCGCAGTCAGTACCGGTACCGATTCAGCATAGTGAACATCTGTTGATTGCAGTTGAAGATACCGGTTGCGGGATTCCGGCGGACAAAATCGATAAGATTTTTGAAAGATTTTACCAAGCAGATGGATCGGCTTCACGCGCTTACGAAGGAACGGGATTGGGGCTTTATATTGTCAAGCAGCTGGTAGATTTGTTGGCGGCCACGATTTCTGTTCGAAGTAAATTGGATACCGGTAGTAAATTTACGGTGTTGCTGCCGCGTAATTACGAAGAATTGAAAAGTGTTCAGCGGCTTAGCCATCGGCTGGCCGCCGGGAATGCTTATCAAAAAGGACACGGTAAGCAGCGAGTTTTGATTTTGAGTAACGATACGCAAATCGCACGCTTATTGGCCGATGGTCTGGCCGCTGATGAATATACCGTGCAGATTGTTCCGGCGAACAGTCAGGCGTTGCAGTCGATTGAGCAATTTCAGCCGATGGTCATTATGCTGGATGCGGAAACGGCTGAATCTCAAGACGAGTTTTGGCTGTTGTTCCGGGAGTTGAAGACCAATCCGGCGACGCGAGATATTCCAACTGTTTTTCTTGGTCAAGATGAAGCGAAGCAAGCCGGGATGCCGTTGACGGTGGCCGCGTCATTTAACCGGCAAGAAGTTTTGCAAAGCATTCGGGAATCATTACCGCCGGGGAAGAAGAGTGTGTTGATTATCGATGATGACGCTTGTATTTGCGCCTTGTTGGCTGAAGCATTAGCTGGCGAGGGGTATGAAATCACGACTGCCGGCGATGGACGGACGGCGATTGAAAAACTGGAGGCGCTCCGGCCAAATCTAGTCTTGCTCGATCTGAATTTGCCGCAAATTGACGGCTGGGGTGTGCTGCGCCACATGACGCAAAATCCACATTTGCGGGGTTGCGAAGTCTTGGTGATCTCCGGTAGCACGCCGACCGATGATCAGGTGGTAATTCTTGATACTCATACGCGCGGATTTATTTCAAAACAGGATTTCAAAATTAACAAATTCCTTGACGAAATCTCAAAAGTCTTAAAAGGTTCAAAGTAGATGCCACGCCTCCTGTTAATTGAGGATAACGAACACATTCTGCGGATTTACTCCGAAAAATTTCGTCACGAAGGATTTGAAATTATTACCGCAATGGATGGTGAGCTGGGGCTTGAGCGCGCTCGTGATAGTTCGCCGGATTGTATTCTGCTTGATGTTATGTTGCCGAAGAAAAGTGGGTTTGATGTGATGCAGGAATTGCACGCCGACCCGGTGTTGAGTAAAATTCCAGTCTGCATTCTTTCGAATCGCGCGTGGCCGGATGACGTGAATCGGTTGTTGACGCTTGGGGCGCGGCAGTTTTTCTCCAAAGGTTCAGCCACGCCGCAACAGATTGTGCAGGAATTCGCACAGATTTGTGGATTCAAGCGAGTTGTGATGATTGCCCGACAACCGGCGGCGCCACCGTTGCTTGCGCTATTAAAACATCCGCAATTACTGTGGACCGTCGTGACCATTCCTTCCGAGGCGGTGGGGATCGTTCAGCGTGGTGCACCGAATCTTGTGATTGTCGATGCGCGAATCGCGGCGGATAATGTGGTTCTGATTATTCAGCGACTCAAGAGTGTGGCGCAAGCTGGTACTTGCCGGACTTTGGCGATTACGAACTTAGCCGGTGTCGTGAACAATGCGGATTGTATTATTAGCGAAGCGCAGCTAGAAAAGGAATTGCGTCCAACAGTGTTTCGGTTACTTGGCATGGTCGGTTGATTTCGCTGATGAGAGAAGATTTGAATTAATATGATGACTGATGACAGTAAGCGGATCGATATAGTCGCATCATCGTCGACAGTCACCGGTGGCGATATGGCGTTGGCGGTGGCGTTGATCGAGGAAGGGGTGCTGGCGCGGGAGTTGATGAATCCGCTGCTAGACCGGTTGCGTGCCGAACGTCCGGCTGCGATCCAAAATGGTCAGACGCTAACTTTGCTACAGCTGCTCGTAAGCGAGCGCATTGCTAAGTTGGATGATCTCCTGGGCATTGTCGTTGAACGTAGCGGATTACCATATTTGCCACTCGCAATTTATGATATTGATCGCGATGTCGCATGTTTGGTGCCGCAAGAAATTTCGTTTGAATTCTGTCTCATTCCATTTGATCGGATCAGTCGCTCGGTGCTAATTGCTGTGGTTAATCCATTGGACACGGCAATCCGCGAGCAGATTCGTGAGCAGATCGGCTGTGAAGTTTTTTGGTATGTTAGCTCACCGGTGGACATCACGAATGCATTACGGCGAGCGCATGGTTTAGATAAACAGACTGGAAGTGGAGCCCCGAAAGCTAGGTAATGAAATCATTTGAAGAACGGGTAGTTGATACCTTGGTTGGTGACGGACTGCTGCGAGTTGAGCAGGTGACTGAGGTTCAGGAACTACAGAAAAAACAAGGTGGACGACTCCTTAAACTTTTTCGCGAAAAAGGTCTCGTTACTGAATTAGACCTGATGGTGAGCATTGGGAAATGCCTACGGACTCCACCGGTCACACTCTCAAAGTTGCATGTTCCAGCGGAGGTTTTAGAGCTGGTTCCGAAGGAGATGTCGCAAACCTACCAGATGGTTGCCGTCTCCCGGCTAGGGCAAAAACTCTTTGTGGCGATGGCGGACCCGTTAAATATTTTGGCACTCAGTAATCTGCGCCGGGCGTTGCCGAATTTGAAAATTGTGCCGTTGATCACCAACGAAAAAGCCGTCACGGATTTTCTGACGAACCTCAATTCGAGAGTGAATGTTGGGATCGATGAAATTCTAAAGAATGCGGACAGCGCTGACGTGGTGGAGGTTTCAGAAGAAAAAGTCGAAGAAATCAATTTAGATCAATTGATGGAGGGCAGTGAAGAGGCGCCGGTCATTAAGTTGGTGAATTTGATTCTCATTCAAGCCATCAAAGAGTTTGCCAGTGACATTCATCTTGAGCCGTTTGAAAAACAAATGCGGTTAAGATATCGCATTGATGGTCAGCTTTATAATATGCCGGCTCCACCGAAAACGATGCAGTCGGTGATTACTTCGCGGATTAAAATCATGGCCGGCTTAGACGTTGCCGAGCGCCGGATGCCGCAAGACGGACGATTCCGTATTAAACTTGCTGGCCGGGAAGTGGATTTGCGAATTTCAATTCTGCCGACTGTATTTGGCGAGAAAGTTGTCATGCGTGTCCTCGATAAGAGTTCACTAAATCTCACACTGGAAAACTTGGGATTGCCGCTATCGGAGCAGGAAAAATTTACGCAGGCGATTGATGCGCCGCACGGAATGATGTTAATTTCTGGGCCGACCGGGTCAGGGAAAACAACGACTTTGTATGTGGTTTTGAATTCTCTGAATACGGAAGATATCAATATTATTACGATTGAGGATCCGGTGGAATATCAGGTGACCGGTGTGAATCAAATGCAGGTAAAACCGGAAATTGGCCTGACGTTTGCGAGTGGCTTGCGGTCAATTTTACGGCAAGACCCGGACGTCGTGATGGTCGGCGAAATCCGCGATTCTGAGACGGCGGATATTGCGGTGAAGGCGGCGTTGACTGGACACTTGGTGCTTTCGACGCTGCACACCAACGATGCGCCCGGTGCTGTGGGGCGGTTGATTGACATGGGAATTGAGCCATTCTTAGTTAGTTCATCCGTACTCCTTGCCTGTGCGCAACGGTTGGTTCGGAAGCTTTGTCCACATTGTAAAGAGGTCTTTCAAGTGCCACCGGAAGCGATTCGCCGGTGGGGAATGAAAGCGGAGGATGTTGCGGACAATGTGTTTTATCGTGGTCGTGGATGTAGCCGGTGTAAGAACACTGGCTATCGAGGGCGAGCGGCAATCTTGGAATTGATGCCGATTACCAACGCAATTAAGGAACAGATTTTGCGCAATGCCGGCGCGCAGGTATTGAAGGAAATCGCGATTCGCGAAGGAATGAAAACTTTGCGGATGGCGGGTCTGGAAAAAGCCAAGGAAGGCCTAACGGCACTTGACGAGGTTTTCCGGATGGCTGGCACTGAAGCGTAATTGGTAAAATTTATGCGGACATACATCTATCATGCGCGTGATGCCGGTGGTAAATCGGTGGGTGGCGAAATCCAAGCGGAGGATGAGGCGGGGGCGACGCAGATTTTAGGGAAACGCGATTTGACGGTTGTGGCGCTAAAGCTAACAGTTGAGCGTGAAGTTCAACAGAAGGTCACCGTCGGAGGGAAAGTAAAAACTCAAGACTTAGTTGTTTTTACCCGGCAGTTGGCGACGATGATGGATGCCGGTTTACCACTCGTGCAAGCCTTGTCGTCGTTAGAAGAGCAAACGACTAATAAAAATTTTAAGCCGGTGTTGCGACAGGTGGTGGAGCAGGTGGAACAAGGGCAGTCGTTTTCACAAGCCTTGGCGCAGCATCCAAAAGTTTTTAATGATATTTATGTCAACCTCATTCAAGCCGGTGAAGCTGGGGGGTTGCTCTCAGAAATTCTCGAACGTCTAGCCGCGGAGCAAGAAGCCTCAGCGCGATTGAAACGCAAAGTGAAGTCGGCCTTAATGTATCCAATGATTGTTAGTTGTGTGGCGTTGGTGATCTCGTTATTTCTTGTTCTTAAGGTTGTCCCGCAATTTGCAGATATTTTTAAAGATCTCGGCGGGCAATTGCCGGCACCAACGCGAATTTTGATTCAAATTAGTAATGCTTTACAGCGGTATTTGCTTTACGTGGTTGTCCTTGTCAGCGCGGCGGTCTATGGAATATCGCGACTGAAGAAAACGCCGTGGGGTGTTCAACGCTGGGATCGAATCCGAATCCGATTGCCGGTGGCTGGTCCGTTGTCAAAAAAAATTGCCTTAACACGATTTGCGCGAACTTTTTCTGCGCTAACAACCAGTGGCGTGCCAATTCTCCAGACCCTCCGGATTGCGGGGCACTCCACCGGTAATACAATCCTCGAATTTGCAGCCATGGGAATCATTGAATCGATTGAGAAAGGTGATGGCATTGCAGTTTCAATGGCAAAATTTCCGATTTTTCCACCCATGCTTGTACGCATGGTGGCTGCCGGTGAACAAACCGGACGAGTCGATACGATGATGCAAAAGTTAGCCGAGTTCTACAACGAGGAGGTCGAAACTACTTTGTCTGGCCTCGCTTCGTTAATCGAGCCAATACTTATCGTGATCATCGGCGTGATTGTTGGCAGTATTGTTATTTGTATGTTCTTGCCGGTTTTCAAGATGAGTGAATTGGTTCAGTGACCGAACGGATAAAATCTAACCAGCGGCTATTACTTGGTGGTTTCCTTGTCGGACTTCTAACTATCGCGGCGCATTGGCGCGGGTTGTGGGGGCAGTTTGTCGAGTGGGATGACACAACGCACGTCACCAAAAATATCGCCATTCGAGCACTCACACCGGAACACTGGCAAATGATGTTCACCGGAACGATTGCCAAGCTTTACATTCCACTCACGTGGTTATCTTTTGCCGTCGATTACCAAATCTGGGGCCGCGATCCATTCGGCTATCATCTGACGAATCTGGTTCTGCACATTGCCAATACGTTTCTCGTGTTTGTGCTTGTGCGGCGATTGCTGGATGGCCGGCATTCACAACCGGAGTTAGTCGCGCTACTGACCGCGGCGCTGTTTGGTGTTCATCCGCTCCGTGTGGAATCCGTGGCGTGGGTTACGGAGCGCAAAGATGTTTTATTTGCCTTTTTCTATTTGCTGGCACTCGGCGCATATCTCCGGTGGATCACGGAGAACAAACGTTCCGCCTACTGGTTTTGTTTCGGTTGTTTTGGTGCGGCGACTTTAGCGAAAGCGACGGCGGTTACTCTTCCGGTGGTGTTATTATTACTCGATTATTTTTGGGCGCGCCGGTCGGCGTGGCCGGAGAAAAATCTGTTCTTTGCTGTTAGTGTAATCATCAGCGCGATTACATTCGTGGCGCAAGCCAGCGGTGTCGGGGAAACTCTGCCAAATACAGCGGCGATTCCAATTTTAGCACGAATCGGATTAGCGGGTTATAGTGCGCTATTTTACATCTGGAAATTCTTCTGGCCATTCCATCTTACTGCGGTCTATCCGCCATTTGATGAGATGAATTGGAGTTTCTCCATTGGTTTGACGTATGTGCTGGTGTTCGTTGGCGTGTCGGTGCTTCTGTTTGCGCTACGCCGGCGTGTGCTGCTGCTGTGGCCGGGTTGGTTATTTTATTTAGTCACATTATCGCCGACCATCGGGCTGGCGCCGGCGGGGATTCATGTCGTGACGGACCGGTTCGGTTATATTCCGCTACTTGGAGTGGCGCTGCCGGTGGCGGCTGGACTGGCTTGGTTGGTGAGTCGGCAGCGGTTGGTGTGGAGTGGCGTGGCAGGCTTGCTGGCCGGTTTGATTTTTCTGAGCTTCCGGCGCACCGCTGAGTGGCATGACACTGGAACTCTGTTCACGAGCGCGCTTCGGGAAAATTCGCGCTGCTTACCGGCACACGTCAATCTCACGCTCTGGTACACGAGCTGTAAACAATTTGACAAAGCTATCGCCCATGGACAAGAAGCTGTGAAGATTGCGCCGGCAGGGTTGCCGGGGCGGAAGAATTTGGCAGCGGCATTGATTCAATCGGCCCGGTACCTCGAAGCGATTGCGGTGTTACGGCCGGCGGTTGAACACGGTGTGGACGATCCGGTGGTGTGGCAGGCGCTGCAAAAATGTTTTGAGTCCGTGGGCGATCTGTCGAACGCTCAAGCGGCCGGCGCCCGCTACGATATGTTTGAACAAAGAGTGAAATGAGAGTAAAACAGTGTCAGTGGAACGTAACGCATTTCTTAAGCAATTCGCCGCAAAAGCTTTTTCGGCAAACAGTCGCTGGAATCCAAGATACTGGGGACGGCCGGTATTCGCCTTGGCGAGTACGATGCTCCGGTGGCCGCGAACTTCGACGGTGTGTTTAGTCTTGGTGGTTGGCGGGGTTGACTATCTTACAAACTTTGGACTTTCGTTATCGGTTTTTTACCTATTAGCCATTGGAATTGCGGCGTGGTTTGTGAGTCGTGGATTTGCAATTGGGTTATCGGTGTTGAGTGTGATTGTCTGGTTGGGGGCGCAATATGCCGCCGGTGCCCGGTACTATTATTCCATCGTGCCGACAATTTGGAACTCGGTGATTTTGTTGGTGTCCTACTTGGTGGTGGTCTGGTTGCTGCGAAGTTTGCGGGCGTTGCACGACGAGCTGGAAGCGCGCGTCCGGCAGCGGACGGCGGCGTTGATTGAGGAAGCGACGGAGCGGGATCGCTTGGAAAAAGAAGTTCTCAACATCGGCGAGCGCGAGCGGCAACGGATCGGGCATGATTTGCATGACAGTCTGTGTCAGCATTTGACGGCGGCGGCATTGGCGGGGCAAGTGTTACAGGAAAAACTCGGCGCAAAATTATTACCGGAGGCGACCGATGCCAGCAGTTTGGTGCAATTGGTGGAGCAAGCGGTGGAAGATACGCGACAACTGGCGCGAGGGCTGGCGCCGATTGAATTGACCGGCGAAGGGCTGATGGATTCGTTGCGCGAATTGGCGGTCATGACGGAAGAGCGCTCTAAAATCCATTGCGATTTCATCTGCGAAAAATCGGCACTGATTAATGATTCGGCAATCGCGACGCATTTGTATCGGATTGCACAGGAGGCGGTGAATAATGCGATCAAACATGCCAAGCCGTCCCACATTGTTATTCGAATCTCCGGTAGTCATGGGCAGATTGAATTGGTTGTGCGCGATGACGGCGTGGGTTTCCCACCGGTGCCGCCGAAAAATCGCGGAATGGGAATGTGGATTATGAATCATCGCGCCGGTATGATCGGCGCATCGTTAGTAGTGCGGTCGCCGGTGGAGGGCGGAACTGTGGTTAGTTGTTCTTTGCGAGGTAACTTATGAAGGCGGAGAAAACGCGAGTTTTTATTGTGGATGATCATCCGTTAGTTCGGGAATGGTTGACCACGTTGATCCGTCAGCAATCGGATTTGATTGTTTGCGGTGAAGCCGATGATACGCCACAGGCGCTGCAAGCGATTCCCAAAGCCAAACCCGATGTCGCGGTCATCGATCTCTCGTTGAAAAGTGGCTCTGGGTTGGAGTTGATCAAAGACTTGAAACAAATTTGTCCAGAGGTGGCGATTGTCGTTCTCTCCATGCACGACGAACTGCTGTACGCCGAGCGTGCCTTCCGGGCTGGAGCGCTTGGGTATGTAATGAAGCGGGATTCGACCAAGAAAATCGTGGAGGCCATCCGTTTGGTTGGTGATGGCAAACGATATATGAGCGAGCATGTTGCTGGCGTGATGGCGGAGAAGTTAGTGTCCGGTCAAAAAGACAACGCCGCTCCGGTTACGTTGCTCAGTGATCGTGAATTAGAAGTTTTTGAACTGTTGGGACAAGGATTAGAAACTTCGCGCATTGCCGAATCGCTGCATGTGAGTGTGAAAACCGTTCAAGCGTTTTACGCTCGGATCAAAGAAAAGTTCAAACTCGCAACTGAGCGAGAGCTGTTGCGGGAAGCTGTCCGGTGGCAGGAAAATCGCAAAAATAATTAGTAGCGACGTAAGGCGTCGCCTTACGTTAAATGCAGGCTTAGCCCTATAGACTTTCTCCGGTGGTGGATGTATTTTTTTGTGTGGTCAAACAACAAACACAACACAAAGGAAGGGCTAAGTCATGAAGCATAGTCAAAAAAGTCAGTCAGCGTTTACGTTGGTAGAAATTATGATCGTTGTCGCAATTATTGGATTGCTGGCGGCGTTGGCGGTTCCAGGATTCATCCGGTCACGCGCTCGATCACAAGGGACAAGAATTGTGAATGATGCTCGCGTTATGGATCATGCAATTACTCAGTGGGCGACTGAGAAAGGTATCATGCTAGGTGCGGCAGTAGATACAACCGCTGCTTCTGCGTATCTCAATGGCAGCTGGGTAACTAATGACGTTCTTGGTAACGCATATTCGTTCACAGTTGTCGGCACGACACAGGTGGCCGTCAATGCGTCCAGTAAGACCTCGCTGTCGCCATACTTTACTGATTGGCAGAACTATTAAGTCAGTTGTCTGATGAGACAAAGGTTCCTGTGGATAAAAGTGAATAGAATGCTAATATTAGTGAGAGAATAAAAGCGTGGGAAGGATTCTATATTATGAAGAATAATTATTCACAGAGCCGACGGGGATTCACATTAGTCGAAATCATGATTGTAGTAGCAATCATTGGCTTGCTGGCGGCGTTGGCGGTACCGGGGCTGCAGCGGGCGCGAATGCGCTCGCAAGGCTACAGAATCGTCAACGACGCACGGCAAGCGGATGCGGCTATTGATCAGTGGGCACTAGAGACGGGGCAAATCAATGGTGCGACGGTTAATTCAACACAGGCAGCGCTCTATCTGAAAACGTCTTGGCCGACCAACGACATCCTTGGAAATGCATACAACTACACGGTTGTCGGGCCGACGCAGGTGCAGATTAGTGCGACTACTAAGAGTGCGTTGACTAATGTTGGTATCGTTTGGGGGATTTACTAATACCCATTCGACAGATGTGAATTGAAATAAAGTTCCAGGAAGATAAATAAGCCGGGGCAAGGAAGCGATTTCTTGCCCCGCTTGTTTTTAGTGGCAGTCTGTTTTCTTGCAAAGTCAGACCGGCAATTGTATAGAATAAACAGTTAGTAAAGAGGTTTGATGTTCTTCAGACGGAAGAAAAATACACAACAGGAGTGGGCGATTGGGCTGGATTTCGGCGCGAATCAACTGCGCGGAGTTCTGATTCATCGTCAGGCTGTAGCGCTGAGATATAAAACTGTCGACAAGCCGTCACCAACTGCTAATGCCTGTACGGCGTTCGGATACTGCTTGGAAGCTTTCGATGTTCGCCCGTTTGTCAGTGTCGTCGGCAAGGCTGACAGCATTGCTGAGGCCGCCGCTACGGTAGCGCAATTATTCGACGGGTGGAATACGCCGGGGCGATGCGCGTTTGTTGTCATCAATCCGTCGGGTGCGCTCATTAATCAAACCGAATTGCCGCGTATGCCGTTGCCGGAAGCTCGTGCGGCGTTGCGTTTTACTCAACGGAATCTAGGGAATTGTTATTTCGATTTAGCTGAACAGGAGGTAGTTGACGCTAAAAATGCAAAAATGCAATTACTGGTCGGAGCTGCGACTCGTGAGGAAGTCCTCTGGTACCGGGATGTGATGTTGGCTGCTAAGGTGCGTCCAATCGCCATTGAGCTTGCAACGCTTACGGCGGTCAATGGGCTATTATTAACCGAGTCAGAACTTTGCCAGAATGAAACGGTCTTACTGGTGGATATCCGGGCAAAGACTACTGCGATGAATTTTCTGCAAAAGAGCCGGTTGCTATTCACTTATGTGATGAATTCCGGAAGTTCTCAAATTACTAAACACTTAGCTCTCAAGTTAAACTTAGATTTAGACACTGCGGAACAACTAAGAAAGTCCGCACCGGTGGAAGAGTTTATGCAGCCTGCTATCGCACCACTAGCACATGAGCTTCGTGCGACGATTGATTTCTTTGAAGGGCAGCACGAATGCCGCGTGGGACGGGTTTTTGCCTGTGGTGATCTAGCCGGTTCGCCAAAGAATTTGGAAATTCTCAGTCGGGAAGCCGGGATTCATATTGAAGCTTGGAACTTTTTACAGCGGCTTGATACTACCCAAACTCGTGGCGGCGACGCCAACCAACTCACGGCGGTTGCTCCTGATTTGGGCGCGGCAGTCGGCGCGGCACTTGCGCGATTATAGGAGTCATTGGTGAAGCTAATTCTCATCAACTTATTAGCGGAGGAAGAGCAAGCCGCGAAAGCTCGCGCCAAAGACCCATTCAGATTACTCATTGCAATTAGTGCGTGGCTATTGGTGGCGGTGGTGTTACTTGGTGGTTTGTTTTCGGGACTGGTGCTGCGGAGCGGCGCGGAAATGCGTTCCCTTGAGCAGCAGTTAAAGGAGTTGAACAAGCAGCAAGCCAGCGGGAACATCGGCTCATTCCAGTTGCTCAAGCAATCGGCTGACGATTTTATTGCGCTCAATCAATCGCGGAAATTGTATGCCCCACAGTTAGCCGCAATTAAAGATCTGGTGCCGAGTCCAGTGCAGATACTGCGGATTAGTTTAACGACGAGCGCGGTAGTACCGGTGAGCTCCGGTGATGCCAAAGCCAAGCTTGCAGCACCACTGCACGAGACTATGTTTTTGCAACTGGAAGGCAAGGTATCCAGCGCGCGACCGGAAAACGACGTAGCGGAATTTCAGCGCATTTTGGAAACGAATCCAAAATTTGGCGCGCAAGTAAAACTACGCTCTTACGGGCGAGCTTCCAGTCCAACGGAACGCGGCGGAGCGGTGGTTGGGCAGTTTGTGATTGAATGTCAGTATAAGGAACAGCCATGAATTTCCTGCGCTTTCTAAATGCTGAAAAGAGTAAAAAGCTGGCGCTGTTCAGTCTGAGTGCGCTGCTGATTGTCGGCGGAGCTGCGTGGTTTTACGATTACGGACAATGGACAATCCATGCGGAACACCGGGAAAGAATTGCCGGACTCAAAAACGAAATCATGAAGGCGCGTCGGTTTGTCATGAGTTTTGCGCAGGCCGCCGTGCTACGGCCTCAGATTCAGAAATTTGTGGACGACCAAGAAGCAACCATGGTGAACGGCGACCAGTTCGTGTGGGTTATTGGAGCGATTAGTCAATTGGCCGAATCACATCCGGTCGGCAGCGTTACTACACAGCCCGGTACCGTTATTCCGCATCCTCGGAAGCCGGCTCGCCAGTGCTATGTCACACGGCTTGAATTCACTGGTGACTACGACCAAATCGGAATGTTTGTTCAAGAGTTAGAAAATCATTTTCCGCAAGCTGAATTACGGTCGCTGAATATCGTCGCTACCGAGACACCGGCAATTCATCGAGTCACGCTTGAGTTAGCGTTACTGGTGCGCTCACCGGTAAAGGCAGGATCTAAATCATGACAAGTCTCCGGTGGAATTTTCTAATGCTAGTGGCACTTGGGTTACTTGCGGTAATGCGGGTTGTGGCTGGTTCTGCGCCGGTCGCTCTGCCGAGCGAGGAATTCCAGCCGCGCCTTAATTTCTCGGTTTATCAACCGTCGATATCACGCGATCCATTCTTGAAGCCGGGCACCGTGCTATCAAGCGCTGGGCTTAAGACTGCTGACGTGACGCTGTTTCACCTTGATGGATTTCTTGGTTCAACAAATAATCCAACTGCAATCATCAATGGAATGGTATTAAATCTAAACAAGCCGGTGCTACTTGAAACCGAGCGCGGAAGTATTCAGGTGAAAGCGGTAAAAATTACCTTGAAGGGAGTCACCCTGGAGGTCGCCGGTAAACTTGTGGAAGTGCCGCGCGACCAGTGAGGAAATTTTGACTTGCTTTGTATTAGCAGGCGATAGACTTTGAGAGGTAAGTATGACGCGATTAATGGAGATAAAAATGATACAAAAACTCTTGGTGGTCGGAATCTTGCTTGTCGGTTTACCACCGGTGCTGAATGCAGATGAGTTAGAGCAATCAGTAAAGCCCACGAATGTGACGGCGACGGTGGTGGCCGACATCGCCGAGCCAAATATCATTGAGTATCGAGATACCGCCCTACCGGTGGCGCTGCGAGCGCTCGCGACAAAAGCTGGGGTGAGTTTGATTCTTGATGAGAGCGTGACCGGCAATGTGACTGTGCATTTGGAGGATATCAGCTATACCAACGCGCTAAAACTGATTGCCGAATCTAAAGGCTTCGCTTATGTCGAAGACCGGAATTACAAGAATTTAGTGAAGATTCAATCCAAGGGTGCACAGGCAGCTGAACCGGCGGAGGTTCGAGTTACCATCTTGCGCTATTCCAAGGCCGAAGATCTAAGTAAAGTTCTAACTCCGTTGCTTACAGCGCAAGGGAAAATTCTCGTAGATCCTCGTGTTAATACTTTAATTCTCTCGGATGTACCTTCCAATGTGGCCAAACTCCAAACCATGATTGAGGCACTGGATACGCAGACTCCGCAGGTTCAGATCGAAGCCAAGTTTGTTGAGCACACCCGGAATCCAAAGAAAGATTTAGGTGTGAATTGGTCTTCTGCACTTTTGGATCACACACTTGGCACTGCGAATGGTTCTTCATCATTCAATTTTTCAAAAAGTCTTGCCGGTGGGCCATGGACGATGCCGACAATGATTCTCGACGCCGGTCAGGCGCAAGTGACGTTTTCATTTTTGAGCCAAGATGGAGATACCGAGTTGCTTGCTAATCCTCGCATTGTTACTGCTAACAATTCGGCTGCGAAGATTGCTATCTTGGAAAAAATTCCAATTCCGTCTTACCAATATAATCAAACCACCGGCCAACTACAGATCAATGGGCTCGATACTAAAGAAATTGGCATTACATTGATTGTAACCCCACGAATTAATAGCGATGATTTTATCACCATGGAGGTTTCAACGAATGAAGCGAGCAGCCAGAACGGATCTGTCCCGATTAACGGTGTTAACATTCCGATTGTCGATACACGAAACGCCCAGACAACGGTGCTGATTAAAAGTGGTCACACGCTAGCGATTGGTGGGATGATGCGCCAAGATGTATCCGATAAATACACCAAAGTGCCATTGCTGGGGAGTATTCCCGGGTTGGGTGCGATCTTTCGCAGTCGGAGCCTGAGCACGCTCAAGCGTGACCTGTATATCTTTTTAACGCCGACAATTATTCGAGCATCCGATCAAATTCCTGCCAATAAAGCGGTGACTAATCTACCGTTTGAACCGGTTTATACCAATGACCGGTGGATGCCGCATGACACCGCCCGTCCAGTTGACCTGCCGACCAAGAACTTCAGTGGAAAGTAAGCGTAACGGCAGGGGTTGGTGATAACTCCACTAACGGTTGTCGCAATTCGTTTCACCACCGCGAAAGCATAGACTAGCAGGCGCTCGACACGGCACGCTTTTGGGTTATATTACTTCTGTTCCTTCTAAAAATATGATTCAGCGACGAGTCAACAGGCAAGGTGCATTTACGATCATCGAGGTCGCGGTGGCTACCATGGTCTTTGGGGTTGCAGTAGGAGCCTGCGTTCTGAGCTTCAGTATGGGGATGCGGATTGTTAATACCGCGAGTAACCAGATGGATTCTTTGCAGGATGCGCGTAGTCAGATAGAAATGTTGCGTACAAATCATTTTACAAGTGCGGTACTCAATGCTGGAAGTTACTCACTTTCCAACGCAAACTATACCGGTAGCTATGTGGTGACCAATGTGGATTCGTGGACTAAAAACATCACGGTGAATATCGTGTACATCAACCGGATTCGTGGCGGGGTTGGGCGATCGACGAATACTCTCGTTACCAGTCTCACCAGTGACCTTCATCCATGAACGCCTCGCGAATAATAAATGGGCGTTCATCCATTGCGGGAATGACACTTGTGGAGCTGATGGTTGCCATCGCAGTCGGTTCCATTGTGCTCCTCGGCTCAGCGGGGTTGTTCTTCATCTTTCTCCGTTTCTCCAACACCACCACACTAATGCGCAATACATCCAGCGCTGCTAGTCTTGCATTAGAGCGGATGGTCATTGGCGTTGGAGGCAACGCCGGCCTGCGCGAGGCCTACGCCACCAATGTTGTCTTTTCCAGCTCGACGAATGGTTGGAAACTCACCTACAACTCAAACCTTTATTTTCAATATGTGGCTTCCACTCAGACCATCACGAACGATTCCGGTAGGGTAATCTGCGCCAACGTGACGACTTCGAGCGTTACGTTCTATACAAGCAGCGTAGCCACCAATGCGTGCCGGGTTTCGATTTCTGTTGGCCAGAATGCCGGAGGAGATACATGGACCAATACTTTTATAACACAGGTACAATTCAGAAATTAAATCCGCGATGGTCTACCACCGGAGGCAACGCCTACCGAAATCCTAGGGGTTCCGTTCTCCTTACTGTGGTCATCTATCTTTTTGTTGGGATCGGCATGGTCTTGGTGATTCTCGATCAAGCCACTAACCACCGAAAAATCTCCACGCAACAGGTCAATTTGGATCAAGCCATGTATGTCGCTGAAGGTGGACTTGAACGCGGCGCTCATTACATCACTACCAATATCGCGGCGCTTGTCGCCGCTGCCGGTACAACGACTAACATTAGTGGGACTATCGGGGGTGGCTCCTATTCCTATACCATTACCCGAGTCAGTGACAACTTATTCAGCCTTGTTTCCACCGGCACGGTCGGCGCGGTCAGTCGGGTAGTCAGTATTACGCGAATCTATCAACCGAGCTTTGCAGAATGTGCACTCTGGAGCCATGTAACCGGAGGTATCTATTTTGCGCTTGGGGATATATTTTATGGGCATGTCCACTCCGATGACGTGCTGTACTTCGATGCCACTAGCGGCGGGCCCATTTTCCACGGTCTGGTGACATCCGCGACGAACACCTATAGTATTCAGAATGGATCCATTACTAACATTGAGTTTGATCAGGGGTTAAGCCTTAATACCAAATTTGGTTCAATGACGAATGTTGACTTCAATTCCGTTGCCACAAACTCGCTCAAGAGCATCGCCACGTCCTCAGGTTTGGTGCTCTCCGGCAATAGCACAATTACTTTCGGGGGAAACACCGTGCAAATCACGAACCCGACAAAAGGCTGGACCAACTATGTGTATACACCGCCTACCGAGGGGATTATTTACGTCTCAAACAACGGTTCCACTACCGGGAGCAAAGCCGGCACGGTGATTGTGAATGGGGGGACAATCAGTGGTCGGCTGACTGTTGTCGCAGAAAACAACATCACTGTTTCCGGTAACGTTCTTTACACTCCCGATCCACGTGTTACCAACTCGACTGCGGCCTTGGGAATGATTAGCCAAGATAACGTGAGTGTCGGTACCAATGCGCCCAATAACCTTGAAGTCGATTCGGCAATCATGGCGACTGGTACCTCCGGCGATGGGAGCGCCGGTAGTTGGGGAGTCATCAATTACAGCACCGGCTCAGCGCGGGGTAATTTAACTGTCTACGGCGGCATTGTCCAAAGTACGCGGGGTGCGGTTGGTACGCTCAGCAGTGGTGTGCTCTCGACTGGGTATAAAAAGAATTACAGTTACGACTCCCGTTTTCTTAATACGCCACCGCCGTACTATCCGGTGGTAAAGGGTGTGGTGCGATTTTCTAGCTGGCAGGAGGGACCACGGCAATGAGGTCGACTCCTTCTGCTTTGGACTCTTCGGCGAAACGCTGGTTAATCTTCTTGGCGGTGACAGTTCTGGCCGGTAGCACGATTGCAATCTATAGTTTTATTCACGAAAATTCGGCGACTCAGCAACAGCCTCCACCGGTGACCGCCAGCGTTGAGACAGCAACTTCACAGACGGTTTCTTCTGAGCCACCGTCACCATTTTCAGAGGCAAACTTTCCCTCATTCATCGCACCGGAGGCTAAGGCGGAAATTCGGAAGGAGATGATTAACAAACAAGCGGATTATCTGAAGGAGTTGCCAGCCAAGTACTCCAATACTCCGAGCCTAGCCACACTCGAAGAAGTCGAAGAAATGCGCAAAAGCGGTCGAATGGCTTGGTAATGCTTAGTGACCCCGGAACTTTAAGACCGTCACATCTTGCTGCAGTTCCCGCAATGTCCTGAGAATTTCCTCCTGACTTTTCAAAATTTTCTCATTCTGCGCGAGAATTCGTTCAATCCGCTGGTCATCCATTTTGACTGGCTCGGTTTTCGGTGCTTGCGCCATCACCCAAGTTCCGAGTAATGCCGCGACTGCGATTGCGATGCCGATTTGCTTCCATTTCATAATTTATATCCTTTCAAGTTGTCGCGCCTAAACTCTGGCAGATTTCCGTTAATTGGCAACGATTTATCTTGCACCAATTCTGCGAGAGTTGGAGAATATAACCAGAATGGGTGGCAAACCAAAATCAATCTCACCGCTCGGGCGACCTTTTGCCCGGGAGTCGATCCGACACTTGATCTGGCTCATTTGCGGTTCGATTTTTTTTAGCGCCTTGACAGTGATGCTCGTGCTGAATGCTTTTGAGCGACTGCCGTTCTGGTGGGATGCACTCCTGACGAGCGGGCTTTTTTGGGTGACGACGTTTCCGGTGATCTACTTCTTTGTGTTTTGTCCGATGCGCGCCCGGCTCGCGGAGTCCCGGCATTTAGCCCAGCAACATCGCGACTCTGAAATGCGCTACCGGGCGTTGGTGGATTCTCTGGATGCGGCGTTAGTCAGTATTGACAGCGCGGGAAATGTGGTGAGTTGGAATACCACTGCCGAACGCACCTTCGGTTACACCAAAGCTGAAATTCTTGGCCAATCGCTCATCCAACTGTTACCGGTACGTTACCATGAAGCGCATCACAGCGGGTTGGCGCGAATTTTGGCCGGTGGCGAACGCCGTGTCATCGGAAAAACAGTTGAGCTGGAAGGCCGCCGCAAGGATGGAAATGAATTTCCGATTGAGCTTTCGATCTCCGAGTGGCAAGTCGAAAATCAGACATTTTTCACCGGTGTCATCCGCGATATTAGCGAGCGTAAAACCGCGGCGGCAGCGCTTTTGGAAACGAATCGCCGGCTCGAGAGCGCCAAAGAACAGGCGAGCGAGTTGGTGATAAAGGCGGAAGCGGCAAACATGGCAAAAAGTGAATTTCTCGCGGTGATGAGCCACGAAATTCGCACGCCGCTCAACGGCGTTATCGGGATGACGTTGCTTCTGCTTGACACGCCATTGACGGCGGAGCAACGCGACTATGCGCAGACGATTAACACCTCCGGTGAGGCGTTGTTGTCGGTGCTCAATGATGTGCTCGATTATTCTAAGATTGAGTCGGGTCGATTAGAGCTGGATCCGTATGATTTCGATCTGCGGACATTGTTTGAAGATTTGGCCGATGTCATGTCAATCCGCGCACAGGAAAAAGGCTTGGAGTTTAACACCGTCGTTGATGCGCGAATCACGGCGCGATTGCGCGGCGATGCCGACCGCTTCCGTCAAATCTTGCTCAACTTAACCAGTAACGCTATTAAGTTCACTGCGACCGGCGAAGTAGCGATTGAGGTCATGCTGGTCGAGCCGGCACCGGTGGATGGTCAGATACATTTGCGCGTGGAGGTGCGTGATACCGGGATTGGGATTTCACCGGAGCGTGTGCATCGTTTGTTTCAGCCATTTTCACAGGTGGATGCTTCCACAACGCGCCGGTACGGCGGCACCGGTTTGGGGTTGGCGATTTCGCGGCGGTTGGCGGAGTTGATGGGCGGAAAGATTGAAGTCAGCAGCACGGCAGGGGTTGGCTCCACTTTTTCATTCAACGTTTGTATGGAAACGGCAGAAGAATTGCCGGTGCCGGAGGAGAAATGGGATTGGCCGCGCCCGTTGGCAGTGTTGGGAGTGGACGATAACAAAACAAACTTGCGGGTGTTGCGGCAATTGCTGACAACGACTGGGTGCCGATATGTGGATGTTGATAGCGGAGAAGCGGCCCTGGCGGAGTTGCGGCGAGCGCAACAGGCCGGAACGCCATTTCATGTCGCATTGGTGGATATGGAAATGCCGGGGATGGATGGAGCGCAACTGTGTGATGCGGTTCGCGCTGATTCGACGCTCCGGAATCTCAAACTAATTTTGCTCACGTCGCGCTGGCACACTTCGCGACAGGATTTAATTGGGAAGCACGGTTTTTCGGCAGTCTTGACCAAGCCGGTTCGGCGGTCATTTTTTCTGGAAACTTTGAAGGCAGTTTTGACCGGTCGCTCAACGGCCATTCCGTCGCTAGTGGATAAAAATTGGCCAACGCCGATGCATACCGGACGAGTTTTGTTGGCCGAAGATAATCCGACGAACCAAAAAGTCGCGCTGGCGATGCTTCAGCGGATGGGTGTGATTGCGGAAGTCGCCGAAAACGGCCGGGTTGCCTTGTGGATGTTTTTGCAAAAAGCGTATGATTTAATTTTGATGGATGTCGAAATGCCGGTTCTTGATGGCATCGCGGCAACAATCCGATTGCGCGCTATCGCGCGCCGGTATCCTGCCGCCGGTACCGTGCCGATTATTGCGATGACCGCTCACGCAATTAAAGGTTTTAAGGAACGCTGTCTCGAAGCCGGGATGAATGGCTATCTTGCTAAGCCGATTGATCCGCATGAATTAAATGCCATCTTGCAGAGCTATCTGACTGCGAAACCGCTAGCGGCGGCTAATCAAGAGGTGGTAGCTCCGGTGGCTGACGGTAAAGCGAATGAATCCATACTGGACCCAGTGGTGACAGCGCGCTTGCGTGAATTAGCGGCGGCCACCGATCCTGGTTTCCTAAATGAACTTTACGCGGCATTTCTGTCGAGTTCCGCTCAATATCTCACAACGATTTGCGAAGAGGTTTCCGCCGGTAATGCCGATGGATTGCGAAAATCTGCTCACGCGTTTCGAGGGGCAAGTGCGAACATTGGTGCCGCAAAATTAACGGAACTTTGCCGGCAACTTGAAAAATTAGGAAAAGACGGGCGAGTAGATGGTGATGTCGCGAGCTTAGAGCAAGAGTTTGCGCGGGTAAAAATTGAAATCGAAAAACAAACCACGAAGAAAGCCGCTGTATGAATATTCTGATTGTTGATGATGACGCCACATCGCGTCTGGTGCTCAGTGCGACACTGAAAAAGTTGGGGCACGAGGTTACGGTTGCCGCGAACGGCACCGAGGCCTGGAACATATTTGAAACGGGTCACGTCTCATTGCTGATTTCTGATATCGTGATGCCGGATATCAATGGCTTGGATTTGTGCCGGCGGATTCGGGCTGCCAATCGACCCAAATACACGTACATCGTTTTGCTGACGGTCGTGGGTGGTAAGAGTGGTTATCTGGCCGGTATGCGTGCCGGTGCAGATGATTTCATCACCAAGCCGTTCGACGAGGAACAGTTGGCTGCGCGGATTATTGTTGCCGAGCGAATTCTTAGTTTGCAGTCACAAATCAATCAGCTCTCAGGATTGCTGCCGATTTGTTGTGTTTGTAAAAAAGTTCGCGATGACCAAAACTACTGGCAGCAGGTCGAGTCGTATATCTCGGAGCGCACCGATGCCAAGTTTTCTCACGGCCTGTGTCCGGAATGTTACAAGCAGGCCAGCGGATAACTATCTTGCAACTTTTGACCTGTTGGCGTATACGATTTCGCTGCGACGGGTGGCTAGGTAGCTCAGTTGGTAGAGCACTGCACTGAAAATGCAGGTGTCGTCAGTTCAATTCTGACCCTAGCCACCATTTTATTTTGCGACGAACCGTCAATGGCTGATGCGTACTCGATCCTCAAAACCCAATCTACCTGATCGCCCAGACTCTGCGGTTTACCAGCCTAACAACTGGCTTGACCCGCTGGACTGGCGTGCAATATTTTCTGACGCCACTCGACCGCTGGAGATTGATGTCGGTTGTGGGAAGGGCGGTTTTCTGCTTTGGGTAGCCGGCTCGCAACCGACAAGGAATTTTCTCGGCGTCGAACGCCAGCTCATCCGGTTGCGCAAAGTGGATAAGAAGATTCACGACCGGCAACTGACGAATGCCCGGTTGCTCCGCGTCGAAGCCGGTTATCTGGTAGAAAAATTGATTCCGACACATTCGGTAAGTGCTTATCATATTTTCTTTCCGGATCCGTGGCCAAAACGCCGGCATCATTTCCGGCGGTTATTCCAAATGGCATTTGTTCAGGCACTTTACCGGACGTTGAAGCCAGATGGTGCGGTGAATGTCGCGACTGATGATTTGGAATATTTTGCACATATGCAAAAAGTTATGCGTGAATCTGGGAGGTTTTGTGAAAAAACAGCCACCGCGTTACCGGTGGAAGCGCAGACGGAATTTGAGAAAATTTTTCTCGCGCAAGGTAAAATAATTGGTCGGGCGAAGTTTTTAGTTGAAAGCTGAGGGGCTTTCTTGGCATCTTGTCGCGGTCGCAGTTTTGTCGATGAACAGCAACAGCAGAATTATGTCCTGAAAGGTTAATGGCTATGCAAGAGACGAATGTTCCGATTCCGAATCAAGACGCCGAAGTTTTTCATCCCGCACCCGAAATCGTTGCCAGTGCCAACGTTCAGAATGTTGACCAAGTTCGCCGGGAAGCGGCGATTGACCTCGAGGGTTATTGGGCGCGGCGGGCCGGTGAATTAGAATGGTACCGGAAGTGGGACAAGGTTCTCGACGAATCGGCGAAGCCATTTTTCAAATGGTTTGTCGGCGGCAAAACCAACATCGTTCTTAATGCACTCGACCGGCACGTCAAGACGTGGCGGCGGAATAAGTTGGCGTTGATTTGGGAAGGTGAGACCGGTGAGGTGCGGACCTATTCCTATCATGCGCTCAACCGGGAAGTTTGCAAATTTGCGAATGTGCTCAAGTCGATGGGCGTGGCTAAAGGCGACCGGGTAACAATTTATATGCCACGCATTCCGGAGACGGTGATTGCGATGTTGGCGACGGCGAAGCTGGGCGCGATTCACTCAGTGGTGTATGGCGGTTTCTCAGTTGAAGCGTTGCATGGGCGAATTGAAGACAGTGAATCGAAGGTAATTGTTACAGCCGACGGCGGTCGGATGAATGGCAAGACGGTACAGCTGAAGAAAATTGTGGACGAGGCGTTAACGCGCACGGCAGCGCCGGAGAATGTGGTGGTGGTTCGGCATTTGGGAATTGATGTGTCGATGGAGCAGGGGCGTGATTTTTGGTATCACGAATTGATGACGTTGCCGCTGGCGAAGAATTCGATGCGGTGTGAAACCGAAGTGATGGACGCCGAAGACCCGCTGTTTATTCTTTATACCTCCGGTACGACCGGTAAGCCGAAAGCGATCTTGCACACACACGGTGGCTACCAAGTCGGAGTTTATTCGACTATTAAAGACGTATTTGATTTGAAGGAAGAAGACCGGTGGTGGTGTACCGCTGATCCGGGTTGGATTACCGGTCACTCCTACATCGTCTACGGTCCGCTGTTATGCGGTGCGACATCGTTTATGTACGAAGGCGCGCCGACATATCCGTATCCCGACCGGTGGTGGACGATGATTGAAAAATACGGCGTCACAGTTTTCTATTCGACACCGACGGCAATTCGCGGATTGATGCGTTTCGGTCAGGCCTGGCCGGGGCGGCACGACCTCTCCACGTTGCGCTTGCTGGGTTCGGTGGGTGAGCCGATTAATCCGGAGGCTTGGCGCTGGTTCCATAAATATATCGGTCGCGAAAAATGCCCGATTATGGATACTTGGTGGCAAACCGAGACCGGTATGTTTCTCCTGACACCGTTACCGGCGACGCCACTCAAACCCGGTTCGGCAACGCTGCCGTATCCCGGTATTGATGCGGATATTTTCGGCGAAGATGGCAAACCGGTGAAGGTGGGTGAGGAAGGTTTCTTGGTGATGCGGAAACCGTGGCCGGCCATGATGCGCACGATTTACAAAGACCCGGACCGGTATGTGCAAACGTATTGGACAAAATTCCCCGGCGTTTATTTTGCCGGTGATTCAGCGCGGCGCGACAAAGATGGTTATTTCTGGGTGATTGGACGGGTGGACGACGTCATCAAAGTCAGCGGCTACCGGCTCGGTACGGCTGAACTGGAATCGGCCTTTATCACACATCCGGCGGTTGCAGAAGCAGCAGTGATTGGTCTGCCACACGAAATCAAAGGCACAGCCATTCACGCCTATGTGATTCTCAAGCCCGGCCAAGACGGTTCCGATGCATTGATTGAAGAGCTCCGGCAATATATCGGCCACGAGGTTGGTCCGATTGCCAAACCGGAGAAGATTACCATTGTCCAATCTTTGCCGAAAACGCGAAGTGGAAAAATTATGCGGCGCGTTCTCAAAGCGCGAGCGCGCGGGATGGACGAAGGCGATCTTTCGACTCTCGAAGAGTAATTACTTTCGAGCAATTTTCGTAATCGCTTCGACGAGCACTAAATGTGCGTCGAGTTGGGTGGACACGAGTTGCCGGTTGGCTTCGAGAAGAAGGTCGAGGGCGCGAATGAGTTCGGTGCTGGAAAAATTCTTTGCCGCCACTGCACACCGGTAGAACCGCCACGCATTCGGCAACGCGCCATCTTTGCTCCGGGGAAAATGCGCCGTCGCATCGGCTGGAAGAGAACCGAAAGCCTTCACAAACTCGAAGTTGCCGCCGTGTGCATCGCGGACGGTGATTAGTTTGCACTCAATCAAATCGCGCGCCAGTAACATGAGTCGGAGTTGGTTCACAAGCATTGCAACGATTCCGAGCGGCGCTTCACCATCATCAAACAGACGGTCGAGCGCCGCGATGGCTTGAGATAACTGGCGTACGCCGAGTGTGTCAGTCAGCTCCCAAATCACAGCTTGCCGGGAGGCGGAACAGATGGCACGCACATCGGCGTCGGTTAGCTCGGTGCGTTGACCGGCGTAGAGGCAAAGCTTTTCAAGTTCGTTTGCGATTTCGCGGAGGTTCGGCGCGACCAATTCCCGGAAGGTGGCGATGGCACCGCCGGTCATCGTTTTGCCTTCAGTGCGCATTTTCTTATCAATGAAATCCGCGATGTCTTCATCGCCGGCTTGTTTGGATTCGTCGGGCGCGTCAAAAAGTTTTACTTCGGCGAGTTTTTCTAATGTCTTGGCGAGTGACCGGCGTTTGTCGAAGCCGATGGCGCTAATCAGTAATGTCACGCCCTCTGGTAAACCGCGTTTGAGAGTTTCGCTAAGTTCAGTCAGTCCTTCTTTGACGGCTTCGGCGGTGACAGCTTTGTCATCGGCGAGGAGGTTGGTGCTTTTCAGCCAAACCAACTTGGCCGCGCCAAAAAAACCGACCGTGTTTAACGCTTCATGGAGGCGCGCAAAAATTTTTAATGCCTCATCTTGATTGCCGGCAATGCCGTCAATGATTTCGACGCCGAATTCGCCGGCGGATTTCGGTGCGAGTTTTTCCGCCAACTTGGCCGCCGCCTCTTTGACTGAAAATTCGTCCGTGCCGGCTAGTAGGTAAATTGATTTGGATACCGCCATGCCGTCAGAGTACCGGGACTGGCGGAGAAATTCACGGAATTTCTACCGGTAAGATTGACCTACAGGGCAGGGGACGCGTATCATGTCGGCATGGAACACTTATGGGCTCCGTGGCGGATTGGTTATATTTTACGAGCGAAAGAACCCGGCTGTTTCCTCTGTCGGAAGCCGCAGGAAGCGGATGACGCGAAGAATCACATCCTCATCCGTGACCGGACTTGTTTCGCCTTGTTGAACGCCTATCCTTACAACGCCGGGCATTTGATGGTGGTTCCTTACAAACACACCGCCGAACTCGATGACTTAACAGAATCCGAAATGGCGGATTTGATGACGTTGACGCGCAGGTGTAAACAAATCTTAGTGCGGGCACTGAAGCCCGACGGTTTTAATATCGGCTTGAATTTGGGACGCGCCGCCGGTGCTGGCGTGGATGATCACATGCACTTTCACATCGTACCGCGCTGGAGTGGGGACACGAACTTTATGACTGTCACCGGAGGAGATATTCGCGTCGTGCCGCAAGCGCTTGACGACATGTACGCGGCGCTGCTGAAGCACGTTTAGCGGCTTAAATTTTCTATGAAAATCCGAAGTATTCTAGCCTTCACAATTCTTATCTACTGGTTTAGCTCGGCACTGGTGTTTTCCGATGCGCCGCAATCACGGCAAACCCTACCGGTACTCAGTACACGCGAATCACTAACGAATAATAGTGTCCGGATTCTTACTGTCACCGCCGAATCGTATTTTAAGCTAGTCTTTAGCAGCCGGTGTCGCGTCTTGGCTTACCCGGGTGAATCGGGGAAAATTGGCGCGCGAATTATCGCCACCTATGATCTAGCGAATGATCCGGAACAGAAAGTGAACCTGAGTTCCTCGCAACAAGATATCTGCGGCGTCGGAATTGTTGAAGGAAGTTTACAGTTAATCGAATCAACTACAGCGCGCGTCGTTATCGATATTCGAGGATTTCTCGGACAAAGAAGTAAAGGAACTGAGACCGAAATCGTCCGGCGCTATGTGATTTACCCAACCGGACAGATTTACCTCCGCGATACGCATAGTGCTACACCCTGTGATACCGAAGGAGTGTTGGGATTTTGTTTGAGCGGTTCGGCGGCTTTCACTCCTGCGGATGCGCACAATGATCCGGGACCGGTGGAGAATTTCTGGCTAGACTTTGGTGGTCAAAAATATCTTTCCGGCACAAACAAAAGCGCATTTTTCTTATTTCACAGCAATGTCGTTCACCCATCAACATTTATGAATACCAGCTTAAAAATCTGTTCGGTCGTTGACACAAAGATGAATTTTCTCCATGTGCTGCATTTTCAAAAAGGCCGAGCGCATTACTGGGGACGTTGGGTATGGGTAGGTAAGGATAACGTTGGCTATGGAGATGTGAACTTTGCGTGGATGCCGCCACCGGCGTGGGATCAACCTTATTCACAAACCTACACCTTTATGTTGCAGATCAAACCCGAAACGATGACCGACAACAAAGTCGTCTTGCCCTATGTAGAAGATTATCGCAACCCAGCCAAGCTGGAGTTTAGTCACGGTCAATCCGTTACCAACCATCCCAACGATTTGAACCATGATGGCTATGATGAATCCGAAGGCTGTTATGTGATGCAAGCAGATAAGAACGGCGTGGATTTTACTATCAACGGGAGCGCCCGCTCACGCTTTAATCCAATTTTCAAGATCGTAAACTGGCTGGGTGAACCACCTAGTTTTATCGCAGTGAATGGTCGGCAAGTGCCAACCAAGGACCATTTCCATGCCGCACGCTCCGGTAACGATTTGGTCATACAGTATTTCGGAACTATCGACCAGAAGACGGATTTCGGAATCACACCGAACTAGCGCAACCTTGCGTTGGGTGCTTTCTCGTTGAGCCCCATGACCGGTAGCCTTTTGGGTTGCCACTCTAAGCGCAACCGCCTAGATTCCGGCTATGCGATTAGCCTTAGCGCAACTGAATACGACGGTCGGTGATCTCACCGGCAATTGTGCGCTTCTTCGTGACGCTTACCGGCGGGCTAGCGATGCTGGTGCAGATTTAATGCTCGCACCGGAACTGGCGATTACCGGCTATCCACCGCGTGACTTGCTCGCGAAACGCCGGTTTGTGCAGGACAACCTTCGCGCGCTCGACGAATTGGCGGGCGCGGTCGGTGAAACCGGCTTGCTCGTCGGGTATGTGGACAATAATCCGAATCGACCGGGGCGCGATTACCTCAATGCTGCGGCGTTGATTCATCGAGGCAAAATCGTTGCGCGCCGGTACAAAACGTTACTGCCGACTTATGATGTATTCGATGAAGACCGGTATTTTCAGCCGGCGGAAGCCAATACCATCGTGGAGTTTGCCGGTGTGAAAATCGCCATTACGATTTGCGAGGATATTTGGAATGCGGAAGATCGTGGCTCCGGCCGGCTTTACCGGCGCGATCCGGTAGAGGAACTCGCGACGACTGGTCAACCGAATCTCATTTTGAATATTTCTGCCTCGCCGTTTCATCTTGGCAAAGAATCGCTCCGGTCGGAAATGCTCCGGGCGGTGGCGCTGAAATACGGAGTGCCGTTGGCGTATTGCAATCTTGTGGGCGGCAATGATGAATTGGTTTTCGATGGTCAAAGTTTGGTGTTTGATGCCGCCGGTAAATTACTCACGCAAGGTGCGGCGTTCCGTGAAGATTTGCTGATTGTGGATATACCGGGCGCAAGCGTGCCGCCGGTGGTGACAAAGTCCAATTGCGCCGCGGTTCATGATGCGCTGGTGCTGGGATTGCGTGATTATGTTCGCAAGTGTGGTTTCAAATCGGTGGTGCTTGGGTTGAGCGGCGGAATTGATTCGGCTGTGACGGCGGCATTGGCAGTGGCGGCACTCAGACGGGAAAACGTGATGGGCGTCTCGTTGCCTTCGCAATTTTCGTCGCAAGGTAGTCTCGACGACGCGAAAGAACTCGCCGGTAATCTTGGGATTCGGTACGAGGTGATTCCGATTCAAGAATCATTTGCGAAGCTCCGGGGAAGTTGTCAGGAGTTATTTCGCGGGTTATCGGAGGATACGACGGAAGAAAATATGCAGGCGCGGATTCGCGGTGCGATTCTGATGGCGATTTCGAATAAGTTCGGTCACCTACTTTTGACCACCGGTAATAAAAGCGAATTGGCGGTCGGCTATTGCACGCTTTATGGCGACATGAATGGCGGTCTTGGTGTGATTGCCGATGTGCCGAAGACGATGGTTTATGAAATTGCCGGTTATATCAATCGCGACCGGCGAATCATTCCGGAAGCGAGTATTACCAAGCCGCCGTCCGCTGAATTGCGACCGAACCAAACCGACCAAGACAGCTTGCCGCCGTATGAAGTGCTTGATGTGATTTTGAAACGCTACATCGAAGAATCGCAATCCGCCGCTGAAATCATCGCGATGACCGGCTATGACGAAAAGTTGGTGCGCGATATTACTCGCAAGATTGACTTGAACGAGTACAAACGCAAGCAAGCGCCGCCGTGTCTGCGGGTGACGACAAAAGCATTCGGAATCGGTCGGCGTGTGCCGATTGCGCAGCGTTATGTCGAATGATTGCGCCGGGCGCGGTAATACCGGAATAAGGCATACGCTAATACTCCGATGGCGAGAATGATACCGGCTTCGATTTGGTGTTCCTGTAGTTCATTCAGGATGCGATGCCAGTTGCGGCCGAAGTAGTAGCCGATGGTGATGAAAAGGGAAGACCAGAGTAATGCGCCGACATAGGCGAAGATTGCAAACTCCCGGTACGGTAAACGCGAGGCACCGGCGACAAGCGCAGTGAAGTGGCGGACACCGGGAATGAAATAGCCGACGACTAAAATCCATTTACCAAAGCGTTCGTACCAATGCCGGACTCGCGCGAGCGCGACATCATCCACGCGGAGGAATCGTCCGAATTTGTGAATGGTGTAAATTCCGGCTGTGCGTCCGATTAGGTAGCTGACGGTAATGCCGCAAGCGCTGCCGAGGAAACCAGCGAGCAGCATCGGAATGAGTTCAAATTTTCCTTTGTAAACGAGGAAGCCAGCTAAGGTGAGTAAAGTTTCATCCGGTACCGGTAAGCCGACGATGCCGGCAACTAACAGCGCAAACAAAGCGCCATAGCCGTATTGCATTAACCAGTGTTGGAGGCATTCATACATATAAGTGGTCGCGAACGTACCGGTTACACGACAATTTTCCAAGCGGAATGCAACGGCGTGTTGACAGCGCGGTAAGCTTTGATAAGGTACAAAGCAATCGCAGTTCTCGGCAGGTCCGGGACACAGAAACAACGTTAGGTGGCTTTTACATGACTGAAAAAACATCCGGTAGTGCAACCGGCGTGGGTGGAATTACCGCCGCGCCAAATAAACAAACGATTAAAGACGTGGTCATCCGCTTTGCCGGTAACTCGCAAGACGGGATTCAATCCATCGGTGGTCTGCTCGCGCGGTTAGCTGGGCGGACGGAAAAAGATGTGATGACGTATATGACTATCCCCGCCACGATTTCTGGCGGACCGAGTATTTTCCAAGTACGACTCGGTACCGGTGATGTATTAAGCGCCGGTGATGAAGTGGATATTTTGGTGGCGTTTTACCAGCACTCGTACAAAGACAACATCCAGACCCTCCGGAAGGGTGGCATTCTTTTGTACGATTCGGACAACGTGCAACCGGATCCGAACGATAAGACCTACCGGACTGTCGGCGTGCCGATTACGAGTCGAACCGTTGAGGCTATCGGTGGCACGGCAAAAGACAAAGGTAAAAATATGTTCGTGCTCGGTCTTGTGGCGCGGACGTTTGATTTGGATATGCCCAAGCTCGAAGCCATGTTGCAGGCGGGCTATGGACGGAAGGGCGAAGATGTCATCCGAAATATCTTAGGCGCTTTCCACGGCGGTTATGCCTATGACATTGGCAAACTGATGGAGACATTTGAATTTCGTCCACAAGCGGATCGCGCCGGTAAGAAGAAAGTCGTGACCGATGGTAATCAAGCGATTGCTTACGGTGCGATTGCGGCTGGTGTCCGATTTGGTGCCGCGTATCCGATTACGCCCTGGACGAGCGTGATGGAAATTCTGCGCGCAGAATTGCCGAAGTATGGCGGAATGTTTGTGCAAGCTGAGGACGAAATTGCCGCTGTCGCGATGGCTTGCGGTGCATCGTATGCCGGTCACACGGCACTCACCGGTACCTCCGGCCCAGGTTTGTCTCTAAAATCGGAGGCAATCGGTTGGGCGGTCATGGCGGAAATTCCTTTGGTTGTCGTGGATGTACAACGTGGCGGCCCGGCAACCGGCTTGCCAACAAACGTCGAGCAAAGCGATTTGAATATCGCCCGCTCCGGTAGTCACGGCGACGCTCCGCGAATTGTGATTGCGCCGGGTTCTGTCGAAGATTGTTTTTACACGACCGTCGAAGCGGTGAAGTTGGCGCGGGAATATAGTTGCCCAGTGATTTTGCTGAGTGATCAGGCGTTGGCAACGCGAGTGGAAGCGTGGGATATGCCGGACCTCAAAAAGCATGTCACCAATATTTCGCCGACGTTTGAACCGCGCGGTCCGAATTTCAAGCCCTACGAAAATACGCCGGATGGTATTCCGCATCACGCCGCCCCCGGCACGCCGATGGTCGATGGAAAATATCCAATCGTCACTGGATTAGAGCATGACGAATATGGTCATCCGGCCAGCCGTCCGTCTAACCACGCGATGATGGTCGCCAAACGCCGGCGAAAATTGCAAATGTTGTCCTTGAAATTACCGCCGCCGGAAATGTATGGCCCCCCGGAAGGGAATGTGTTGTTGCTTGGCTGGGGTTCAAGTCGCGGCCCAATTTGCGAAGCAGTGGATCGCGCTCGTGCAAATGGCGAAGAAGTTTCCGCGATTCACCTCCGGTATCTCCTGCCGTTGCAGGCCGGTATCCAAGAAATCATGCAGTCGTTCAATCACATTCTCGTGGTGGAACTCAATGATCGCGGCGTGTACGGTTACGGTCAACTCGGCGGTATTATGCGTGCCATGTATTGCGATCCACGGATTCGCGGTATCAACAAAACTGATGGTCTTCCGTTTAAGGTTCGCGAAATTCTTGACCAACTCCACCAACGTTTGCCGGCTGTAAACACCGCCGGTATGGACTAATTTAGGAGAGACTTCCATGACAACTATCTCAACTCCAACTATCGAACTGAAAGCGTATACCAAAAAAGAACTTGTCGGCGACCAACCCACGTGGTGTCCCGGCTGTGGCGACTTCAGTATTCTGGCGACGTATTTTAAGTTGCTCGAAAAACGGCAGATTCCGCGCGAAAAAATCATCAGCATTGCCGGGATTGGTTGCTCGTCACGCTTTCCGTATTTCGTTAATGCCTATGGTGTGCACTTCGTTCACGGTCGTGCCGCTGCGTTTGCGACTGGTGTTTCTCTGACGCGCCCGGATTTGCACGTTTGCGTTTTTAGTGGCGATGGCGATGCGTATTCCATCGGTGGCAATCATCTGACGCATGCCGCGCGCAAAAACATCAAGATGACTTTAGTTGTCATGGATAATCAAGTGTATGGCTTGACTAAGAAACAAACCTCGCCGACATCACCCATTGGATTTAAGTCCAAGACTGATCTCACCGGTTCAGTCGATCATCCGATTAATCCGATGAAGCAGCTTATTGCCGCCGGTGCCACATTCATCGCGCGAAGTCATTCCCACATGCCCAACCATGTGGCCGATGTGATGGATCAAGCAATCGGTCACGACGGTTTTTCGGTGGTGGAAGTTCTGAGCGAATGTACGGAGTTTTTCCCCGGTGCATTTGACGGCGCTAATCCACGCAAAGGTGGGGCCTTCACGCTCGTGCCGAAAGAACACGATGTTACCGATGAAGCCGGCGCTTACAAACTCGCGATGGCTGATTTCCCCGGTTATTTCGGTGTCTTCCTGAAGGTGAATCGTCCAACGAAAAACGCACTCGAAGCCGGTTTGATTAATGACGCAAAGTCAAAAATCGGTACCGCTGTTCCGTTGGAGATGCTCCAAAAGTCCTTTGACCGGTTTGCCTAAATGACGCTTTGGCAATCGATTGTTCTCGGCGCAGTCCAAGGAATTGCTGAGTTCTTGCCGATTAGCAGTATTGCGCACATGCAGTTGGTTGCGAAGTTTTGTGGCTGGCAAAAGCCTGACGTAGCGTTCATGGCTGTGGTTCAGCTCATCGCCTATTTTGCAGTCGTTCTCTATTTTTGGAACGATTGTTCAAAAATTATTCGCGGTACTGTTCGTGGGTGGCAAAATCCAGATGGCAAGTTAGGGTGGATGTTAATTGCCGCAACAATTCCGATTGGCGGATTCGGCTTATTGCTCCGGAAACATATTGAAAATCACTGGCAAATTCTACCGGTAATTGCGAGCGCGCTGATTGTTTTGGGGATTGTACTCGCATTCGCGGAATGGATGGGGCGGCGGCGGAAACAACGCGGTGAATCACTCCGGGAGCTTGCCGAGCTTGGTTGGCGCGACGCCATCGTCGTCGGTTGCTTTCAGGCGCTGGCGCTGGTGCCCGGCGCGTCGCGTTCCGGTTCGACGATTACCGGTGGCTTATTTCTTGGAATGAAGCGCGACACGGCAGCCCGGTTTTCTTTTTTGATGTCGTTACCGGCGGTTTTTGCCGCCGGTATCTTTGAGCTGCGAAAACTGCACTTCGGTTCGAGTGTTGAAATTTTGAACGTACTCGTGGCTGGACTTTCCGCTTTCGTGGTTGGCTATGCGACCGTGGCTTTTCTATTAGGTTTTCTCCGCCGGCATACGACCTGGGTGTTCATCATTTACCGGATTGCGCTCGGTATTATGCTTCTGGTTCTACTCGGCCTCGGGAGGCTATGAGCAGCTTGCATCCCGGCGCGCACTGACGTAGCATACTCGCCATGAAACAACGCATTGTGATTACGTTGGTCGTCGCCTTGTTGGGCGCGAATCTGATTTTTGCGGCAAAACTTTATTCCGCCGCTAACTCGAAATCTGATAAAGACAATCCGTACACGCAGATGGAATTGCTGACTCGTGTGATGGAATTGATTCGCAAGGATTACGTGGATGCCGACAAGGTCGCGTACACCAATCTGACCTACGGCGCGTTGCGCGGAATGTTGAATTCGCTTGATCCGCATAGCCAATTTATGGAGCCGACGGCCTACGAGGACATGAAAGAAGATACCGGCGGTAAGTTTGGTGGGCTTGGTATCCAAATTGGCTTATCAAAAGACGGTTTTATTTCTGTGATTGCGCCCATTGAAGACACACCGGCCGCGCGGGCGGGTATTCTGCCCGGTGACCGCATTGCAAAAATTGAAGGCAAGCCGACTGACCGGATGTCGTTGAATGAAGCGGTGCATCAACTCCGTGGCGAGCCGGGCACGAAAGTCACGATTACAGTTTTCCGTGCTAAAGCTAAAGATCCCGGCGAACGACTCAAGGATTACACCATTACTCGTGCTGAGATTCCGGTATTCAGTGTCAAGGATGCGAAGATTTTAGAAAACAATATTGGTTACGTTCGCATCACTCAGTTCAATGAACCAACTGCGGACGAGTTTGAGAAAGCCTTGAAGAAACTCGAAGGGCAGGGAATGGACGCGTTGGTGATTGACCTGCGCAATAATCCCGGCGGCTTGCTCGAATCCGCCAAGCAAATCGCTGGTAAGTTTGTTCCAGCTGGTCAGTTAATCGTTTCTACTGAAGGTCGCGATTTGGCTAACAAATTGGTTTACAAATCCGAGTACGGCAAAAAACGGTTAAGCTATCCAATTGTCCTGCTCATTAATAATGGCAGCGCCAGCGGTAGTGAAATTGTGGCCGGTGCGTTGCAGGACCTGAAGCGGGCGGTGCTCGTCGGTGAAACCACCTTCGGTAAGGGTTCTGTGCAAAGTATTATTGGTTTAGCTGACGGTTCGGCGTTGCGCTTGACTACAGCGAAATATTACACACCCAGTCACAAAGTCATTCACGAACACGGCGTTACACCGGACATTAGTGTGCCAATTTCAGAGGAAGATGAACGTAAACTTGCTGAGCAACGCGTTCGCGCCAACATGCCACCGGAGGAAGGTCAGGAGAAAGTCGAAAAGATTCCCGATGTGCAACTCGAACGTGCCGTCGATCTACTCAAGGGCGTTAAACTTTTTGCCAAGCAAGCCAAAGCCGGTAAGTCGTTTGCGAATTGACCGGTGAAAGTTCTTGGCATCGAAACGTCCTGCGACGAGACTTCCGCGGCAGTCGTCGCGGATGGGCGGATTCTCTCCAACGTCGTCAGTTCACAGATTGATTTACACCGGCCCTACGGTGGCGTCGTTCCGGAGTTAGCTTCCCGCCGTCATCTCGAACTGATTGATGAAGTTATCCACACTGCTCTCGATGAATCCGGAATTGCCCTCGGAGAAATCGACGCCATCGCCGCAACCTACGGCCCCGGTCTCGCCTCATCATTGCTGATCGGTTTGAACACTGGCAAAGGGATCGCGCTCGCGACTGGTAAGCCATTTATCGGTATCAATCACCTCGAGGCGCATCTCTATTCACCGGTATTCGATGGCGCGGGGATGCCGATGATTTCGCTCATTGTTTCCGGTGGTCACACGATTCTCGCGAAGGTTACCGGCATCGGCCAACACGCCATTCTTGGCCAAACCGTCGATGACGCCGCCGGTGAAGCTTTCGACAAAGTCGCCAAACTTTTACAACTCAGTTATCCTGGTGGTCCGGAAATTGACCGGCTGGCCAAGACTGGTAATCCGCGCGCCATTGCCTTTCCTCGCAGCATGCTGAACGAACCGGGGTACGACTTTAGTTTCAGTGGTTTGAAAACTTCCGTTCTCTATTTTCTTCGTAAAAATCCGACGCATTCTGTGCCAGATATTTGCGCGAGTTTTCAGGAGGCGGCTGTCGATGTGCTGGCCGGTAAACTATTAAATGCTGCTGAGGAATACCGGGTGAAAACCGTCAGTCTTGCCGGTGGAGTTTCAATCAACAGTCGTCTCCGAGAAAAGTTGACCGGCGAATGTGAAAAACGCGGACTCCGGTTGTTATTGGCACCGGCAAAACTCTGCACCGACAACGCCGGGATGATTGCAACGTTGGCACATCACAAATTATTAGCCGGCCAGCGCAGCACGTTTTCGCTCGAAGTCTCACCGTCGGCTGGGTTAGGAGTCGCCGCGTGAAAACTGCCCGTCTGATTGTTGCTGCGAGTGAGCAGGATGCCAACTTATTGTACGCGACCGGCTTTTTCGCGCCAGATGCTTTTATCTATTTTGAGATTGCCGGTAAGAAATATGTGGTGATGAGCGATTTGGAAATTGATCGCGCCCGGCGAGTGGCGACGGTGGATCGAGTTTTATCGTTGAACCGGTATCAGAAGAAGTTTGGCGTTCGGAAGTTGGTCGATGTATTACCGGAATTGCTTCGCGAATTTGACGTTCGCAGTGTTGAGGTGCCGGTAGATTTTCCAATCGGTTTAGCAAAACGGTTGCGCGGGTTTCGGATCATCGTTAAACCCGATCCGTTTTTCCCGGCGCGCGAGATTAAGTCGCCGGTGGAGCAACGTGAATTGACCGCCGCATTACGTTTGGCAGAGGAGGGAATGTATGCCGGCGTGGATGTGATTCGGATGAGTCGAGTTGGTCGTGGCGGGTATCTTTACTGGCGCCAGCAACGACTGACATCCGAACATGTTCAGGGCGTCATTAATGCGACGATTGCCGGTCTAGGTGGGAATGCGGCGCATACAATTGTGGCTGGTGGTAATCAAGGCTGCGATCCACATGAAGCTGGTCATGGAGCATTGCGAGCGCATCAACCGATTATCCTCGATATTTTTCCACGCGATTTGAAAACCGGTTACTGGGGCGACATTACCCGGACGGTTGTGCGAGGTCGCGCTAGCGAACGCGTGCGGACGATGTTTGCGCTCGTTGCAAAAGGGCAAGGTATCGCGCTTGACCGGCTTCGGGCCGGTGTCGATGGGCAAACGGTGCATCGCGCGATTCAAGACTTGTTTGACCAGCACGGTTTTAAGACCGGTCGGAAACGTGGACGGATGCAGGGTTTCTTTCATGGTACCGGTCACGGTGTCGGTTTGGAAATTCACGAAGCGCCGCGTGTGGCGGCGGTGCCGGCGATTTTGCAGACAGGTAATGTCGTGACAGTCGAGCCGGGATTGTATTATCCGGGCACCGGTGGGGTTCGTTTGGAAGATATGGTTGTGATTACTGAACGCGGTTGCCGGAACCTGACCCGGTTTCCAAAGTTTTTGGAATTATGACGGCACTTGAACGCTTTGGTCACATGCGGTATCTAATTTACCAGAGGAGATTCATTCAATGATGTTACATCCGGGAATAATGTGGTTGTTGATTATGTTTGCGATGGTGGTGGGAATCATTGCGCAAGTGCGCGTGACTTCGGTTTTCAACCGGTATTCGCGCATACCGACACGCCGTGGTCGAACGGGCGCGGAAGTCGCTGATGAGATTTTGCGGACCGCCGGAATTGATGACGTGAGTATTGACCGGGTGGATTCGTATCTCGGTGATCATTACGACCCGACGAAGAAGGTGCTTTGCTTGTCGCCGGGTGTTTATGACGGCGCTTCCATCGCCGCGACCGGTATCGCTGCTCATGAATGCGGTCACGCCATCCAGCATCAGCAAGCCTACGCGCCGCTGAAGGCGCGGATGGCAATCGTACCGGTCACGATGATGGCGTCCCGGATGTTGCCGTTCATTATGATTGGCGGATTTATGTTTGGATTATTCCGCGCGATACCGGGGCTGCTTGATCTTGGAATTGCGATCTACGCAGTGCTGACGGTGTTTCAGCTAATCACTTTACCGGTGGAATTTGATGCGAGCCGTCGCGCAAAATTAATCATGACCAATCGTGGCATTGTCACATTAGATGAATCATCCGGTGCGGCGGCGGTCTTAAACGCCGCAGCGCTGACGTATGTAGCCGCATTTTTATCAGCGCTATTTCATCTACTCTATCTTGTTTCACTTCGCGACCGACGTTGAAGACAACCCACTGGCAACTATCGTTCCTGCTTGTCTGGCTGACCAGTAGTCTAACGATGTTTGCCGGTGAACGATTGGTAATCGTCTCGCCGCATTGGGAAGGGCTTCGGTATGAATTTGCCCGCGCGTTCTCGGCGTGGCATCAAGAAAACTACGGCACACCGGTGGAAGTGGACTGGCGTGACCTCGGCGGTTCTTCCGAAAACGTCCGGTTTGTCATCAGTGAATTTAAACAATCGCCGACCGGTATTGGTGCGGATTTATTTTTTGGCGGCGGAACTGATCCGTTTTTTGAATTTGCTAAACGCGATTTGTTACAAGCTTACCAGCCGTTGTCGCTGGCGGGAGTACCGGCGCAGATTGCTGGTGTGCCAGTGTACGATCCTGATTACCGGTGGTTCGGCGCGTCGCTATCGAGCTTTGGAATTCTTTACAACAAGCGCGTACTCGAGGTGGAACATTTGCCGGTGGTGCGGACGTGGCGTGAATTGGCCGAGCAAGCACCGGCGGGACGCATTGGTTGTGGCGACCCGCGTAACTCCGGCACGATGCACATGATGTTCGAGATGATTCTCCAACGCTACGGCTGGGACGACGGCTGGCGACTGCTGACATTGCTGGCAGCTAAGACGCGTGATTTTGATCGAGGTGCTTCGACCAGCGCGAAGGATTGCACCACCGGCAACACGGCTTACACACTGGCGATTGATTTCTATGCGCTCACACAAATTGCTTATGCCGGCAAGGAAAACCTCGGTTTCATCCTGCCGGCGGATTGCGTGACACTCAGTCCGGATGGTGTAGCGATTTTGCGCGGCGCACCGCACCGGCAACTGGCGGAACAATTCATCGAGTTCACGCTGGGCGAGCCCGGGCAGCGATTGCAAATGGTGCCGCGCGGCCAGCCCGGTGGCGCACAGCGGTTTTCCATCGATCGGATGAGTGTCCGCCCAAATCTCTACGACCAGCTCCGGAACGTGACGCTGGTGCCTATCAATCCATTTGCGCAACCGGTCACTTTCAAATACGATGCCCGCAAAGCTGGCACGCGCTGGGATTTGGTCAACGGCTTGGTCGGTGCGACATTGATTGATTTGCATTCTGAACTCGCCGCGGCATTCCAGCGGACCGGCCGCGTGAACAGTCGGCCGCCGATCACGGAAGCGGAAGCCATGAAACTGGCCGGCGGCGAATGGAAAGACCCGTATTACCGGCAACTGAAATTGATCGAATGGCAACGTTGGGCGCAGCAAAAATATGAAAGTCTCGCTCCATAACATCACGAAACGTTTCGGCGCCACGCCGGTGGTCAACGAGGTGTCGCTCGACATCGCAGACGGCGAACTGTTTTTCCTGCTCGGCCCCAGCGGTTGCGGCAAGACCACCTTACTGCGTACGATTGCCGGGTTTTACCTACCGGATAACGGCACTCTGAAATTTGGCGACCGGGATGTCACGACCTTGCCGCCGAACCAGCGCAATACCGGCATGGTCTTTCAGAATTACGCGCTCTGGCCACACATGACTGTCGCCGGTAACGTGGCTTACGGTTTGGACGTGCGCAAGATTCCGGCCGACGAGAAAACCAAGCGCGTCGCGGCAGCGTTGGCGGCGGTGCGAATGGGAGAATTTGCCGAGCGACCGGCCACGCTCTTATCCGGTGGCCAGCAACAACGCGTGGCGTTGGCGCGGGCGTTGGTGGTGAACCCGGATGTGCTGCTGCTGGACGAACCATTGTCGAATCTCGACGCGAAGCTCCGGTTGGAGATGCGCGAGGAAATCCGTCGGTTGCACAAGGAGACCGGCTTGACCACGATTTACGTGACGCATGACCAAGCCGAAGCGTTGTCCTTGGCTGACCGTGTGGCGGTGATGAATCTTGGAAGAATCGAACAGGTGGGCACGCCGCGCGAACTGTACCGGTCACCGGCAAATGAATTTGTGACCAGCTTCCTCGGCGCGGCCAACTTCGTGGAAGGCCATGTCACGCGGATTGAGTCAGGCCGGGTGAGTGTGAGCACGCCGCACGGCGACATCGTCTGTGCGCTAGATGACCTCGCGTTAGTTACCGGTCAGACCGTCACGTGTGTTATTCGTCCTCATGACGTGATTGTGTTGAGGTAGTTAACGATGAGGAGTCCGTCGTAAATATATTATTCCTACAAATATATTATTGACTTACTTATTGTTATTGGTATGATATTGCACCATGAAGACAATCCAAGCGACTGACACGATTTGTTTCACCGTGAAAGGGCAGGTGGTGATTCCACGCTGGTTGCGCAAGGAATTCGAGATTGAGGATGGCACGCGGGCGCAGGTGTACGCCGAAGGCGACCACATCATCTTGAAACCGATCACGCCGAAATACCTCAAAACACTGCGCGGTTCACTCAAGGGCACCGGTGTCTTGAAGGCATTGATGGATGATCGCAAGCGTGAGCGAGAGCTTTAATCATGGCTACCAAGGTTCTGGATAGCTGGGCGCTGTTGGCCTTTTTTGAGGACGAGCCGTCAGCCGAAGAAGTTGAGAAGCTGCTGGCGAAAGCCGACCACGGCACACATAAACTGCTCCTGAGCGTCGTGAATTGGGGCGAGGTGTATTACAACACCATGCGCCGAGTATCACGAGAGGCCGCTGAGCAAAAAGCAAAGGAAATTGCCATCATGCCCATCGAACTGGTGCCGGTGGAAGCCGACCTGCATCTGGTCCGGCAAGCGGCCATCTACAAAGCCAGCGGCAAACTGGCCTATGCTGACGCCTTTACTGCCGCGCTCGCCAAACTCCGCAATGCCGAACTGGTTACCGGTGACCCTGACTTCAAAGCTGTCGAGAGTGAAATCAAAATTAGTTGGTTGAAATGAAATGGCAACCGACCAGGTTTTGACGGGTGTTGTCTGTCCTCGTGACGTGATTGTACTCCGGTCGCAGCAGAAGCCGTACGTCGCGCTTGTCGAATTACGGGTGACTGACTAGACTGCGTGTATGGCAAAGAAAGCGACTACTTCTGTAACGAAGGCTTCCCGTCGGGCTCCGGCAAGGGTAAAGGCGAAACCGAGCCGGAAACCAAAGGCTACCGGCAAGGCCGGCGTACTCCTTCGTGAAGGCCCGGCGCTTTATGTCGTCGAGAAAAATGATTTGGTCACGTTGGAGGAAGCCGCACGATTGACCGGCAAGACGCCACACAATATCCGCGACTATATCCAGCGCGACAGAATCAAGAAGTTCGATACCGAAGGCAACATTATCGAGTACGCGAAGAACGGGCAGCTTCGCGTGTCGATGAAAGAGGTGCGCGCGTTCCTGTATCTGGTCTTGCAACGTGACGAGAAACATCACCATGCCGGTCTGCATCCTGAACTGGGTTTCTATGACGTGCCGGAACACCAACGCACCAAGCACGTCCACCGGTTGCATCCGTACCTCGGCAAGTTCATCCCGCAACTGGTCGAGCGGTTCTTGAAACGCTACTTCAAGCCCGGTAACTGGATTCTCGACCCCTTCATGGGCAGCGGCACAACGCTCGTGCAGGCCAACCAAATCGGATGAGTGAGCATGAATCAGAGCACCACAGCAAAACAGTTACTTGAAAACTTTCTGGCGGAAGCCCGGAAGCAAGCCGGTGATATTGAGCCAATTCGCGTCCTGCGCTGCAATGCGTTTCGCGTCAAAGATGCGAACGTCCTTGTTCGTGTTGCTGCGGATACTGGGAAATATTTCTTCGGCTTGAACTACATCAACGCCGAAGAGGTCGCCAATTTGGACAACGCGTATATCGCCTTTGTCTGCGGTTCGGTCGACAATACGGTTATTTTACCGATGCAGTTGCTCGTGCAGCAGTTGCCGCAGATTAGCCACGACCGCAACGGCGAATTTAAGATTCTCATCAAGAAGAATCTCGATTTGTCACTGAGAGGGAGAAACAACTCGATTCCACTGAAGGAGTTTCAGAACGACTGGAAGAGGCTCTCGGCAGAATCAGCGACGCCAAAAGCACAGAGAAGCACCGCCGAAGAAAGTTTTCACTCAGTTTTACAAGGTCGGCTCCTTGAAGTTGGCAACCTGCGCGGTTTGATGACCTATTGCCCCAACAAGACGAAGAAGTTCAACGCGAAGCCACTCGCCGAAATCGCTAAGCTGGATAAGTGTCCCGAATTGCAGTTTACAAACTATGAATCCCTGCGGAACATCGATGTCCTTTGGTTTCGCCAGACCGGCAAGCAATTCTACCCAGAGCGCGCCTTTGAGGTAGAGTTGTCGACCGGAACCTGGTCTGGTGTTGGCAGGCTCGCCACTTTACGCGAATACAACACAAGCTTGTTTGTAGTTTCTGACGAACCGAAAAAGTTTAACCAAGTGATGGAATCACAACCAGAAATAGCAGACCGCTTTAAGAATGTTCAGACTGGCGATGTTGGCGTTCTATACGCGGCCGAGGCACGATTACAGGAGTTGCGTAACCAAGTAGGTATCTAAAATTACGAGGAGATAACTATGGCTTATCGTTGTGTATGCGGCAACACGGGAGAATTTCTTGTAGCATTTGACGAAGCGATTGATGTTGTAGACGGCAACGGAAACTTCATCGAAGTCCAAGAGCGGAATGTTGCATTCTACATGTGTCCAGAGTGCAAGCGTGAGATTGGATACCGAGAATTCCTCAGTCAGGCTATAGAGACGGCTCTCGACAGATCTAAAATAGGTGGAGCATGAAGAACCAAAAACAGATCATCGCCAATCTTAAGACCGCCATAAAGTCCTGCCGGGAGGAAGCCAGTGGCGAACTTGAAGGAGACCGTTCCGAGGGACTGAATTGCATTGCCGATGGTTTGGAAGAGACGCTGAAACTGATTCAGAGTGAACCAAAGTTCCAATCGCGTTCTTTGAGCAAGAAATAAATCCAAAAACAGATGGAAGAGGCGGGGTGCGTGGAGGGAATTGTTGCTGTTGATGTGCGTGATATTCTTGACGCCAGTTTTAAGGAATTTGTGGATGCCATTTCTGAAAAGCTGACTGGCCGGTATCTTCTCCAAGATATTTCGTTTAGTTTAATTGGTGTTCGGAATGGAAAAGCTTTGGTTGAACTCAACGGAGTTGTTCGCAATCTAGCGATGGCAGCCGGCGCAACCCTCACGATTCGCCGAGTCAAGTATGTGCACCGGTAAGTCGCCGGTATGACTTTGCACCGACATCTTCTCGCCAACTTAAATCGAATCCGGTAGGGTGGGGCGCAATGAATCGTCGCACGTTTACGCCGGGGACTGTGGCGCTGCTGGTGGGGCTGGCGGCGTTTCTCGGTATCTTTCTTGTTTACCCAGCCGGCTATATCCTGCGGGGAGCCTTGGTCGTTGATGGGCGCTGGACCTGGGATTTCTTCCGGTTGGCGTTGCAGAGTCCGTTGATTCGCGGGGCGCTGCTGAACAGCTTCCTGCTCGCGGTGGCGGTGACGGCGTTGACGACGATGCTGGCGTTGCCGTTGGCGCACGTTTTTACACGGTATGCGTTTCGCGGGAAAACGGTGCTGAGCGCGCTGTTGCTGGTGCCGATGATCATGCCGCCGTTTGTGGGGGCAATCGGGATGCGGCAATTTCTGGCCCGGTATGGCTCGGTGAATCTGCTGTTCGGCACGCACGTGGACTGGCTCGGGGCGGGCGGGTTCTGGGGCGTGATGCTGTTGCAGACGCTGAACCTGTACCCGATCATGTTCTTGAACCTGTCGGCGGCGATGGCCAACGTGGATCCGACGTTGCGGGAGTCGGCAGAGAATCTGGGGGCGAGCGCGTGGCGAGTGTTCCGGACGGTGACGCTGCCGTTGGTGGCGCCGGGATATTTTGCGGGGGCGATCATTGTGTTTGTCTGGGCGTTCACGGATTTGGGGACGCCGCTGATGTTCGGGTTCAACCGGGTGGTGGCGGTGCAGATCTTCGACCGGGTGACGGACGTGGGGACGAATCCGATGGGCTATGTGCTGGTGTGCGTGGTGCTGGTGCTGACGGTGGTGCTGTTCCTGTTGTCGAAGCGGCTGCTGGCGACGCGCCGGTATGAGATGTTGGCGCGCGGGCATACCGGCGGCGCGCTAGAGAAGGTGCTCACCGGGAAGCAGGCGTGGCTGTTGCAGGCGGGTCTGGTGGCGTTCATCGGGGTGGCGCTGTTGCCGCACTTGAGCGTGGTGCTGGAGTCGGTCGCCGGTAAGTGGTTTTTCTCGGTGTTGCCGGAGGCGGTGACGGGCCGGCATTACGCGGATGTGTTCACGCATCCGTTGACGTTGTCGGGGATGCGAAACAGTTTATTTTATTCCTCCCTGAGCGCGGGGGTGGATTTGGTGTTGGGCGTGGCGATTGCGTACTTGGTGGTGCGGAAGCAGGTTCCCGGCGCGTCTTTCTTGGATGTGCTGGCAATGTTGCCGCTGGCGTTGCCGGGGTTGGTGCTGGCGTTCGGGTATCTCGGCGGCTTTAACGTGAAGCTGGACTGGTTGAACCCGCGGACGAATCCGACGGTGTTGCTGGTGGTGGCGTACTCGGTGCGCCGGTTGCCGTACATCGTGCGGTCGGCGTATGCCGGCTTCCAGCAGACGAGCGTGACGCTGGAGGAGGCGTCGCTGAATCTCGGGGCATCACAATGGCGGACGTTGCGCAAGATTACGATTCCGCTGGTGATGGCGAATCTGGTAGCCGGCACGATCTTGACATTCAGCTACGCGATGTTAGAAGTGAGCGACAGCCTCATTCTGGCGATGCGCGAGAAGTTCTACCCAGTCACAAAAACGATTTATGCGTTGGTAGGTCGCATCGAACCGAACGCCGTCAGCGTAGCGAGCGCACTCGGTGTGTTAGGAATGATTTTGCTGACGGTGAGCCTGTTGGTGGCAAGCAAGACGCTCGGCAAGAAACTAGGGCAGTTGTTCCGAGCGAGCTAGACGGATTCGACGGTCGCTTTTGGGCTGCCGCGCAGCAATGCGCCGAAATAATCGCGATTCATCTTGGCGATGAAATTCAGACTGATGCCTTTCGGGCAAACCGCTTCGCAAGAGCCGGTGACGGTGCAGGCACCAAAACCTTCTTGATCCATTTGCTCGACCATACCGAGAACGCGGCGTTCTTTCTCCGTTTGTCCTTGCGGCAGAAGATTGAGATGGGAAACCTTGGCGGAAACAAAAAGCATCGCGCTGGCGTTTTTACAGGCGGCGACGCATGCGCCACAACCGATGCACGCGGCGGCGTCCATGGCGGCATCGGTATGTTGTTTCGGTACCGGGATGGCGTTACCATCCGGCGCGCTGCCGGCACTGGTGGAAACAAAACCACCGGCTTGGATGATGCGATCAAAGGCACTGCGGTTGACGATTAAATCTTTGATGAGCGGAAATGCCTTGGCGCGGAAGGGTTCGATGGTGATGGTTTCGCCATCTTTGAAACTTCGCAGGTAAGTCTGGCAGGTGGCGACTTTTTTCTCCGGGCCGTGTGGTTCGCCGTTGATGATACAGGAGCACATCCCGCAAATGCCTTCCCGGCAATCGTGATCGAACGCAATCGGTTCCTCGCCGCTTTTCGTGATTGTTTCGTTCACGGTGTCGAGCATTTCGAGGAACGACATGTTCGGACTTAAATTTTGCGCCGCATACCTCACGAACTTACCGGGAGTCTCTGGTCCTTCCTGACGCCAGACTTTGAGTGTGACGTTCATTACTTGTAGCTCCGTGTGGCGAGATGGAGTTCTTCGTAGTGGAGCGGTTCTTTATTCAAGACCGGCGCTTGGTCAACGCCTTTGTATTCCCACGCGGCGACATACGCGAATTGTTCATCATTGCGTTTGCATTCGCCTTCTTCTTGATGCTCTTCCCGGAAATGGCCACCGCAAGATTCGTCGCGCACCAACGCATCGCGAACAATTAATTCCGCTAACTCAAAATAATCCGCCACACGACCAGCGCGTTCGAGCGATTGATTCAAGTCGCTACTTTCACCGGGGATATTCACATCCTTCCAAAATTCTTCCCGGAGCGCGGGAATCAATTCCAACGCTTTCTTTAGGCCAGTTTCATTGCGCGCCATGCCGCAGTACTCCCACATGATTTTGCCAAGATGCTTGTGGAAATCTGTAACCGTTCGCTTGCCGCGAATCGCCAGCAATTTCTGGAGTTGTTCGCGCGCTTCTTTTTCGGCTTGCTGAAATTCAGTGGCATCCGTTTTCGGTCGGCTGCCAGGCTTCTGACTCGCTAGATAATCGCCGATAGTGTAGGGGAGGACGAAATAACCATCGGCCAAACCTTGCATTAAGGCGCTTGCACCGAGGCGATTGGCACCGTGATCGGAAAAGTTCGCTTCGCCGGCGACAAACAGTCCCGGTAGGTTGCTCATCAAATTATAGTCCACCCACAAGCCGCCCATTGTGTAATGAATCGCCGGGAAAATTCGCATTGGCACTTTGTACGCACTCTCACCGGTGATTTCGTGGTACATGTCGAATAGATTGCCGTAGCGCTCCGCAATTTTCGCTTCACCAAGACGTTGAATTGCGGCTGAAAAATCGAGGTAAACACCGAGTCCGCTTTCGCCAACACCTCGGCCTTCATCGCAAACCTGTTTGGCGGCACGCGAAGAAATATCGCGCGGTGCAAGATTGCCGTAGCTCGGATATTTCCGTTCCAAATAATAATCACGCTCATCTTCCGGAATGGCTCCGGGGGCGCGTTTGTCGCCCTTTTTCTTCGGCACCCAAACTCGGCCATCATTTCGGAGCGATTCACTCATCAACGTCAGCTTGCTCTGAGAATCGCCACTGACCGGAATGCAAGTAGGATGAATCTGCGCGTAGCACGGATTCGCAAAACACGCGCCCTTCTTGTGAGCGCGCCAGATTGCGGTTGCATTTGAGCCTTGGGCGTTAGTGGAAAGGTACCATGCGTTGCCGTAGCCACCGGTGGCTAATACCACCGCGTCAGCGGCGTGACTTTCAATCGCACCGGTAATCAAGTTGCGTGTGATAATGCCTTTGGCGTGACCATTAACCACGACAAGATCAAGCATTTCAGTGCGCGGAAAAAGTTTGACCGTACCGAGGTTGACTTGTCGCATTAATGACTGGTAGGCACCGAGTAAAAGTTGTTGGCCAGTTTGACCGCGCGCATAAAATGTTCGCGACACTTGCGCGCCACCGAAACTTCGGTTGGACAGGTAGCCGGAATACTCACGCGCAAACGGCACGCCTTGCGCAACACATTGGTCGATGATGTTGCCGCTGACTTGCGCCAGCCGGTAGACATTCGCCTCGCGTGCGCGGAAATCGCCGCCCTTGATTGTGTCGTAAAATAGTCGGTAAACGCTGTCGCCATCGTTTTGGTAATTCTTCGCGGCATTGATTCCACCTTGTGCGGCAACGCTGTGCGCGCGGCGTGGGCTATCCTGAATGCAAAACGATTTGACGTTATAACCGAGTTCGCCGAGCGTCGCAGCGGCGGCTCCACCGGCGAGACCGGTGCCAACGACAATAACGTCATATTTCCGTTTGTTAGCCGGATTTACGAGTTTGGCGTCGCGGCGAAATTTATCCCACTTTTGAGCGAGCGGGCCGTCGGGAATGCGTGCGTCGAGATTCATGTTATTTTACCCAGCCAGTTAGAATTGCCACCGGGATGGAAGCGTAGCCGATAAAAAGGAGCGCCGCGCCAATGACCGAAACGCATTCGATGATGCTCCGGTAAGTTTCGTTGACCAAGCCAAGAGTTTGCAGCATCGCCCAGATACCGTGGCTGAGATGAAAGCAGAGTAGTCCAACGCCCAACAAGTAGAACCCACTGACGGCTGCATTGGAGAATCCAATCTGGATCATCCGGTAAACATCCGGCTGCCCATGCACATCGCGGAAAACACTGAAATCGTGACCAGTTAGATTGATGGATTGCAGTAACACCGTGTAGTGGAGGAGGTGATAAACGATAAAAGCCCCGATGATTGTGCCGCTATAAATCATCGTCCGCGAAGCCAGCGAAGCCGCGCCGGCATCTTGCACGGCGTAACCAGTCAGGCGTTTTGTTCGATTCTCAATCGTCAGCCAAATTGCCATTGTGATGTGGATAATTACACAGCTCAGCAATCCGATGCGCGACGGCCAAAGAATTTCTGGATTAGATTTCAGTACGTGAGCGTAATGGTTGAGAACTTCTCGGCCAAGAAAAAATTGAAGATTGCCGACCATGTGGACTACAACAAACATCACCAACGCCACACCCGTCAACGCCATTAAAAATTTCTTGCCAAGCGACGAATTAAATAGACCAGAGAGAAGATTCATCTGCGACGAAGACTATTAACCACAAGTGCGATTTTCTGCCAAGAACTTTTTATTACACTTCGTCAGAAATATCAGGACCGCCGAGGTCCTTCAGGATTTCGCGTGGCTCAGCGCCACGATTCGGGCCGACGATGCCGCGTTCTTCTAGCGTATCCATGATTCGGGCGGCGCGTGTGTAACCAATGCGCAGCCGGCGTTGCAAGACGGACACGCTGGCGCGATTACTTTGGCGTATCACTTCGATGCACTGTTCGACAAGCTCTTCGTCCACATCGCCTTCTTCGGCTTCCGGCAGGTTGACGTTGCGAGAAAGTTTTTGCTGTAATTCGCCTTCGAAATGCGGTTTCGCTTTTGCGCTGATGAAATCCACAATGTGATTGATTTCTTTGTCGAGCACCAACACGCCTTGCGCACGAACCGCCTTGCCGGAGCCCGGCTCATAAAGCATGTCGCCCTTGCCGAGTAATTTTTCTGCGCCGGGACTATCGAGAATGACGCGTGAGTCTTGCATCGACGCGACTTGAAATGCGATGCGCGCCGGAATGTTCGCCTTGATAACACCGGTGACGACATTCACGCTTGGCCGTTGCGTGGCAACGATGAGATGGATTCCCGCCGCACGCCCGAGCGCAGTCAGTCGTGCGATGGCGATTTCGACATCCTTGCCAACTGTATTCATCAAATCGGCCAACTCATCCACCACGACGACGACAAACGGCAGCTTGTCCGGAATGATGATGTCAAAGTCGCGCGGCACCTCGATTTTGAGTTCATCTTGTTCCGGTTTATCGGTTGCAGTTGCCACCGGTTTTTTGTCGCGTGCGTTGAAAGAGGTGATATTGCGAACACCGGCTTTGGCAAAAATCTGAAACCGCTTTTCCATTTCGCGAATGACCCAACCTAATGCGAGCGGCACTTTTTTTGCCTCGGTAACAACCGGCACGACCAGATGTGGTAAAGCATTATAATGCTGCATCTCGACCATCTTCGGATCAATCAACACCAGTCGTAAATCTTCCGCTGTGTACCGGTACAGCAGTGACGCCAGAATCGCGTTCACGCAAACAGTCTTACCGGAGCCGGTCGCGCCGGCGATGAGCAAATGCGGCATCTGCGCCAAGTCGCCGATGATTGGATGCCCCTTTACGTCGCGTCCCAAGGCAATCGGAACTCCGCCTTTATGGTTTTGCCATTCTGGAGATTCCAACATATCGCGCAGATAAACCGTCGTGCGTGAAATATTCGGTACTTCGACACCGACGGTGCCCTTACCAGGTACCGGTGCTTGTATGCGAACTTTTTCGGCGCGCATCGCCATTGCAATATTGTTGGACAATGTGGAAATCTTTTCGACCCGCACGCCGGCCGCCGGATGTAATTCAAACAGGGTAACTGTTGGTCCTTTGGTGACGTCACCGGATTCGACCTCAATATCAAACTCACGAACGGTATCTCTCAAGATTTTTGCGCTAGCTTTAAGGTCATCTACGATATTACGCGCTTCTGGTTCCGGAGGCTGCTCAAGCAAATCAAGCGGCGGCAAAACAAACTGTTCACCTTCGGCGGCGGTGGCGCCACTGAGAACGCCTTTTTCAGCTCCGGCAGTTTTTTCGTGTTTTGGTTTTGGAGTTGGTGGAGTTACCGGTGGCGTGATGGCGACGGATTCGAGTTTTGGTTTCTTTTCTTTGATCGGCTCCGGTGGACGCGGTACGGTGTAATCGGAAATTTTTGGCTCCGGCAGAGGAACAGCCGGCTTGTTTTCGCCTTCAAGTTTCTTGGCTTCTTTTTCTTTGCGCACCAACTCACGTTCGATTTCGTATTCTTGTACGCGGATGTCGCGTTCTTTTTCGGAAAGCTCACGGCTCACGTCGCATTTGGGTTTGCCGCGCATTCCAGCCCACAAATCTTGACAACCGGTGACCGTCAACGCCACCCAGTAGCTCGGGCGAAAGTTGATGAGGAGAATCAGACTGATGATGTAGCCGACACCAAAAATAATGAGCGTACCCGGTTTGCCAACGGTGTGTTGAAAACTGTCTCCGACAAACAGTCCAACGTAACCACCGGAGCTATCCGGTAGATTTAACGCCTTCACCACGCCACGCAGACCGGCAATGTGGAGTAAACAGCTTGATGAAACTAGGAGCAATAGTCCGGCTGCAAATTTCCCGCGCCACGGAACTTCTTGTTGCAAGAGTAGTAATACGCCAATCGTCGCCAGTAAGAGCATCAGAAAATAGGCACCGACACCAAAAACTTGAAACGCCAAAAATGCCAGCCATGCACCGACTGGACCAATAAAATTATGCACCGGCTGCATTGAGTTTGTGGCGCGATTGCCGACATCGAATGGATCGTACGAAACCAAACTCAGTAGCAGCAGTAAAGATAAGCCGACTAAGATGACGGCCCAAATCTCACGAACGTGCGAATGTTCCGATTGTTTCAGCTTGCAATTCCTCCTTCAGCGCGGAACCTTAGGCGAAACATCTAACGACTGCAAGCGCAACATGCTTTATCCATACAAATTCAAATCCATCCTCGTCGAACGCATCTGGGGCGGCAACGCCCTCGCTCGATATGGCAAAGATATTCCTACCGGTAAACGAATTGGCGAAAGTTGGGAAATTAGCGACCGCCCCGACGCGCAATCCATCGTCGCCAACGGTCCTGATACCGGGCAAACCCTCCGGCAGCTTATCCAGCAACACGGCGCGCAATTGCTCGGCACTAATTGCAGGAGCGACCGTTTTCCGCTGCTCATTAAACTCCTCGATGCCCGCGACCGGCTTTCACTTCAAGTTCATCCACCGGCGGCAATCGCCACCCAACTCAGTGGCGAACCCAAAACCGAAATGTGGTACATCCTTAACGCCACGCCGGATGCTAAGTTAATTGCCGGCTTGCGTCACGGCGTCACTCGCCGGCAATTTGAAAAAGCGATTCAACAAGGTGGGGCAGCTTTCCAAGAATGTTTTTACCAATTTCCGGTCCACGCCGGTGACGCCTTGTTTGTGCCCTCCGGTCGGCTCCACGCCATCGGTGCCGGCCTTGTTATCGCCGAGATTCAACAAAACTCCGACACTACCTACCGAGTTTACGACTGGGATCGCATGGATGCGACCGGTCAGCCGCGCGCGCTCCACATCCGCCAATCGCTCGCCTCAATTGATTTCAATGACTTCGAACCGGCTCCGACAAAACTCCCAATCCGGTGCGAACATTTTACTGTCGAGCAATTAGAAATTGCCAGTAAAGCGACCGGTCGATGTGACGGAAAAAACTTTCAGATTCTCGGCGGAATCACCGGAGACGTCACGATAACTACCGGTAATTTCACCGAGCAATTGCGCCCCGTCGAGTTCATCTTATTACCGGCCGCACTCGGTGATTACCATCTTACCGCGAGTGCGCCGGTAAAAATCTTACGAGTGGAGTGCGGGTCGTAACGCTTGCGCGGCTTGCTCGCCGAGTGCCAACGCTTCCGATTTTGTTCCGGTAACTTCAATCCGATTCGCCTGCCGGCCATCTGGACTAAAAACACCGGCGATGAGTTTGAGCTGATTACCGGTAATCGTGGCGTGACCGGCGTAGGGGAATTGGCAGCCGCCGCCGATGGTTTTTAGAAATGCACGTTCGGCAGTGGCACACGCGAAAGTGTCGGTATCGTTAAATTGGTTTAGAATTTGGCGCGTGGCGGCGTCGGCTTGACGAATTTCGCAGCCGATGATGCCTTGGCCGACGGCGGGAATCATTGTTTCGATGTCGAGGAGTTGCCACCGGTAACCGGGAACATTTTGCCAGAGTCCGAGCCGTTTCAAACCAGCGGCGGCGAGGAGTGTGCCGTCGAAGTCGGTGAGTTTTTGTAAACGAGTGGCGACGTTGCCGCGAATTTCTGAAATTTTCAAATCCGGACGGCAGGCGAGTAATTGCGCTTTTCGGCGGATGCTGCTAGTGGCGACATGCGCGCCGGACGGAAGTTCGTCCAGCGAACCATACCGGCGGGAGACGAACACATCACGCGCATCTTCACGAATCGGGACGGCGGCAAGTGTGAGACCGGCCGGTAATTCAGTCGGCAAATCTTTCAAGCTGTGAACGGCGAGGTGAATCGTCCCGGCAAGAAGTTGGTCTTCGATTTCTTTCGTGAACAAACCTTTGCCACCGGCGGCGGCGAGCGAGACTCCGAGGAACTTGTCGCCACTGGTTTTGATAATAACGGTTTCGATCGGCGTGCCGGGTAGGAGTGATTTAATCAACGCAACTTGCGCCAATGCTAGCGGACTACCGCGACTGCCGATGATGAGCGGGTTCATTTGTAGCGTTCCTCCAACCATTCCGCCAGTCGTGCGACACGTTCGGCGATGAGTTCCCGGCAAATGGTAATCTCGCGTTCGCGAGCGGCGAGGTTTTCTTTCGCGATTTGCTGCATGTCATCCATATTGTAAACGTAAACATTTTCTAATTCATCGCAGGCGGTTTCGATGTCGCGCGGAACGCCGATGTCGATGAGAAACAACGGACGTTGATGGCGTTCCTTCATCAATGGAATTAATTTCTCTCGCGTGACAATCGGATGCGGTGAGGCGGTTGCGCTGATGACGATATCCACTTTAGGAAACTCCACCGGCCAGTCGTCGTAATGAATCGCGCGTCCGCCCAGTTGTCCGGCTAGGGCACCGGAGCGTTCGCGGTCACGACCACAAACTAAAATACTGCCGGCACCACGACTGCGCAACGCCTTGGCGGTAGCTTCACTCATCGCACCGGTGCCGATGACCATGACGGTGCTTTGTGTGAGGTCGCGGAAAATCTTTTCGGCGAGCTCCACGGCGACGTTGGCGACGGAGGTGGAACCGCGTGTGATGGCGGTAGTGGAGCGGATGTGTTTGGCGGCGGCGAACGCTTTCTGAAAAAGCCGGTTGAGCGCGGCACCAGTTGCGCCGGCGGTTTGAGCGGCGGCATAAGCGTCTTTGACTTGGCCGAGAATTTCCGTTTCACCCAACACCATCGAATCAAGACCGCAGACGACGTTCAGCAGATGGGCGATACAATCCCGGTTGTGGCGTTCGTAAAGGTGGGCGTCGATAGATTCGGTGAGTTTGTGATACGTGTGCAGGTACCGGCGCAACGCCAGTGTCGCCTGACCGGCGTCGGCGGCGAGCGCGTAGATTTCGACGCGATTACAGGTGGAAAGAATTGCCACTTCCGCCACCGGTGCTGCGCCAAGTAATTCACAGGTTGCCGCGCCGAGTTGGGCGCGCGGAAATGCCACCCGTTCGCGGACAGCGACCGGCGCACTGCAGTGATTCAGACCGATAATGACTAGATTCATCGCGCCAGCCAACTTGTTCCCCAGTATGTCGTCAGTAAAAATATAAAGGCGGCCATCGTCGCCGCCGATGCTTTTCGTCCGCGCCAATTCCTAATGGTTCGTCCCGCCAGCAAAGCCGCGTAGACCAGCCACGTCGTCCAAGCCCAAGCCACTTTTTGCCACGGCCACGCTTCGACCAGTTTGTCGGAAATCACTCCGCCAATCATTCCGACGGTCAGTAAAATAAATCCCAACATCAACAAGCGCACTCCGATGATGTCGAGTTGTTCCACGGACGGTAAGAGGTGAAATGTGGGACTGGGGTGATGCGATTTAAGTTGCCGGTTTTGCACTAAATCCATTGCCGCCACGACGAACGCCAGCGCAAAAGCGCCACAAGCAAGGATGCCAATGCCGGCATGAAATTCGACCCACGGACTATGCTTGAGCACCGGCGCGTGGGGCGCGTCGCTCGCCGTCAGTAGACCGGTTAACAATATCAGCGTTACCACCGGTGCGGTGAATGCGCCGAGAAATGAGACGCGATAGGACGGGCCGATGACCAAGTAAAATAAAACCAGCGCCCAGACGATGAACACCGTCACTTCAAATGGATTGGTGAGGGGACAGCGGTGGAGATTTTGTCCGCGCAAGATTAAACCAACCAGTTGCATCAAGAATCCGACAACAATCAATATCACGTTGATGTGATGCAACGAGGATTGTGAACGGTTGCTTCGCAGCCGCCAGAGCGTGAGTCCGCTGGCTCCGATGTAAAACATAAATGCCATCCAGAGAAAATAACGGTCGGTCATTTCTGTAAACTCCTTTCGAGTTTTTGCCGGAGTGCCTTTGCTGCGGACGGGCTGGCACCTCCGGTGGAAATTGCGATGGTGAATGCGCCGTGACGGACAATCGCCGGTACGATGAAGTTCCCAGCGTCCGGCGGTGCGGCGCAATTCACGAGCTGCCGGCGGCGTTGGGCTTCCGCGCAGACTTTTCGGTTCACGGCCAGATCGTCAGTCGCAGCGACGGCGAGCCGAGCACCGCGTAAATCGCCGGTTTGATACCGGCGGTAAATCAATTTTATTTTTTTGAGTCGTCGCAAAGCCGGCGTGGCGACTGGCGCGATGATGGTCACTTTGGCTCCGGCGGCGAGTAAAGTTCGGACTTTGCGCGTCGCGACCTTACCGGCGCCGACGACGACGACCGGCTGGCCGGTGAGTTCAAGAAATAATGGGTAACGCATGGTGAAATTGGCGCGGAGGCGAGAGATTAGTCCCGCCCCCGCGTGTTAGTCGGAAGGGTTGTAAGCCAGATTCTGTTTTTGATAGCCATTTATCTAAGCGACCTAACCCGCAGCTTCCTGGACACGGGCCGCGTCTCGCTGCCTATTTGGTCTTGCTCCCGATGGGGTTTTCCCTGCCGCCGGCATCACTGCCAGCGCGGTGAGCTTTTACCTCGCCATTTCACCCTTACCGGACCTGCGTCCGGCGGTATCTTTTCTGTGGCACTGTCCGTCGACCGGTGATTACTCCGGCCGCCCCCAAGTGAATGGGGCATCGCGCCCTGCGGAGTCTGGACTTTCCTCCACGGCTTGCGCCGCAGCGGCTATCCGCCCTCCCAACATCATTCTGCCTGCCAATATAAAATCCGTCCGCAATAACTACAACTCGCCAACTCCTGCTCGCCTTTAGCTGTATGCACGATTTGCGGCGGCAAATTTAAATGACAGCCGCCACAATTGCCGTGTTTAATCGCCACAATCGCTTGATCGCCTTTGCTGCGCAGGAGCCGTTCGTACCGGCTCAACAAATCCGCGTCCACCGCCGTCACGAGTTGGGCGCGCTCTCCCTGCAACTGCGTCAACTCCGTCTCAATCAGCTTCACGCGCTTCTGCAATTCCGTTTTCTCAGTTTCGGCTTTGCCGGTCAATTCCTTGAGTTGCGCCTGCTCTTGTTTGAGTGCCGGTTGGAGCCGGTCTAGCCGATCCATAAACTCAAGCTCCACGTCTTCGGTCGTGCGAATATCGGCTTCGGCTTTCGTAATTTCCTTCAACAACGCCTGATATTCAGTGTTGGACTTAATCTGATTCAGCTGCGTCCGGTACTTCAAAATCTGTTGCCGCTTTACCTCTACATCCACTTCCAACTGCTTCCGTGCCGACTCAATCTTTTTCAGTTCCGTCTTGGCGGTTTCGAGTTTGGCGGCTTCATCCGCCAAACGCTTTTGCGCGGCGGCGATTTCCACCGGGATGCGCGCCGCTTCGGATTTTAATTGCGCGAGGCGACAGTCGCGGTCTTGAACGACGAGTAGTTGTTGTAAGGTTTCCAACATGAAATCACGTGCGCCAAGTGTAACGGCGACCCCCGCATCTTGTCAACTCCGCGCCCGGCGCGGAGACTGTTAGCTAGACCGATTGTTTCAGCATAGTGCGTTGCTTTCACAAATAATCAATATTGGCCATGCCTAATTCTCCATCCGAGCCAAGTCGTAAATATGACACATACTAAAATTGCAAAAATAATGCTGATAAGGAATCCGTATCGGACTTCTTCCCGCTGGACAAGCATTCCGAATCCGCCACAAACCAGAATTGTGATGGCAAAAAGAAATACCATATTTTCTGCCGAAGATTAGTATCCGGCCATACTCAGCGGCGATTGCCGGTGATGTTGTTTGGCCGGTTTCATCATGCGAAGTGTAAGATTCGATAGCAAACGTTCCATGTGCTTGGCGAGAATGTCGGCTTCGAGATTCACTTGCTCACCGGCGCGCCGCGTCCGGAGATTTGTGATGGCGCGAGTGTGCGGAATAATCCAAATCCGCAGCCAATCGCACCCAACCGCCGCCACCGTCAAGCTGATGCCATCCACCGCAATCGAACCTTTTTCGACAATGTATTTGCGAAGGCTGACCGGTACCGTCACCTCCAACACAAAATCTTTTCCGACCTGTTCCCAGCGACGTACCACACCGGTGGCGTCTACATGACCTTGCACAAAATGTCCATCCAGTCGGCCATCCGCGCGCAACGGACGTTCCAGATTCACGAGCGAGCCGGTCTTCAATTCGCCAAAGTTTGTGCAGCGCAGCGTTTCATTCAAAACATCAAACGACACCAGCGCACCGCGTTTCTTTACCACGGTCAAGCAGGTGCCGTTGACGGCGATGCTGCTGCCGACACGCAACGTTTTGCCAGCCGCGCCGGTGCGGACGGTGAGTTCGGTGGATTTCTTCCCCGGCCGGATACGCACGACCACGCCGGGTTCTTCAACAATTCCAGTAAACATACAAAGAGCTTACCGGCAAGTTGTGCCGGTGAAAAGCATTTCCGACTGACCAATATTTCGCCAGTCGCCGGTAATGTTCAATGCCTTCGACATCGCCGGTGCGCCGGCGATGATTTTTGGCGCAAAGAAAAACGCGACTTGATCCACCAACCCGGCGTCAAAGAATGCGCCGAGCAATTCGCTCCCGCCTTCAATTAAAACACTGGTAATCTCCATTTGCCCTAATTCTGTTAGCAGCACCGGCAGTTTTTTCGCCGGTAACACCAGTACAGTTACTCCGAGCAGAGCAAGAGAGTGTCGCCACTTTACCGGTGAGAGCTTGCTGGTGCAGACGATGGTGCGGTGGCGTTGCGCATCCGTGAATAAATTTGCCGTGCGCGGCGACCGACCGCGCCAATCCATGACGATGCGCCACGGTTGTCGGCCACGGATTCCGTGCCGGAGCGTTAGACTTGGGTCATCGGCGATGACAGTCCCGGCGCCGACCAAGATTGCGTCAGCGCAAGCTCGGAGTTTGTGAGCTTCCCGTCGTGCGCCGTCGCTGGTAATCCATTTTGAGTCACCGGTGCGCGTGGCCATCTTGCCGTCGAGACTGAGCGCCGCTTTGGCGATGACCAACGGCTTACCGGTGGTAATCCATTTGTTAAAAGCGGAATTCAGTTGGGTCGCTTCGTCCGCCAGCAAGCCGGTCGCGCACTGAATTCCGGCCCGGCGCAAAACAACGAGACCGCGACCGTTGTGACAGGGATTTGGGTCACGCGCGGCGACAACGACACGGCGGATACCGGCAGCGATGATGGCGTCTGTGCACGGCGGTGTGCGGCCATGAGTGCCGCATGGTTCGAGTGTGACGTATAAAGTTGCACCGCGAGCGTTACCGGTGGCGATTGCGAAAATTTCTGCGTGCGGCCCGCCGGCGCGTTTGTGCCAGCCTTCGCCGACAATCTTACCGTCACGAACGAGCACCGCGCCGACTGCGGGATTTGGGCTAGTTTTGCCGATGCCGCATCGAGCTAGCGCAAGTGCACGGCGCATGAAAGATTCGTCCTGTGGGCTAAACTTCATCGCGGCTAAGATACCGGCTCGGCATTGGGTTGCGAGCTTTTTTCTTGAGCAACGCGGCCAGTCTGATGATACTGTGCCCGACATGGAATCCATCGGCGAAACTTTACGGACAGCGCGGCACACTAAGAAAGTGTCATTGGAAGATGTGGCGCGCGTCACCAAAATCAAAATCGATAAGCTCGAAAAACTCGAGGCGGATGATTTTGTTGGTTTAGCGGCGCCAATGTACACAAAAAGTTTTCTGAAAATGTATGCGGATTACCTCGGAATCGACAGTGCGAGCTTGGTGGAGACATATCTGAAAAGCCAAGGCGGATTGCGCCGGCAAGGATTACAGCTCGAAACGGAGGCAACGCTGCAGGCGCGCCGGGCGAGTGAGTTGGAGTTACCGGTGGGATTAGTAATTCGCGCGGTGGCAGTGGTCGCTGTTTTTGCGGTCATTAGTTTTGTCGGTTATCAAGTGTGGCTGCAACGGCAAGCGTTTGTTTTGCCCGCGCAGAAACCGGCGGTTTTGCCGGTGGCGGATTTTGAAGCGTATTACCAACCGAAAACTCAGCCGACACCGGTGGTTCTCGAAGTGCCGGTGAAGTGAAATCGCCTGCTTCCATTAAAATCGGATTGGTCAGTCTTGGGTGCGCCAAAAACCTCGTGGACAGCGAAGTCATGCTCGGCGTGTTGGCGAAAGATGGAATGACGCTGACTGAACGCGCTGAAGATGCCGATGTGCTTATCGTCAACACCTGCGGTTTTATCGACAAAGCTAAGCAGGAATCCATTGACACGATTTTGAAACTGAATCGGCTTCGGGAAACCGGTCACTGCAAGGCGTTGATTATGGCTGGCTGCTTGACGCAACGGTATCCGCAGGAATTGCGGCGTGACTTGCCGGAGGTGGATGCGATTGTTGGACTGAATGAGGTGCCGCGCATCGCTGGAATTGTCCGGGAGATTTTAGAGCAACGCGCACCGGCGGTTTATTGGTCGGGACCGGCAAAATACGTGCCGGATTTTTCTGCGCCCCGGGTGCGGCTCACACCAAAACATACCGCGTATGTCAAAATCGCCGAAGGCTGTAATCATCCGTGCGCGTTTTGCAGCATCCCGCGAATTCGCGGCAAGTACCGGAGTCGTGCCATTGCAGATGTAATCGCAGAAATTCGTGCGTTAGTGGGGGATGGTTGTCGGGAAATTAATCTCATCTCGCAAGACACGACATTTTACGGTCGTGATTTAACCGGTGGAAAAGAATTGTTGAGCGAGTTGCTCCGGCAGGCGCAGGCGATCCCGGGTAATTTTTGGATTCGATTGCTTTACACGCATCCGGCGCATTGGACGGATGAACTGATTACCACGATTGCCAGGTGTGACAAAGTTTGCCGGTATGTGGACATGCCGCTTCAGCATATTAACGACGAAATGTTAACCGTCATGAAGCGCGAAACGAGCGGGCAATATATCCGCGATTTAGTGAAGCGAATCCGGATTGGTATTCCCGGTATCATTTTGCGGACGACATTTATTGTTGGTTTTCCCGGTGAGACCGCAGCGCAATTTGAAGAACTGCTGGAATTTATTGCAGAGGCAAAATTTGAGCGGCTCGGTGTGTTTGCCTATTCGCAGGAAGATCACACATCCGCCGGTAATCTCGGCCAGCAGTTGTCGGACAAAATAAAAACGTCACGACGGAGCAAGGCGATGACGTTACAGCAAAAGATTTCCCGACAAGTGCAGCGTGGGTTTATCGGTCAGACTTTGCGAGTGTTGATAGAGAAGCGAACTAAAACCGGTTGGCAAGGACGTTCGCATGCCGATGCGCCGGAGATTGATGGAATCGTTACCGGTACCGGCAATGTTCAAGTTGGAGAATTTGCGGAAGTTAAAATTGGCGGCGCGACTACTTACGATATGAAAGGAAAGGTTCTTCACTATGGCTAGAAAATTCAGAGTTGGAATTATTGGCGCGGGCGGAATCGCTCGCGGGGTGCATCTTCCCGGCTGGAAGGCGATTCCCGATGTGGAAATCGTCGCGGTTGCCGATATTAATGAGGCACAAGCGGAATTAGTTGCGAAGGAGGCAGGGAATGCGCAGGCATTTAAGGATTACCGGGATTTAGTAAAACTCGAATTGGATGCGGTGGATGTTTGCACTCCGAACCGGGTGCACACACCGGCCGTTTTAGCAGCGCTTAAGACCGGTAAGCATGTGCTTTGTGAGAAACCACTCGCGGTGACCACTCGTGAAGTTCGGCAAATGGGCGAGCTTGCGGACCGGAAGAAACTCAAGTTGATGACCGCGCAACATCAACGGTTCACCAACTCGGCGCGGGCGATTAAAGGTTGGGCGAATGCCGGCGGCCTCGGTGAGGTATATCACGCTCGTGTTCGGGCAATGCGTCGGGCTTGGTTGCCGTGCGCACCGGGATTCATTGACAATAAACTTTCCGGCGGTGGCCCGTGCATGGACATCGGTGTGCACGCGCTTGATTTGTGCATGTGGCTGATGGATTGCCCGAAACCGGTGCGGGTAACCGGCACAGCTAAAGTCAATTTCGCCAAGGGCAATAAAATTCCCGGCATGTGGGGTGAGTGGGACCGGAAGATGTTTAGTGTTGAAGATTTTGCGGCCGGGTTTGTGCATTTTGATAACGGCGCGACGATGACACTCGAAGCGGCGTTCCTCGGACATCAGCCGGAGAATGAAGACATGAGCTGTCAGGTGTTCGGGATTAACGGTGGTGTGAAGTGGCCGAGTGCTGAGTTTGCCACTGTGACCGGTGGCAGTTTTGCACAAGGCACATTGACCGCCGCGCGGAATGTCGAACGGCCGCACTCCGAGGAGATCAAGGCGTTTTACGAATGCGTCGTGAACCGCAAACCGTCGCCGGTGCCGTGGACAGAAACGATCCGTGTGATCGCCATTCTCGAAAGCCTTTATGCGGCGCAGAAACTTGGCCGGGAAGTCGTCGTTAAGTTCTGAGGTAAAATGCGGTGGTGTGCAGCGATATTTTTAGCAGTCGGTCTAGCTGGTTGTTCAACTGGTTTTGACCGGTTGGAAACGGCGACGCCGACCTTGTCGGCTTCGCAACGCGCGGATTTATCGCGGCATGCAAAGTCGGCGGTGGAACTGGGCGTGCCGGAGCGCGGCGCAGCAGTTGGTGAAGTCGCCGGTCTGGATAATGTCACCGTAGCGTTGTGCAAAGTGCCGACCTCGCAGCCGCGTGATCCTGGTGGTCAGTTCGCTGTGCCGGTGATTCTTGCGAGCATTAACGGTAAGACCGGAGTGAGAATGTTGCTCGACAGCGGCAGTAACCGGAATCTATTCGGTTACTCGCTGGCGCATGCGGTGGGCGTGACGGCGGTGGCCGGTGCTGAGCCGGTGAAGAGTAGTGGCATTGGCGGGTCGGTGGATAATTTTATCGGCGTGGCGCAGAGCGTGAAAGTGGATGCGCTGGAATTGCGGCGGGTTCTCGCGTTGATTGGACCGGATACGCAAGTGATGAATATCACACATGGTTTCTGGGGGAGCGCGCAGTCGATGATTCTCGGTATGAACACGCTCCGGAGGTTGTCGTATGTTTCGATTGATACGCCGCGAGGCAAAGTCACCTTTGCGCCACGCGAAGCGTATTGCGCTCGGCCGGCATCTCGATTTGTCACGAAAGTTCCACTGCAGTGGGTGAATGGTTTGCCGATGATTGAGGCGGTTCTCGATGGAAAGCCGCTGGCGTGTTACGTGGATACCGGTGGTGATTACGGTTTGTTGTTGCCGCGTAAAGCTGCCGGCGATCTTGGTTACTGGCGACCCGGTCATGAAACAATCAGTATTTCAAAAGGCGTGGGTGGCGCATCCTTGGCGGCAACCTACAAAGTTCGTGAAGTGAAAATTGGCAAAGCGGTTTTTGTGGAACTTCCGGCGCGAACGCAAGTCACCGGTCCCGATGCCGCCGGTGGTAACGCGCTGCTCGGCAATGTCTGCTTACGGCGAATGTGCGTCACGTTTGATTTTCAGAACGGACAATTGTGGTTGGAGCGATAAAGCTGGTCAGTGCGATGATGGCTGACTCATCACGTGATGCCATCTGCGTAGATGTTTGAGTGCTGGAAGTTTCGTTTTCCCGTTAAAAAGATAGTTGCCAAGAATGCCGTAGAGATCGTAGTCCACAAACAGCGGCTGGTTGCCGGTGAGGAATGTGGATGAGGCCAGGATGCTATCGAGCGGCGCAAGGCGCCGGGCAAATTCAATAGAAAGCTTCTGACGATCACGCGTCCATTGCGCGACGCAGCCTTTGCCGAACTTGCGCTCCTTGTGGCGAGTGACCATCACGCGTTCAATGCGCGGCAAGGTCGGTAAAACATAACTGTCGTTGACGCGAAAGCTGATATCTTCGAGGTCGTTTTCAATATACTGGGCCAGAATGAGCTGAAGTCCTTCTTGGTCGGTAGGAAATAGACCGAGTTTGAATTTGTCATTCACAAAGCGCGCAACTTCTTGGCCGAAATCTGTCCAGTCGGCAACGGCAATCTCGCCATCTAAAATGCAAGGCACAGTGTAGGCGCGTCCGTCGGTCGCGTTGATTACAACGGTCCGGTCGTGGTTGGGAATATTACGGATCCGGTGAGGAATCCCATGCCGTTCCAGAATATGGCGGATGGTGATGCAGAACGGCGACCAAGGAAATTGGATAAGGGTAATCATGCGCGAAGTATTCAACGGGTTGCCAGCGACGTCAAGTTTATCGCGACGCTTCACAGATGCGGCGAGACGCGCTATGTTGATGCCGTATGGTTAAAAAAATTCGAGTCTGTATTGGTATGAGTGGTGGTGTCGATTCCAGTGTCGCTGCCTACTTGTTGAAAGAGCAAGGCTACGATGTCATCGGACTTACGTTTCGAAACTGGCCGCAAGATTGTTTGAGTCGCGCCGAAGATAAATGTTGTGGTCCACAAGCGGTCACTGATGCACGAATGGTGGCGCACGCGCTCGGCATTCCGCATTATGTCGTGGATGAAATCGGTGCGTTTCAGCGGGATGTCATTGATTATTTTGTTGCCGAATACCGGCAAGGTCGCACGCCCAATCCGTGCATCGTCTGCAATGAGAAAATCAAATTCGGTACGTTGCTAAAACAGGCCGAGAAGCTCGGAGCCGAGTTTGTCGCCACTGGTCACTATGCGCGGATTGAGCACGGCGACCGGTGTCTGTTGCGCAAAGGTCGCGATCCACACAAGGATCAATCGTATTTTCTCTTTTCGCTCCGGCAGGATCAACTCGCCAAATCGCTCATGCCGATTGGCGAATTAAGCAAAGATGAGACGCGCGCCATCGCCGGTAAGCTCGGACTCAAGACTGCCGAGAAAGTGGAAAGCCAAGAAATCTGTTTTGTGCCGGACAAAGATTATGGCCGATTCCTCCACGAGACCGGCAAGCTCCCGGATCGTCCCGGTGAAATTGTTACCGGTGATGGCAAGGTTGTCGGCACGCACGGCGGGATTCAATATTTCACAATCGGTCAGCGCGAAGGTTTGAAACTCGGTGGACAGAAAACACCGCTCTATGTCGTCGCGCTTGATGCCGGTGCGAATCGCGTGATTGTCGGTCCGGCTCCGAAGTTGTTGCGGAGTGAATTTACGGTTGGAAATTGCAGTTGGTTAGCGATTGAACCACCGGTGGGCGCGATTGAGGTGACGGTAAAGATTCGTTACAACCATCCCGGTTGCGCGGCGACTGTGGAGCAGGGAACGGTGAAGTTACGCGAACCGCAACGCGCAATTACGCCCGGCCAAGCAGCGGTGTTTTACCGAGATGATTTAGTGTTGGGTGGCGGCTGGATTTGTTAATGGCCGGTGAATTGGTCTTTGACTTCCGGAGCGGACGGCTCTAGTCTCGCCGGAACCAAGTTGCAGCTCTCCATCCCAAAATAAGCGGAGTGGCGTTTCTTGACCGCAATGAACCGAGTTTAATGAAAAAAACCATATTATTGACAACTGTTTGCCGACCGATGGGACCACAATACGGCGATGCGCCGTCGGTGGGCTATGAATTGCTGTACCGGCAAGTGACTCGAGCGCAGGGAATTTTTAGTCCGCGGACGGTGAACGTGCAATTCTCGCTCGAATACATCGCGGAAAATCTCGACTCGCCGACGGTGGTGTTGCAGTACCCGTCGAAGCGGGAGTTTATTAAGGAGCTCAAGAAAGGCTACGATTACGTTGGGATTTCGTTCCTGATGGCGATTTTTCACAAGGTGAAAGACATGGCGGCGTTGGTGCGGAAGTATGCGCCGAATACAAAAATCATTCTTGGCGGTTATGGCACGATTTTGACCGATGAAGAGTTGCAGCCGTATTCCGATTTTATCTGCCGGGAAGAAGGCGTTGCGTTCATGCGTCGGCTGCTGGGCGAGCCGGAGATTCCGATGCCGTACAAGAATCCGTTGATTGTGAGCTGGCTGAAGGTGTTCGGATGGAAAGTTTCTGGCACCGGTAAGATTTTTGCGGGTCTCGGCTGTCCGAATGGTTGCGATTTCTGCTGCACGTCGCATTTCTTCAAACGCAAACACATCAAACTTTTGCCGACAGGGCGCGACATCTATAATGTCATCGAGCGGTATCTCGACACTGATCCGAATCTGGTCTTCTTGATTATCGATGAAGATTTCCTGTTGAATAAAAAACGCGCCATGGAGTTTCGCGAGGCGGTAATGCAGAGTGGGAAATCGCTTTCGATTTTTGCATTCTCCAGCATCAAGGCAATCAGTCAGTATACCGTCGAAGAGATTCTCGAAATGGGAATTGACGGTTTCTGGATTGGCTACGAAGGCACGCGCTCCGGTTACGCGAAGCAGCAAGGCCGGCCGGTGGGCGAAATTCTGACGGAATTTCGCGAACACGGAATCACGATTCTAACCTCGATGATTATTGGTTTCGATTACCAAACACCGGAGGTTATCGCGCAAGAACTCGACGGATTGATGAAGCTTAAGCCGGCGCTCGGCCAGTATTTGATTTACGGGCCGGTGCCCGGTACGCCGTTTAATGAACGGGTGCATCGCGAGAATTTGCTTCACGAAAAATACGTGCAAAACCCCGAGATGCTTTACCGGCGCGCGGACGGGTTCACCACGATGATGAAACACCCGACGCTGTCACCGGAAGAGATTGAGAATCTTCAACGCTGGTGTTTCGAGCAGGATTTTCAACGGCTCGGCCCGAGTATTTTCCGAACTCTTGAAAATCAATTTCTGGGTTACCAGAAGCTCAAGAACTCACCGAATCCGCTCCTCCGGAAAAAGGCGGAAATCTACGCCGACAACTTGCGGTGCGCTTATCCGGTATTTCTGGCTGGGCGAGTTTTTGGCCCGAATCAAATTATCCGCCGGTGGATTGGGACGCTGGAACAGCAAATCATCGCGGAACTCGGCAAGCCAACACTGGCGCAGACTTTCAAGTCCGTGCTCGGAATTGGCGCTGCGATTTGGACGGCCATCACGCTCAAGTTTAATCTTTTCCAAAATCCAAAACTGATTCGGACCGAGTACCGGTTGCCGAGTCGCGGTTGGTCGGCCTTTCACCTTTGGGAAAAATTGCCGAGCGAAGTCGCGATTCCGGAGCTGGATGTTCAAGTCGAGCTTCAACACGCTCGGAAGCAAGTCTGGCTCCGCTTGGAAGGCGCGCTTTCCTCGGCGCACTCCGCCGGTCTCGGTCAGCGGATTCACGATTCACTCGCTCAGAGCAAAGCTAAGCTCGTCCTCGACTTGCAGAGTTTGCATTGGGACAAGATTGACGATCTCCAGCCGTTGCGTGAAAAGCTGGCGGCGTATCAGTCGCGAATCCGCGTGGTCTTGCCGAAGTTACAGGCGGCACATCCCGAACTGATTCTGCTCGCCAGTATGTTTCATCATTACAAAGGCTAGCACTTCGCAATGGCTTCCGTCGCCGGTATGGAAAAACCGATTTTCACGCCACGCCGTGAACTTGGACGGACTGGCTTCTGCGCTACCCAACTCGGCATCGGTGATTTAGCCGACCGGAAGGTGCCATTACCGGATTGCGTCGCCACAATCCGTCGCGCCTTAGATGCCGGGCTCAACGTGATTGATACCGCGCCAATGTATGAGACCGGGTACAGCGAAGAAATTGTCAGCGCGGCACTGAAAGGCCGTCGGGCTGGTATCTTTGTGATTGATAAGATTGATGAACTAGCCGCACCGGTGCGCCCACAAGTCGAAGCGAGTTGGCAACGGTTAGGTTTTTCAGATGTGGATTTATTTTTATTTCACGGCGTCAGCACGCTGGAAGATTGGCGCCAGTTGCGGTTTGAAGAGTTAGCTGGCCTGTCGCGTTTTCGAGGGATTTCCTCTCACAATCCGGCGGTGCTCCGTGAGGCGATTCCGTCTGGTTTCTGCGATGTGGTGATGTTTCCGATTGGTGCGGCTGTGGATGAACGATACATCACGGAGATTTTGCCGCTGGCTCGGCAGCATCGGGTCGGCACGATTGGTATTAAGACATTTGGGGCCGGTAAACTATTGGGCGACACAGAAGGTTATAGCCGGCCATTATCCAAACGACCACGTGGAAAATTAAGCTCCGGCGGTAGCGATACCGGCGCGGCGGTCTTACCGCGCTTGAGTGTGGAAGAATGTCTGCATTATACGCTGACGTGCGACCCGGATGTCACCTTGCTGGGGTTGAGTTTTCCGAATGAACAAGATGCGGCGTATGCCGCGGCCAGTAATTTCCAAGCATTGTCACCGGCGCAAATGGCCGACATTCGGCGGCGCGCCGGTGCGGCGATTGACGGGAAGGGGAATTGCTGGTGGAATCCGCCGGCGTAATTAGTCATTGTAGTTGCCGGCGATGCGTGTATGTTGATTGTATCGGCTGGGGTAACTATGAAAAAAGCCAAGACGTTCGCGCTGAATAAATCAAAAACCACCCCGATACCGGACGTTTTACCGCTGATTCCCCCCAGTTCAACATTTCCCATCGTTGGGATTGGTGCGTCGGCGGGCGGGCTGGCGGCGTTTGAAGCGTTTTTCTCTGGGATGCCGGCGGACACCGATCCGGGGATGGCGTTCGTGTTGGTGCAACATCTGGCGCCGGACCACAAAAGCATTCTCACCGAATTAATCCGGCGCTACACCCGGATGCAAGTCTTCGAGGTGGAAGACGGTATGGTGGTGCAGCCCAACTGCGCGTATATCATCCCGCCGGGCCGCGACATGGCGTTCCTCAACGGTGCACTGCAATTGCTGGAGCCAATCTCGCCGCGTGGCCAGCGATTGCCGATTGATTTCTTCTTCCGGTCGCTGGCGCAAGACCAACACGAGCGCGCGATTTGCGTGGTGCTCTCCGGCACCGGCAGCGATGGCACACTCGGCGTCCGCGCCATCAAAGGCGAAGGCGGGATGGTGATGGCGCAGAATCCATCGTCCACTGAATACGATGGCATGCCGCGTAGCGCTATCGGCACTGGCTTGGTGGACTACGAATTGCCACCGGCGGAAATGCCGGCGCAGATTATTGCCTATGTGAGCCACGCATTTGGCAAGCGACCACGTCCGGACGACGCGCCGGAACCGATACTGGAGAATGCGCTCAAGAAAGCGTTCATCCTGCTCCGTGCGCAGACCGGCTTCGATTTTTCCCAATACAAACCGAACACCATCCACCGGCGCGTCGAACGGCGCATGGCGGTGCATCAGATTGCGACGCTGGAGGGCTATGTCAAATTTTTGCAGCAGACGCCGGTCGAGGTGGAAGCGTTGTTCCGCGATTTGCTGATTGGCGTGACGAATTTCTTCCGCGACCCGGAAGTGTTCAAGGCGTTGGATGAACAAGTAGTCGCCAAGTTGTTTGCCAACAAAGTGGCCGGCGGTTCGATTCGCGTCTGGGTGCCGGGTTGTTCCACCGGTGAAGAGGCGTATTCCATTGCCATCCTGCTGACCGAACGGCAGGAGACGCTAAAGCAAAGTTTTCAAGTGCAGGTTTTCGCCACCGACATTGACAGTCAGGCGATTGCCACGGCGCGCACCGGGGTTTATCCCGCGAGTATTGCTGTGGATATTTCACCGGAACGGTTGGCGCGCTATTTTACGATTGAACCGGGCGGCGATAAATACCGGGTGAACAAAGCCATCCGTGACATCCTCGTCTTTTCCGAACAGAGCGTCATCAAAGACCCGCCGTTCTCGAAGCTCGACCTGATTTCGTGCCGGAACCTCCTGATTTATATGGGCAGCGAGTTGCAGAAGAAGATTATTCCGCTGTTCCACTACGCGCTGAATCCGAATGGGTTTCTATTCCTCGGCACCTCGGAAACCGTAGGCGAATTCAACGATTTGTTTGACGGACTGGACCGCAAGGCGAAGATTTACCAGCGGAAAGAAGATTTTCATCGTGTCCAACGCACACTGTTGGGCTGGTTCCTTCCACCGATGATTATGCCGGAGGAAAAACCTGTGGCCGGTAAGAAAAGCACCTCCCGGAAACAATCGCTGCGCGAACTGACGGAGCAAACGCTCCTGGCGCAAATTGCGCCGGCGGCACTCGTCAATAACCGGGGCGACATCCTTTATCTCCACGGTCGCACGGGCCGGTTCTTGGAACCATCCGCCGGTGAGGCCGACGTGAATAATATTTTGAAAATGGCGCGCGAAGGATTACGGCGCGAATTGACCACCGCACTCCAGCAAGCTGTGGTCACGCACGAGCTGGTGCGCCGGCCGGGATTGCGTGTAAAAACCAATGGCGATTTCACGCTGGTGAATCTGTCGGTTCGTCCGGTGGCGAACAGCCGGAGCGTGGCGATTGAGACGCCGCTTTACATTGTCCTGTTGGAAGATGCGCCGCCGGTCGCTGCACCGAGTTTGGTACCGGCTACTACGTCGCACAAGCCGTCGGCGGAAGACGTGGATGCGCGGATTGCGGCGCTCAAATGGGAGTTGCGCACCAAGGAAGAATATTTACAGACGGCCAATGAGGAGTTGGAGACAGCCAACGAAGAGATGAAATCTTCCAATGAAGAAATGCAGTCGGTGAACGAGGAGTTGCAATCCACCAACGAAGAGTTGGAGACTTCCAAGGAAGAATTGCAATCGGTGAACGAGGAACTGAACACGGTGAATACCGAGCTGCAAGCCAAGGTGACGGATTTGTCGCGGCTGAACAACGACATGAACAATCTGCTGGGCGGGACCGGGATCGGCACGGTGTTTGTGGACCAGCAACTGCGCATCCTGCGGTTTACACCGGCGGTCACCAAGATGATTAATTTGATTCAGAGCGATGTCGGGCGACCGGTGGGTCACATTGTTTCCAATCTTGTCAATTACAGCGCACTGGTGGCCGACGCGCAATCCGTGCTCGACAGTCTGATTGCCAAAGAAGTGGAAGTGCAAACCACGGCCGGTCAGTGGTTCACCCTTCGCATCTTGCCGTACCGGACGCTCGAACATGTGATTGAAGGTGTCGTGATTAGCTTCATTGATATAACCAAATGGAAGCAGGTGAAAAATGAGTGACCAAGCGAAGTCCGGTAACGCCGCTGAATTGCGCCGGCAAGCGGAAGTGCGCCTGAAGCAATCGCCGCCGAAGTCGGAACTGAAAGCCGCTGAGCTGCTGCACGAATTGCAAGTCCACCAGATTGAGCTAGAGATGCAGAACGATGAGCTGCGCCGGACTCAAGCGGAGCTGGATACCGTGCGGGCCCGGTATTTTGATTTGTATGATTTAGCGCCGGTCGGTTATTTCACCATCGACAAAAGCGGTTTGATTACCGAAGTCAACTGCGCCGGTGCCACGCTGCTGGGCGTGGCCAAGCACCCGCTCATCGGGCAACCGTTTTCCCGGTTCATCTACAGCGAGGATGCCGACCATTACTATCTGTATCGCAAACAAATTACGGCGGCGCACTTTGGCACATTACCGCCACCGGCGTGTGCCGATCTCCGAATGATGAAACAGGCGGACTTGCTCTTTTGGGCGCAAGTGCACGCCACCAGCACGACGGATGCGACCGGCGCACCGGTGGTTTGCCTCACCGTTACCGATATCACGGTGAGCAAGCTGGCAGCCGAACGAGTGTTGTACGAGAAGAATGAATGGGCGCGCACCTTTGATGCCGTACCGGACTTGATTAGTATCATTGACCGGAATCACACAATTCTGCGCGCCAATCGCGCTTTTGCAGATAAGCTCGGTGTGACGACGAATGAAGCGGTTGGTCTGAAGTGTTATGAATGCGTTCACGGTTTAGAGGGTGCGCCTGATTTTTGTCCGCACACCAAGCTATTGGCGGACCAACAGCAACATGGTTGTGAAGTTTTCGAACACCGGCTCGGCGGACATTTCTTTGTCACCTGCACACCGGTGCGCGACACGGATGGCTCGCTGCTTGGTAGCGTCCACGTCGCTCGCGACATAACGGCGAGCAAGCAGGCGGAGCAAGAGTTGAAGGAAATGCAGGCGCAAGTCGTCCAGGATGAAAACTTGCGCGTGCTCGGCCAGATGGCCGCCGGAGTTGCGCACGATTTTAATAATGCGTTGTCGCCGATTATTGGGTTCAGCGAGTTGCTATTGCAGCATCCGGAAAAACTCGCCGACCACGCGCTGGTGAGGAAATATCTCCAGCATATCAACACCAGCGGCACCGATGCCGCCCACACGGTCCGTCAGATGTGTGAGTTTGGTCATCGGCACGGCACCGGTACGGATTACCGGAGCGTTGATCTCCATCAGTTGATTCGGCAAGCGATTGAACATACGCAGCAGCGCTGGAAAGATCAGGCGCAAGCCGAAGGGCGCACCATTCATTTGGTGACGGAGCTGCGGCCGGTGCCATCTGTCGCCGGTGAAGAGTTTGCGATTCGTGAGGTGTTGACGAATTTAATTTTTAACGCGGTGGATGCGCTGCCGGAGGGCGGAACCATCACACTGGGCGCGCAGCTCGAGGATGAGTTTGTGCAGTTGTGGGTTCGCGATACCGGGAGCGGCATGACCGAGGAAGTCCGCCGGCGCTGCTTGGAACCGTTCTTCACGACAAAACGTCCGCTGGGCACCGGTTTGGGGTTGTCGATGGTGCAAGGCATTGTACAACGGCACGGCGGAACGGTGGAAATCGAAAGCGAAGTCGGTCAAGGCACGACGGTGATGATTCGCTTGCCGATTCAGACGGAGGAGAGCCTGCCGGCGATTCCGTCCTCAGCCGCGACTGTGTCCCGGTCGCTCCGTGTGTTGGTGGTGGACGACGAACCGCTGTTGTGCGCGGTGGCCGAGGCGTGGTTGCTTGCCGATCACCACAAAGTCGTGACCGCCGAGAACGGCGCGGAGGCGTTAGCGCAACTTGCGGCTGGTTTGTTTGACTTGGTGATTACTGACAAGGCGATGCCGGAGATGAACGGAGAGCAACTCGCTGCCGCAATTTCAAAAGCCATTCCCAATTTGCCGGTAATCTTAATGACCGGATTCGGCGACTTAATGAAAGCCACCGGTGAAAAACCGCCGCATATCCGGACCATTCTGAGTAAACCGTTGACGCAGACTTCGCTTCGCGCGGCGCTCACCGCGGTCTTTCCACCTCAGTAGGCGAGGGCGGAAAAGACGGGATAATCCTTCAAGCGTTCCCGGCCTTTAAGGAAGGCGAGTTCGATGAGAAAATCAATCTCGACAATCTTCCCGCCGAGATTATTGACGAGCGTTGCGGCTGCCATCGCCGTGCCACCGGTGGCGAGTAAATCATCTACAATGACGACATTGTCGCCTTTGGCGAGCGCGTCGATGTGCATTTCGCTGGTTTCGCTGCCATATTCAAGCGTGTAACTGGTGACAACGGTTTTCCACGGCAACTTGCCTTTTTTGCGCACTGGAATAAAACCGATGCCGAGTTTGTAGGCGACAGCTCCAGCAAAGATAAATCCGCGCGCATCAATTCCTACGACAGCTTTCAGATTTTTCCCTGCATGCCGGTCGGCGAGAGTATCCACGGCAAGACGAAAAAGTTTCGGGTCTTGGAGAATCGGGGTGATGTCCTTGAAAAGGATACCTTTGATTGGAAAGTCCGGCACATCGCGGATAGCATTTTTTAGTTGATCGCTCATGGTTGCTTACTCCTCGGTAAAAATCTTCGGCAGAGGTTTGTCCTGTTTTTCTAGCAGCTTCCGGAGCTTGTTTAGGGCAATATTTTGGAGCTGACGAATCCGCTCGCGAGTCACTTTCTTTACTTTTCCGACTTCTTCCAGCGTCAGCGGCTTACTGCCATCTAATCCAAACCGTGCCGTCAAAATCTCCGCTTCGCGAGGCTCAAGTTCTTCCAATAAATCGCGAATATCGTCGCGCATGGTTTTGTCGCGCAACTGCTCAAAGGGCGATGCGGCGTTTTCGTCGCCGACAATCTCGCTAAACTGTGTGTCATCTTCGTCACCGATGGTGGCGTCGAGACTGGCCGGACGAACGCTAATTTCACGGAGTTGTGAAACTTTTGCCCGCTGCATGCCCAGCACGTCGGCGAGTTCTTGGTCGCTCGGTTCTCGTCCGAGGCGCTCACTCATCTTCATGGCGGTGCGTTTCATTTTGCTAATCTTGTCTACCAAATGCACCGGCAGGCGGATGGTTTTTGCTTGGTTGGCGAGGGCGCGTTTGATGGACTGCTTAATCCACCACGCACCATAGGTCGAAAGTTTGCCGCCTTTTTTCGGATCAAATCGCTCAACGGCTTTCATCAATCCAATATTGCCTTCGCTAATTAAATCGAGCAACGGCAAGCCGAGATTGGAATAGTCGTGGGCGATTTTCACGACGAGGCGCAGATTGGCCTTAATCATGGTGGCGCGGGCATTCTTATCGCCACGTTTGATTTTAGCGGCCAAAGCGATCTCGTCCTTGACGGTGATCAGAGGATACTGACCAATCTCCCGGAGATAAATCTTGATTCCGTTATCGCCTTCGCGTTCGCGTACAATTGCCATAGGTAATTACTGACGATATTGAATTGCCAGACACTGCGCAAGAACTTTGCACCGGTAAAAAACAAGGGCGACACACGCGTGTCGCCCTTGTTGTGCTTCTACCGTTCTGTTTAGTCTTCCAGCGCCGCTTGCGCTGCCGCAAGCCGGGCGACCGGAACACGATACGGTGAGCAGCTGACATAGGTCAGCCCGAGCTTGTGACAGAACTTCACGGACTCAGGATCGCCACCGTGTTCACCGCAGATGCCGAGCTTAATGCCAGGCCGTGTGGCGTTGCCTTTTTCGACGGCAATCTTCATCAACTGACCGACGCCGGTCTGGTCAATCGAAGCAAACGGATTCTTCTTCACGATTTCCAGTTCCGTATATGGCGGCAGGAAGCTGCCGGAGTCATCGCGACTCATGCCGAGACAGGTTTGCGTGAGATCGTTCGTGCCGAAGCTGAAGAACTCCGCCGTCTGTGCGATTTCATCTGCCGTCAACGCGCCACGCGGGACTTCGATCATCGTGCCGACCATGTAGCTCAGTTTGATTTTCTTTTCCGCCATGACTTCTTTGGCGACGCGATGAACGACCGCGACTTGCAAGTCGAGTTCTTTCTTGAATCCAACGAGCGGAATCATGAGTTCGGGTTTGACCTTGATGCCAGATTTCTGGACTTCGGCAGCGGCTTCGAATACAGCGCGCGCCTGCATTTCGGAAATTTCCGAATAGACGATGCCTAACCGGCAACCCCGGAAACCCAACATCGGATTGAACTCGTGGAGTTCTTTCACGCGTTGTTGGATTTTTTCCACCGGTACGCCCATCTTCGCGGCGAGATCTTGCTGTGCTTTCGCTTCGTGCGGCAAGAATTCGTGGAGCGGTGGATCGAGGAATCGGATGGTGGCCGGGAAACCTTTCAACGCTTTAAAGATTCCGACGAAGTCGCTCTTCTGGAATGGTAGAATCTTCGCGAGTGCTTTCTTCCGGTCTTCCACATTGCCGGCGAGAATCATCTCGCGCATCGCGTCAATGCGATTTCCCTCAAAGAACATATGTTCGGTGCGTGTGAGGCCGATGCCGGTTGCTCCAAACGCCAATGCGTTTTCGGTCTGCTCCGGCGTGTCGGCATTGGTGCGGACTTGGAGTTTGGTGACCTTCGAGCACCACTTCATCAGCTGTTGGAAGCTCTGGAATTTTTCCGTCTTCTGCGCTTCTTTGTCGCCGTGAATTAGACCGGCCACGATTTCGGATTCGGCCGTCGCAATTTCGCCGGCATAGACATTACCGAGCGTGCCGTTAATGGAGAGGAAGTCGCCTTCCTTCCAAGTCTGGCCATCCACGGTGAGGGTTTTTGCAGCGTAATCAATCTGCAATGCGCCGGCACCGCAAACACAAACCTTACCCATTTGCCGTGCCACAAGCGCCGCATGCGAGCTGACGCCACCTTTCGCCGTGAGAATGCCTTCGGCGGCAATCATGCCGCGCAAATCTTCCGGCGTGGTTTCATTGCGAACGAGCAAAACTTTCTCGCCTCTTTCAGCGGCAGCCACTGCGCGTTCCCAAGAGAGATACATTTTGCCGGAAGCCGCACCGGGACCGGCGGGCAAACCTTTCGCAATGACTTTCGAGGCTTTTTCGGCCTTCGAGTCGAAAATCGGCGCGAGTAATTGATCGAGCTGATCGGACGGATTACGCTTGATGGCGGTCTGCCAGTCAATGAGCTTCTCCTTCACCATGTCCATCGAGAACTTCAACGCCGCAAACGCCGTGCGCTTGCCGTTACGAGTCTGGAGCATGAATACTTTACCATCTTGAATCGTGAACTCAAAATCCTGCACGTCTTTGAAATGCTTTTCCAACGTGGCGCGAATTTTTTCCAATTCAGCAAACGCCGCCGGCATGTGATTCGTCAACTGCGCGACTGGTTCCGGTGTGCGGATACCGGCGACGACATCTTCGCCTTGCGCGTTGATGAGAAATTCGCCGTAGAATTCTTTATTGCCATTGGCCGGATTTCGCGTGAACGCGACGCCTGAACCAGAGGTGTTACCGGTGTTGCCGTACACCATCGCTTGAACGTTGACGGCCGTGCCCCACTCGGAAGGGATATTGTATTTACGACGATAAACCATCGCGCGGTCGTTCATCCATGAACCAAACACAGCGCCGACGGCGCCCCAGAGCTGCTTCCATGGATCTTGCGGGAATTCGCTGCCGGTGTATTCCTTGATGAGCGCCTTGAACTGCTTGACGATCTCTTTGAGGTCGCCCACGGTGAGTTTCGTATCTTCAATTTCGGCGTGATACCGGCTGTGTTTCAACTTGTCGATCACGACCTCGAACGGCTCATTGTCTTCACCGGCGCGCTTCTGCACGCCCATGACCACATCGCCGTACATCTGAATAAACCGGCGGTAGCAATCCCACGCGAACCGTTCGTTCTTCGTGGCTGCGACGAGCGAGAGAACGGTGGCATCGTTGAGACCGAGATTCAAAATCGTATCCATCATGCCCGGCATCGAATCGCGCGCACCGGAGCGTACGGAGACGAGCAACGGCATCGCCGTCTGGTCGCCGAACTTCGTGCCTATGATTTTTTCGATGTTCGCGACGCCGTCCCGGACGCTTGCTTCGAGCGACTTCGGATAGGACTTTTTATTTTCGTAGTAATAAGTGCAGACTTCGGTGGTGATGGTCAACCCCGGAGGTACCGGCAAGCCGATGCGCGCCATTTCCGCGAGGTTGGCACCTTTACCGCCGAGCAACGGCTTCATTGAACCATTGCCATCCGATTTACCCGGTCCGAAAAAATACACATACTTCGGAGACTTCTTTACAGACTTCTTCACTTGTTTAGCCATATTGAATCGATTCCTTGTAGTTAAATAAACGGGGGAACAACGCGGCGGAGTCTATCAGACTGTCCCGGCCTGTCAACGCCACATTGAACCTGCTATATTTTTCCCATGCGCAAGCTTCCGCGAACATTTTACGACCGCGACACCACGCTTGTCGCTCGTGAATTACTCGGCAAATTCCTCGTTCACGGCAATCGCATCGGTCGCATCGTTGAAACTGAAGCCTATCTCGGACCGCATGACCGCGCCGCCCATTCCGCTCGCGGTTTGACCAAACGCAACGCGCCGATGTTTGGTCCGCCCGGCTACGCCTATGTCTATCTCATTTATGGAATCTACTGTTGCATGAACGTCGTTACTGAAAGGGAAGGGCACGCCTCGGCGGTTCTGCTCCGTGCGTTGGAACCGGTCGCGAATCTCACCGGTAAAACCACCGGCCCCGGTTTGCTCTGCAACGCCATGAATATTGACCGGCAACTCAACGGTCACGATCTTCTCAGTAAGGATTTTTACATTTCCGCCGGTAAGTCTGAAACTTTCCGCATCATCAAACGTCCGCGTATTGGTGTCGATTACGCCGGCAGTTGGGCGCGCCGCCACCTCCGCTTCTATATTGCCGGTAATCCGTTTATCTCGCACCCGTGATAATCTTTAGTGCTTCATCACCGAACATTTTCGCCTTCGCCGGGCCGATGCCGCGAATGTTTAGTAAATCCGCCGGCGATTCCGGTAAAATGCGCGCCAATTCTTCCAGCGTTTTGTCCGGGAAGACGTGATACGCTGGCTTGCCCAGCCGACTAGCGCGTTCGCGTCGCCATTTCTTCAACGCCTCAAAAACCTCTCGGTTGTAATCCACTTCTTCCGCGACCTTTGCGGACTTCTTTTCCGTGCGCTTCTTCGGTTTGGCAACCTCCGGTAAAGCTAGAGAAATTGTTTTTTGGCGCAACATCACTTCCCGGCCCAACTCCGTCAGTGACAAGGTCGGATATTCACCGGTGCTAACGGCGATGCAACCAGCGCGAATCAAGCTATCCAGTAACGCCCAGACATAATCTGAGCCTTGCGCCGCAAGTAAGCCGTAAGTTGAAAGCTGATCTAGGCGAGCGTCCACCACTTCTTTCGAGCGTGAACCGACCAATGTCTGCGCGATGCGAGCACGACCGAACCGGCCATTCACTCGCGCCACACAACTCAATGCTTTCTGAATACTCACCGTTTCGTCTTCCGTTGGCTGGCGGATAGCGGTGTTCGTATGTGCAAGGCAATTATCACAAACGACGCAATGCGGTGCAGCTTCATCATCGCCAAAATAATCGAGGATAAAATTGTGCCGGCAGTCGTGATGGCCAGCGTAGGCGATAATTTTCTGAAGCTTGCCGAGGTCACGCTGGCGTTTGTTTTCCAGTCGCTCGAAATCAATCTGTAATTCGTCGAACGCCTTGACCGGTTCAACTAAGCCGGTGGTGTAGGTGCGATTACCGGACTCGTAGTCACGAGCAATGAAGCCGGCGCGTTCCAGTTGAAATAGCGCACTGCCGACGGCCATCGAATTCTTCACCGTCGGTAGCTGTTCGGCAATATCGTCAATGGACATTGTAATCGGGCCGCGCCGGCAGAGTTGCAAAAGTACGTGATACAGTCCGGCAATGATTTCGCGCGTCGGGTTTGCGCCTTCAATAAAAAACTCCTGCGTTCGCACGTCGGCGTAATTGAAAAGCATTTCACATCGCGCCGGTTCGCCGTCGCGTCCGGCGCGACCCGCTTCTTGGTAATATGCCTCGACGCTACCGGGAATATCGAAGTGAATGACAAACCGCAAATCCGCCCGGTCGATTCCCATGCCAAACGCGTTCGTTGCGATGGCGACGTCGCAATCGCCGTTCATAAATTTCGTCTGCGCCTTGGTGCGTTGCTCCGGCGTCATTGCGCCGTGATAGGCGATACATTTCACGCCGAGTTCCGCCGCGACTTTTTCGACGTGCTTGCGTGTTGAACAATAAACAATGCCGGTCTTGAGTTGGCGAATTGTCTCCGTAATCCGGTGGAGTTTGGCGGCCTTGCCTTTCACGTGACTAACGGCGAGGTGAAGATTGTGCCGGGCGAAACCGGAAACGAAAATTTGCGGTTCTTGCCGGCCAAATTTGCCGAGTGCAAGTTGTTCTACAATGTCGGCGCGAACCTCCGGTGTGGCGGTCGCTGTAAGTGCGATGACTTGCGGCTGGCCAAGTTCTTTCAATGCCCATTTCAACCGGATGTAATCGGGACGGAAATCGTGGCCCCATTGCGAAATGCAATGCGCTTCGTCCACCGCAAAGAGCGCAATGGAAAGCGGCGCGAGTGCTTGGATAAATCGTTCGCTTTTGAAACGTTCCGGTGCGATGTAGACGAGCCGGTAATCGCCGCGCTGCATTCCGGTGATGCGACTATCAATTTCTGATTGGTTGAGCGAAGAGTTGATAAAGGTCGCCGGTATCTTTTTCGCCGCAAGTGCATCCACTTGATCCTTCATCAGCGCAATCAATGGTGAGACGACGACAGTGATGCCATCGAGCGCGAGTGCCGGGAATTGGTAACAAAGCGATTTGCCACCGCCGGTGGGCATGATGACTAGCGTATCTTGACCGGCGAGAATGTTTTCAATGACATGCTCTTGGCCTTCGAGAAATTCTCGAAAGCCGAAGTGTTGTTCCAACAACCGGTGGCGTTGCGTCGTGTCAATCATGCAGGCGGACATTACACCGAAAACCCGACTTCAACGAGTTAACTGCTGAACCACAACGCGAAGGTGTTCCGGTGAGGTGCCGCAACAACCACCGATGAAATTTGCGCCGGCGGCACGCAAGGCGGGAACATGTCCGGCAAATTCTTCCGGTGTAATCCGGTAGATAACTTTACCGTCCACATATTCTGGTTGGCCGGCATTGGCTTTAATCCAGATTGGCAAGTCAGTCGCGGTGCGTAGTTCGCGGCAAATCGGGATAAAGGCGGCAATGCCGTTGCCGCAGTTGCTGCCGATGACATCCGCGCCGGCAGAGGTAAATTGCTTGGCGGCTTGGTCGGGAGCAACGCCCATCATCGTGCGGCCACCGGTATCGAAAGTCATGCAGACAACGACCGGCAGGCCGGTGCTTTTCGCGGCGTCGAGAGCGATTTGCGCTTCTTCGAGTTCGGCCATCGTTTCGATGACGAGCGCATCAGCACCGCCGGTTTTGAGAGCTTGTGCTTGCTCGGTAAATGCGACGCGCAATTCGTCTTCGGTCACGTCGCCGGCGACGAGCATTTTGCCGGTGGGTCCAACGGATGCAAAAACGAGCGCTTTATTACCGGCGGCTTTTTTAGAAATCGCCGCACCACGCCGGTTAATCTCGACGACTTTGTCGGTCAGATTAAATTCGGCAAGACGAACCCGGTTGGCCCCAAATGTATTGGTCAAAATAATACGGCTACCGGCGGCAACGTAGGCGGCGGCGACTTCTTCAACCTTACCGGGTTGAGTGAGATTCCATTCATCGGGACAAGCGCCGACCGGTAAACCGCGAGCTTGAAGTTGAGTACCCCAAGCTCCGTCGGTAATGACAGAACCGGTGGCAAGAAGTTGTTTGATTACCGGATGCATGCTGGAAAGGTATATGAATCAGGCGTCGCCTTGCCAGCCAAAACGATGGAGTAGGGCGCGCGCTTCTGCCTCTGTCGAGGTGCCGGTGGTCAAAACATACAAACCATCCGCGCCAACCGCGTCAATGAGCGGCGCGATTTCTTCCGGTTTCACGCCGACAGCTTGGACGCTCTTACCGGCGGCTTTGATGCGCCGGTACATGTTATACCATTGTGGTGAACCGCCACCGGGAAGACCGGATTGAGGCGTCCATTCGATGGCGGCCAGCGCTTCAATTTCGAGTAAAGCATCGAGTTGATGGACGGCGTTTGTTCCGTCAAGATGGTACATCACGTAATCCAGCCGTTCGCATTGTTCTGTCAGTCCAGGTACGACGAACTCCTGAAACATATCAGTTGAAATCATGCAGGAGAAATCGCATTGAATTTTGCAGGTTTTACCAGGGCCCCAGAGATCAAACGCGCAGAAAGTTGAACCACCCCACGGATCGCGTAAGCGTTGCCAAAAATCTTCGTAACATTCAAAAAATGCGGCGTTGATTTCCGTGAGCCTGGATTTCACCCAGTCCGGTCGCTCCAGTAAATCCATCAACAACAATTGGCCGTCGCGTAATTGCGCGAGTGTATCAATGTTCTCAACAATATCCGGAAACCCGACTAGATACCGACCGCGCGACCGGTGCTGGCTGAGTTCAATGACATCCATATGCCGCCGCCACCAAGTGCCGGATTTATCGAGCCGGAATGGTGGATATGATTCTGGCTCATGAATCACCGGGTCGTACCACACGGTGGAAGGCGAAAGCACGCCGTTTGCGCCAAGGAATAAACCGAGACTGCCGGGACCACCGACAAGCGTCCATAAACGTGGAAAGGAGACGCCACCATAAAATGTATGCGCCATTTCGTGTTCGTAAGTCGCGACCCAATAATCTAAGTCAGTCCATTGCTGCTGGAGATCACGCGGTTTACCAGGGTGGGGAATATTTTCCCACGGCGGATTTTTCGGCGCGGTGATGTGCAACGCCAAACCGCGATGTTCCCACCATGCGGTCAGTGCTTGTCGAGCTTGTAGCCAATCTGACTTCCATTGGAGTGTGTCGTTCATTTTGGTCCGTAGTTCTCGGCGGTATCATTCGCGCGGTTGTAGATAATTTGATTGTCTTTAACGAAGGGTGTTGCGAGTTGCCAAAGCTCTCCGGTGTTGCGAGTGATCGGTTCGGAGCTGTATTGTGGGAGGTAAACGCGCCGCATCCGATTGGTGGTGTTGGCACCGCTTCGATGGAAGTTGTAGCTAGTAAATGCCACAATGCTACCAGCGGGCACAAGGAGCGGATCGCCGGGATCACTTCCGGTATAGCCAATCAGATCGTTTGTACCGGCTTGTTTGGTGTGATCAAAAATTGTGTTCTTTGTGCCTCCGCGTGAGTGCGGTAAAAGATAAACGGTACCGTTGGCTTCATTCACATCGTCGAGTGTGCACCAGCAAGTGACGTACGGTTTGTGCTTGGTTTGCGGATCGCCGTATTTCACGTACCCACTATCCTGATGCCAAGCGAATTTCATCCCTTGCTCTGCGCCTTTAACGACCCATTGTTCGTGAAATAAATATACATCTGGACCGAGTGCGGCTTGGGCGATCTCGGCCATTAGTGGACTGAAAATAAACTCCCACAGCCGGTTGCTTAGACGATAACGATTGTTGATGAAATAGCGCTTTCCACGGTGGTTGATGCCGTCCACTTGCACACGGCGTGCATCCATTTGGGAATCGTAATATCCGAGGAAATACGAACATTCCTCTCGTAACATTTCTAATAGATTTGGCGGGATTACTCCCGGCAAAATCATGTAGCCTTCTTTCTGGTACAATTCACGATGAGCTTCGGTAATAATATTCATGAGTTAAAATTCTAACAGATAACTATTGCGGCGACTTCTCATTTTCAGGCGACGTGTTATCATTTGCGGCTGTTATGAAATCACGGTTAAACCTGCCAGATAACCACGATGGGAATCTCTGGTTGTATCAGAATCAAGGGCGCGTTGTGCCCATGCATCATCATGCCGAACTGGAATTTAATCTGATCACACAAGGTACGGCTTGCTATCTTTTAGCGAAGCGTAAATACCAAATTCGCCGGGGTGATTTACTCTGGCTTTTTCCGGCACAGGAACATGTGCTGATCGATCAATCGCCGGATTTCAAAATGTGGATTGGTGTTTTCAAACCGCAACTTATTGATCGAATCGTTTGTGACACGAACGCCCAAACCTTGCGCGAAACCAATCCCGATGGTCAATGCAATCGTCGTTTAACAGCGGCGACATTCAATCGCCTTGAATTGGTATACGAAGAAATTGAAGCCGCCCGGAATCAAGACAGTCTTTTTAACACTGGTTTGGCCTACGCGCTTTTATTAACTTGGGAAAAATTTATCACCACCGGTGATAATTTAACTGGTAGCGATGTCCATCCGGCTGTGGAAAAGGCAACCTACTTGATTCGTGACGCTGGCGCAGCGCTGTCCATTGAAGAACTGGCGCACCAGGCCGGTCTGAGTCCTTCCCGGTTAAGCCATTTATTCAAGCAACAGACTGGCGTGACTTTACTCGACTTTCGCAACCGGCAGCGGATCGAGCGTTTTTTACAACTCTACGGAACCGGTCAGCGGATGAAAATGCTCACGGCAGCACTGGAGGCCGGTTTTGGGAGCTACCCACAATTCTACCGAGTCTTCAAAAAGACAATGGGACGCTCGCCTGCTGCTTACCGGCGCGACTTTCAATAGGTTATTGTCGAATTTACGCCGCAATAAGATTTCGGACGACATCCACCGCGCTGGCGGCGTCGGGTGCAAAAGCGTCAGCACCGATTTCTTTGGCGAACTCGCTGGTGATTGGCGCGCCACCGATGACGATTTTAACACCGGTGAGGCCCGCCGCTTTGACGGCGGCAATTGTGGTCTTCATTGCCGGCATTGTGGTGGTCAACAACGCGGAGAGACCGATAACCTGAGCGTTATGTTCTTTGGCAGCCGCGACAAATTTTTCTGGCGTTACATTCGTTCCGAGGTCAACGACACCGAAGTTTGCACCTTTCCACATCATGGCGACAAGATTCTTGCCGATGTCATGGAGATCGCCTTGCACAGTGCCGATGACGGCAGTAAACGCAGGCTTGATGCCGGCTTTAACGAGAAGTGGTTCGAGAATCGCCATCGCTTCTTTCATAGCGCGGGCGGCGATGAGCATTTCGGGGACAAAAATCTGGTTGTTCTTAAACTTTTCGCCAATGGTGTTCATGCCGGGGACGAGACCTTGTTCGACGACGTCGAGTGGTTTCATACCGGCGGCGAGGAGTTCATTTGTAATCCGCTTGGCTTCGTTACGATTACCTTTTTCTACGGACTCGGACAGTTTCTGTAGTTCGCTCATTTGATTTCCTTTTATGGTTGCGCCTGCCGTGAATTGACCATGATGAAACACCGGCCTGTTGCAACTGTCGTCAGAATTACCAGAAGCTTGCATTCTTGACAATATCTTAAAATTACGGAAACCTACCGGTAATTGACCATGGCTTTTACCACCACAGAAGGCCTGCTCGTTGGCAACGCCGGGATTTCCGTCTATCCTCCGGGGGCGACTTTTGGGCCGCGCTTACTGCATGACTTTGAATTCGTCTGGATTATTGACGGCCACGCCAAAGCAAGTTTCGATGGCCGGAATATCGATGCCCCTGCCGGTACCGTTCTTTTGGGACGCCCCGGCATGACTGACCGGTACGATTGGGATTCGACGCGTCGGACAATGCAGGCATTTTTTCACTTTAGCTTCGACTACTCCGACCCCGGCTGGCCGCCGTTAAACGAATGGCCGCTGAACCGAACCATGACACCGGAAGATATTTTACGCCCGATGTTCCGGTACGTCATCGGTATGGCTCAAAATCAGAAACCGATTCACACTCCACTACTCGAAGCGGCGGTCACTCTAATGCTGCGCGGATTTCTCGATAATCAAACCGCCATCGCCTTGGAACCGCTGGAAAATCTACCGCCGGCTGTCCAAAAAACACTCCGTTCAATCCGGCAAGCTCTTGCGCACGACCCGCCGTTGCCGATTACCTTAACCGCGTTGGCGAAAGCCGCGCACGTCTCACCGGAATATCTCTGCCGGCTATTTCGCCGCCATCTCGATCTCGGTCCGCTGGAATGCGCGGGTCTCGCCCGACTGGAACGCGCCGCGTCGTTGCTGCTCCGGAGCAATTTGCGGATTCGCCAAATTGCCGACATCGTCGGTTTTGCCTCGCCCTATCATTTCTCGAACAAGTTCCACAAAGTGTATGGGCTTTCGCCGCGTGATTACCGGGCCTCGATGCAATCCGGGTTTCTCATCACCGGTAATCCCGTCATCCAACATCTCCAGATTCCGAGTCTGGACATACCGGAGATTGGTCGCTAAATTATTGCGCTCATGAATACACCGCGTGTCGCTGTCATCACCTGCGCCGTCCTCGAAACGGAAATCGCGCATTTCGCGACCGATTTGACGCACATCGTTCGAATCGAGAAACTCGAGTGGGCTTTACACCGAGAGCCGGATAAACTACGAACCACCGTTCAGGCCGCCATTAACCGGGTCGAGGTGGAGACGAATGCCGAAGTTATCGTTCTCGGTTACGGCTTGTGCAGTCGCGGTACCGAAGGCGTGAAAACAAATCGGTGCCGACTCGTTATCGCCCGCGCACACGATTGCATCACGCATCTACTCGGCAGCAAAGAACGCTACGCGGAATACGTGAAGCAAAATCCCGGGACCTACTGGTACAGCATCGGCTGGAATAAACATCACGCCCCACCCGGCAAGGAACGGTATGAGCAAACCCGAGGCGAGTACGTCGAAAAATACGGCGAGGACAATGCCGATTTTTTGATGGAGACTGAACAGGCTTGGTTCAAAAAATACGATAACGCCGCGTTTGTGCACCTCGACACCGGTGACGTTGAGCAGCAACACGCCTACACCAAAAAATGCGCGGATTGGCTCGGCTGGAAATGCGATTGCCAAGCTGGCGATTCATCTCTACTGAAAGCATTGCTCTCCGGTCCGTGGGATAAGGACCGGTTTCTTGTCGTCCCTCCCGGTCAAACTTTCCGGCTGGTCGCCGACGAACGCGTGATTGAACTCGTGCCATGAATCTCACCATCGAAACCGCCAAAGGTCCGCAAGTTCTCAACGTCACCGGTGCCGAGCGCGCCGCACGTTTGAGCGATTTGCTCCGGCGAAAACATTTTCCACTGAATACCCGATGTGGTCAGCGCGGTTTGTGTGATGGTTGCATTATTGAATTGCTCACCGGTAGTCTCACGAATATGGCGACCGGTGAAACTGTGACCGGTACCGGTCAAGCTTTGCGCGGTTGCGAATACCGGCTCGCACACGACGGTCCGGTAACCGTGCGGATTCCGGCGCGCTCGTTGTTAGCGTACGAACCGCAGGTTGTCAGCGAATTCAAAACCAACGTCCCGCGCGCCCACGATCCGCTCTGGCAACAAGTCACGATACCGGCGAATGGTTTAACCGGGATTCAACGCCGGCGACCGGTGCGTTTGGCGCCGGACTTGCCGGTGGGCAGAATCGCGACTCTCGAATACCGAGACGACCACTGGTTGGTGACCGGCGCTTCGGCGACACCGGATGCGCGACCGCTCGGCGTGGCGGTGGACATCGGCACGACAACGGTGGCGTTGCTCATTTGCGATTTACGCGATGGCAAAGTGTTGGGCGGCGCGGCAAACTTCAATCGGCAGATGCATCTCGGCGACGACGTTCTGACGCGGATTAATCTTTGCAGTACCGACCCGACTCAACTCAAGCATTTGCAAGATTTGATTGTCGAGGAAACGCTAAAACCATTACTCAATGAAGCACTCAGCAAGGCTGGCGCAACGTTAGCGCAAGTCCGGTGTATGACGGTGGCGGCGAACACAACCATGTTGCATTTGTTTGCCGGAGTGGATCCGTCGTCGATGGGGTTGGCGCCGTTCACAGCGACATTTCTGGAGCACCGGCTCGCAGCGATTCCCGGCTGGTCGTTCATAATTCATCTCTTACCGAGTGCCGCAGCGTATGTCGGTGCGGATTTAACCGCCGGCGCATTCGCGACCGGCTTGGTGTACGACGAAGGTCCGGCGTTGTTGGTGGATGTCGGAACGAATGGAGAAATCATCCTGAAGCGCGGCAACAATCTTTCCGGCTGCGCCACGGCAGCGGGTCCGGCGTTTGAAGGCGCCGGGATGACTAACGGCGTTCGCGCCACCGCCGGTGCGATTGCGCATATAAAATTGAATCCAAATCCATTTTCAGTTGCGCTGGAAAAAATCGGGCAGGGGATGCCGATTGGTTTGTGCGGGACGGCGTATGTGGATTTTCTAGCGGAAGGCCGCGCCACCGGTTTTCTGAACGAGCGCGGGCGGTTTGAGAATGCGTTTACGGAGCAGACAATGCCGTGGAAAGATTATGGCCGGGCGTTGCGGGTGGCGACAGGTTCCGGTAAGACTGATATCGTGGTGACGGAAACGGACATTGCTGGATTGATGCAGGCGAAGGCGGCGATTGCTGCCGGTATTCTGACGTTGTTGGAGCGCGCCGGGTTGAAACCCGCGCAGATTAAAAAACTCTATCTTGCCGGTGGATTTGGTTTGCACCTCGATCGCGAGAATGCAATTGCGTGTGGATTGTTGCCGGGATTTGTACCGGAGCAAATTGAAGTGGTCGGCAACACCAGTTTGGCTGGCGCGTATTTGGCGTTGCTAGATTGCGGTGCGTTGGATGAAATTGCCCGCGCCGCTAAGAAGATGGACGTGGTGGAGTTGAATTTAGACGCCGGTTTTGAAGACCGGTACATCGAGCAGTTGTCGTTGCCGTAAAAGTGGTCGGGACGCCGGGATTTGAACCCGGGATCTTCTGCTCCCAAAGCAGACGCGATACCAAACTTCGCTACGTCCCGTTGCGTTGCCATTGTGCGGAAAATTTCCTTCGAGGCAAGTCAATTGTCACCGGTGGCTTTTTTAAAAGCCGTTTAATTTGGTGAAATTCGGAGGAGGTGCCAAGCGGTATCGTCGGCAATTTTTGCGCCAAAATACGCAATTGCTGTTGCAAAAAGGTGGTCGATGTCAGTTCCTCCGAGGAGCTTTAGCGGAATTCGTAAAATCATTCGCGTATCAATGTTGGTCAGCGTCACGCCTGGATCTTCAACGCCTTCGTGGGTGATTTGCACGTTTAGACGATTGTCGGGAGTGATGTTAATTTGAACTTTCGGCAGACTTGCGAATGCGGTGCCTTGCCGGTAGCCAAATAAAAGCATCCGCACGTTGCCACGCTGGCCGGTAAGATTTTTCAAGTTCAGCTGAGCGACGAGATCGTCATCTTGCCGGAGGAAATCAATGCATTCCAAATCCACTACCGTCTTCGACGATGGCAACTCAGCGAGACTATTTGTTACGTAACCACTCTCGGAAGGTAAGACGGCCAGCGCTCGCAAGTGCGCGGCTTTCGTCCAGTCTAATTCCGCGTGCTCCGGTAGTAGTGGAACAGTCGGCGCTTGACCGGTGGCGAAAAGTTCATTGGTTCGTGCGAACGCGGTGAGTAGTCCGCGTTGATCGGTGACTTGTGTTTGATTGGTTAAAATCGCCTGATATTTCCGCTGGATTTGTTTTGGGGTCAGCGGCAAGGATTGCCAGTCGCTGTCATCGCGCAACGTCCGTGGTGGTTCAAGTGGCAAGGTAGGATGGTAATTAAGCGTGGCCGGCCAGCTACCAAAATGGACAATATAAAAATCTAACTCCGGGCGAATTCCTTCTGCCTCCAATTCTAGCAGCGCCAATTGTACAAAGTTGGCGGCGGCGCGATGGTCCGGATGGGTGTCACACGGATGCGTAACAAAAACGCGAGTGGGTTTGAATGTCCGCAGCGTTGCGCAAAGATCGGCGGTGATATTCTCCGACCGGTAGGCGTGCCGGTAACTGAAATCTTCCGGATAGGGCACGCGATCTACACCGGTCGCATTGTTGAAAAGTACTTCGTCGGTTTCCCAATAGTCTCGCCAGAGGCGTAAAGTTGACCAATCTGGATAACCGAGAAATATTAAATTCTTACTGGCTAAACCCAGAAGTTGCATTGCGGCAGATGCTTCAACACGGCGTTGTTCGCCCAATGCAAATTGAGTCGGCCTGAAGCTTGGATGTTGTTGGCGTTGTGTGTAGCGACGATAAGCGGCTTGGTTGTGGTCACCGTTGGTCAGATAAATAATTTTTACTTTTGCACCGACCGCGATCGCTTGTTGGATTAAGCCACTCGCGGCTAACACCTCGTCGTCAGGGTGGGGGGCGACGATGACAATACGATCCCGCACTCGCACCGGTGTGAACTCGCTAATGGCATGAACGCTTTCGATCCATATGCCTAAGAGCAATATTCCATAGAGCAAACGAGAAGAGAGTTGGGCTGTCATTGATTTTGGTCTGCGAGAGTTGCGCCCATGCCGTAAAATAACAGACGCGCCGGCCTGTTGACAAGTTCCGGCAATCTTGTTAGGAACTCAGCGTAACCTGTCGCAGGGTTGATAGTTCCCGATTCCGAAATGGATTCATATTCAACACAGTATCTATTTGTCGTGGTATTTCTCGGTGTAGCGGTGGCCTTTCCGCTCGCGCCGTTGATTTTATCGCGTCTACTCGCGCCGCATAAGCCGACGCCGATTAAAATAGACACATACGAATGCGGATTGACTGCCAAAGGCGATCCGTGGGTGCAATTCCGTGTTGGCTATTACATCTACGCATTGGTGTATGTGATTTTTGCTGCAGAAACGGTATTCCTTTATCCGTGGGCGGTCGCGTTTCACGGACTGAGTCTCGGCGCATTCGTGGTCATGATGGTGTTTGTGCTACTGCTGGTTGAAGGTTTGGTTTACGCATGGGCCAAAGGCGCGTTGGAGTGGAAATGATCGACGAAGGCTTAAAAAGCGAATTGCAGAAGCAAGGCGTCTTCGTCGTCTCGACCGAATGGCTTTATAATTGGGGTCGCAAATCTTCCATTTGGCCGCTGCAATTCGGCTTGGCCTGTTGCGCGATTGAAATGATTGCCGCCGCCGCCGCCCGGTATGATCTCGCACGCTTTGGCGCGGAAGTGTTTCGCGCAACTCCCCGGCAAGCGGACTTGATGATTGTTGCCGGCACTGTCACAAAGAAAATGGCACCGCAAGTCGTTCGACTCTTTAATCAAATGCCGGAGCCGAAATACGTCATCGCCATGGGTGCTTGTGCAATCTCCGGTGGTCCATTCAAAGACGGTTACAACGTTCTTAAAGGTGTCGACCGCTACATTCCAGTCGATGTGCATATTCCCGGTTGTCCGCCCCGGCCGGAAGCATTGTTGCACGCGATTATTACTTTGCAGGAGAAGATTACCGGTCAACATATCGATCAGACGCGTTGGTATGATGCGACGGCGACAACTGAATTTCCAATTCCAGTCTGCGGCGAGCATGATTTGTTACCGGCAGCGAATCCAGAAGTCTGGCAGCCGCCGAAAGATTACCGGGACGTGACTAACGAGGAGTCAACGAAGAAATCGTGATTCCCACCAGCGAACAACTTTGCGCAGCAGTTCCGGGCGCAGTGATTGAGATTGTGCCTTCGACGCCGGCTGCAACGCAACCGGCGATGCTTGTAGACCGGGAACACTTGGTGGCGGTGGCGCGCTATCTCAAGAATGAGCCGAGCTGCCAGCTAGATTTCTGTTCGTGCGTGACCGGTGTGGATTATCTCGCGAAAGGGTTTATTGAGATTGTCTATCATTTGTACTCGGTGGCGTTGAAACACGGGCCGGTCGTCTTGAAAGTGCGCGCTCCTCGCGAACTCAATCAATGCCATGTGCCGTCGTTGACGACGGTCTGGCGCGGTTGTGAATTTCAAGAACGCGAGGCGTTTGATTTATACGGCGTGAAGTTTGACGGCCATCCTGATTTGCGACGGATTCTGATGTGGAACGAATTTACCGATCATCCGATGCGGAAGGATTACGTTCCACCGGCCGATTACGAGTGGGAGCCGACGCCGCACGATGAAGTTTTGAAACGCACAAAGGCCGCCGGTGGCATTATGCCGCCAAGCGCGGCAGTGGAAGTGAAGAAATGATTGCCGCACCATCAACCATTCCTGCTGGTGGAGCGATTACGACGCAGCTGCTTGAAGTCTCCATCGGCCCGCAACACCCTAGCACTCATGGCGTGTTTCGGATGGATGTGGTGCTTGATGGCGAAGTCGTCCGCGCCTTGAAGCCGGTAGTTGGCTATCTCCACCGGAATCACGAGCAGCTCGCCGAGAAAATGAGTTGGCTCGGCTCAATGCCGTACACCGACCGGCTCGATTATTTTAACTCGATGTCCAACAATTGGGCCTACGCGCTTGCCGTGGAAAAATTAGCTGGCATTAAGGTACCGGAGCGCGCCGAATACATTCGCGTGATCATGGCGGAGTTGTCGCGTCTGCAAAACCACGCTTCGGCAATCGGATTTCTCCTGCAAGACTGCGGTGCGTGGGGCACGCCATTGCTGTATGCTTTCAAGGAACGAGAAAAGATTTTGGATTTCTTTGAAACCGTCAGCGGTTCGCGAATGATGTGTAATTATTTCCGGTTCGGTGGAGTTCGTGTCGATCTCAACGACGAAATGCTGGCGATGGCGCGCAAAATCGTCGCGGAATTTCCGAAGTTTCTTGATGAATTTGAGAAGCTGATGACCACCAACGAAGTCGTACTCGCTCGGTGTCAGCGCGTTGGCATTCTCCCGAAGGAATTGGCGATTGCCGGTAGCATTTCCGGTCCGGTCGCACGTGCCAGCGGTGTCGAGTATGACATCCGCAAGGTGGACAAGTATGGTGTTTATGGCCAACTCGAGTTTGGCGTGCCGGTCGGTGCGGTTGGCGATGTGTATGACCGGTATTACATTCGCGTGTTGGAAATGCGCGAGTCAGTGAAGATTTTGCAACAGGTATTGCGCGATATTCCGGCGGGGCCAATGCAGGCGGTGGAAGTTAAACTGCGTGGGTTCAAGATTCCGGTTGGCGATGGTTATGGACGAGTGGAAGGGCCAAAGGGCGAACTCGGATTTTATCTTGTGTCGGAAGGTGGACCAAAACCGTACCGGTATCATATCCGTCCGCCGAGCTTCATTAATTTGACGGTACTCGAAGATATGTGCGTCGGCCACAAAGTTGCGGACGCGATTATCATTCTCGGCAGCATCGACATCGTGCTGGGTGAGGTGGACCGGTGATGAATTATCCTGGTAAAGGTTTAGTCGAAGGTTTGGCAGTAACGGCTCGGAATTTTGTCGGCAGCTATTTTTACAAAGATCGGCTGACCACGGTGCAATATCCCGAAGAACGCATTCAGACACCGGAGAATTCGCGGACTTTTCCATTTTTGGTATTTGATGAGTCACCGGACAAGCCGCGCTGTACCGCTTGCAAAATTTGTGAAGTCGAATGTCCGCCGAAGTGCATCTATATCGTCATGGATCGCGACGACAAGGGTAAGCCGCTGCAACGACCGAAGGCGTTTGACATCGACATCAGCGTTTGTATGCAATGCCAGATTTGCGTCGAGGTTTGTCCGTTTGAGTCAATCAAGATGGACAACGATTATGAGAAATCCAAGTACGGCCGGTTTAATGATTTAGTGCAGCGTCTGCCGGATTTGTTGAAATCGAATGATTACTACCGGCAGATCAAACCGGTTGAGGCTGCCGAGGTGGACGCCAAGCTCAAGGCTGAAGCTGAAGCAAAAGCCGCCAAGAAAGCGGCTGCAGTGGCGGCTGCCGCTGCTAAAGCAGCGGCGACACCACCGGCGGGAAGCGCGACCTAACGTGGAAACGATTTACCAATTATTACATGTGACATTTGCAAATGTACCGGCGTGGACGGTGCAGGTCGCGGCGTTTCTGATTCCGATTGCCTTTATCTTCGGTGTGTATCCGGCCATCTTTGCATTAACAACTTTAGTCGAACGAAAAGCACTTGGCCGAATTCAGAACCGGTACGGTCCGAATCGCGTCGGTATCTTTGGAATACTACAACCGTTAGCTGACGGGTTAAAAATTTTATTAAAGGAAGACATTGTGCCGCGAGTTGCGGATAAGTTTACGCATTTTCTAGCGCCGGTCTTGATTGTCGTACCGGGATTGCTGGTTTATTTAGTCGTGCCGGTGGCACCGGGAATGGTGGCGGTGGACCTCAAAATCGGTGTGTTATTTGCGCTGGCAGTGGGAACGATGTCGGTAATCGCGTTGTTCATGGCCGGCTGGGCTTCACGTAATAAGTTTTCATTGCTGGGTGCGGTGCGTGCGGTGGCGCAAGTCGTCTCCTACGAAGTGCCGACGGTGATGGCCGGTGTCGCAGTCATCATGGCCGCCGGAACACTCTCGACTTTGACTATTGTCGAACGACAGGGTGGGGGAATCTTGAATATTTCCAATTGGTACGTGTTCCGTCCGTGGGGACTGGTGGGCTTTGTATTGTTCGTGATTGGCGGATTGGCTGAATCTGCCCGGTGTCCATTTGACTTACCGGAAGCGGAATCAGAATTAATCGGCGGTTATCATACCGAGTACAGCGGTTTCAAATTTGCGCTCTTCCAGATGGGCGAATACCTCGCCGGAATGGCAATGGCAGGCGTGACGGTGACGTTGTTTCTCGGTGGTTACATGGGTCCCGGTAGCGGACCGGGCTTGGTCGGTAGTTTGATCGCGATGCTTTGGTTTTTTAGCAAGTTAGCTGGCATGATTATGTTGAATATTTGGATTCGCGGTACGTGGCCACGGCTGCGAGTGGATCAACTAATGGGGTTCGCGTGGAAAGTTCTGTTGCCGCTGGCGTTAGTCAATATCGTCGCAGTTGGTTTCTGGCACTTCCTGACACCACGACCGCTAGCGTGGGTGGTCACGACTGGCTGGCTGGTGATTTGGTTCCTTGTGTTAACGAAATGCAATGCGTCCGCGATACTTGAAAAGCGGGAGTACCGGTACGTATGAATATCGCCTTCTGGATCATCTCAGCGGTTGCGGTACTTGGCGCAGTGTTGGCGGTTACGCTTCGCAATCTCGTGCATTGTGTTCTAGCGTTAATCCTATTTTTCATTGGGATTGCGGCGCATTATTTTCTACTCCGCGCTGACTTCTTGGGGACAGTTCAGATTCTGATTTACGTCGGCGCGGTTGCCGTCTTAATTTTATTTGCGATTATGCTGACACATAATGTCACCGGTGTGGATGGTCCGAAAGAGTTGCTTGGCGTGAAGTGGTGGAGCGGCGCGGCGATTGCAGCCACGTTGGCGATTTTGCTCAAGAAAGCAATTCTGAGCGATCCACTGGCCACGTTGTTACCGGCCGGAGACAAGGCGCAAAGTTCGGTCGCGGAGATTGGCAAGGCGCTGGTGGCCGGTTGGGTGGTGTCATTGGAGGCGATTGCGATCTTGCTGACGGCGGCATTGATTGGTGCGGTCGTGATTGCGTTAGAGGAGATTCAGAAATCGTGATGAATATTCCTCTCGGACATTATTTAATTTTGGCGGCAATCTTGTTTGCGATTGGCTTAGCTGGTGCGCTGACAAGGAAGAACGCAATCATTGTGCTGATGGGTATCGAAGTGATGTTTAACTCGGCCATCCTGAATCTAGTTGCCTTTTGGCATTATAAACATTTCGCCGTGCCGACCGCGCAATTGTTCGCTATTTTTGCCATTGCGATTGCCGCAGCGGAGTCTGCCGTCGGACTCGCGCTGGTGATCGCGGTGTACCGGCACTATAAATCTGTCGATGTGGACGAAATGAAGGAGTTGAAAGGTTAAGATGGATCACCTTCACGAACTCGCCCGCCAACAGTGGTTGATTCCAGCGATTCCACTCGCTGCAGCGGCAATTCAATCGCTGTTGCCACGCAGTGCCAAGAAATTATCGGCGGGGCTATGCCTCATGGCGATGGGGATTTCTTGTCTGTTTGCGTTGCGCGCATTTTTTGCAACACTCGGTCACGCTGAGGTAGTACGGGCAGTTTGGAATTTCACCTGGTTTGACTACGGTACAGTGTCATTCAAATTAGGATTCATCCTCGATCCACTAACGGCGGCGATGGCGGCAATGGTGACGTTTGTCGGGTTCTGGATTTTTGTAAACGCCACCGGCTATATGCACGATGACGAGAATTTCACGCGGTTCTTTTGTTTCTTGTCTTTGTTTGCGGCAGCCATGCTCGGGTTGGTGGTCTCGAATAATATTCTACTGTTGTTCATGTGCTGGGAACTGGTCGGATTGTGCAGCTATCTACTGATCGGTTTTTGGTTCCACAAACCGAGCGCAGCGGCGGCCTGCAAGAAGGCCTTCATCACGACACGCATTGGCGATGTCGGATTTTTTCTCGGCATCCTGATGCTCTTCTGGAAAACCGGGACTCTGAATCTTTATACCGCAGAAGGTACCGGCGCACTTCAGAGAGTCGGCGAGCTACTTGGCCCCGGCTGGTTTGGTTGGTCAGTTGCGACGACGATTGCGGTGCTGCTATTTATTGGCGCAATGGGCAAGAGCGCGCAGTTTCCGCTGCACGTGTGGTTGCCGGACGCGATGGAAGGTCCGACGCCGGTGAGCGCGCTAATTCACGCTGCGACAATGGTGGCCGCCGGTGTATTCATGGTCGGACGAATGTTTCCGTTATTCATCGCCGGTGGTTCCCTCGAACATCCGACGTTTGCGATGGACATGGTGCTATATGTTGGCGCATTTACGGCGTTATTCTCGGCGACAATTGCGGTGGCGCAGTTCGATATCAAACGAGTATTGGCGTATTCGACCTGTTCGCAGCTCGGCTTCATGGTGATGGCGCTCGGTGCCGGTGGCTTGGTGCCGGGACAATTTCATTTACTGACGCACGCGTTCTTCAAGGCGCTACTGTTCCTCGGTTCCGGCTGTGTGATTATCGGCACGCACCACGAGCAGGACATGCGCAAAATGGGCGGCTTACGGAAATACATGCCGATTACATTCGTATGCTATCTCATCGGGATGTTGGCGTTGGCGGGTGTTCCGCCATTTGCTGGCTTCTTCTCAAAAGACGAAGTTTTACTCGTGACATTCCAGCGCAGCAAGTTGGCGTGGGGCATGGCAACATTTGCGGCGTTCCTGACGGCGTTTTATATGACGCGCCAAATGTTTATGGTGTTTGCCGGTAAATGGCGCGGCGGCGACCATGGTGCAGCTCATGGTCATGGCGGTCACGAACCGCACGAAGTGCCATGGAATATGTGGTTGCCGATTGTGGTGTTGAGTCTCTTTGCGATTGGACTTGGTTTCTTTGGTGGCAAATACGCTCACTATCTTGGCGCGGAAGAAGAGGAATTATCCGGTAAGGCATTAGTGATGGGACTATCGGTTACTGTTGGCACGCTGGGGATTTTACTGGGCTGGTTTTTGTACGGTCGCAAGCCGCTGGCACACGCGAGTGATCCGGATCCATTGGAAAGCAAGCTGGGCGGGTTGTTCACTTGCTTGAACCGGAAATGGTATGTGGATGAGTTTTACGAAGCGACGATTATCCGTGCGACAATGGTGGGCGGCACTTTGTTCCGGGTGATTGACAAACGATTGGTGGACGGCATTCTGCATTCCATCGTCTGGATTGTGCGCGGAATTTCGCAGGTCTGCCGATGGGTGGGCGATGAGTTCTTCATCAACGGCGGATTCGATGCCGGCTGCCAGACTGTACGCGGTTCGGGTTGGTTAATGTCAAAACTGCAAAGCGGCCGGGTGCAGAACTATTTCCGCATCCTCGGTCTTGGAACGATTATTCTCTTGGTGGTTTATTTTCTGAAATCATGAACTGGCTTGCTACTAATCACATTTTGACAGCAATCACTATCGCCCCGTTGGTAGGCGCTGTGGGTGTGTTGTGTGTCCGAAAAGAGGCCGCCAAGTTTATCGCGCTCCTCGCTAGTGCGGTCTCGTTGTTGTTGACGCTGAAAGTTTGGTTGGCATTCGACTCAGCGCAAACGCTTATGTTCGAAGAGCGCTGGTCGTGGATTCGGGCGCTCAACGTAGATTATCGTCTCGGCGTGGACGGACTGAGTGTGACAATGGTGTTGCTGACGGCAATCATCACGCCGCTCGCATTGCTGGCGCATTGGAAACAAGAAAAAGACGTAAAGTTGTTTTTCTTTCTGTTCCTACTCTTGCAGTCCGGAATGTTTGGAGTGTTCACGGCGCTGAATTTCTTACACTGGTTCATCTTCTGGGAACTCGGTTTGATTCCGATGTATTTCCTAATCAAGATTTGGGGCGCTGAGGAGCGCACCTACGCCTCGTTCAAATTTTTCATCTACACACTCGCCGGCAGCGTGGCGATGTTGGTGGCGTTTGGCTGTTTGTATCTGGCAACCGGAACTTTTGATTTTCTTGAACTCCGTCAACTCGCCTCTACCGGTAAGCTTGCCGGTCTGGTGGGCAACCTTATCACCGGTATCAATACGCAGACCGGTCTACATCTGACCGGAGTGGGGATGATGACGGTGTTGTTTTGGGGAACATTTCTCGGATTTGCAATCAAAGTGCCGATTTGGCCATTTCATACTTGGTTACCGGACGCACATACGCAGGCTCCCACTGGTGGCTCGATGGTGCTGGCTGCAATTCTCCTGAAGATGGGCGTGTACGGTTTCCTGCGAATTATTTTACCACTCTATGCGGTACAGGTTGCGGCAAACTTGAATGTGCTGATGTTTTTGGCGTTTGCCAGTATCGTCTTTGGCGCGTTTGCGGCACTGGCTCAGACGGATTTCAAACGATTGGTTGCGTATTCGTCAGTCAATCACATGGGTTACGCAATGCTCGGTATCTTTACGGTGGTAGCCGGAGCGCACAACGTAGCGGATGTGATGAACGAGAAAGCGGCAGCGCTCAACGGCGCAATGTTGCAAATGTTCAATCACGGGATTAGCGCGGCGGCGTTGTTCTTCATGGTTGGTGTCATCTACGAACGAACCCACACTCGGAATTTGGCGGAGTACGGCGGCTTGCGTAAAATTATGCCGATCTACGCCGGCATTCTTGGCATCTCAATGTTCTCGTCGCTAGGGTTACCGGGGCTGAATGGATTTGTCGGCGAATTTTTAATTTTTAAGGGCGCGTTTCCAATTGTAGCCGGTTGGACGATTGCGGCAACAATTGGTCTGGTGGTGACCGGCGTGTTCCTGCTCGGGATGATGCAAAAAGTTTGTTTTGGACCGCTTAATCTGAAATGGACAGACCTGCCGGATATGACAGCCCGCGAGATTTTCATTGGCGCCGTGCTGATGCTGTTCATGTTCGGAATCGGCATTTACCCGGCCTTCCTGACGCGGGTCTCGAATGACGCCGTCGTGGGCTTGATTAAAACCGTAACCGGAGTGTTGCCCTGATGCGCGCTGACTGGTCAATTTATATTTCATTTATCGGGGCCGGGCTGGTGATGCTCCTACCGAGGAACGCGAAAAATCTGATCCGATGGACCGCGCTACTGACCGGCGTGGCAGCGTTAACGGTCGCACTGACCGGCTATCTTGCTTATAACTTGTGGATTAAGACCGGTAACGCCGGACTCTGGCAAGTTATCAACTTGCCGTGGATTCCACTGCTCGGCTCAAATTACCACCTCGCCGTGGACGGCATTAATTATCCGCTCGTGGTGCTAAATGGTTTTGTCTGCGTCACCGGCATCCTGTTTAGCTGGAACATCGAAGAGCGCGTGAAGGAATTTTTCGCCTTCTTCCTGACGCTGATTGCGGCGGTTTATGGCGTGTTCATGGCGATGGATTTGTTTTTGCTATTTGTGTTCTATGAGTTGGCGATTATTCCAAAATACTTCATCATCGCGATCTGGGGTTCGACTCGGAAGGAATATGGCGCGATGAAGTTGGTGCTGTATTCATTCATCGGCAGCGCGCTGGTTTTCATCGGTGTACTGGCGGCATATTTCGCCGCCGGTGGCATCACCTTCGACATCTTGGAGTTATCCAAACATCCGATTGCCGGTCACATTCAGGTGTGGGTTTTTCCGTTAATCTTTGTCGGGTTTGGAGTCTTGGCCGGTATGTGGCCGTTTCACACTTGGGCACCAACTGGTCACGTTGCCGCGCCAACGGCGGCAAGTATGTTACTGGCCGGCGTAGTCATGAAGCTTGGGGCGTACGGCTGCCTGCGGGCGGCGATGTTGTTGTTCCCAGCAGGATTTGAATATTGGCGGTGGATCATCGCTTGGATGGCCGTCATCGCCATCGTCTATGGCGCGGCGGTGGCACTGGTGCAAAAAGATTTCAAGTTCATCATCGGCTATTCAAGCGTCAGTCACATGGGTTTTGTAATTCTTGGGTTGGCGACGCTGAATGTCACCGGTATGTCGGGTGCGATTTTGCAGATGTTTTCGCACGGCGTCGTGGCGAGTCTTTTGTTTGCAGTGGTTGGCCGGATGATCTATGACCGGACTCACACCCGTCAGCTCGACGAACTCGGCGGCTTACGTAAGGCGCTTCCGTTTGCGTTCTGGACGTTCCTGATTGGCGGTACAGCTTCAATGGGATTGCCGGGATTCAGCGGATTCGTGGCGGAGATTCAAGTGCTCATCGGCGCATTCCAGATGAGTCCGTGGTTGGCGGCTGGCGCGGCGGTTAGTATCGCAATCACGGCGGCGTACATTCTACTGGCGTTGCATAAAGTTTTTTTTGCGGAGGAAGAACATGTCACCGGTGGTGGTCACGGTCACGGCGAAGTAGTCGGAGAATCGCGCTGGAACTTACCGGGGATTACTTGTCCGGAAGTTGTGGCGTCAGTGATTTTGATGGCGCTGCTGGTAATTGTCGGGCTTTATCCGTCCATCATGCTGGATATGATTAAGGCGAATGTGGCGTTATTTCCGGGGGTGGCGCGATGAATTATCTGACTCTTTTCCGCGCGCTCGCACCGGAGGTTATGCTATTGCTGGCGGCATTCGTCGCGCTCACCTTTGATCTGCTGCTGCAACATTCCCACGAACTTCAGCAACGGATGCGAATTGCCGGGGTATTTGCCATTGTCGGATTACTTGGAGCAATCGTGTTGCTGGTCCAGCAAGCACCGGTGACATTGTTAGGCGGCACGCTGGTCGTCAACCAGTTGACGGTGATTTTTAAAATTGTCGTCGTCGCATTGACAGTGCTGACGGTGATTATTTCGATTGAGTATCCGGTGGGGCGGCATGTCGGCGAGTATTTCGCGACGGTATTATTCGGAGCCATCGGTATGATGTTGCTGGTTAGTGCCGAGGAACTGATTACGGTTTTTGTCGCGCTAGAACTAACCAGTCTGAGCCTTTACATCCTGACCGCATTCCACAAAGGCGCGCTCCGGTCACAAGAGGCCGCGGTGAAGTATTTCATGTTTGGCGCGATTTCGTCAGCGTTTCTGTTGTTTGGGATGAGTTACTTGTATGGCGTTACTGGCAGCACCAACCTGCGGGAGATTGCAGTCGCGATTCAGGCCGCCGGAAGTACGCCGCTGCTGGTGGTGGCGTTACTCTTTATTCTCGTCGGGTTTGGATTCAAGGTGGCAGTCGTGCCGTTTCATCTCTGGGCGCCGGATGCCTACGAAGGCGCGCCGACGCCGGTGACAGCTTTCATTGCCACCGGCTCAAAGGTCGCGAGCTTTTTTGTTCTCACCAAATTTGTGATGCTCAGCTTTGCCGGAATGCCCGGCTCGGCGTTTTGGAAACATCTGACGCCCGGCTGGACGATGTTGCTGGCGCTCATGGCAGTCGCCAGCATGGTGTTGGGAAATCTGGCGGCGATTGTGCAGTACAACGTCAAACGGATGCTCGCGTATTCAAGTATTGCCCATGCCGGCTACATCTTTGTTGGTTTACTCGCCGCGTCGGTGACCGGCGCGACCTCAGTTTTCTTTTACGTGATTGTCTATGCCTTAACGAACCTCGGCGCGTTCGGCGTGGTCACGGCGTTATCGGAACGTGTGGGCGGTGATGACTTGGAACATTTCGACGGCATGGCTAAGCGCGCACCGTTCCTGTCGTTGTTGATGTTAATTTTCATCCTGTCACTCGCCGGTGTGCCGCCGTTGGGTGGGTTCTTCGGAAAATTCTATCTATTCATGGCGGCGGTGGAACGCGACTCGGTCAACTTCGGCCTGCTCTGGCTGGTGATCATCGGCATCGCGATGAGCGCCGTGTCGTTGTACTACTATTTAATCCTGCTGAAGCACATGTATGTCCACAAAGCGCGTAATGAAGAACGCCTCAAAACGCCGGCCTATCTGAATCTCACCCTCGCGGCTGTCGCGATTGCCGTTATCTATCTAGGCTTGAACCCGCAGCCACTCTTGGCACTGCTCAAGAATTTCGTAGCGCAGCTTTAGAAGTAGGAGCGACCTTCCGTGTTTGGGATTGTTCGTTGAGGTGTAATCTGCCATCTTGAAGCTCGAACCCAATTGTAGAAGCACTTACATGAAAAAGGTAATCGAATTAGACCTCAACCGTGACGCAATGTTGACGTCTACTATATGTTAGCTTATAAGACAAAATGAAAAAGCGAGCTGTGATACTTCTGGCTTTGGCCACATTTGTCGTGGTTTTTTTCATAGGGCAACGTAAGAGTGCTCCACTCTTGCGCTGACTTTAGGGGCCTTTTGATCGAGACATCGTCCATCCATCGTGTGGCGACGGCAGGCATTCCCCTGAAATTCCTCAAGGAGGGGCATCCAGATAGAGCCAAACAGCATCTCGAACAAGAATTGCATGAAGCGCTGGAGAACATCAATCTTATGACCACGATGCTGCACAGGCCGGACATGCTGACGAACCCCGTCGTGGTTTACGCGAGGACTCTTGAGAAGAATTAGGCAGCTAACCATGCGCTTCAGCCAACGCCGCTATCGCGGCGCGGCTGAGCTTTATCGTTAGGCGTCATTCGCGCATTATGCAAAACACACCGACCAAAAGCAGATGGGCAGCCGTATGGCCAGTCTTCGTCTTGGTTTACCTTATCGGCACGGCTGTCGTGACTGGCGTGTTGACTGCGATGGGGATTTATCATGCGGGTCGAGGTTTGTTTGGAGCCGTAGTTATGGGGGTTTTTCTGGGCTGCCTTTTTGCCGGAAGCGCATATTTATTCTTGCTGGCAGCACTCCGGGCTGTTTCTTTGGTTCGGTATTTGAGGCACACCAAAAAAGCGAGATGACGACCATGACGCCTAACAAGTCGACGGAGCCAACCGCCGTTGGCGCTTGCCGTTCCGCTGTCGCGGTTCACGTCGTGAGTCGGCGGTGGCTCAGCTTTCTACGTTAGGCACCGGTGGCTTGACGCCCCGGTGGGATAGGTAGTTGACGTTCACCGCTATCCCGTTGCTTCTCTGGGTAAGCTGGCTATAATGTGGGGCGATGAAAATTGATGGCTCAACGCAGATCGTCGGGGTCTTTGGTTCACCGATTGCACATACGGCGTCACCGGCGATGCACAATGCCGCGCTTGCGGCGGTCAAACTCAATTGGTGCTACCTCGCATTTCATGTGGAACCGCAAAACCTCCGGAGCGCGTTGACCGGCATTCGCGACTTGAATTGCCGGGGCGTTAACCTGACTGTTCCGCACAAGATTCTGGCGTTGGACATCGTGGACGAAGTTGATGCGGATGCCCGGAAGCTGGGCGCGGTCAACACCGTCGTCGTTAAAGAGGGTAAACTTATCGGCTTCAACACCGACGGTTACGGATTTGCCAGAGGCATCAAGGAAGATTTCGATATGACGCTGAAAGGTAAGCGCGTGTTGATTCTCGGTGCCGGTGGGGCAGGGCGGGCGATTGCCATTCAATGCACATTGGACGGCGCGACTAAGGTGATTGTAGCGAACCGGACGCCGGCCAAGATCGCGCCGATTGCCGATGAAATCGCCGGCACGCCGACAAAATTCGAGGCAATTGGTTTGGATGCCGAGAGTATTCAGCGCGTGGTCACCGAGGTGGATTTGCTGGTGAATGCGACTTCGGTTGGTTTGCAACCGGCGGATTCTTTGGGCTTACCGGCGGGAGTGTTTTCGCCGGGCTTGGCAGTTTACGATACGATTTATCGTCCGGCGGAAACGCAACTTCTCCGTCAGGCAACCGATGCCGGTGCGAAAGTTAGTAATGGTTTGAGTATGTTACTCCACCAAGGCGCGAAGGCGTTTGAGATTTGGACCGGGCGAAAAGCGCCGCTGGCGGTGATGCGGCGCGCGTTGCGAACGGCGGTGTACGGAGCGCAGTTGTGACCGGCTTTTTACGGCTCTATCTTGACTGCTTAGTATTTATATTCGGTTCGGTCATCGGCAGCTTCTTGAATGTCTGCATTCACCGGATGCCGCTCGGCCAATCCATCGTTTCACCGCCGTCGGCGTGTCCGCATTGTGGAACGCATATCCGGTGGTATCACAACATTCCGCTGGTGACGTATTTGATGATTCGCGGGAAATGCCGGTACTGCGGCGCGCCCATCACGGCACGGTATTTCGCAGTTGAATTACTGACGGCAGTCGCATTTCTACTGGTGTGGCTACGATTCGAGGGCTGGCTGCCGGTGGTTTACTGGGTGCTGCTCGCCGGTTTTATTGTCGCGACATTTATTGATTGCGAACACTTAATCATTCCCAACGAAATTACGCTCGGCGGGATTGTTGTCGGCGTGCTGCTCAGTTTCTTGCGTCCGCTACCGGCCATCGAAGCGTTGCTGCAATCGCTTCTCGGCGTCTTGTGTGGTGGCGGCGTATTGTGGCTGGTGGTGGAAGTTGGGAAACTGCTATTTGGTAAACAGAAGCTCACCTTAGAACCGGGGACGCAAATTCTAATTGCCAACCAGCAAGTCACCATCGGCGAAGAGATCTGGCCGTGGGAAAATCTGTTCTGCCGGCAATCTGATCGCATCACATTTACAGCGACAACGTTGAAATTTGGCGACCAAACTTTTGAATCAGTACCGGTAACAATTTCCGAGACCAAGCTCACAGTGAACAGACAAGAGTTTGATTTGGTAACGATTGGGCCGATTACCGTGACCGGTGAGCAGATTAGTCTCCCACGAGAAGCAATGGGATTTGGCGACGTGAAACTACTCGCTGCCATCGGCGCATTTCTCGGCTGGCAGGCGACATTGTTCACGGTGTTTTTCTCATCTGCATTCGGTGGTCTGGTGGGAATCTCCGGAATTCTATTCCGGCGGATGCAATGGCAAACGCGAATTCCGTACGGCCCCTACTTGGTCATGGCGGCAGTGTTGTGGGTTTTCTACGGTCAACCAATCTGGGATTGGTATCTACATCTCATCGGTCGGTGATACGCTAGAGAAATTTCTTTAATTCCAGCTTGGCGATTTTACCGGTGGCGGTGCGAGGAAGCGATTGCATGATGCGAACTTCGCGTGGCAATTTGTAATCGGCTAGACGTTGCCGGCAGTAACGCAATATCGCGGCGGAATCCAATGCGGTGCCGGGCTTCGGACTGACGAAAGCAATCGGCGCTTCACCGCGTTTGTCGTCAGCGCGAGCAATTACGGCAGCTTCGTTAACATTGGGAAAAGTGTAGAGCACTTCTTCGATTTCACGCGGATAAACATTCATGCCTCGCACCAGCAGCATTTCCTTCCGTCGATCCACAATAAAAACGTAACCGTCGCTATCTTTCTTACCCATGTCGCCGGTATAGAGCCAGTCGTGACGCAAGGTCTCGGCATTGGCCGCCGGTTGGTTGTGATAACCGCGCATGACATTTGGCCCTTGCACGATAATTTCACCGACTTCACCGGTCGGAACTTCGTGACCGTGGTCGTTGACAATCTTCACCGCAATCCCCGGCAGTGGCAGACCAACCGAACCGGCTTTACGGACACCGTGCAACGGATTGAACGACACCACCGGTGACGCTTCGCTCAGGCCGTAGCCTTCCAGAAGCGGGAATCGGAACTTGCGTTCAAAGACGGTCAGCGTTTCACCCGGTAATGGCGCGGCGCCGGAAATTGCCAAGCGTAATTTCAATACCCAATGTACCCAGAACGGCACTTTCGCTTGCGCCATCGCCTGAAATAGTTGCGGGATGCCGACGAGAATCGTGGCACGGTTGCGGATGATTTCGCGGACGACTAACTTGAATGGTTGAACGGATTTAATGAGTACGATACCGGCCCCCATTGAGAGCGGCATGAAGATGCAGACCGTCAGCATGAAACTGTGAAACATTGGCAAGAGCAACGTCAATCGGTCGTCAGTGGTTTCGTCCAGAGCAGTGATGCAACTGCGGACGTTGGTGGCGATGTTGCGGTGCGTGAGTAGCGCGCCTTTAGACTTACCGGTGGTGCCGGAGGTGTAAATAATTACTGCCAAATCGGTTTCCGTCGTCGGAGTCCAAACTGGTTCAGTGTGACTTTTGTGGGCGAGTTGCCGGGTGTGAATGATGCGGACGCGTTCCAGCTTACCGGTAACTTCGTTGAAATCGTCTTCGCTGATTAGACAATTCAAACCGCAATCGTCCACGATATGCTGAACTTCCGGTGCCTTCAGAAACGTGTTCACCGGTACCACCGTCGCGCCAGATTTCAGCAAGGCGTACAGCGCATAAATAAAGCGCGGGCTATTTTTAAGGAGGATGCCAACTTTATCGCCGGGTTTGATTGTTTGGAGATGTTGGAGATTACCGGCGTAATCGTGGATGTGGCCGGCGAGTTGATGGTAGGTAATGCGCTCGCTGCCGTAAAACACCGCGACCTTGCGCGGATGCCGCGCTGTGATCTGATCAAATTGTGCAATAACTGTAGCGGACGGCTGCATCATCACCAGAGCGAAGATTTCATTTCCGCCACCAATTGTTCGCCGTGCCACAAACTAGCGCGCCAGCCGGAGACTGAGCCGCCATTTCGATAAGTATCACCGGTAACAGTGAAGACATGTGAACGCTGCGATTGCGGCCGGTATTCTTGAGTAAAAAATTTATCCGGCGCTTTGACTTGCCGGTATTCAAATTTTACCCGATCAATCTTATCGCCGTGCCATTTGACATAAAATTCTTCACCTTGCTGGTCCGGTGGTAAAAACTTTCCTTCCGTTTGCAAACCCGAAGCCCGGTCTGATAGAAACGCGTCTTGCTCGCCGGCAGGGATGGTCATCAATCGGGTTTTTGACCAAATCGCATCCACCGCCGGGCCTTGGGAACAGCCGACCAGTACCGCAATGCAACCGAACCATAAAAATAATTGTCTCATGTTTTTAGCGCCTCGATGATGAGGGTAATTTCCCCTTTAATGGCGCGGTTCTCAAGCCTTTTCAGCAACGTCGCCGGCGTGCCGCGCAGGATTTCCTCAAATTTTTTTGTCAATTCCCGTGCCACCACGACGCGCCGGTCGCCGATAATGGTCTGTAATGCGGTTAACGTTTTGATGAGCCGGTAAGGCGACTCGAAAAATACGAGTGCGCATGGCAGGGGAGCGAGTCGCTGGAGGATTTTTTCGCGTTGGGCGGATTTGTGTGGCAGAAAACCGTGAAAGAGAAATGGTTGCGCCGGTAAACCTGAACCCGCCAGCGCTGTTGTGATGGCAGAAATTCCGGGGACGGTTTCTACCGGTAGTCCAGCTTCTACGACGGCGGCAATTAGTCGCAAGCCGGGATCGGAAAGCGTGGGCATTCCGGCATCCGAAACAAGTGCAATTCGCTGACCGGTGCGAAGTTTTTCGAGTAATTCCGGCGTGCGTTTCGCTTCGTTGAATTCGTGGTAACTCACCAGCGGTTTGCGAATTTCATACTTGGTCAGTAATTGTCCGGTATGCCGCGTGTCTTCAGCGGCGACGCAATCCGCCTCTCGTAAGGTGCGCAATGCCCGAAGTGTAATATCTTCGAGATTACCAATCGGAGTGCCGACGATCAAAAGTTTACCGGTGGACATGGCGATGACTGTAGGGAGTCAGCCTTAAAAAAACAAGTGACGACTTTTAATTTGAGTCTTGCGGTGGCGTGTGGAAATGTGCTTGAGATAAGCCATGCCAGAACTTCGTAAAGATCCGATTATGGGGCGGTGGGTCATCATCGCCACCGAACGTAGTAAACGTCCGAACGATTATAACGTCCCAGCAGCTGAGGTCATTGATCCTTCTAAAAATCCGTTTGCCGAAGGAAATGAGCACCTGACGCCACCGGAGATTTTCGCGTTTCGTGATCCGCGGAGCAAGCCGAACGGCCCCGGTTGGCAGGTGCGCGTGGTGCCGAATAAATTTCCGGCGTTACGCGTGGAAGGGGATCTCGAAAAGGAAGGGCAGGGGATGTACGACAAGATGAATGGCATCGGCGCGCACGAGGTCATCATCGAAACCCCTAATCCAAATCTGCAAATCGAAGAGCAACCGGTTGAGGGTGTGGCGCGAGTATTGGAAGCATACAAAATCCGGATGGAAGATTTACTGAATGATCCGCGCCTCCGGTACATTTTAGTGTTCAAGAATTTTGGCCGGCAAGCCGGTGCGTCATTGGCGCATCCGCATTCACAACTAATTGCCACGCCGGTTACGCCGAAGCATGTGAAAGAAAAACTCGCCGGCGCGATGCAGTATTATGCATTCAAAGATCGGAGCATTTTTGAAGATGTGCTCCGGCAGGAAGTCCGGGAAGGTTCGCGCCTTGTGTACGAGAATGCTGGCTTTGTGGTGTTCTGTCCGTTTGCGTCGCGGTTTCCGTTTGAAATGACCGTAATGCCGCGCCGTCAATCCGCCTATTATGCGGAGATTCACCCAGACGAGCTAATGCTTTTGGCGGATGCGCTCAAAGTTGCGCTCCAAAAGCTGAGCAAAGCATTGAACCAGCCGCAATATAATTTCATCCTTCATACCGCGCCAGCCCGGTATGCGCATCACGGTTACTGGACGACCATTGATCATGATTTCCGGTGGCACATCGAAATCTTGCCACGGTTGACTTTAATTGCTGGCTTCGAGACCGGCACCGGCTTCTACATCAATCCGACTCCACCGGAAGACGCCGCAAAATATTTGCGAGAAATTCCGGTTTAAAGCAGATTTCTTATGCCACTCCACGTTGCTTTGCTGTGGCACATGCACCAGCCGTCCTATGTGGATCCGGTCCGTGGTGTAGCGTTAATGCCGTGGGTCCGCTTGCATGCCACCAAGGGTTACCTCGACATGATTTGGATGGTGGAGCAAGTACCGGGTTTCCGTTGCACCTTTAACATCACGCCGGTCCTTATTCAGCAAATTGAAGAACTCGCCACCGGTCAGGTTCGTGATCTCTGGCATGAACTTGCCGCCACGCCGGCTGATGCCCTCACGTTTGATCAAAAATGCGCCGTACTCGAACATTTCTTTAAGGCGAATTACGATAATATGATTCGGCCGCACGCTCGGTATTGGGCGTTGCTGCACAAACGTGGCCTTCGTCCACCGGTGGAGGACGGCTACGCTCGGCTTACCGGTAATTTTACGACAGAGGATTACCGAGACTTGCAGGCTTGGTTTAATCTTGCGTGGTTTGGCTACGCTGGCGACCGGCTTTACCCGGAAATCGTTGCGCTCAAACGTAAAGGTGAAAATTTCACTGAAGCCGAAAAGCAAATTATTTTTGCTGCGCAACTCGACATTTTAAAAACCGTCCTCGGTCACTACCGGACACTTGCCGAACGCGATCAAATCGAAATTAGCACTACGCCATTTTATCATCCAATCTTGCCGTTGGTGTACAACACTGAATTCGCTCAACGCTGCATGCCGGGCGCGCAGTTGCCCCCGCAATTTTCACATCCGGAAGATGTTCGCGCTCAGTTGATGTTAGCCCGACAACTTCACGCAAAAACTTTCGGCACACCGCCACGTGGCTTGTGGCCGTCGGAAGGTTCCGTCTGTCCAGAACTGATTCCGGTCTTGCAAGAACTCGGGTTCGAGTGGTTTGCTACCGACGAGGAAATTCTCTGGCGCAGTCTTGCTGCGAGCAATCCCGGTATGAGCGCCGATCATCGTGATCAGCTTTTTCAAGCGCACCGGATCAGTTTCGGCGAGGCCAATGTTTGCGGTATCTTCCGGGAGCGGGCGCTCAGTGATTTTGTTGGGTTCACTGCATCGCGCAATACGCCGGCGACAGCGGCGGCATTCATGGTTAATCATTTTGAGCGGATTGCCCGCAATTTGCAGGGAAGGGGAGAACCACTTTGTGCTGTCGTGTTGGATGGTGAAAATGCGTGGGAACATTTTCCGGATGGCGGTGAAGCTTTTCTCCGTGAATTATACGAGCAGATTGCCAAGCATCCCGATTTACATGCGACGACAATTCATGAGTATCTTACTGAGCACCCGCCGACTACTACCACCATACCAACATTGCATACCGGCTCGTGGATTAACGCCAATTTCAAAATTTGGATTGGCCATCCGGAAGACAATCGGGGCTGGGAATTACTCGGTCAGACTCGCGCTTTTCTCCAATCTAAAATTAATCGTGGCGAATTAACGACTGATCAGCAGCAGCGTGCGCTGAATGAGATTTACGCTGCCGAAGGTAGCGATTGGTTTTGGTGGTACGGCGACGATTTCATGACGGACAACGATTTGCTGTTTGACGAACTATTTCGCACGCATCTTCAAAATGTCTATAATATCTGCGGTGTGCCGATTCCGGCCTCATTAAGGGTTCACATTTGTCGCTCCGAGGTTGTCGGTGAAATACAGCCGCCAACGGATTTAATTCAACCGGTCATCGATGGTCAGATTACGTCGTTTTACGAGTGGACTGGTGCCGGTGTTTACGAAGCTGGTCGCGCGATGGGCGCGATGTACCAAGCCGAACGTCTCATCGAAAGCATCCAGTTTGGTTTTAGCGTTGAGAAAATATTTTTGCGCCTTGATTTTAAAAAAGGCATTGAAATACCGCCAAATATCGGCCTTCGGGTTAATTTTCTCCAACCACAAGCTGCCGTGCTTGATGTTTCGCACTTAACCAGCGGCGTGGTCATAGGTCAACTTTCAATCAACGGAGTACCGGTGGATGATGTTCCTGACATTCGATATAACAAAATTATCGAGCTAGCCTTTTCGTTTGTAAAACTCGGCTGGCAACCACATCAGCCGGTATTGTTTTTCATCCAAATCGTCACCGGCAACATTGATCACGAGCGTCACCCTGAGGTAGGAGCGTTTTCGATGATACTGCCAGACGAAAAATTCGAAACAGAAAACTGGCGTGCATAAAAACCTCAGACGCACCATATATTAGATATAACCGCTAGTAGACAAACTTTCGGTCATCTTTTGTGCGATAGCAGCAATTTGCTATGCACAAAAAACAACATTCTTTAGAGCTTCAAAAGCTACTCGCTGCCAAGCTAGTAGAGCGCGGTTTTGGTAAACCGATGGCGGGTTATTTCGCTCGCATCGTCTGTGATTATCCTGCTGGTATCAGTGAAGCTGATCTCCGTTTTATTCTTATCCTTTCCGAATGCTTAGGGGACGCGCAAGCTGAGATTCATAATCGGCAAGTTCTCGATCAAGTTTTTACCAATCTGCCTGCTGTTTCATTAACAACCAACCGAGAGGAAAACTGCTATGCGTGGGAAGTGTGATTCACCGTTTGAACAAAATCGGATAACTCGCTGGCTTCCGCCTTCGGATTTGATCTGGCTGGAATCCCAAGCGCACCGGCTCCGGGTGGCTGGCATCGATGCGCGGGTCGTGTCGCTTGGCAAGTTTCTGGGGCATTCACGGCGTTTTGCCGTCGCGCGTTTTGACCGGGTTTATTTGACTTCTCGTGTGAAATGGCGACGACAACAGTTTTTTCAGCCGGTGGTGCAATCGTGAAAAATCTCACTCGAAAAGAATCTTGTTCTTGCCGGGTGGCGGATTGCGTTCTAGCGGTCGGGTTGTTTTTGGTTGGGACCGGTTTTACAATCGCTTACATCCTCCGGAATTGTAAATGAAAAAATACAATTATCTAGTTATGCACACTTGCCCGGTCTGTCTTTCACCTTTTAATTTTTGCTGCGATTACGACGGCACGGTCCTTCCTTTTTTGCACTCGCAACGACTCTACAATTTAACAATTTCGACCACGGAACGGGAAGAGGGTAAAAGTCCGAGTCAAACAAACTCTGGCCTCTCTTCCCACCGTGGCGAGAAAACGAGGTAGCAAAATGGTTAGTAAATTCATGGTTCATAAAGAGGTTTATAACAAGTGGCCAGCCAAAGGTGAGAAGCCGTCTGGTGAATCCTTTGACGTGGATCTGATCGACATGTCGGAGCCTGCGGAACATTCCTATCGTGGAATGCTGCCGTATCGGCTGACACCGGAAGAAAAAACAAAGTATTGGGGCAAGTTGGAGCGGCGGGAAGTGAACATCGGTGTTCACAGCATTTTGGCGACTCCACGCGGTCCGGTACTTAAAGGCGCGATTGTCTCCGTCGAGGAGTAACGATGCCTGAAGTGGTTGACAACTATGCTTATTCGTTGGCGCGCATTAATTGGGACTTATTCGGTACTTTGACATTTACAAAGTCCGTCCCACCCACGAAACGAGCGTTTGGCATGGCTTGGGCGCATTTTTATCAGGCTGCCAAACTTGTCAACCGTCCCTACGGTCAGCTCTTGATTGCATTGCGTCCAGAGCTTGGGGAAATGTTCGGTCGGTTTCACTTCCACTACTTATTGGGAGGGACACTGGCAAGCAATGTGATTACGTTAGCGCATACGCTCGAATATAAGTGGGCGGGTTTTTCGGGTCTCGGTGCGTTATCAAAGATTCGGGCATACGACCGCACAAAAGCTGGTGTGGAGTACGTCACCAAGTGTCTCTCATCGGGGACGCTTGGGGCGAACGAGTACGAATTGCGAAAATTCAACTTGTCCGATTCAGTGACGCTGTCTCGGTCTGTGTTTCGTGTAATCGAAAGCGCAGAACGTATTGGGATGGCGCATGCAGCTTGCGCGAGGAAAATAATGGCCGGTGCTGAACCGGTAGCTAGTTAGTTGTTTTGGTTGCGGCCTGATCTAATTGAGGGCGTCGGCTTTGAGGGGCGGCAGATTTGGTTAGCAAATATGGTGCAGAGCCAAGACGAGGCGTTTAACTAGCACAAACAAGGTTATTACTGGCCTTCCTCGTAAGACTTCGGGTTCCCTGCGGGGCGCGGGCGGGTGCGTCGGCTTTAGCCGATGCCCCGCCCAGCCTCGTAGGGCAGCTTGAAGAAGAGGTGTGCCCGGATGTGTAACGGAAAAGACGTGACAACGTCTGCGGCATTCGTTATCTCGTTTGGTGTGCAAGTATTTCTTCTACTAATAGCAGTCTTTTTCTTCTTTGTTTTGGTCAAATTCGTTCTTCCCATTCTCAATTCAAAAGGCAAGGGGGGTTCTGTTGTCGCTGGTGTTTCCTATGAACGACGCAAAGATTTTCTGACGGCGGCGGAACGTTCCTTTTATGGTGTGCTACTGCAAGCGGTCGGGAATGACTTTGTGGTGTTCTCTAAGGTTCGGCTGTCGGATGTTGTGCAACCGATTCGCGGATTGTCTGCTGGTGACCGGCAACGGTTACTCAATCGGGTTGATCGAAAGCATTTAGATTTTGTCCTGTGTGACCGTCAAACTGTTCAAGTCGTCTTAGCAATCGAGTTAGACGATTCATCACACGCTCTGCCAGATCGGAAGCAAAGCGATGACGTAAAAGATGTTAGTTTATGTCAAGCGGGAATTAAAATTTTGCGTGTGCCAGTTCGGCAAGCTTATTCACCGAGTGAGCTTTCTTCCCTCGTAAAAGCTCTAGTTTCTTCCTCAAAATAGTCTGCACATCTAATCACATCTCCTGCACTAGCGGGATTTTCTGAATCCTGCCATTCTTTGGGCATGACAAGTCATGCACAAGTGCAAGTCGCTAATCTGCGGGGGCAAATATGAGTTGGGTAATTCCTGTTTGCCTTCGCATGATTGCCTTTTATCTCGTCGTCAAGACGTCGTCTTACATTTTCAAAAAGCTGTCGGAGTTCTTCAATGGAAGGAATGTCTGATGGATTATCAAACTTTAATTTTGTCGGGCATGGCGGTTGGGTTCGCATCGGTCGGGACCATGTGGATCGCGGTCTTTGGTTATCTTGCAATCGTCAAAGCCTTTTCAATGTCTGCTTCGGAGTAAAAAAAATATGAAAAACAAAATCTTAATTCTGGCTATCCTGTTCATGGTTGGCTCTGTCTTTTCTCAAGATTGGGTTCCATCTGGTGATGGATTTATTTCTACGGATGGTCAGGGAATACTGCTCTTTAACTGGTTAGGACAGGGGAGTTTGGTTGTTATAGATAATATCGGGAATCAAATGACGGTCAATCCTACCTATGTAAGTTCTTTTCCAGTTTCTTTAGATTCATATAACCAAGGGGGGCATTATTATTCCTCTTGGGCTGCTGATTTTGGTGATAATTCTGATACCGTCATGATTTCACCGACACCTGCGCAAGCTCTGGCTTTTGTGGCCTCGGCGGGGATAGATTCAAGTTACTATCAGTATATATCGCCTTTGCTGGCGCAGACTGGCCTCTCTAGTCTTGACCCTGCCCCACCACAACCAACCTCACTTGTGGACATATTGAGCGCGAACATTGGACAAACTTTAACTGCGGCTTTGCAAATTTTGGCGGCAGTTCTCGGTATTGGCGTCTTTCTCGTTAGCCTTTTTATCGCTTTGAAACTTACTCGAAATGCGTTTTGTCGGATTTTGTAGGTCGAAAAACTAACAAAAATCAAAGGGGGTGAAATAGAAAATGTTCAAGAAAATTGCAATCTTAGGTGGTGCGGTTTTGGCGGCTGGCTCGGTGTTCGCGGATGGCGACATTACCAGCACACTGCAAACGGCTGTCACGGGTTCTTTAACTTCAATCGGTACAGCGATTGGCGTTATCCTCGTCGCCTGTTTGGGAGTGGCCACTGGCTTCGTTGTGTATCGCCTCGTAAAAAAGGCTTTTACCAAAGCTGGCTAAGCGGTCGTTTCCGTATGGGGTGGCGAGTTTCTAGGCCTTGCCTCTCCTTCGGAGATTATCGCAATGGAAACTAATCTAGTTCAACTTGTTCAAGTCACGGCTGGCGGTGCTGTGGATCCTGTCCTGTGGATCCTCGCCTTCATTGCGGGTGAACTTTTGGCTTTAGGAGTTTTCGCGGCCATAAAGCCATGAAGATACTAAAACAAATGGCAGGGTGGGGGGTTCTCGCATGTCTGCTGGTCGCTCCTGCGGTCTCTCAAGCGCAATACTGCTACTCCAACACGAATGCCAGTCCAGCAAGCTGCACGTCCACGACTGGTATCGGCAAAGTCACTTGTATTTTTGAATCAACGACTGCGGTTTATGCGGGGTCGGCTGGCGTTTCGGGGGATGGAATCTTTTTTGACTGGTCGGGTGGTGAAGTAATTTTGCAATCACCAATGAATACTAGCCAAGTCATAACTGCATCCATCAATATGGGTTCTGGCGGGCAGACAATTACAGTCACGCCTCACTACAACTATGGAACGGCGACTTTCACGGCGACTTTACCGCCTGCGGTGAACGGTAAAAATATCGTTGTCTCTTTTCGTTGGTGTCGAACAGCGATGTTTGACAGTAGAATCGGGTCAATTTCGCAGTCGCAACGGACTGGATCTTGTTTCCCAACGTGTACCGATGGTCAAACGATATCTGTTAATTCAACGTGTAACGTCAATCTGAACGGTGTTAGTTGGACTGGATGGACTAGCATGACGGTCTGCTCTAACGGATCGCCTTTAACAATAACGCAATCCTGCCCGCAGTGTGTAGCGGCTCAAGGTGTGATGGCCGATACTTATCAAATTGTCAACGGTGTGGCTAAGGCTGTTCACTATTGGTATTGCTCTAATGGCGTTTGGACAGAGGGCTTCGCAACTGGTGTTTCTGGCCTTCCAACGTATGTTCATTATGAAGGTGACGGCGTTTCGGTCTATACTCCCGATGGTTCTGGTGACGGTCTCTTGCAAGTCGCTTCGCATGGGAATCAGATAAACTCGGCGGGTAACATCACGCCTCCGAATACGTCCAGTAATTCGCTCGCGAATCCTTCTTTGCCTCAACAACAAGTTTCGAGCAATGCGGTCAATATCGCTAACATGCCTGCTTTGCAAGCTGCGGTTAGTGGTGGGGCAAGTGGAACGGTTGCAGCCGTCCAGCAATCCTCCAAAGATATAGTGGACGCAATCAATAATCTGGCGGGTGATTCGACTTCTACAATGCCTGATTTTGGGACTCTTTCAGAAATTTCCAACGCGACAAACGGTTGGGGAAATCCAGCTCTCGCTCTTAGCAATCTTTCGTCTGGCCTGCCTAACATGGGTTCTTTAACCTTCGGTACGGTCGGGGTGCAATCGGATATTCCGATTGGAAACGTGGAAATCCTCGGCAGCACCACTTTCCTTCATGTCGATTTAAGCCAACATGCGGGCGTGATTGCGGCGTTTCGCGCGGCGGCCACAATGGCGCTTGGTATTTGGGCGTGGTTTCAGTCTGTCAAAATCATCAGGAGTGCCATTGCATGATGAGTATCGGTTCACTTTGGGATAAGTTCGTTGATTACTTCAATTCTTGGGGTTCGCTTCAACTTCAAAGCATGAAGTTTCTTATCGCTCTGATTACTTTCGCTCTGACGTATATCAAGCCACTGATGGATTATGTCTGTTCTTCGCTCTTAATCCTCACCACGAAAGTCGCTTCGCTGGCGGTTCCTTCTTTCTCGGCTGCGTATATTTCAACTGGATGGGATTACGCTGCTCCATATCTCGCCATCGCAAATTACGTTCTTCCAGTTCAAGAAGCGTTCGTCGTCTGCTCGGCCATGTCGGTCTTGTGGATTGTCGCAACCTCTTATCGGTTCATAAAGTCATGGATTCCCACCGTCAACTGAGAAAGGGGAAATGATTGAATGCTACGAGGGGCGTCTTGGCGGTGGTAAAACAATCTCGGCAGTCCTTCGGATGTTGGATGCGTGGTGCGCGGGCGCAACGGTATTTTCAAACGTGGCCATCAAGTGGGAGGAAGTCAAAAAGTATGTGCGGCAACACTGGCGGATGGAACTCGACGATCGACAATTTCAATTTCTCGACGATGAAAAGATTCACAACTTCCACCGTTTCACTCCTTCCAATTCGCTCGTGGTTATTGATGAAGCGCATTTGTGGTTCAATGCGCGCGATTGGTCGCAAACGGCCAACACTCAACGAGAGCTGCTCAATTTTCTCACGCAATCGCGAAAATATAAGACGGATATTATCTTTATTACCCAAGCGGCAGCGAATCTCGACAAGCAATTCATGCGGCTCATTCAGTTCGTCTGGCGGTTCCGCGACATGGAGAAGTTCCGTATCCCCGGTCTCGGCATCAAATGGCCTTTCAAACAGATCATGCAGATTCAACTCGACTATGACGGAAAAACGGTTTTGCAACGCAAATTCTGGACTAAGAGCAAGCGAATTTTCGCGCTGTACGATACTAACGCAATTTACCAAACCACCTTCCCGCGCTTGGATTATGTGCGCGGCATTCCAGTTAAAATCAAACGAAAGGTCTCAAAAATGTATATCGTAGTGATGGTTCTCTGTCTGCTCGGTGCGGTCGTTGGCGGCTGCAAAGTTTTTAGTTCGTGGGGGAAGGGGAATCCATTTCAAACAATTAGTGGGACGGTCGGTAATACGAATATGGCGGTTCAAGCGGTGGCTTCGGCTCCTACTGTCAAGCCGATCTGGCAACTGTGGGAAGATGGGACACTTCATCGCGAGGAAACGTTTCAGTTTTTATCTAAAGATTCGCGGGGGTTTGTGGTCGCGTCTGATGTCTGCGAATACGTTCTCGGTGGTGTCTCCAAGTGGGGGACGGTCGTCGGGCTGTCTGAAAAAGTGGCGGCGGTGAGATTTCATAACGGCGTGGTGCGGTATGTGGATTTTATTAAAAAGTCTTAAAAGCTGTTACCGCGCCGAGCGGTCTCTGCGGTTTTCGAACAGATGGAACTCGAGGAACACAAGGCGGTTCGTGACTGTTCATAATTCCGCAGAAGTGCGGAATGAATTTGGAACTTAAAAGCCCATCATCACTAAAAGCCTCCGGGTCGTTTAATTCTTTTCTGAAAAATAGTTGTTGACCATTTTGCGGTCCGGGCGTACAAGACTTTCATGCGCACACTAGATATAACCGCTATTGTGCGACGTTTAGTATTCTCGACCTGTTGACGCAACAAGTTTCGAACGCTACTGTTTCAATATCGAATGAAAATCCTCTATCTTGACTGCTTTGCTGGTATTAGCGGCGACATGCTCTTAGGTGCATTGATTGATTTAGGTGTAACCGAGGATTTGTTGCGACACGAGTTCACCAAGCTGCCGCTGCCTAGTTATGCCATCGCAACACACCGCGTAATGAAGCAAAATATTACTGCGACAAAATTTGAGTGCCGAGAAGAACGCCAACAGCAACATCGGGGTTTTACAGAGATTGCCAGGATGATTACCGGTAGCGCATTGACGGAGTCAGTCAAGCATCGAGCAGTCAATGTGTTTCGTCGACTGGGCGAGGTTGAGGCAAAGATTCACGGGGTTCCATTAGAAAAAATCCATTTTCACGAAATCGGCGCAGTTGATTCCATCGTGGATATCGTCGGTGTCTGTATCGCGCTGGAATTACTTGGTGTCGATACTTTGGAAGCTGGTCCCCTGCCCTGCGGTTCAGGATTTGTTGAGACGGCACACGGAAAATTTCCGGTGCCAGCGCCGGCAACGCTAGAGTTATTGCGCGGGGTACCGGTGATACCTTCGGATGTGATTGCCGAGTTAGTGACGCCGACTGGCGCGGCATTGTTGTCTGAGTTCTGTAGCCGGTATGGTTCGATGTCGACGATGCTGATTGAAAAAGTCGGTTATGGTGCCGGGACACGCGACTTGCCGGGGTTGCCCAATGTTTTACGTGCTGTACTCGGTCAAACAACGGAATCACCGGATGCTGATACAGTAGCGGTCATCGAGACAAACATTGACGACATGAATCCAGAATTTTTCAGTGAAGTGATGGAACAATTGTTGGCGACCGGTGTGTTGGATGTGTTTTGGACGCCGGTACAAATGAAGAAGAATCGGCCTGGTACATTGCTAACGGTTTTATGTGCGGCTGACGATGTCGACCGAGTGGCAGAATTAGTGATGACGCATACGACTAGTTTCGGAGTGCGGATTCACGAGGTGCGACGGCGTAAATTGGCGCGAGAGATTATTTTGGTTAAGACTCGATTTGGTGAAATCTCCGTGAAAATTGGCAGGTTGGCTGGTAAGGTGGTACAGTGCTCGCCGGAGTTTGAATCGTGCCGGCGTGTCGCCACTGACGTGGGTGTACCGGTGAAAAATGTTTACAACGAAGCCGCACAAGCGGCGGGAGATATTCAATGATTGATAAAGAATTGCTCGAAATTCTTGCCTGTCCGAAATGCAAGACCGAGGTAAAACTCGAAGGAGACTGGATTATTTGCACTAATCCACAGTGCGGGTTGCGTTATCCGATTCGTGACGGCATCCCGGTCATGCTGATTGATGAGGCGGAACAGCCGACGAGCGAGAAGTAAGTTACAAATTTTCAAATGAGCAATGTGACTTTGTCGGTAATCATTCCGGCGTGGAACGAAGAAAGGTTGATCAGTCGTACAATTGCTTCTTTGCGGCGTGCGATGGCGGTATATGAGTGCGAACGTGGTGCGATTGCCGAGATTCTCGTCGTCGACAATAATAGTTCTGACCGAACCGGTGCAATTGCTCAACAAGGTGGTGCAACGGTGGTTTTTGAACCGGTCAATAACATTGGTAAAGCTCGTAATACCGGTGTGAAAGCGGCTACCGGTAAATATCTTGCCTTTTGTGATGCAGACAATGAAGTCACCGAAAACTTACTCGTTCTCATCCATGACCACCTTGAAGATTCGCGAATTGTTGGCGGCGGGACATGGATTGAACCGGCAACGCGAAGTTTAAAGGTTAGATTCTTTTTTCTGCTCTGGGGTATTTATGTGTGGTGCAGTCGGGTCGGTGTCGGCATGATGCATTGCCGGAAGGTGGATTTCGAGGCGTTCGGTGGATTTGATGAAACGATTTTTGCCGCGGAAGATGTACAATTAGCCTATGCGCTCAAGAAAATCGGCCAGCCGCGCGGGCAAAAGTTTGAGCTACTTCATAAAGGCTGGATTATCACCTCGACGCGCAAACTTGACCAGACCCCGTTGTGGGAAATGCTCGCCAAGCTAATTGGCTTCGGATTTGGATTGCAGAAGAAAATTCGCGACAAGAAATATTGTGAACATTGGTATAGCAAGGCCGCGCGTTGACAAGTGGGCATTGTCGGTCTACGTTGACCGCCGGTTGATATATCAAACAAACGAAAGGAACTCAAAATGACTCATCAACTCCCAAGACTCCCCTACTCCCTCGACGCACTTGAGCCACATATTGATGCGACTACCATCAGTATTCACTACGGTAAACACCACCAAACCTACGCCGACAATCTCAACAAACTTGTGCCCAGTACGGAATTTGCCGATGCATCGTTAGAGCAAATTATCCTGAAGGCTCAGGGGCCGGTATTTAACAATGCTGCTCAAGTCTGGAATCACACTTTCTACTGGGAAAGCATGAAGCCGAACGGTGGTGGCGAACCCAAAGGTGAATTACTTGCCGCCATCGAAAAGTCATTTGGAAATTTTGCTGGTTTCAAAGATCAGCTTTCTAAAATTTCGGTAACACAATTCGGTTCTGGGTGGGGCTGGTTGGTTAAAAAGAAAGAGGGCACATTAGCGGTTGTTCAAACCGGTAACGCTGCAAATCCATTGACCGCCGGTGATGTGCCGCTCTTGACTTGTGATGTTTGGGAGCACGCCTACTATCTCAAATATCAGAACCGCCGGGCTGACTACGTCGGCTCGTGGTGGAATGTTATCAATTGGGATGCTGTCGCGGCTCGTTTAGCGAAAGCAAAGTAGGAAAAAACGAACTAACACCAGGGCGGGAACAAGAGTTCCCGCCCTTAATTTTTAATGAATATCGTCCTTGTTGAACCAGAAATTCCTCCGAACACCGGCAACGTGGCGCGACTATGTGCTGCGACCGGATCGATGTTGCATTTAGTTGGACCTCTGGGGTTCCGTCTCGATGACCGGGAACTAAAACGCGCGGGAATGGATTATTGGCAGTACGTCATCTGGAAGTCTTGGAAGTCATGGGAAGAGCTAAACTCAAAAATACCGACCACAGCTCAAGTCTTTCTCGTCGAGAATAAAACTGAACGGCTTTATACCGGGGTGCAATATCGCGCCGGTGATTACCTGGTTTTTGGTCGAGAGTCAGCAGGCTTGCCGGTCTCGTTATTGGAAAGATACCGGGATTCAGTCGTCGCAATTCCACAGTTTAATCCCCAGACACGGAGCTTAAATTTATCCAACTGCGTTGCCATTGTCCTCTACGAAGCGCTCCGGCAAGTTCGTGATTTTTGACCAGCCTATTGCTGTGGGACAACTTTCTTCAGGTTATCGAATAAACCTTTGCCGGTCTTCTGTAATGTCTGACCGACATCTTTGACAGCAGCAGCGCCACCCTTGATAAGTCCACCAGCCACGTCGCCTAACTGACCAAAAACAACTTTCATCACCAATGCTGAAACGCTCGTTGATTCTGAAATGTTTTCAAACGTTACATCGCGATTGAGATTAATTTTTCGTTCCGTCGGCTGACCACCTTTGGAGAAATCCTTCAGCACAATAGTTCCGATATGAATGCGCATTAGATCCACCCGGTAAGACGCCTTTTTTGCAGGAGTGGCCGACTGAGAATCTTTCCCTGTCGAGCTACTCGCCGGTGCTAACTTGTCTTGAATGACATTCGCATTCGATTGACCTTTCGAATTTTTTACAACTACCACTTCTTTGATGTTGACCACCAATTCCTTGATATGCGGAACTCCGTGAAGCATTGAACTTAAATCGTAGCTCACATGGAACAGCGGCAAATCCACAAACCGGCTATCTTCGAACTCTGATGGGTTCATGAGCTTGAGGTCATGCACTTCAAATTGGCTGTTAAACAAACCAACCTGAACTGCGCCAATTTCCAATGGAAACCCGGTAAGCTCTCTGACGCCCACCTCAACCGACTTGCGGGCAATAAAGTTCCGAGAGAGAACGCCAATCACTAGCAGTGCGACTAACGCAATTAGGATTCCGAAAAGAAGTTTTTTCATATCTGGTTTTTACCACTGCTTTCTTAGATAATCAAGCCATGCCAAGACTGGGTGCTCATATGTCAATTACCGGCGGAGTTGACCGCGCGCTTGAACGCGGCGCGTCCATTGGCTGTGAGGTTGTCCAGATTTTTCTGAAAAATAATATGCAATGGGCCGGTAAGCCACTCGCAACCGATGAGATTGCTCGCTTCCGGCAGCATAACCTACTGGCATTTGCGCATAGTTCGTACCTAATCAATCCGGCCTCGATGAATCCAGTGTTTCGCCGTAAGTCGATTGTCGCTCTCATCGACGAAATTAATCGTGCCACGGTGCTAGGACTTCCATTCATTGTTTTGCATCCCGGCGCACAAGGAAATATGCACGACGCAACCCAAAGTCTTGATGAGGTGTTCGCCGCTACAAAACATAGTCCGGTTAAAATTGCTTTAGAAACCACCGCCGGACAAGGTTCCTGTCTTGGACACCGATTTGAAGAAATAGCGAACATTATTGAACTCTCAAAACATCCGTCGCGTTTGGCTGTTTGCGTAGATACGTGCCACATTTTCGCTGCCGGTTATGACATTCGTACCATGAAAGGTTATCGGTTAACTGTTTCCGAAATGGAGCAAACTTTCGGCTGCAACCGCATTGTGGCATTTCACCTTAATGACTCAAAAAAACCACTCGGCTCACGCGTCGATCGGCATGAGCAAATTGGCAAAGGTTGTATTGGCTTACCGGCTTTTCGGAATGTACTCCGTGACGAGCGATGGAGTAATTTGTTGATGGTCTTAGAAACTCCGAAAGGTCCAGATTTACTCGAAGATGTCGAAAATCTTCGAGTTCTACGCCATCTATTTAAGTAATAATTGTGACTAGCGACTGCGCAAGCGCGTCAAAGATTTTATCCAATTGCTCGCCGGTGATGCAATACGGCGGCATGATGACAATGACATTACCAATCGGACGAGTCAGTACTCCCCGCTCGCTCATCAATCGGCATATCTTAACCCCCATTTGTTCTTCCACCCGGTAAGGGCCAACTTCAATCGCACCAATGAAGCCGCATTGTCGGGCATCCACGACACCCGGTAGTCGTCGGCACATCGCCAATCGGGATTGCAAATCGCCAATCTTGGCTTGTAGTTTTTTTAGCACGTTTTCATCCTCAAACACCTGGAGATTTGCCAATGCCGCTGCACAGCCGAGTTGGTTACCGGTGTAACTGTGGCCGTGAAAAAAAGTCTTAAACTCCGTGTACTCGCCGAGAAACGCATTGAAGATTTCCTCAGTCGCCAACGTTGCCGCCAATGGCAGATAGCCGCCGGTGATACCTTTTGCCACTGCCATCAGGTCAGGCTTCACACCTTCGTGTTCGCAGGCGAACATCTTACCGGTCCGTCCGAAACCGGTCATGACCTCGTCAGCAATTAGTAAGGTGTGACTGCAAAGCTGTCGAACCGCACGCAACATTCCAGATGGCCAGAGTCGCATTCCGGCTGCGCCTTGAATTAACGGCTCAATGCAAACACCGGCAATCTCATCGGATAAAAGTTTTTTTAGTTCTGCAATATTACCGGCGCGTAAAACTTCAAACGTTAGCGGTTGAAATGTCTGATGAAATAGCTGAATACCACCAATACTCACCGCGCCAATGGTATCGCCGTGGTAAGCATCAGTAAATGCGATGAACTTCTTCCGGTGTGGTTGGTTGCGATGTTGCCAGTATTGCAGCGTCATTTTGATGGCAACTTCCATCGCTGTCGAACCGTCATCGGAATAAAATACCCGAGGTAAACCGGTTAACTTGCTCAATCGTTCTGCTAGTTCGATGGCTGGCACATTCGACAAACCGAGAAATGATGAATGCGCAATCCGGTCAAGTTGATCTTTAATCGCTTGCGTGATTTTTGGATGCCGGTGGCCATGGAGATTTGTCCAGATGGAAGAATTTGCGTCGATGTATTCCTTGCCGGTCACGTCGCGTAGCACAGCTCCCTGTCCCGCTTCAATAATGACCGGTTCCTCAGCCACCCATTGTTTCATCTGCGTAAATGGATGCCAAAGATACCGGTGGTCGGCGTCAGCGAGTGAGTGTTGCATAAACCTTCAGAAATTGTTGAACATCGGCTACCGTGTGCGCTGCTGAAACGGTGACACGCAACCGGGCTTTCCCTTTTGGAACCGTAGGATACCGGATTGCCGGTACAAAAATACCGGCATCAAATAGCTTACCGGATAACTCCATCGCAGCCCTTTCATCACCGACAATGACCGGATGAATCGGGCTTTGTGCGCCCAGCGTACGGACATTGTCCCACAGTCGCTCACAACGTTCTGCGCCGGCTTCGCTCGTTACAAAGCTCACTGCCGTTGCTGCCGCAGCACAGACGGAAGGCGGTAATGCCGTCGAATAAATCAAACTGCGTGCTCGATTGCGGAGTAAATCAATTAAGGTCTGCGAACCGACGACAAATCCGCCGGCGCAACCCAACGCCTTGCTCAATGTTCCTAGCGTAATTTCGATTTTATTTTCCACCCCAAGTTGCTCGGCTAGTCCGCGTTGGTATTTTCCAAACAGACCGGTGGCATGCGCTTCATCAATCATCAACCATGCTGCATACTTTTCCTTGAGCTCGACAATCTCCGCTAACGGCGCAAGATTGCCATCCATTGAGAAAACAGTTTCGGTAATGATTAATCGCCGCCGGTATGATTGGGATTGCTGGAGGATTTCTTCGAGCTTCCGGAGATTGCGATGTGGATAAACTCGAATCGCTGCGCCGCTCTGTCGGGCACCGTCAATGATGCTGGCGTGATCAAGTTTATCGAGAATCAAAATATCATCGTCACCGGCGAGCGCAGTAATCGTGCCGACATTCGCCGCGTAACCGGAGCCAAAGACAAGCGCGGCTTCTTTGTTTTTGAAACAGGCGAGTTTCTCCTCCAACAACAGGTACGGTTCCAAATTGCCGCAGACAAACCGGGATGCACCGGCACCAACACCCCAGCGAGTGATGGCGTCGGTTGCAGCGCGTTTCAGCAGCGGCTCGTTTGCGAGTCCAAGATAATCATTACTCGAAAAGTTAAGTAGTTCGCGCCTGCCAATGTTCACACGCGGGCCTTGCGCACCGGCAATGTCGCGAAATTGCCGGTAAAGGCCGGCGACACGAAGTTGCTCCAGATCGGCACTAAGTTGGTCGTTCAGATTTGACATCCGTTAAGCATCATAAACGCGACTGGTTTCTCTGCCAACACAACCGCCTCGTAAGGATCGGCATGGCCATCCATCGGTACAGCGATCAAGTCAGCAACTGATCCTTCCGCAATCCTGCCAAGACGATCGGATTGATTCAAAGCTTTTGCTGCATTGGCGGTTGTCATCGCAACAATCTGCGCTGGTAACAAATCCGGAAATCCTCGCGCCAGTTCACGCATTTCGGCAAACATATTGAGTGTGTCATTACTGGCCAAACTGTCGGTTCCTAAACAAACATTTACGCCGGCCGCTAGCAATGCCGCCACTGGAGCCGGTGCGCGCTGGAAATACCGGTGCGTCTTCGGACAATGGACCACACTCGTTCCCGTCTCCGCAAGTAATCGCACATCCTCAGCCGTCAAGCAATTCGCATGCGCTGCCAAACAATTCCCACCCAACACGCCGTAGCTGTGCAGCAGTTCGACCGGACCGATCCGTCCGCAGTCCGACATATCGCGTCCGCGTTGTCGGAACGCGTCATACAACTTTCCTCTGCCCTGCCGGAACATTTCATCTTCCTCGATGCTTTCCGCAACATGCGTGGTGATGAACCGTCTCGACTGCGCGCAGCGCCGGTAAAGTTCCGCACTCGCGGTGTACGGCGCATGCGGCGATAACCCCATACCATCAGCCGGTAACTCTGGTCGCTTGACCAGATCAATCAACTCTGGACACCAAATCACTCGCAAGGGTGATGCCGGTAACTGTGGAATTAATCCTGGAAAACATTCAATATTCACCACCGTCGTGGTGCCGGCGTGTAGCGCCAGTTTCATTCCAGCTTGAATCCCAGCCAGATAATCGGCGGGTGTCTGCTTTGCTTTTTCGGCGACAATGTCACGAATCCATTCCGTGAAACTTTCCCGGTACGGCACCGCTATTTGCGTGTAATCAAAGTGGCAATGCGCGTTAATCAATCCCGGTAAGAACACCACATCGCCAAGATCACGGTTCGGCCCGGCGAGTTGGCCAACCGCAGTAATGGTGTCGCCGGTAATTTCGACGACGCCATTCTCAATCGGCGGCGCATCAATCGGCAACACCCACTTTGCGTGCAGCCTCATAGTGCGTAGGGTATCCGAACTCGAATAATCTTTTGCGCTAACCCAGTAAGCTCATCCATCTCCACTACCACGCCGCATAATTCAACCTTACCGGTGGCGACTTCGAGGCGTTGCGGCATCCCGGAGACAAACTTACGAATCACCATGTTGACATCACGTCCCAGTACCGAGTCATGCGGTCCACACATACCAGCGTCGGTAAGATACGCTGTTCCTTTCGGCAGGATTTGTTCATCAGCAGTTTGAACATGCGTGTGTGTGCCGACGACAAGACTAACTTGACCATCAAGATAGCGCCCCATCGCAATCTTTTCGCTGGTCGCTTCCGCATGCAAATCAACGACGATCATGTTTGTTTGCCGGCGCAGTTTCGCCACTTCAGTTTGCGCGGCTCGAAACGGGCAATCGGTCGCCGGCATAAACACCCGGCCTTGCAAATTCAACACACCGACGCGCGCTTTGTCACCGATGTTAATCACGACCGAACCGCGCCCGGGTGCAGCCGTTGCCATATTTGCTGGGCGAATGACTTGTGGCAGATTTTCAATCTCCTCTTCAAATCCTTTTTGATCCCAAACATGATCACCGGTGGTAATCACATCTATGCCGGCTGCTAATAACTCCTTAGCCGTCGCCGTTGTCATGCCAGAGCCATGCGCGGCATTTTCACCATTAGCGATAACGCAGTCGAGATGGTGTTCGCGTTTGAGACTTGGCAGTAATGCCGCCACCGCTTGTCGTCCCGGTTTTCCGACGATGTCACCGATAAAAAGAATGTTCATTTGGCATACTCTACACAACGAGTTTCACGAATAACAGTCACTTTGATTTGACCGGGGTATTGCAATTCTTGTTCGACTTTCCGGCTGATGTTGCGCGCAAGAATCATCGCTTCGGTGTCATTGATGCGGCTGGGTTCGACGAAAACACGAATCTCACGACCAGCTTGGAGCGCATAGCTTTTTTCTACACCAGCAAAGTTGTTGGCAACAGTTTCCAATTTTTCGAGACGTTGTAGGTAAAGCTCCATACTTTCACTGCGTGCGCCGGGCCGGGAGGCGCTGATGGCGTCGGCGGCACTGGCAAGAATGCCGTAGATAGTGACCGGCTCGGCTTCGTGGTGATGTGAGGCGACGCCTTGATAAACTTCCTCCGGTTCACCGTATTTGCGAAGTAATTCCGCGCCGATAGCCGCATGTGAACCTTCCACATCGTGATCCACCGCCTTGCCAATATCATGGAAAAGTCCAACGCGTTTGGCAAGCGGCTGACTCAAGCCGATTTCGGCGGCCAGCATTCCTTCCAGCGTGGCAACCTCAATTGAATGGTCGAGAACATTTTGTGCAAAGCTGTGCCGGAATTTCAATCGCCCCAAAAGTTTGATTAGCTCCGGATGAACTTTCGGAATACCGAGACGAAAAACCGCTTCCTCACCGGACTTTACAATGGACGCTTCTAGCTCTTCACGTACTTTGCCCGCTTCTTCCTCGATCCGTGCGGGATTGATGCGACCATCAGCGATCAAGCGTTCAAGAGTTTGGCGCGCCACTTCCCGTCGCACAGGATCAAAACCACTAAGCGCGACTACCAGCGGTGTGTCATCAATTACAACGTTAACGCCGGTCGCGGCTTCAAATGAGCGAATATTACGGCCTTCCCGACCGATGATGCGGCCTTTCATATCCTCGCTTTGCAATGTGACGGTGCAACTCGTTGCCGTCTGGATATGACTCGCCGCACACCGTTCAACAGCGATGCTAATCATGCGACGCGCTTCCCGGTCAGCATTGGTCTTGGCGTCGTCAAGAATCCGATAGGTTAATGCGCCAGCATCGTCACGCGCTTCCTCCTCGGTGCGCTGAAGTAATAGCGCCTTTGCTTGCTCACCGGTCAATCCCGCTTGCCGCTGAAGTTCTACTTGCGAGCGGTGCTTTAATGTATCGAGCTCACCATGCAGCTTGTGGAGTTCCTTTTCGCGTTCAATAACGCCAACTTCCTTCTTTGCGACGTTCTCAGTTTTATGGTCAAGCAACTCAACCTTCCGGTCGAGATTGTTCTCGCGTTGCAGTAAACGTTTTTCAGACTCAGCCAATTCGTGTCGTCGCGTTGCAGTTTCCCGGTCAAACTCCTCGCGTAATTTCAAAAGTTGATCTTGCGCCCGGAGTCGCTGAATCGCCCAACCAATGAGTGTACCGGCGATGAGACTAATAATAATTGGAATCATGATTTCTTGTGCATTGAATAACTTGAGTTTCGGTTATGATGAAGTCCATTCGCACATCATGCGACTCAGTCGGAATTTCATTTTGTAATTGGAAATCGTGCGCCAGCGCAATTTTGATACCGGGCGCATGTTGAAGCAAAGCGTCGAAGTAACCTTTCCCTCGTCCTAGTCGATTCCCCTTTCGGTCAAACGCCAATCCTGGCACGAGCCACACCTCCGGTCGAGCCACCGGCACGTGACGCAGAAGCTTGGGCTCGAGAATGTTTAATTTACCGGTAATTAAATCCCGGTCGAAATCCTCAATCTCCGCTGCAAAATATTTACCATTCTGAAACGCCGGCACACAAACATGCCGGCCTTCCGTTAGTAACTGACGAATGAGAACATGCGTTTCGATTTCACTGCCGAACGAAACATACACCACCAACGATTTCGCTTTGATAAACGCCGGTACTGTTGCTAGTTGTTTTGCGACAGCAAGACTATGCCGGTGGACTGTACCGATATCTAATTCGGCTAAGTGCGCCAACATTCGTTTGCGTGATTCACGCTTCATTATCGGGCCGACGCTTGCGTTCCACACGGACATGGAATGCGAAAAGTTTCACAGCCGGTCACGCTGACCAGTAATAGCAGCGCAATTATTAACTGCGCTGCTTGGCGACTAATTGTTTCCATTTTTCCATTCTTTCTTTTACACGAACCTCAAAACCTTGATCACCTGGTTCGTAGTATTTCTTTGCCACCGGTAAGTAATCTTGTTTAACAACATGCCCTTCAAAATCGTGAGCGTATTTGTAGTCCTTACCATGGCTCAGTCGTTCACTGCCTTTGTAATGTGTGTCTTTGAGGTGCGCCGGTACCTCAAGAGTTCGTCCCGCCTCGACATCGGCTTTCGCCGCCCAAATCCCTTTCGCGCTGGCGTTAGATTTTGGTGCTGTCGCACAATAGACCGTCGCTTCAGCTAATAGTAGTTCACCTTCCGGCCAGCCAATAAACTCGACCGCTTGATGTGCGGCTACCGCTAATACCAATGCCTGTGGATCCGCCAGCCCAATATCTTCCGCTGCTAAAATTGTGATGCGGCGAGCGATAAATCGCGGGTCTTCACCGGCCACAACCATCTTCGCCAGCCAATAAAGTGCCGCATCCGGATCGCTGCCGCGCATGGATTTAATAAATGCCGAAATCGTATCGTAATGTTCATCTTCGCCGGCACCGTAGACAACGGCTTTTTTCTGGATGGATTCCTCGGCAATGATCCGCGTGATGCTGCCAGTCGGTGTGGTTAACGCGCCGATTTCGAGTGAGTTCAGCGCCTTACGAGCATCGCCGTCGCAGGCAGCGGCTAGGAATACGAGCGCATCTTCCTCCGCTTTTGTGTGTAAGACTTCTAAACCACGCCGGAGCAATATCGTAATTTCCGACGGTGTCAGCGGCTTCAATTCAAAAATCTGCGAGCGTGAAACGAGCGGTGAGTTGACATAGAAAAACGGATTATGGGTCGTTGCGCCAATCAATCGCACTGCGCCACTCTCGACGTCCGGTAAGAGTACATCTTGCTGCGATTTGTTGAACCGGTGGATTTCATCAATGAATAAGATTGTTTTCTGACCGGTATTCTCCAGGCGGTTACCGGCACTAGCAATGACGCGCCGAATATCAGCGACGTTGGACTCGACGCCGCTCAGTCGCTCAAATTTACTTTGCGTGGCATTCGCAATAACTTCGGCGAGTGATGTTTTACCGGTGCCGGGCGGGCCGTAGAGAATGATTGAACTAATCCGGTCCGCTTGGATGGCACGCCAGAGGAGTTTGCCTTCTGCAAGGATATGACTTTGCCCCACAAACTCAGCGAGCGTGTGTGGTCGCATTCGCGTTGCCAGTGGAGCAGAATGTGACATCGACTTACCGGTAGTCGCAGCCGACGGTTCTTGTTTAGTAAATAAGTTCCCGGTCATAGTCACAATTTGCCCGATGTTACACCGGTCAGCCAAGCTAACCGACGGAAAAGAAATACCCCGCCGTAATGCCGTTGGGACGTTTTCCGTCGAACCCCTCGTTAAAGGGAGTGCTTAGCCGATTGTTTCCGACTTCCAGTAAAGGCCTGTCTTCCGCAACCGAACCGAAGCTCCGCTATTTTTAGCATTATCGGCCCGAGGAATTATCGTCCGTCACGAACATGGCAGGGTATTTCGCGATTTCAAATCTGACAAAGAACACTCACGGCCTGTACCGCATTTCTGACTAACCCATACTCCACTTATGACTTTACTTCAAGTTGCGTTCGAGTTTTAGCTCGCGAATTTTCTATTTACCCTGCCGCAGTCGCTCAGCTCGCGCGAATTTCACAGCCCAATGTCTTTTGTAACTGCTCTTTAATTCGCTCATGCGCCTCATTCACTTCCGTATCGGTCAGCGTCCGATCTGCCGCACGAAACGTCAACGAGTATGCCATCGATTTCTTACCGGTCACTATCGAGCTGCCGCGAAAAATATCAAACAACTCCACCTTCTCCAAGAATTTATTTCGATTCTTCTCAATTTCCATCACGACAGTCGTATGCGGCACACTTTCATCGAGCACCAACGCCACATCACGCACTACCGCCGGAAACTTCGGCAATTCCTGACATTGTTTTTCCGACGCTACCGGTAATGCCGTAAGTTCCACTTCTACAAAATAAACCGCATCGCGCAAATCCATCTTCTTCGCCTGCGCCGCCGGTATCTCGCGAATCTCCGCTGTCACACCAAGCTCCTCCAGCGCGCCTTTCAAATCCAAATAGCCAACCTTCTCCATCCGTTCCCAATCGCCGGTTGTCCGCCGGCCCGTCGCAGCTATCGCCAAATGTAATTTCTCTTTCCCATCCGCCGTAAATACCCGGCCAATCTCAAATAACTTCACATCGTACTGATGCCGTGAACAATTCGTCCGCAAATTCGTCAGCAACCCTGGTACGAGCGCTTGCCGGAGTGCAGTCATCTCTGCATTCAGCGGATTCTGCAACTTCAAGCTCCCCTCGCCCACCATCGTCTGGTTCACCGCTTCATTAAACCCAAGTGCCATCAATGTCGTCCGTACTTGCCGGCGCGCATCCCACTGCGCATCAAACTCCGAAATCGCCGGCGTCGCCGGTAACATCTTCGCCGGTATCTTCTCCACGCCGTAAATCCGGCAAACCTCTTCGACTAAATCCGCTTCGCGTTCCAAGTCCACCCGGAACGTTGGCACCTCGACCTCAACCGTTTCACCGTCGCTAACCACAGTCAAACCAAGTCCAGTAAAAATCTTCTTCACCGTCACCGGTGGAACCGTGACACCGAGCAATCGGTCTACCTGTGCATACCGGCAGCTCACACGACGCTTCACTATCGGTTTTGCCAACACATCCGTCACACCCCGGCAAACCTGACCACCGGCAAGCTGTTGCATCAATGCCGCAGCCCGGTCACTCGCAAAAATCACGCCGTCAATGTCCGCTCCGCGTTCAAACCGGTAACTAGAATCGCTTGCCAGCCCGAGCGTTTTGGAGGTTTTCCGGACGTTCGACGGCAAAAACCATGCGCTTTCCAACAGTACATCCGTCGTCGTCGCGTTGATCTCACTGTTCTTCCCGCCTATGATACCAGCCAGCGCCACCGCGCGCTTCGCATCAGCAATTAACAGCATTTCGCTGGTCAGTTCATGCTGTTTGTCGTCGAGCGTTGTTAATTTCTCGCCCGGCAACGCACGGCGCACACCGATTTGTTTACCGGCGAGCAAATTGTAATCAAATGCGTGAAGCGGATGACCGGTCTCCAATAAAACGTAATTCGTGATGTCCACGATATTGTTGATTGAACGCAGCCCGACTTTTTCAAAAATCTGCTTCAACCATGCCGGCGACGGCCCAATCTTCACACCGCGAATTAACCGTGCCGTGTAACGTGGACAAAGCTCCGGTGCCTCCACTTTGACCGGTACTGCAGATTCGTCGGTTTCGATTAATGAAATTTCTGGTAACCGTAGCGGATTACCGGTCAGCGCCGAGATTTCGCGCGCAATACCGATGACGCTCAACCAATCCGGCCGGTTCGGCGTGACTTCGATATCGTAGACCGTGTCGCCGGGACCAAGGTATTCAGAAAATTTCTTTCCGACCGGCGCATCCGCTGGCAGAAGCAGCAGCCCATCCTCGCCTTTTGGTAAGCCGAGTTCCTCCGCCGAACACATCATGCCTTGCGACATCATGCCGCGCAGTTTCGATTCCTTGATGGTGAAGCCTGCCGCCATTGCCGCGCCCGGTAAAGCCAGCGGAACTTTGTCGCCGACCTTGTAATTCTTCGCACCGCATACAATCTGGCGCTCACCGGTGCCATCGTTGACGCGGCAAACCGAAAGCTTGTCGGCATTCGGATGTTTTTCACTGGCGAGAATCTGCGCGATGACAACTTGCGCTGGGATTTTACCACCGAAATTCACAACTGATTCGACTTCGATACCAGCAAAAGTTAGCTTTTCCGCCAACTCGACCGGTGACCATTCAAAATCAACATATTGTTTGAGCCAATTGTAGGTAAATTTCATTTTTAAAACTAAAACCGGTAATTAGCTTGGCCGGTTATTTGTGTCACATCGAAGGTATTCCCCGGAATACTAGACATGCGACTCACATATTGATATTGAATCGATGCTGAGAGGCGGCTCGTTAGCTGACGAGAAAGCGCAATTGACATGGAAAAAAGATTTTCCCGTTCATGGTTACTACTTATCCCTAGTGACTCAATGTAGGTCCATTGGAACACTGGTGCGAGAGTTAATGTAGAGGAAAGCTTGTGAGCTAGCCCCAGTGAAACACCGGTGACGGCTTGAACGCTTGACCCGCTAATTAGTGCAGTAACGCCGGGGCTGCGATAAGCACTGATGCTATAGCTAGTATTCGGATGTAATGGATGTGTGTACGAACCTGCAATCGAAGAGCTGATACCGCTGAAATTTTGCTGTGGCAGTACGATGGGGTCAAAAATTCCTCCAAAAATCCCACTTCCCGAACCGACTCTCTTTTCATACAGGTGAGAAAGTCCATAACCGAGAGATATGGAACCATTGAATGCTGGTGTGATTTGCCCGGATACGCCCACTTCGCTAGTGATGGACTCAACATTCTGACGGGTAGGATCATTAGGTGAAGGAAACACTAGCCCGTATGTGGTCGTCCAAAATAGTTTATAATTTTCGCGTAGGGTGAAGTATGGGGACACGGACAATTGATAATCGGTTTCCTCATTTGATGGCAAAGAGGAAAACTTGTCAATTCGTTCAACTCCAAGGCTAATGCCTGCCTTGCCGAAGTTGCGTTCAGCATTAATTGATGCTGTATTGATGTATTGTTCAACCTGTTGCTGCCCAGCTAAAACAGCACTATCAAGCGATGTGTTATCAAAGGAAAATGAGTCGCTAATCGTTACCTTCCATTCATAAACCCGCACCGGAATCATCAGATTAACGTTTACCGGTGAGTTGAACGTCTGCTTCATGTAATTAGAAGTCACCGAGAATTGTTCTTGATATGAAACACCAGCGCCAAGCGTCATCTCGTCGCTCATAGAGCTTCCAAAGTGGACCGGTAGTGTTAGGCCACCATTAAAAGTTGGACCGACCAATAACGAAAGGTCGCTTTGTTTGTTTGAGCTAGTATTACTAATGTTGTCGGTATACTGAAATCCAGCCTGAACACCTAAATCGCCATGTAAAGGCCCCAGAACAATGGTTTGTTGGGCGCGAGCTGGGAGGGTAAAAAACAGAACCAAACTCAGCATCGCCAGTAGTCTGATACCAGACTGACGCCGAGAAGTTGCTATCTTAATTGCCTGGAGGTAACCCAACACAAAGAATGCCACATCCAATGGTTTAATTGGATGGTTGAACACGAAGAGGTGTACTCAGCGTACTCAGCGTCGCCTTGATTACCAGTCCGGTTGTTCCATTCAAGTCGCTTGGACGGTTATCAATAAAAACCCCATTGACGGCCGCATTTAATTGTCCTGGCACGCCGCTCACAATCTTGCCTGTACCGGCAATCCGTAGAAAACCGCCACCCCAGGTGCTATTTGTTGTTAACATGGGGGCTTCAATCGTGAACGTCAAATTTTTACCATCGGAAATCAGCGCCATAGTTTCATTTGTGGTAATTCGCAGGAAGTTTTGACGATTAGTTTTATCATACACACTTAGATAGAAGTTGGTTTGCCCACCAGCCATCACGAAGTTAACTCCTAAAACTGCATTTGTTGAACTTGCGCCGCCAATGACCATTGCCAGGAAGTCGCTATTTTTAAAATTGGCGATCTGCTCTCTCGGTTGCAGCTTGCCGTTGTATTGCTGAATCGCCAACTGACCGGCGAGAGTCGCCTGCCAAATAACATTTGTAATACCCGCTTGTGCCACCGGTGGAGTAAAGCACAAGAGTAGCATAATAAATACAACGACTACGCTCGCAATGGATCGACCTAAGGGAATATTCATTTTTTGCTGTAGTTTGTGCATGGTTAGGGACTCACTTTGGTTGGTTTACCAGAGCTTGTTACGGCACCGCCGAAGAGGATTAGTGTCTGCAAATTGGCTGGAATGTACCGGATATTGAGGTTAGTTGATGATCCTGGCCCAATCAAAATCGGAGCGGTTGGACTAGCGATAAACTGACCACTACCATCCACCTCTACAGCTTCAACTGTTCCATTTGTGTTGCCGGTGTTCCGGATTGTAACCGCCGCAGAATTTGTGTTGCCAATAACGACATTTCCAAACGACCAACTATTTAGCGAAATCGACAGAAGGCTTTGCAAGCTAGTACCGTTTAGTAAAACAATTTGCGGTGAGACCGGTGAGTTATTACTGATGATAATCGCACCCACATCGGCAGAAGGATAAGGCGGTGCAATATACGTCACCGGTATTAGCACAGAAGCGTTGTTGGTCAACTCAAACTGCGAGCGTGGTACAATGGGATCAAGTGTAAAATTAAGACTACCACTGAGTGAGATCGAATAAATCGTGGCAATCACCTCACCGGAGTTAGTCAGCCACACATTCAAAGTGACATTACTACCGGCGGGCAGTTGACCGAACTGAAGGTTGTTTGTGCTAAGGCTAATTGAGGGCTCTAGGCCGTTGCCGGTTAGTCCAACTGCGACAATTGGATTTACTGGATCACCGGTGACAACCTGTAAAGTTCCTGTGTCGGCTCCAATTGCAGACGGCTTATACCGAACGCCGATTTCCACCTGCGATCCCGGTGGTAATTGAATGGGGAGAGCCAGCGTATTGGTTGAAAAAGCTGTGCTGCCACTGAGGATAAGCCCATTCACACTGCAGTTAGTGGCACTCGTATTGCTAACAACGAAAGTTAATGTATTCGTTGCACCGATTGCAACATTGCCAAAGGCAAGATTGGTTGGGCTCACATTCACAGCGCAGTTTGAAGAAATTATTGCACCAAGACCGGAGAATGTAATTGTGGTAGAACCAGCGCTGTCGTTAATCGACGCGCTCCCAGTTTCAAGCCCACCGGTCGGCATAAAGCTGAAGCTCAGATTTGTCGTGGCACCGGGAGGGAGTACGATTGGTAATGTCACCGCCGGCAGGTTTGTAAAATCCGGACTACCGGTGTAACCAATGGAGGTAATGGAACAATTCGCCAAACCATTATTGGTCACGCTGACAGGCAGGCTCAGAATTCCACCATTAGTCACCGCGCCAAAGTTCAGGCTGGTCGGCCCGATTTGTAAGGAACAGACCGGCGTAATACCCGTTGCAATTAAACTGACAGAGGCAAATGGATTGTTAGGGTCGGTATCTTGAACTTGCAAGGCACCGGTCGAGGCTGAAGTGTCAAGCGGTTGATAAGTCACCGCCACGGTTTGTGTGGAAGATGGCGGAAGATTAAACGGTGCCGGCGGTGCATAAGTAAAATTGGTGCTGTATGTTGCCAAGGCAAGTGCTGTTACCGCGCCGGTGGTTCCGCCACTATTTATGATTGTGACATTCAGTGACCGGTTACTTCCGATTTGAACCGAGCCAAAATTTAACAATCCCGGACTAACCGTAATGTTTACAGGTGATGCCGTAGTGCCGTCGCCACTTAAGTTAACATATTGCTGCGGAGCTGACGGATCGGTGCTGCTAATCCGTAATACCGCACTGTCATTAGCATTAGTGATTGGAATGTATCGAACCAAAAGCGTGATTGCATTATTGGTGGCAAGCGTGAATGGCGTTGTTGGCGCAATCACAGAAAACGCCGAGCCGCCATTGAGTAGAATTCCGCTAACGGTGCAAGGAAGTGAACCATTATTGCGCAAGATTAGAGGCTGAGTATTCGTGGTGCCGACAGTAAGCGTGCCGAAGTCAATCAGAGTTGAACTGAGGTTAACATTGCAATTTGAAGCCGGTCGAGTCCCGATTCCAGTCACATCTACTTGCAATATTGGATGGGCAGGATCATCGGTGGTTAACAATACCGTTCCCTCGTCCATAGTGCTTGGAGTCTTAAAACTTGGCTTGTTGTTGGGCTTAACTAAACCAAGCGGTTGGATTGAAACTTGCGTCGGCTGCGCAGGAGCGCCGTTTGTATTGCCGATATAAGTTAGATTGATGATGGCATCCAGACTTGCACCGTTAACCCCAGTCAGCCCAGTACCATAGGCACGCATAACGAGCAGATTGTTTAGATTAAAAACATGCTCAAATTCAGTGAATTCAACAAGCGTCGCAGTGATAACTCCGGGAGTGGTTTTTGTCGGTTTCTTGTAGGCAACCAGCCGAATTACTGGGCGCAAGGTTGGATCAAGAACATATTCCATGTGGTGAACCGCAATTGCTAAAACACTATTGCTACTATTAGCCCCTAACAAATAATTCGCATTATCAGACGAACCAATAACCTTTACACCGGTGGCGGTGTAAATTGCGCTCTGCAATCCGTCATTAGCCAGAAAGACATTAGTGTCGCTGGCTAAAAGAGTTGTCCAAGAACCTACCTGTTGTAATGTAATCGCTAATAGGAGAAAAAACGTGGCTCGGAGATTCATAATGAATGCTTATATGTCAAAACATCGCCCGTCGGTCAAGTTTTTAACAATGCTAATAATCTACTAATTAACCTGACTTAAGATTATTTGTCGGAGTCTCTTCCTGCAACCAATGCTCAATCAACTCCCGGTAACGAACATTCAATAATGTACCGAGACCGAGCATGCATAAAATTGCCAGACTGAAGACAATGTATCCAGAAAACTCGTGATAAATCTTCATCGCCGGATCGTAACCAAATCCTTGCGCCACCAAGGCCACTGTTGTAATGCGCGCTAAATTGCCCAATACCGCCAACGGTACGCTGGAAAGAAATAGGACTAACTTTTTCCAGCCTTGATCCATCGCCAGTTGGCCGTACAACGCCGTCAACGCCATCAATGCCATCAGTGAGCGAATCCCGCTACACGGATCCGCGACATCCAGCGGCATGAATCTTCCAGTTTGTGAATAGATTCCCGTGCCCTGACTGTACACTCCCAATCCCAATAGATTTAATAGCCCGCAGGAAATGTTTGCCACGAACATTCGTAACGGAAACGACACATACGGATCAATCACATTCAGCGGAATCATGAAAAGCAAAAAGGCGCATGCAAACCAAAGCTCTTTTGCCCATAGCCAACCACCTAAGTACAACACCATTCCAAAAACTAACACTATCAATGAACCGGCAACCAATCGCGGAACTTGACCACGAACACCGGCCACGTACAACAACATTGCCAACGCAATAAATCCTAATCCCCACACTGACGATGCCACCGGTAATTTCTGCAAAGTCGTCCGCCACTTCCAAACAAAAAAACCAACAGACGCGACCGGTACAAGATATCCATGCGCATAATCACCGCCGCGCCCCCAGAACACCGCCAACCAACCAAACATCGATAATGGCGTGATTTGAAACATACAGACCCGGCTAATTCCGTATGCATACACAATCAAGCCGAACGCGACGATTCCCAGCATCCACCGGCGCAAAGAGTCGCGATTGCCGGTAATCCCCGCTAATATTTGCCTAAAACTTTTACCTTCCATAAGACTCATTAAACTTGGAACAGACCTCCAGCAATGTCAATTGCTCACTTCGGTTGATCGCTCCACAAAACTTGTTCACCATCCGGCGTTAACTGCCGCCGGTACTTCAATGGAAACGATTCCGGCGGCGGATGAGCAAAGTCATATTTGCTCAACCAAAATTTATAATTCTGAATCGCATCCAAACGCCACTCACTCCGCGTTGTTAGATAGATACCGGAAATTACGTGCAACGGATCATTGATAAATTCCATGTATGTTTTTTCCTCCACCGGAATCAACACCGCCGACCGGTCGCTATACCACGCCACCGCCCACGGAATATCACTCGCCAATAAGTCATGTTCGCGAAACGTCTCCCCCATTGCCGTCACCACTCCACCATCATAGGGCGGATATGGTGATAGCGGACGCGGTGGTAAAAGCGTCATCACCGCCGGTAAGACATTCATCCCTACAAACAATCCCACAACCCCGCGTCGTGCCCAGCGTTTTCGCAATTGCAGTCGCTCGAACATCACAAAGAAAAACGCCGCGCTGTACATCGCAATTACCGGAACGAAAACTGTAAAGAAGTTTTTCTCCGGTAGCCCCGCGAATCCCAACCAGATTCCAGTAACGATTAGCGCCCCTGCAATCAACCACTGTAGGCGTCCGGTTTCATCCCGACGGAACCGGTAGAGCAGTCCTACTAAAAAAAATGCAATCAAGTAGCCTGCTCCGGTATCTTTCACTGTCTCGCGATAAAGTTTTTTCCAGTTGGTCAACGCGTGAACCGCTAATCGTTTCCAGCCCAAATCTTGCTTAACGTTGAACTGGCGTTCTAACTCCAACCGGGCGGTGTTTTCTCCGCGTTCATCCGGCGCAATTCGAGTTGCCGACCAGCGCGCCAATCCAAATGGTGAATCCGCCACCTTGAAATTGCGCATCATCCACGGCGTCAGCACCAGCAAAAACGCGCCGAAACAAAAGCCGAATTTCACACACCATCCCACACGCATCGTCATCTTCAAGAGTAGCGCCACCGGCACCAGCAGGCACACCATCGTGTAACGCGTGAGCGTCGCCACCCCAACCAGTAAGCCGCAACCAACTAGCGCACCGGTCACCCAATAGACTGAAATCTTCGTCGCCGCCCAGCGTTGTGCTTTCATCAACAGCCATACCAGCCCTAAAACTAATAGTGCTAAAAACGGCAACATCCCGCCGTCAACGCACGAATCTAGTAATGAATCGCAGAGTAAGCACAGCACCACACTGATCAGTGCAATCCGCCGGTCAAACAACTCGCGGGCAACTAAAAACACCATTCCCAAATCCGCGAGGAAAAATATCCAAGCCAAAATTACCATCATCCGGTCAATGCGCATCGCCTCCCCACGCGCGCCGGCATAAAGTGACTGGAGTTTTCCTAAGTCCGCCGGCAACTGCTGCGCTGAAATCTGCAATTCATGTTTGACAAAACCGATTCGCGTTTGTGGTTTTACAATCCGAAACCAACCCGCCAAAATCATGGGATACACCGGTGGCGTCCATAACTCAGGGATAACTTCCCGGTCTTCGCGTAATGACGGTTTTCCAATCGAACCCAAATATGCGAGATCGACCGGCCGAATATTTCTCGTCACATACCCGCGTCCCAGCGCCAAGTTCCGACCCAACTGCCCTAAATCCATTGATTCGCGACTGCGCAATCCATGAAACTGAGTGCCGGTATAGATCAAGATTACCAGGAGCACTGCCAGAAGAAAGAATCCTAACCGGAACCAGCGCACGCCCATTCCACGGTCGAACTTGAAAGTTAAATCTTGCAGGCGCTCGAAAAGCGGACGCCGGTAGCGAACAGGTTGGTTCAGGTCAGATATATTATCGTATTCTGAAGACATCGTCCGTAATCATCAGCATAGCCTACCACCCTACCCCAACGTCAAGCCCGCACCCTTGACTGTCGAGTTCCGATTGTGCTAGCGATAACGACATGATGACTACTCAAGAACGAATGCGCCGCATCCTTCAACACCAAGAAGCCGACCGCATTCCGATTACTGACATCCCATGGCCTTCTACCTTGGAACGCTGGCACAATGAAGGCTTGCCGTCCAATGTTGACTGGGATGAGTATTTTGAGGTTGACCGGTTCGTTCAATTTGAAGTGGATAACAGCCCGCAGTATCCCACGAAAGTTCTTGAAGAAACCAATGACTACCGCATCCGCACCACTTCATGGGGCGCGACGATAAAAGACTGGAAAAAACACGGCGGCGTGCCGGAGTTTCTTAATTTTACAATCACCGATCCCGACGCTTGGCGTGTCGCCAAACAGCGCATCACGCCAACGTACGACCGGGTGGACATCAAGCGACTACAGGATAACTTTCCCCGGTGGCGTTCCGAAGGCCGGTGGATTTATGTCTACCTCTGGTTCGGTTTCGATGTAACGCATTCATGGATGGTGGGTACGGAGACGGTTCTCATGGCGCTGGCGGAAGACCCTGCTTGGATTGTGGACATGTGGAATACGCAACTCAGTACGCAATTGGCCTTACTCGATTGGGTCTGGGACCAAGGCTTTCATTTCGATGCCATTCAGTGGCCGGATGATCTCGGTTATAAAGGACATCAGTTTTTCTCGTTACCAATGTACCGGGAGCTACTCAAGCCAGTCCACCGGCGCGCTTGCGAATGGGCGCACGCCCATGGTGTCGTCGTCGAGCTTCACTCCTGTGGCAACGTGCTGCCGCTCATTCCTGACTTTATCGATATCGGCGTTCAAATTCTTAACCCAATTGAAGTGAAAGCCGGGATGAATCCAGTCGAACTAAAGCAGAAATACGGCCAGCAACTCACTTTCCACGGCGGTCTAAACGCCGCGTTATATTGGGAACCGGCTAAGCTTGAAGCTCACATGCGTGAGGTAATACCGGTGATGAAGAAAAACGGCGGCTACATCGGTGGTTCCGACCATTCCGTACCCGACAGTGTGAGTCTTGAGCAATTCCGTCAATTCATCGCACTCACAAAAGAATTAGGCTCGTACGCTTAACGTACCGGCGGCGATTATTCCCACTCAATCGTCGCCGGTGGCTTACTGGAGATGTCGAGACAAACGCGGTTGACACCCTTGACTTCATTGATGATCCGCGTCGAAAGCCGGGCGAGTAAATCATACGGCAATCGCACCCAGTCGGCGGTCATGCCGTCCACGCTATCTACCGCGCGGATGGCAATTGCATTTTCATAAGTGCGTTCGTCGCCCATCACTCCGACACTCTTCACCGGTAACAACACGGCAAATGTCTGCCAAATTTTGTAATACAAATCCGCTTTCTTCATTTCCTCGATGACAATCCAGTCAGCATTTTGCAACACGGTAATATGCTCGCGGTTGACCTCACCCAGAATTCGCACCGCGAGACCGGGGCCAGGGAACGGCTGACGCCAGACAATTTCTTTCGGCAAGCCGAGTTGTGTACCGACTTCGCGAACTTCATCCTTGAATAGCTGCCGGAGTGGTTCGAGTAATTCAAGTTTCATCCGTTTCGGCAAACCACCAACATTGTGATGGCTCTTAATCATTGCCGCCGGGTTGCCAGCAATCGGAACGCTTTCGATTACATCGGGATAAGTCGTTCCTTGCGCGAGAAACTTTGCCTTACCGGCTTTGTGAGCCGCTTTATCGAAAACTTCGACAAAGGTGCGACCGATAATTTTGCGCTTCCGTTCCGGATTGGTGACGCCGCGCAACTTTGACAAGAAAATCCGCGTTGCATCGGTGTACACCAGTTTCATTTTCAGATGTTCACCAAAAACTCGCTGAACACTCTCGGCTTCGCCTTTGCGAAGTACGCCGTTATTGACAAACACGCAGATGAGTTGATCGCCGATAGCTTTGTGAATCAAAGCCGCTGCGACGCTAGAATCCACACCACCGGAGAGGCCGAGTACCACTTTGTCTTTACCAACTCTCGCTCGAATCTCCTCAATGGAATTTTCGATGAACGATTTCATTGTCCAGTTCCGGCCGCAACCGCAGATACCGTGAACAAAATTGGAAATGATTTGTTTGCCATTCGGCGTGTGGTGAACTTCTGGATGAAATTGTAAGCCGTACAGCCGCCGTTTATTATTCGCAATCGCCGCATACGGTGAGTTCTGACTCTTGGCAACGGTAATAAATCCCGCCGGTAGTTTAGTAACCTTGTCACCGTGGCTCATCCAGACTTGTTGCTCATAAGCCATCTCGCGGAATAGCGTCGTATCTTTTGCGATGTCAATTTCCGCCGGCCCGTACTCGCGCTTTCCACCTGGTTGAACTTTGCCACCGAGCTGATGCGCCATTAACTGCATTCCGTAGCAGATACCAAGAATCGGCACGCCAAGCTTCCAGATGCCGGTATCGCAATGTGGTGCTTTCTTATCGTAAACACTGCACGGTCCACCGCTGAGAATAATGCCGCTCGGTTTTAACTCCGCCAGCTTTTCCGCCAGCGTATCGTACCGGAGAATTTGCGAAAATACCTGACATTCGCGAATCCGCCGCGCGATGACTTGCGTGTATTGCGACCCGAAGTCGAGGATGATGATTTGTTCCATCACTACTTGCTGCCCATGCCAACGCCTTGGACGGTCTGGAAGATTTTGCCTTCGGTCTTGATCGCCGGAGCAATAATGATGTCGGTTTCTTGGAATTCACGAATATTCTTTTTCCCGACGTTGCCCATACAGGTCATCAGCGCACCCATTAAATTCTGCGAACCGTCATCAAGTTCAGCCGGGCCAAAAAGAATCTGCTTCACTGTGCCGGTGACACCGACACGGACGCGAGTGCCGCGTGGTAAATTCGCGTGTGGAGTCGCCATACCCCAGTGATAACCACGTCCCGGCGCTTCCTTCGTTCGCGCAAACGCGCTGCCAATCATTACCGCATCCGCACCGCAAGCGAATGCTTTGCAAATATCGCCACCTTTATTCATTCCGCCATCGGTAATAATCGGAACATACCGGCCGGTCTGTTTGAAGTAATGGTCGCGAGCGGCTGCGCAATCCACCGTCGCCGTGACCTGTGGCACGCCGAGACCAAGAACGCCGCGCGTGGTGCAAGCCGCACCGGGACCAACACCGACAAGAATCGCCGCCGGACCGCTTTGCATCAGTTCGAGCGTCGCGGAATATGTCACCGTGTTACCGATGACCACCGGAATTTTCATCGCTTTGCAGAACTCAGCAACATTGAACGTCGCATATTCGCTGGAGATATGACGAACGGTGGAAACGGTAGATTGCACCACAAAAATATCCGCACCGGCTTCTTGGGCAATTGCACCGAAACGTTCTGCGCGTTGCGGAATCGCGCTAACAGCACAAAGAACGCCAGCCGCTTTGATTTCCTTGACGCGCTGAGCAACGAGTTCTTCTTTGATTGGTTCGGTATAAACTTGCTGCGTCAGATGCGTAGCTTCTTCTTTGGTCGCGCTCGCAATCTTGTCGAGAATTTCCGCCGGATCTTTGTACCTGGTCTGCACGCCTTCGAGATTTAGCACCGCGACGCCGCCGAGTTTACCCATGGCGATCGCAAATTTTACATCCACCACGCCGTCCATCGCACTCGCCAAAATCGGCACGCGAATTTTGTGTGCCCCGAGCTGGAATGTCGTGTCCACTTCGTTCGGATTAATTGTAATATCGCCGGGCACCAACGCAATGTCGTCAAACCCGTAGGTCACTCGTGCTTTTCGATTTCTTCCAATCCACATTCCCATGATTACGATTCTCCTCAGTTTTTCAAAATGGTTTTCACTCGCCTGCCGCGAACTCCGTTATTCTTACCGGCTTGTGCGCCGCATGACAACTCTCAAATGCGCGCTGCCCAAACTAATCGCAGCGTGCCCCACGTCAACGCCAATGGATTTATATTTGGTTCCGGCGCAAACCACACCTGCCGGGCAATCTCCACCACCGCGCCGTCCAGCACTTCATTTCCGGACGAGCGTTCCAGCACCGCATACCGAACTCGGCCATCACCGGTCACGGCAATTAAGACTCGCGTGGTTCGCACCGGCACGCTCGCCAGCGGCAACACCGGTGACTGTAAAATCTGCCGCCCGCTTAATGCACCGGTGATTTCAATTATCGAATTTGTGACCGGGACAATCGTTGCCGTGGTAACGGATTCGGATTCAATTGCAGTCGGCGTGATTTGTGTTTGCGTCAATTCACCAAGGGAAGGCTCCGGTAATAAAACCGGCAATGGCGCACTTGCCGGTAAAGCGAGAAACGCCGGTGGTTGTTCTGGCTTGTATGCCGTTTGGATCGCCGGCGCAAGATGCCGCCAAGCATTGCCGGAAAAACCGCGCGGATTCGGGAGCGACATCACGCTCGGATCAAAGTACTCAGCAATGATTGGCTGCTGCGTTGGCCGCAACCAATGAACGTGCGCGGCGCCGCCCGGTGCAAGAGTGTGACTAGTTTGATGGCTCCAAAACAGCCAGATGGCAACCATTGCCATCGCCGCCATGGATGCAATCAATAACCACATCAAAACGTGGCGTTCGTGAACACGAATGCGCGGAATCATTTTGACGGCGCGACCGGTGTTTCGGTTCGCGTGGCGAGGTTGATGGCCGAAATCCCGGCATCAAACGCGCTGTCGATGACTTTGATTAAAGTATCGTAGCCGACTTGCCGGTCGGCTTTGATGATGAGTTCGGGATTGCGCGTTTCACCGGCGGCACTCCGTAAAAGCTCCGGTAACTTTGCCAATGTCGTCGGCTGATTTTTGAAGAACAGCAGATTGTCGCGCGAGATGGTAATCACCAGTTCTTGCAGTGAAACATTCTTCGGTCCGCGCGCAGTCGGCATTTCCACGAGGCCAAACCCGGATTGCAAAACAAACGGCGAACTCAGGAGTAAAAATACCAAAAGCAAAAGCACCACGTTAATCATCGGCGCGGCATCAATGCGACCGTTGGCGATGGTGACGTGAGTTTTGAAAGTCATGGACGGCGCGTCAGGAAGTTGATGATTTCGTTTGCGGCTTTTTCCATATCCAGCACAATGCTCCGCATCCGGCTGACGAGGTAATTGTAGCCGACATACGCCGGGATGGCGACGACTAGTCCACCGGCAGTCGTTAAGAGCGCCTGCCAAACACCACCGGCTAATTGGCCGGGCGCGGACTGCATTGTCGCCTGCATGACTTTGAAAGTGCTAATCATACCGGCGACCGTGCCGAGAAAGCCAAGCAGTGGCGCGATCTGGGCGATGGTGGCCAGCACCACCAACCGGCGTTCAAGTCGGGCAATCTCAATACGTGCGGCGTCTTCCATTGCTTCGCGGAGGTCTTCTCGGTGGAGCTCACGATTTTCGATACCGGCTTTCACAACCTGCGCCACCGGACCCGGCGCTTCGTCACACAACGCAAGCGCCTCGGAAACATTGCCGCGCTTCAGCGCATTGCGGATGCCGTTCACAAAATCACCGGTATTAATATGCGCCCGGTGGTAGTACAAAAATCGTTCGCTAAAAATCACGAACGCGACCACCGCGCTCAATAGAATCAACCACATCAACGGTCCGCCTTGTTGCATTAGCATCAGCATAATGACTCCTGTTTAATCCAACTGGCAATCTTTTGGCAAGAATGCATTCCCATTTTTATCGAACCAGTAAAGCTTCGGGATGCGGAGTTTTAAGTTTCCGAATATGATCATCGGCGAGTTCTTTCAAGTCCGGACAGAGTTCACCAAGCCGGATGTATAACGTAATCGCATCAGACCATTGGTTCTGCTGTTCTTTCAGACCGGCAGCGGCACGAGCCGCTTTGCACGACCAGAATCGCTCCACCGGAGAATTTGAAGTCGGCACCGCAGTCGTTTCATACAGCGCCTTCGTGTATTGCTGAATCGCATCATCAAATTTCTTTTGAACCTCAAATGTCTGGCCCAGCTTAAACAACGCCTGATTCCGCGTACCAGAATCTTTAGCTGCATCCAACGCCTTCCGGTAGCTTATCAACGCGTCGTCGTACCGGCTTAACGAATATTGGCAATCCCCTTTCCTTCCCCACGCTTCACCGGTGAGCGAACAATCCGGGAACTCCTTTGTCAATGCCTCAAACACCAGTAGCGCATCGTCAAATTTTCCCAACTCACTCAGCGCATCGCCTTGACCAAACCGTGCATCACACCGCCAATTTGATTGCGGAAACTTTTTCAATAAAGTTTCATAAAGTTTAATCGCCGTTTCGAAATCTTGACGGCCATACGCGGCGCGCCCGGCAAAATATTGTGCGGTATCTGCGAGATGATTTGTCGGATGGTTTTCTGCCAACGACTGAAATTGCGCCTGCGCTTTCAGGTAATCACGCTGCCGGAGGTATTCATCGGCAATCCAGTATTGAATATCCGGTGCGAGCTTTGCCTGGGAATGGGTTTTGAGAAATTCAGAAAATTCCGTCAAAGTTTTTTCGCGTGGAAGAATCCAACCCCGATCGTAAAATGCCTGCTGCGCTAATTCTGTTTCCAATCCAGCGGCAGTAAGTTTATCAAACTCCGCGATGGCTAGTTCCGTTTGACCTTCGCGGGCAAATGATTCGCCGATGGCCAAGGCGGCATTCGATTCCCATTCATTGGTTAGGAAATTATGAACGGCAGCAAATGCGGCGCGCGCCTCTTCTTCCCGGCGTTCACCGGCGAGTAATTGACCAAGGCTATATTGCGCGCCCGGGGCCCAATGGCTGGCCGGATATTCTTTTGCGACAGTCGTGAATATCGCCATCGCGGCTTTCACATCACCGGCGCGGCGTTGAGCTTCACCGAGTTGAAAGTAAGCCCGGTCAACGATGCCGACCTGCGGATGAGCGCGGATGAGTTGCTGTAAGTTACTGATCGCTTCTGGAAATTGTCCGAGTACAAAATGAATGTCGGCAATTTTGAATTGCACAGCAGTGAGCGCTTCCTCTTCCTTGAGTAGCGGCAATGCGTTTTGGAAGTAGCTCAGCGCGGCCGGTAATTGTTGCAACTGCCAGGCACACCAACCAGCTTGCGTGTAGGCGCGTACCAGAAGCGAGCTATTGGTGTAGGTATTGATGAAACGATTGTATTCCGCCAATACCGCACCACTCGCGCCGCTACTGAACGTCAAATCGCCGATAGCCAACTGCGCGGCATCGGCTAACGGATCGCGCGGTTGTTTTGCTAAAAATTCTTTTAATCCGGCCACGCTATCAGCAGTCTTGCCGGTGCGCGCGGCGCACTCGGCTACCTTTAACATTGCATCGCGTTTCAACTTCCGGCTCGTTGCAGTCGCCAAGGCCGTGCTGAACGCTTCACTGGCTGTAGCAAACTCGCCGGCATTCCAATGCGCCCAGCCGTCCGCAAACCAAGCCTCACCGGCTAGCTGCGCATCCACCGGTTCGTTGGGTTTCGCCTTGAACGCATCGGTTACCACGGCGTACCGGAGGAGTGCATCGGAAAATTGCTGCCGGCGCGCGAGCGATTCGCCCAGCCAGAAATTTGCCCGGTAAAAAGCACGGTTAGTGTTACCGGCCTTGCGAGCGACAACTTCGAGGGCCGCATTGGCTTTGGTAAAATCTTGCCCGGCGAGAAGGAGTTGGCAGCGCAGCAATTCGGCGTCGAGCGCGAGATCACCGGTGACATGGATTTTATTCAGAGAAGTAGTCGCCGCTTCATAATGGCCTTGCCGGAATTGTGCGGTAGCGAGCGCATACCATGCCGGTGGAACGAATGTGCTCCGTGGATATTTTTCAATCAGCTCCGCATACCGGGTTTCGGCGGCGGCAAATTCACCACCCCAACCGTGTGCTTCACCAATCCAAAAGATGACTTCGTCCGTACGCTTGTCCGGCCATTTCGCCAGCGCTGATTCTAAAGTATGAATGGCGGTTTCCCACTCGTTCAAGTTGAGCTGAGCGCGGCCGAGTAAGAAAAGCGCATGACCGGTGCGTGGTGATTGCGGATATTTTTCGAGGAACTCCTGAATCTGGCGCGTGGCGACATCGTAGAGTTTGTCGTTGAAGGCGGCGCTGGCGACTTGGAATTGGCGGTTTTCCTCCAGCGAAGTCGCGGCAATCAACAGCAAAGCCAAAAGCGGCACGAAACGTTTCATTGCCGGCATTATAATCAGAATCAATCTCACCCGGCAAGCTCGTCACTACCGGCGTAAGTTGATTTGCTTGCCAGTCTGCGTGAGGATGCATAGTATTTCAGCATTGAAAACAATCGGGCCCGTAGCTCAGCGGTTAGAGCGGAGGACTCATAATCCTTTGGTCGTAGGTTCAAATCCTACCGGGCCCACCAAATTTACAGGTTGCGCTTGCATTTTGAAAAAAGTGGTTTACCAGTAGTTCTCGTGAACGGATCAAATCGGAAGTTCACAATTCCCTCAGTTGCGTCGTGGTTGGTGTGTGGCGTTTTGCTTTTGCCCACCCTGACATTCGGCGGCACAGTTGGAATTGATGAGCATTTAGGAAAAAATCTTCCGGGGGCAGTGTCTTTCAGCGACGAACAAGGAAATCCAGTTCCGTTGCAATCGTTACTCGGCAAGCCGACAATTCTCGCATTGGTCTATTATGAATGCCCCGGCATTTGCACGCCGCTGCTGAATAATCTTGTAGATACACTCGATCGGTCAGATTTGGTTCCCGGCACCGATTACCAAGTCATCACAATTTCATTCGATTCCAACGATACACCGACAACTGCCGCCAAGAAGCGCGCCAATTATCTCAAGCAATTTCACAAACCATTCCCTCCGGAGGCTTGGCGCTTTCTCACCGGAACACAAACGGAAATTGACCAAGTGACTGATGCGGTCGGGTTCCGGTACACCACTGCCGGTAAAGATTTTAACCATCCCGGAGTCCTCACCATTCTTTCACCCGACGGGCGGGTAATGCGGTATTTATACGGTGTCAGTTTTATGCCGTTTGATATAAAGATGGCCGTGCTTGAAGCCGCGAAAGGTCAACCGATGCCGGCGATTAACCGTGCGCTATCATTTTGCTATTCGTATGACCCCGAAGGTCGCCGGTATGTATTTGCCACGTTGAAGGTCGCCGGTAGCGGAATGCTTTTCCTGCTGGGACTCTTTGTTGCTTGGTTGGTAATTTCAACGCGCCGACATCGAAAGGAATTTGCACTACAGTGACCACCACCAAACCAAGTTACCTCGAAAACCAAAGCCACCGAAAAGGGTTAGCCAGTTGGATTTTTTCCACCGACCACAAACGCATTGGCGTACTTTATCTGATTTCGATTCTGATATTTTTCAGCGTCGGCGTATTAATCGGTGTCGTGATGCGTCTAAAAATGCTCTGGCCGGGTACGCACCTCTACAGCGCGGCGGCCTACAACGCATTTTTTACCGTCCACGGCGTGATTCAGATTTTCCTGTTTATCATTCCCGGCATTCCGGCGGCGTTCGGCAATTTTATTTTGCCGCTTCAAATCGGCGCAAAGGATGTGGCGTTTCCGCGATTAAATTTATTGTCGTGGTGGGTGTATGTAATCGGAGCATTATTGGCATTGACCGCGTTGTTTTCCGGTAACGGCCCACCGGATACCGGCTGGAGTTTTTATGTGCCGTATAGTTTACGCACGAACACAAACGTGACGCTGGCAGTTTTTGCGGCGTTCATTCTTGGTTTCTCCTCGATTTTAACCGGGTTAAATTTTATCACAACCATCCACCGGATGCGTTGTCCGGGGATGTCATGGTTTCGGATGCCGCTGTTCACTTGGTCGCTTTATGCAACGGCGTGGATTCAAATTCTGGCGACACCGATTCTGGCCGTTACTTTGATTATGGTGATGGCGGAACGGATTCTAAATCTCGGCTTATTTGATCCGGGTCGCGGCGGTGATCCGCTCTTGTATCAACATCTATTTTGGATTTACTCGCATCCGGCGGTGTACATCATGATTCTACCGGCGATGGGCGTGGTTTCGGATGTGATTCCGGCGTTTTGTCGAAAGAATATCTACGGTTATAAAGCGATTGCGTTTTCGAGTTTAGCCATTGCATTTGTCGGCTATCTCGTCTGGGCGCATCACATGTTCACCAGCGGAATGAGTAATACGGCGCGAATGGTGTTTTCGTTGCTGACATTTCTCGTGGCAATTCCCAGCGGCGTGAAGGTGTTTAACTGGATTGCCACGATGTACAAAGCCTCAATCAAAATTGAACCGCCGATGCTTTTTGCGATGACATTTCTTTTCTTGTTCGCGATTGGCGGTTTGACTGGATTGCTCAACGGCGCGCTGGCAACGGATGTCAATGTCCACGAAACTTATTACGTTGTCGGCCACTTTCACTACACGATGTTCGGCGGGACCGGAATGGGATTCTTCGCGGCGTTACTCTATTGGTTTCCGAAAATGACCGGTAAGATGTACAATAAACGGACAATTGTCGTGGCGTGGGCGCATATCTTTGTCGGATTTAATCTTCTCTATTTCACGATGATGATTATGGGCTGGCTCGGAATGCCGCGCCGGTACTACAGCTATCCGCCGCAATACCACACCTACCATGTCGTCGCGACGGTCGGCTCGTGGATTTTAGCCACCGGAGTATTTATGTTCCTCGGCGCATTTCTGGTCGCGCTGAAGAAAGGCACAAAAGTCGCCGCCAATCCGTGGGACGCCACGACTCTCGAATGGAAAACCGCATCACCACCGCCAACGGAAAATTTCCAAACAATTCCAACCGTCACCGGTGGACCGTACGAATTCAAGGATGGGCACCCGGCTTGAGCACTCCGACCCACGAATATCATCCAGACTCCACCGGCTCGAAAATTGGAATGTGGTTATTCCTGTTCACCGAACTATTGTTGTTTGGCGGAATGTTCCTACTCTATGCGGTTTACCGATTAAAAAACCCAGCCGACTTTCATTATGCTTCGCTCAATCTCGACACGAAAACCGGCGCGATTAACACCGCGATTCTCCTCACAAGCAGTCTGACAATGGTGCTTTCCATCGGAATGCTAGAGCGGCGCCACCGGAAAGCGAGTCTGTGGTTTCTGATTATTACCATCGGGTTCGGCGTTTGGTTTCTTGTTAACAAATACCTCGAATGGTCGCACAAGATTCATCATGGAATTTATCCCGGTTCCGAAGAACTGACTGGCCGCACCGCCGGTGAGAATTTATTCTACAGTCTCTACTTTCTCATGACCGGCCTGCATGGAATTCACGTTGTTGCTGGAATGGTTGTGCTGGGAGTAATGGTCTGGATGATCGGAAAACCACATCATCGAGTCTTACCGGTGACTGCGCTACCGGTCGATGCGCAAGCCCATGCAGTCTCGGTGACTGTTGAATACAGCGAAGACGCGAAGCTTGATCAACAAAAGCTAATTCGCCTCGAAAACGCCGGACTGTATTGGCATTTGGTGGACGTGATTTGGATTTTTCTATTTCCGTTGTTCTATCTGATTTCATAAACGATGAACGCTGAAAAACATCCACCGGTATCGCTCGGCACCTATTTAATGGTGTGGTTGGCGTTGTTGGCGTTAACCGCGCTGACGATTGCCGTGGCGAGTATGCATTTTGGTGCGTGGAGTGTTTTGGCGGCGATTGTCATCGCGACGATTAAAGGAACTTTGGTGCTGCTCTACTTCATGCACCTGCGCTACGAAGACCGGATGTTTCGGATCATGCTACTGCTGGCCTTGTTCACGTTGGCGGTAATCATGCTCTTAACCTTTGTGGATGTACTTCTCCGATGAACCGCGCCTACGCCAACACCACTGTCGCCGTCGATTCTGTTTTCTGGTTCATCGCCGGTGCGTCGGCGCTTTTATTACTTCTCGTGACCGGGTTAATGGTTTTCTTTGCCATCAAATATCATCGCTCCCGGCATCCTCAAGCTCAAGAAACCTACGAAAGCACATTGCTCGAAATCACCTGGACACTTATTCCGACCGCGCTCGTAATGGTGATGTTTTGGTACGGCTACCGGGCGTTTCTCACGATGCGCAATGTACCGGCGGACGCGCTCACCGTCAAAGTGACCGGCATGATGTGGAAATGGGGGTTTGAATATCCAAACGGTAAAAAAACTGAAGTGCTTTTTGTTCCACTCAACAAACCCGTTCGCCTCAATCTCAAATCGGTCGATGTCATCCACGGTTTTTACATTCCCGCATTCCGTCTCAAAGAAGACGTCGTCCCCGGTAAGGACAACTATCTTTGGTTTCAGCCGCAAGGCATGGGCGCGGCGGATATTTACTGTTCGCAATTCTGTGGCCTCAAACACGCTTACATGATGTCGCGCGTGGAAGTTTTAAGCGAAGCCGACTTTACGGCGTGGTACACCAGCACCAACACCACCGTCGCCGGTACCCTTAATCTCAGCGCACTCCCCGGTATTCCGCTCATGCAATCCAAAGGCTGTCTCATTTGTCACCGACTCGACGGCACACGCGGCACTGGTCCGAGTTTGCTCGGAATTTTCGGCCGCACTGAAACCGTGATTGAAAACGGCAAAGAAAAATCGATTGTCGTGGACGATGCCTACTTGCGCCGCGCTCTGAAGGAACCGAGTGCGGAAATTGTCAAAGGTTATGCCGACGTGATGCCACCGGTGCCAAATTTGACCGAACAAGATTTAGAAACCATCGTCGAAACGTTAAAGCAATTGAAGTGAAACAGATTCTGACATTAATCAAATGGCGCATTGCACTGCTGAGTGCTGTTTCCGCGACCGCCGGCGCATTATTGGCATCGCCGGTGACCATCTGGAAGATTAGCTTACCGCTAATCGGCACCTACTTCCTCGCCTGTGGCGCAGCGGCATTAAACCAAATCCAAGAGCGCCATCTTGATGCTCAAATGCCGCGCACTCATCTCCGTCCCCTACCCTCTGGTGAAATGACTCTGACAGTTGCAAAAATTATTACCGGCGGATTCCTGCTGACCGGCCTCGGTGCGCTCGTGCTGACTGGGAATATGCTGACCGTTATTCTTGGCGTCGGTGCCGTACTTTCCTATAACGCACTTTATACACCGCTGAAACGAATCACACCGTGGGCGTCGGTGATTGGCGCAGTGGTCGGTGCGTTTGCGCCGTCAATCGGCTGGACCGGCTGCGGCGGCGCGGCGAACGGCCCGGCGCTGTTTGCGCTCATCATCTTTTTTGTCGTCTGGCAAGTGCCGCATTTTTGGCTACTATTTTTCCGGACCGAACGCGAATATGCCGCGGCCGGCTTACCGGTGCTGACCGATAAACTAAATCTAACGCGCCTCAAGCGCGTGACGGTCGTTTGGATTTTAGCGACTGCAACACTGGGTTTACTGTTACCGCTCTTCGGCGCGATTCAACATCTGGCCGTCGCGATTACGCTGGCAGTGGTGGCGGTTTGGCTCGCATGGAGTACGCGCGGAATTCTCAGTCCGGCACCGCGAGCAGATCGTCAGGCGTTCGCGGCAATCAATGCATTTGCTGTGACGTTGCTGGGAGCAATTATTTTTGAGCAAGTCTGGAGGTCAAGATCATGAATCTGACTCCGCGATTGCTGTTGCAGAAAATCATGGTTTTGCCGGACGCGCATCACTTGGAGATGATTCAACCGATGGCCGGCGCGCTGGAATTTATCTTCCTCGCCTTTCTCGGCATCGCGATAATTAGCACGGTGCTTGCACTGGCGCACCAACGATCAAACCCGGTTTTGGCGCGCCGGTTTGCATTGGCGATCTCTGGTAAGCTCGGCGTGTGGATTACATTCGGTTTATTGCCGCTATTGACACTGGCAATTCTACTCGGACAACTCGTCTATGGCAGCCGGTTTGGAATCCTACCGGCAATCGTTAAGCTCTCACCGTTGGCGGTATTTGGATTGCTCGCGCTCTGGAAGTATCGCCGATGTGAGTGCCGCGTTGCCGGAACTCTTGGCGTGCTCGCAACACTCGGATTTGCGTTGCCGTTTGTGAATCTACTAGAAATGCTGCATTGGCCAGAGCGCTGGCCGTTCTTGAATCCACTCCTGCCGAATATTTACGACGTGCAGGGCGTTGTGCGAGCGTTGATTTTCCTCGCCGGTGCAATCCTCGCCACCGGTGGCGCATTATTATTTCGCGGATTTGTCTGGAGCGAAAGTCGAATGACCGCAGACGCACCGGAGCGCAATGTAATTCGCATCTGGGCTCTCAGCCTGACGGTTCTCGGCGCGGTCGCATTACCGGCACTGGTCGTTTGGGATTCTGCAATTCTACCGGTCGGTGCGCAGTCAGTTCCGGCACTGGTGGTCAGCGCACCGCTATTGGTGACGTTGTGGCTGTCGGCGTTGCTAGCGCTCGCGATGTTATGGAATCCGAATCTTTGCCGAGCTGCGATAATCGCATTTCTCGCATTTGCCGGGTTGGCATTTGAAACGACGCGTGAAAACCTAATTCAGACAACCGCCTTAGCTGACAAGTTAATCGCGCTCCGGATGAAAGCCGATACGCAATTTTCGAAATTGCAGATGGATCAAGAAGTCCGATACTCCAGCAACACACCGTTTGATCCAAAGGCCGGCGAAAAGATTTACGCGGAAAAATGTTCGGCGTGTCATGCGTTTGACCGCAAAGTGGTCGGTCCGGCCCACAAAGATGTGTTGCCGAAATACCGGGGGCAATCCGATAAATTACAGGCCTTCATTCTCGCGCCGCAAAAGGTTGACCCGGCGTTTCCCGCAATGCCGGCACAAGGTTTATCACGACGCGAAGTGCGGGCGGTGGCGGATTACCTGCTAACACGACTTGAGACCGAGACGAAAGGCGGTGCGCAATGAAGAAGCTGCTCTTCGCCGCTGTGACCGGTTATTTCGCGCTCGCTGGTTTGCTTGTGTTTGGATTGCATTTCCATTACGGAGTTTTTACGAAACGACTCCTCCAGCCAATTCATTTTCCGCACGCCACTCACATTAACAAGGTCGGCCTCGCCTGTACGAAATGCCATATCACCGTTACTAACTCACCGGCAGCCAGTGCGCCGCCGCTGGCGGTGTGTATGGAATGTCATACCAAAGTTAAAACCGAGAGTCCGGAAATTAAGATTCTGACGGAACACTGGACGAAACAGGAACCAATCGAGTGGTCGAAGATTCATCAGCTACCATGGCATGTTCGCTTTACCCACAAACGCCACATCGCCGCCGGCGTGGATTGCACCGTTTGCCATGGCGAAGTCAACACGATGACGCAAGTCCATCAGGTCCGGTCGCTCGAAATGGGTTGGTGCGTGAGCTGCCACCGGGAAAACAATGCACCGACGGATTGTTGGACGTGTCATAAGTAACTTGAGATTTTACAATGAACCGGAGAGATTTTTTTAGAATTCTTGGAGCCAGCACCGGCGCCGCGGTGGCGACTGCATGCGATCAGAAAGTTGCATCGAAACTTGTGTCGCAATTAACTACGCCTCGCCTCTTGCCTGGTGAAGCAGAGTTTGTACGCTCCACCTGCCGGGAATGTTCAGCCGGTTGCGGCGTGCTCGCCAAAGTTCGCGATGGCCGGCCGGTAAAATTGGAAGGCGATCCCGACAATCCAGTGAACCGTGGTGCACTTTGCATGCGCGGTCAGGCGGGATTATCGCGGCTGTATCACCCGAACCGTTTACGTGCTCCGCAATTGCGCGGAACGACCGGTGAATTCCAAACAATTTCATGGGATGAAGCTTTCGCGATTCTCAATGGCGCACTCGGTAAAAATATCACCGGTCGCCGGCATATCTTTTTGTCTGAACGCACCACCGGTAGCGTCAGTGGGTTTATTGAGGATTTTTGTCAGAAACGAAATATCGAGCGTCGGCCAGAGCTTGAGTTGTATTCGCACGCTGCGCTCCGGCAAGCCAATGCGCTTGTATTCGGTCGCCACCCCTTACCGGTGTACGACGTGAAGCAGGCTGATTTGCTGATCACGTTTGGCGCAGATGTCATCGAGACTTTTCTTAATCCGGTGCAGTTCGCGCAAGATTTAGCGGCAACGAAATTGAAATGGATTCACCTCGAACCACATCTTTCGCTCACCGGTGTCAACGCCGACGAACGCCTCGTTGTCCGTGCCGGTAGCGAAGCGTGGCTACTGGCATTTCTCGCCGGTGAACTCGGTGTAACCGCCGCACAAGCCGCCGAACAAACCGGCTTAAAACTTTCACGAATTACCGAATTGGCAGAGCGGTTGAAGAAAGCAAAGAATCCGCTAGTTATCGCCGGTGGTGTTGCAACCGCCACCGAAAATGGATTATTGGCTGCCGTGCTCAGTGCAGTTCTGCAAGAAAAACACCATGCACCGCTCACTTGGGCGGACGATGACCGTGTTGGCTCGTTGGCGGACGTTGTGGAATTAGAGCAACAGCTTGCCGATGGCAAGGTTTCAGTGGCGTTCTTTCACAACACCGATCCAGTCACTTATCGACCGAGTTTCGGTGCGGTGCTTGGTAAGGCAAGTTTCCGAGTTGGATTTGGCGATATGCTTAATCCGACGCTCGCCGGTTGCGATTTGGTTTTGCCGTTATCACACGCGCTGGAAGAAGATGGCGCAGTCAAACCGTTCGGCGACACGCAAAGTCTAGCGGGGATTTTGCAAAAACTTGGTGCAGAAGCACGACCGAAGCAAGCGCCGGTCATACAACCACCCGGCGACGTGCGGAAATTTCTAGCGAACATCAAACCCACGCCGGTACGTGCGGGGCGGACATTGGTGATCACACCTTCGATTCGTACATTTGATGGTCGTGGTGAATGCTTGCCGTTGCTGAGTGAAATACCGGACCCGTTGACGACGGTGACGTATGGGCCGTGGGTAACGATTTCTGAACAAGACGCCGAAACTTTGAGTTTGAAAGATGGCGGGATTGTGGGATTTGCAGTCGGCGGAAGGAGTTTTAATCTACCGGTACGAGTAATGCCGGCGCAACCGGTTGGCGTGTTCACGGTGCAACGGCCATTCTTAAACGGCGCTTCATTACCACTTACAGTGACCGGCGAAGAAATCTCCGTGTGGCCACTCGATGCAATTGCAGTCCCGGCGGTTCCGGCGGTAGCACTGCCGTTTTTGTCCGGCGGAATGCACGCCGAGGGACGCGGTATCGTGCCGGGGCTGGAACACAAACACGAGCACGAACACAAGGCTGAACACGTCAATAAAACTTTATATCCGCCGCATGAATACAAGAATTACCGGTGGGCGATGGCGATTGATTTGGATCGTTGCACCGGTTGCGGAGCGTGTGTCGCGGCCTGTTACGTTGAAAATAATATTCCACTTGTCGGACGCGATGAACATGTGGCCGGGCGCGAAATGTCGTGGCTCCGAATCGAGCCATTTGTGAACGACGCCGGTGATTTTGAGATGCTGCCAATGATGTGTCAGCAATGCGATAACGCACCGTGTGAACCGGTTTGTCCGGTGAATGCGACATACCACAATCCGGAAGGATTGAACGCACAGGTTTATAACCGATGCGTTGGCACTCGTTATTGCTCGAACAATTGTCCCTATAAGGTCCGGCGTTTTAACTGGATTGATCATCCGGTCGCACAACCGTTGGACTTAATGTTCAACCCAGATGTTTCCAAACGACCGAAAGGCGTGATGGAAAAATGCACCTTCTGCGTCCACCGGATTGTGCGCGCAAAAGACCACGCCAAAGATGAGAAGCGATTGGTACACGATGGCGAAGTGACGACGGCGTGTGCGCAGACCTGCCCGGCGCAGGCGATTGTGTTTGGCAACATACTCGACGAGCAATCGCACGTTCATCAACAAGAAAAATCGGAGCGAACATACCGGGTGCTTGAGGAATTAGGTGTGGAACCGGCGGTGTATTATCTAACATCGCGAAGTGAGTCATGAAGACAGAACCAGTCAACAACGCGGCATATTACGAGCAAGTTGAAGCGGATGTGTTTGCCGCAATGCAGAAACCGCGAGCGACCTATTGGCTGGCATTGGCGATATCGCTTACCTGCTTTGGAATCGGACTGGCGTGCTGGGGTTGGCAGATTTTTAGCGGGATGCACGTCTCCGGTAAGAACAATCCAGTCGGCTGGTACATGTATATTACCGACTTCGTGTTTTGGGTGGGCATCGCGCACTCCGGGACTTTGATTTCAGCCGTACTGTTCCTGTTCCGCGCAAAGTTCCGCAAGGCGTTTAATCGATCAGCAGAAGCGATGACAGTTATCGCGGTGATGACGGCTGGCTTATTTCCCCTCATCCATTTAGGACGTGTTTGGTTTTTCTATTGGCTCATGCCATATCCGAATCAACGCTTATTGTGGGTGAACTTCCGGTCGCCATTGGTGTGGGACGTTTTTGCAGTTTCGACTTATTTTACGGTAAGTGCCGTATTTTTTTACATCGGACTCTTGCCGGATTTAGCAATCGCCCGCCGGCGGATCACCGGTATTCGGCAATGGTTCTATCGCATACTTTCAATCGGCTGGCGCGGCACAGCGAAGCAATGGTCGCATTATGAAAAACTGTACGGATTTCTCGCCGCCTTTGCGACGCCGTTGGTGATTTCAGTGCACTCTGTTGTGTCGTGGGATTTCGCAATGAGCGTGATTCCAGGCTGGCACACCACAATTTTCGCGCCGTACTTTGTTGCCGGTGCGATTTTTTCGGGCTGTGCAATGGTCATTACATTGGTCGTACCTATGCGAAAAATTCTTGGAATTGAGCAATACATCACGGTGGATCATTTTGAATCGATCGCGAAGCTCCTCTTGTTTACATCGATGATTGTCGGCTATGCGTATATTCTCGAATATGCAATGGCCTTCTACGGTGGCAACGTGTTTGAGACGGCGCATTTTATGTTTCGGATGCTTGGCGATTTCCGTAAACCATATTGGTTGATGTGCTTTTGCAATGTCTTACTGCCGTTGACGCTGTTTATCCGCAAACTGCGACGCAATCTTGTCTACCTGTTTGTACTCTCATTGTTTGTCAATGTGGGCATGTGGCTCGAACGCTTCGTCATTATTGTTACATCGCTCGCGCACGACTTCGATCCGTATGCATGGGGTAATCCGAATTGGAGTTGGGTTGCGATTGGAATCACCGTCGGATCCTTCGGAATGTTTTTCACATTTTTCCTAATTTTCGTCAAAGTCTTGCCGGTCTTGTCCGTCACCGAACTCAAAGAGGAACGCGCCCATGAAACGCTTCACATTTGACGACACCGAGCCATTTCTTGCCAAGTTGCGCGAACTACTTGCCACCGGTACGCCGGTCGAGCGTATTGAAGTTGCCACCCCTTTCCCAGTGCACGAAGCCTTACTGCTACTTAAGACACCGGTCAGTCGGCTGAAGTTCTTTACCTTCACCGGCGCGCTAACCGGATTTTGCGCCGGGTTTGCTCTGACAATTTATTCCGCGACATCCTGGCCCATGAGTCACGGCGGTAAACCAATCGTATCACTGCCGCCATTTATGATTATTGCCTTTGAGCTAACGATTCTACTTGGCGCTGTTGCCTCGCTACTGGGTTTTTTATATTTGGCACGCGTACCGGCACCAAAACACATCCTGACGTCAATCGAAGCCGATGGAAAATTCGCAATTTTTGTTGAGGAATTATGAAACATATTTTTCTACTCATCCCAATAGTAGTGCTTACTTTTTTAGTTCATCTAGATCAATCTGGAACAAGCCTGCCGGTAGTCTTGCTTGGCATGGCGCTCGTCCAGGGTGCGGTATTGCTTGTGGCGGCGGCAACGCTTTCGAATGCAAAATGGATTGAGCTAATCAAACGGCCACTCTTAGCGCTTACTCCACTTTTATTTCTTTTCCCATTCCTTGTCACCCTTGCGCCCTATCCGTGGCTATTACGAGAAACGGCATACCTGAACCATATTGATTTTATAATTCGAGGTGTGGTTGCATTATTTGTGTTAGCAACAATCGGTATTTGCTTCCAAAGTGCCGCCGTAACTGACAAACCATCCACACGTCAGTGGGCGGTTGCCTATATTCTCACCTTTGCGGTTGTAAAAACTTTAGTGGCAATGGATTGGGTAATGAGCTTTGAGTATCCATGGACCTCCACAATGTTTCCGGCCATCTATATGATTGAATGTTTGTACGCCGGTTTAGCTTTAGCCGCGATCATCTGTTTTGTTCAAGAACGCCAGATACCCGGTAGCACCGGTGGAGCCGTGTACGACACCGCCAGCTTATTATTTGGTTTTGCGTTGTTCTGGGGCGGCTTAACCTTCGCCCAATATTTAACAATCTGGTACGGCAACATCCCCGAAGAAGTCCTGTTCTTCACTCGAAGATTTGCTCTCCCCGGCGGAACCTACTTATTTATCACCAGTATCATCTTACTATTTGGTATTCCATTCATCGTTTTCTTGATTCATCACGCTCGGAAAAGTGCGCCGAAGTCGGCTGGGCTAGCGTTTTTAATTCTGGTGGGCTTGTTGGTTGAACGCCTATTTCACATCCTTCCTTACGTCCAGCAGAACCCCGTCTTATTCGTTGCTGAATTAGTCGCGATGCTTGGAATCATTGCGGTTGTGGTTTATCGCGCCTGCCGTCCGTCAATTTAGTTTGGCTTGTCGTCCAACTTCGCCTATTTTTGAGTCCATGCAGGACGCCAATATTCGCTCAAAACTTGCATCGCTCGCCCGGCAACATGGTCTGAATGTTACCGGTGGTAAAATCCGTCGTACATCCTCGCGTTTCTGTTTTGGTGTCGAGCACGGTGACTATAACGGCACCGAACTTTTCGGCGTTGGCACCGATCGATTTATCTGGCTTGCCTACCGACCGAACGACTCCGGTCGTATCCGTCTATTCAGCGATAATTTTCCCGGTGACGGGATTATCGATTTCACACCCGGTAAAGTTCCTTCTGCCAAAACCGTAACCGATTCATGGGCGCGGTTTGCTTACGGTGCGAGTTTCATTCTTCACCGCGCTGGCTTTCCAGTAACGCACGGCTTCGACGCCGTACTACATAGCAACATCCCCGGTGGCGGAATGTCCCGCTCGGCGTCATTGACGCTGAATCTGATTCTTACCTTTTTAGAAGTTAACGGCACTCCAGTTAAAGACGACATGCAAATCATTGATCTCGCGCAAGCCGTCGAGAACGATTACATCGGCTCGCCGTGCGGCAAGCTCGACCAAATCATGATTTACTTTGCGAAAGCCGGTACCGGTACGCATTACAATCCAAAAACTCTCGCCATCAACTATATTCCTCTTGGTAAAGGCGCGATTGATTTCCGGATTGTCAGCCTCGATACCGGCACTGTTCGTCCTGGTTTAGAAAAGTCCACCTACAAAATCCGTCGAGCCGAGTGCGACGAACTCGCCAAGCTTGCCGGTCTCACTTGCTTGGCCGATGTCCGCGATGAAAATCTTTACCGGCAGATTATCAGTCGTTTCCCAGTGCTGGCTCCCCGGTTGAATTATATTTACCACGCGCAGCATCGGTTTCAAAAAATGCTCACCGCTTGGAAGGCCGGTAATCTTGAAGAAGTTGGCGCGATATTCCGGCGAGACGGTGTTGGTTTGCGCGATGACTACCAAATTTCCGGGCCAGAACTCGAAACCATGTGTGATATTGCTCGCACTGTTTCCGGCGTTCTCGGCGAACGAATGCTCGGCGGCGGTGATAAAGGTGCCGCCGGTGCACTGGTGCGTGCCGATGCCGTCGAAGAATTACGGAATGCGGTTCAGATTGGCTATCCGCGCAGCCATCCCGAATTTGCCGGTAAGTTTGCAATGCACGTTTGCAGTCTTGTCGATGGAGTTACGGTTCTGCCGGGGCTTTGAGTCTTAGCGACTATCGGTAACCGCTTTCCACCAGCCGTGAATAACAGGTGAGATTTTGCCTTGTTGCCGGATGTAATCCAACACAGCTTGCCGGGTTTGCACCTCGGTTTCGAGCAGCTGGCACGCGGGTCGGTTAGCAATTTCACGGAGCTTCGGCCAACGTAATCCGCCACCGGCAAGATCATAACTATTAAATACGACCGCTAGCCGCTCACCGGTGCAAAACGGAGTTCCATCCGGTCTCGTCAACTTAACAGTGCGCTGACCAGCTACAGCTTTTGGATTAAACTCCCAGTGCAAACCCCAAATACCACGGAATGACGGATTGTTGTACGCTCCCGCATTCTCGTCGAGAATCTCGCGTAACTCTGTCTCATTTAGATAACAGACGCCAAGTGTGTTTTCGTATGGCACTGCACGCCAGATGTCACCGACCGTAACCGGACCAGATTTTAGCATCATAAGCTTTTCCAAAACGCCATGAATAACAGCATCCACCTTGATATTACGATTACTCAAAGCAGCTACAATCGATTCGAAAATTAAATTATGCATCGTTGTCTCGCGCTTTGGGGCATTGCGGATATCAAAGTCGCCAGTCGCTTCGCCGATAACGCTGCAAAGTAGCTTTTTAGATTGCTCAAGTTCCGGAGCACACGCCGTAAGTACCACCGGATCCAGTGGTAAACTTTCGTCCAGCAAAACAGTTTTTGTTTCTCGGCGTGTCAACTGACCGGCGGTTGTGTCATAGACCAAATCCACCCGACCTAAGCGAATTCCGTGATAAGCCGCTTGCGTATAAAGCACGTTTTTAATTTTGAACTCCGAAAAGTTCCGATGCGTGTGCGCACCGATAATGACATCAATCTCCGGGAAGTGTCCGGCGATA